>ERZ1673785.4-NODE-4-length-355345-cov-28.686853_pt1 | contig 355345 bp, 330 predicted proteins | sample MGYA00580131_ERZ1673785 | MGnify/ENA primary metagenome ERZ1673785 (study PRJEB41219, sample SAMN04549622) | soil metagenome | isolation source: soil | place: USA: Wyoming, Fireholl Drive Yellowstone National Park | collected 2009-07-28 ...
CTCTTGTCAGAATCAACAGGCACGCTTTTCGTTTTGTTCAGTTTTCAAAGATCATTTTCCGCTGTATTTTTACAGCGACTTTTTCAATATACAACTATTCAGAGCAAAATGTCAAGAGTTTTTTTAAAAAGTAATTTTTTATTCATGACTAATGTCTCATTGATCTTAACGACATTTGATATTCTATCACCATTAACCACTAATTGCAATATAAATTTTTATAAAAAAAGATTTATTTTTGATAGTCGTTATGTCGTTAGACAAAATTGATTTAGTAGACGAAAGCATACTCATTCAAATAATTATCTGTTAGAACATATTTTACCACAAACAAACGCATTGTTAAGCACCTCTTACTTTTGTGATCCGCTAAAATTTCTATCTAACGAGCCAAAGGAAAATTGATGTCAAGCATTTGTCATCATCACCATTTTCATAAACACGATTTCACCGGATTGAAACATGACACTGTGAAGCAATATATCGATCGAGACAATAGTTTCCTCAACTTAAAAAAGACGCGATGCAGCCAAGTACAAATAAAAGCAGAATGCTGATGCAGCCATAGCATTTATTTTTTTGTATTAAAAATGGACAAGCATGAATATATAAAATTTAGAGAGACAAAAGCGGGAGGGATAAAAATGGATCTGGCTTTCTTAATTATTGCTTATTTTTTATCCATTTTCCATTTTGCATATGGATATAAAGAAGCTATAAGAATAAGCGAAGAAAACGGAAAAGTGAATGGTTGGTCCGTCATTTTTTCGTTTCCACTCGGATTTATATTTGCATTTTTTACAAACTTTTTTTATCACAAAATATATTTATAAATTCAATCAGTAGATTTATACAATCTTTACGGAAAAGCTTTTTCCTTCATCTTTTCATTGAAGACGAATATTATCACAAAAAACTCATTTTTTATGAAGAAATAATAAAACCCTTGGTCAACAAGGGTTTTTTAAATGGAGCATAGGGGGCTCGAACCCCTGACCTTCGCGCTGCCAGCACGACGCTCTCCCAACTGAGCTAATGCCCCGTTTTTCATTTGTCACAGACAATATTATAGCGTGATGATTTTTCCAATACAAGTATAAATTTATACAAATGACGAAATTTCATAAGAGGTTTTTCTCCTGTAAAAAAGTTGATGCGGTAACGCTCTTTTCAACGATATATCAGAATTTACATGGACCAATTACTTATCAAAATCATACGATGGCTACAGAGGGGGGAACGATAAATGATTGCAATTCAAAATAGGCCTATTACAGCTAATGAATTAAAAGAATTTTTTTCAGATGCAAAAGATCGGGAAATTATTGATTGGATGGCAAACAGCCACAAAGTTTATCGCTATGAATCCTTAAATGAATTAAAGTTTGAAATTTTATTCAGGAGAAAAACGATCGAAGCTTCGCTCGACCTTTTAAAAAGCAAAGCGCAATTTGCGACATTTGAAAATTCATACTGTCATGATCGCTTCTGGCAGCTGAGCAGTAAAGGGGCGTTTTTGTTAAAAAAAGATGTGACTCCGGCAAAAGGAATAGAGGACATTTTTATAAATGGAAATAAATATGCATTTGAATGTGCAACAGCTATAGTCATTGTGTTCTATAAAGCTGCTCTTGATTCAATAGGAGAAAAAGCTTTTAATTATTTATTTGCAGATCTTGTTTTATATGACTGGCATTACGACAAAGACCTCGGAGTCCGAACGACCGTTACGACTGATTTTGTCCCAGGAGACTGCGTTTATTTCAACAACCCGGATTTTAACCCGGAAACACCACAGTGGCGGGGGGTAAATGCGATTCATCTCGGCAATAATCTGTATTACGGTCACGGAATCGGAATTCGTGATGCAAAAGGCGTCATCGAAACGTTAAATCGATATCGAAAAAGACAAGCGGTTGAATCGGCTTATTTAAAAGATCAAGTTACAAGACCGAATTACAAGTACCTATCAACTTATCAAAACTATATTCGTGAAAATAAAAATAAACGAATTTCGGCTAGAATCGGGCAAACTTTTTATACATTTTAACTAAAACCTATCCTTTTAAAATTTTTGCATAATATGTCCGTTTTCTAGGTCCGTCAAACTCGCAAAAATAAATGCCTTGCCATGTCCCAAGCAGCAAATTTCCTTCCAAGATGATAACGTGCTGGGATGCTCCGACAGTACTTGCTTTCATATGAGCAGCAGTATTCCCTTCAAAATGCCGGTCAAGCGGATTCTCCCATGGGTACAGCTCATCGAAACGGCGAATCATATCCCGCTTTACGTCAGGATCAGCATTTTCATTGATCGTAATGCCTGCTGTCGTGTGCGGACAGTATACCACAACTATCCCTTCTGAAACGGCTGATTCATGTACAAACTGTTGAATTGACATTGTAATGTCAATCATTTCATCACGCCGGCTCGTCTGTAATATAAATTTTTTTAACATGATAAACACCGCCTCTTAGCCTTGCGCTTTTTCTAAAATGACAAGGGGCCTATTATACGAATAAGCCCCTTTTCCAATTTTTATTCTTCTTGAGATTGGAAGAAAATCATCACGAATTTCAGAAGTTCAAATAGAGATATTAAAGCTGCCGCAACATACGTTAAAGCCGCTGCATTTAATACTTTATTGACTCCGTGCTCTTCTTCGTTTCGGATAAAGCCGTCGCTTACTAAAATAGCTTTTGCTCTAGAGCTCGCATTAAACTCAACAGGCAATGTGATCAACTGAAATGCAACTGCAGCGGAGAAAAAGATAATCCCAAGCCCTAACAAGTTTAAGCTTTGTAATAAAAACCCGGCAATAAGCAAAATCGGAGCAATTCCCGATGTAAGATTGACAACTGGAAACATTTTATGTCTTAACACAAGAGCACCATACCGTTCTTTATGTTGAATTGCGTGTCCGCACTCATGCGCCGCGACGGAGACGGCCGCAATCGAATTTCCGTAATAAACCGGCTCTGATAACCGCACAACCCGATGAATTGGATCGTAGTGGTCTGTCAGCTGCCCGTGAACAGGCTCGACTGGAACGTCATAAAGTCCGTTTTGATCCAAAATTCTCCGCGCAACTTCTGCCCCTGTTAAATGACTCGAAGCGATCACATCGGAATACTTAGCAAAATTCCCTTTCACACGGAATTGCGCCCAAATAGATATTCCGAAGGCAATGAACACCAGAATGTCCATCGGATGAAAAAGCATTTTGAAAAACCTCCCGTTCTATTTTTTATAGTTAACAATAATATAACAATTTTTGAAGGAATTTGTACAGAATTTTGTATCAACGTAAAAGAACTGACACATGTCTTTACTATTCTACGATGACATGAACCATTTCATTCAGCTTTACTGTAAAATCACCCCATAATTATGAATTCAGCTGTCCAACATATTCATACGCATTTGTATACGAAAAGTTTCATTTTCAAAAAAGAATTTGCACATACTAATACAGGGGTGTTGAGATGAAACTTAATAATGAAGAGAAAAAACAACTGAGTACCGCAATTGATAACATGAACGATGCGTTAGATGTATTTATCGAGCTGTACAATGAATCAGAAGAAGATGTAAGCATTATAGAATTTGAAGATCAAACCATCAAGGCGATTAAACGCGCGGTCGATGCATACGGAAAAGAGGCCGTTTCCAAAAAAATCAATACAATTATTACAGAAATTTTCTCTTTTCTTGCCGAAACGAAAGGAAGTAAATCATGAAATCGACAAAGCTTTGGATTCAATATTTAAGGTGGCCGGTTTTTATCCGAATGTCTGTTATTGTGTTAATGATTTTAATTTTGTTTGGCACGATGATTTCTTACATAGAACCGAAGGAGTTTCCTACACCTTTTGAAGGCATATGGTGGGCTCTTGTAACAATGTCTACAACCGGTTATGGCGATTTCGTTCCAAAAACTTTTTTGGGACGTACATTCGGAATGATACTAATTTTGACCGGAGTAGCATTTTTAACATCCTATTTTACGAATTTATCAGCTGCTGCTGTAAAAAGGCAAAATGCCTATATTGACGGGGAAATTCCTTTCAAAGGGAAAAACCATTTTTTATTAATTGGCTGGAATGAAAAAACAAAGGAGATTATTGAAACACTGCGTATTATAAAATTTTACTGCCCTATTGTTCTTATCGACCAAACATTATCTGAGGCACCTTATATTGATGAAAACATACACTTTATTAAAGGAAATCCTGCCGATGATCAAATTTTAAATAAAGCAAACATTAAAGAGGCAAAAGCTGTCTTCATAACAGCTGATCAACATAGAAACGAATTGGAAGCCGACATGCTCACGATTTTAGTATTAATTACGGTAAAAGCGTCAAATCCGTCCGTGTACACCATTTGCGAAATGATGACAAAAACACAAACATTGAATGCCAAACGGGCGGGAGCTGATGAGATTATTCAATCTTTCCAGGTGGTTGGTCAAGTCTTTTTAAACAGCTTCTTATTTCAGAATGGATTTTCGAATGTTATATTAGAGCTCGGGAAAGCATACGGCGCCCGCTTAACAATTGAATCTCCAACAGACCAGGACATCGGGAAAAATTTTCAGCAATTACATAATGACCTGTTTTCCAATGGCATCATTCTTTTTGGCATCAAAAGAGGGGAAGAGATTTTTCTAAACCCTCCCCACAATTTTACAGTCGTTCAACACGATTGTTTAATAACTTTAAAAAACTAATTTAATCTTCTTTCAAGCTCTTGAATTAGTGTCTCCCCTAATTGAACATAAGGCTCTAAAACATCGGCATCTTTTTCCGCCGGTTCGGAAAACTGATTAAAGGAGGCTTGGAAGTTTCCAATTGCCGCATGATCGTCAAGTCCCTCTTTATATTTGTGGGTTAAAATAAAAGGCCGGCCGAGTCTTACCGTTGCATTATGTGCATCCAATTGCCCGTCGACAGCACGAAACGGTATTCTTAAAAAGTGGTATCCGTCGTCATCATCCATCAGATAATCAAAATAACCGTGATCATAATCCCAATTCCCTCCAATTGTGTATCCTAACTGTTTTAATTCCAGTTCTAAATCGTATAAAGGATATTGTTTTCCTTCCAAAGATGAAGAAATTTCAATCATAACTTAAACACCTTCCTGCTCATTTTTTATTATGTTTACCCAATGGTGAAAAAGTAGTCATGAAAGATGCTCTTCAAGCTTTATGGAAAATGGCGATTTTTGCATTCGGCAAATATTCGAGCGAATTTTTCGTTTGATGGAAAGTCATTATTTTAAGTTAAAAAATTGGTTTATTATTTCGAATTTTGCTCTAACTATGCGGATCCCTCTTCCCAATAATATTCTCCACGCTCTTACAGCGGACAGATAAAAGTTAAAGGGCTTCTGTTAATGGAAGGGATATAACGTGACAGTCAAAAATATTGCGATGAAGAGCAAATTGTGTATTTATTTTTCTAAATAAAGGAATAAAAGAGCAACATTGCATTCCAATTGTCGGAAGCGGGCAGCAGATAAACAAAAATAAAGCAGCTGTAGCAAGAAATAGCTACAGCTGCTGCTTAATCAAATTCTGTCTGCTTGGCAAAGTAAAATTCAGCAATTGCCGTTCTTTTTTACATGATTCCCTTTTATTTCAAGCGTTTTTCAAGCTCAGCTTTTTTCTCTTCAAAGCCCGGTTTGCCTAAAAGAGCGAACATGTTGATTTTGTATGCTTCTACGCCTGGCTGGTCAAACGGGTTAACACCAAGTAAATAACCGCTCATTGCACAAGCTTTTTCAAAGAAATAAACGAGATATCCGAATGTATAAGCGTTTAATTCAGGAATGGAAACAATGAGGTTCGGTACGCCCCCGTCAGTATGAGCTAAGAGAGTCCCTTCAAATGCTTTTTTATTGACAAAATCAACAGATTTTCCGGCTAAATAATTTAATCCGTCCAGGTTGCTTTCATCTTCTTCAATCGTTATGTCATGCCGTACCTTCTCTACATGTAAGATCGTTTCAAATATGTCCCGGCGCCCTTCTTGCACATATTGTCCTAACGAATGCAGATCTGTCGAAAAGTTGGCTGAAGCAGGGAAAATACCTTTCAAATCTTTTCCTTCACTTTCCCCGAAAAGCTGCTTCCACCATTCCGCAAAATATTGAAGAGCCGGCTCATAATTGATGAGCATTTCAATTGTTTTCCCTTTATTATAAAGAATATTGCGCGCAACGGCATACTGGTAAGCTGGATTCTCCATTAGCTCGGAAGAAGAAAAATCTCTTCTTGCATCTTGAGCGCCCTTCATAATCTCTTCAATATCCACTCCGCTTACCGCAATCGGAAGAAGCCCGACAGCAGTTAGAACAGAATATCGTCCGCCGACATCATCCGGGATAATAAATGATTCATATCCTTCTTCATTTGCGAGTGTTTTGAGGGCTCCGCGCGCTTTATCTGTCGTAGCATAAATACGTTTTTTCGCTTCTTCTCTTCCATATTTATCCTCTAATAATTTGCGGAAAATTCGGAACGCTATCGCTGGTTCTGTCGTTGTTCCAGATTTAGAAATGACATTAATGGAAAAATCTTTTTCTTTTATAAAATCAATAACATCTTGGATATATGTAGAACTTATATTGTTTCCGACAAAAATAATTTGCGGCGCTTTTCTTTGGCTTTTTGAAAGAGCATTAAAAAATGAATGGTTCAACATTTCAATTGCAGCTCGAGCACCTAAATAAGAACCTCCGATTCCGATGACAAGCAATACATCAGAATCCGAACGGATTTTTTCGGCACATTGTTGAATCCGTGCAAATTCCTCCTTGTCATAATCTTGCGGCAAATCGATCCAGCCTAAAAAATCACTTCCTTGACCTGATTTTTCATGCAAGGAATGATGGGCAACCTTTACAAAATCTTGATAATATGTAAATTCTTGCTCACTAAAAAAAGATAAAGCTTTAGAGTAATCAAAACGTACATGTGCCATAAGCCAATTCCTCCATCTCTAAAAATTTATCTGCCATGTCTTCCACTTTATCGAAAATATTTGTCGAAATCAAGAAAACAATAAACAGAACAGGCTCATTATTCCTGCTATTAGATGTATAAATTTTTCATTTTGATACAAGTTAATAAGGAAAAATTCAACTTAAAGGAGGTAGCAACATGAGCACTTTACAGCGGATTGCACTGCTTTTTACAATAATCGGAGCCCTGAACTGGGGTCTTATCGGATTTTTTCAATTTGATCTTGTGGCAGCTATTTTTGGCGGCCAAAATGCTGCTTTATCTAGAATCATTTATGGTATAGTCGGTATTGCCGGTCTCATTAATCTTGCTCTCTTATTTAAACCTGATGCAGAATTTGCCCGTAATGAGCCTAAGACGGAAACAAGATAAAGACAACAAGCATTTCAATGAGATCAAAATTCGGAGCTTAAAAAATCGACATAATTTTCTGTAAAAAAACCTTCTATAATTTTTTTCTAAAATCGACAGAACCGAAAAGTAGGGTTCAAATAAACCGGCATAATTGCCGGTTTTTTTCATTAGCGCAGCTTGAAGGATTGCCGCTTTTCGAACTTCTATAACCGAAATGACATTCGATAAATCTTTAAAAGAATGTCCGGGCAAAGTTCGATAGCAGTCTTTGTAACACGAATAAGTATTAAAAAGCAAATTCGTGTTCTACAATAACGTTTCCGTAAAATTCCGCCATGACAGCGATGCGTATGTCTTTATTTTTTTATAATATTTTCGTGTTTTGATTGTTCAATCCATTCCTGCAGCTTTTCACGCAATGTGTTAAAGCCTCTTGACGCTTCGTTTTCTGTTTTTTGTTTAGCAATTGGTTTTGATTTTTCTTCCACTGCCTTAATGGATAAGCTGATCTTTCCCGATTCATGATCAACAGAAAGAATTTTTACATTTACTTCATCGCCGATCTTTAAGTAATCCCGGACATCTTTTACATATCCGTGGGCAATTTCCGAAATATGCACTAGACCTTGCGTTTCTTCATCCAATGCTACAAATGCACCGTACGGCTGGATTCCTGTCACTTTACCAACTAAAACAGCCCCGATAGGATATTGATTAGCCATTTAAACACTCCTAATTCATAATTTCTGCTTAAAACGAATATGCGGTGATCAATTATAACACAATGTACTCATTTGAGCAAAAATAAATAAAAAAACCTGGCCTCATATTAGGCCAGGCAATAAAAGCATTATAAAGATTGTACAAATCGTTTGATCCTTTTCATCGCTTCTTGAAGCTGCTCCATAGATGATGCGTATGAACAACGAATATATCCTTCTCCGCTTTGGCCAAAAACATTGCCGGGGACTACTGCTACTTTTTCTTCTAAAAGCAATCTCTCCGCAAATTCCTCGGAAGACAATCCGGTGCTTTTAATGCTTGGAAAAGCATAAAAGGCACCGCCCGGCATATGGCAAAATAAACCGGCTTCATTTAACGACTGAACAATGTAGTTTCTTCTTCTTTGATAGCTTTTCCGCATGTATAAAACATCTTCATCATTTTCCAATGCTTCTAATGCAGCGTATTGGGCCATTGTCGGCGCGCACATGATCGAATATTGATGAACCTTCAACATTGCACGCGCAAAAACTCGGTCAGCAGCTATATACCCAAGCCGCCATCCTGTCATGGCAAAGCCTTTAGAAAAGCCGGAAATAAGAATTGTCCGTTCCTTCATACCTTCAATACTCGGCATGCTTACATATTCATCTTCATAACAGAGCTCAGCATAAATCTCATCAGCCACTACCAGCAAGTCATATCGCTTAGCAATTTGTGCAACTGCTTCCAGCTCTTTCTTCGATAAAACCGTTCCTGTCGGGTTGTTTGGCGTACAAATCATAATGGCTTTTGTCTTACTTGTAATATATTTTTCCAAAATTTCCGGATTGACTTTAAATTCTTCTTCTCCAAAGGTAGATACGCTGACAGGCTTCCCTCCCGCGAGAGTGACCAGAGGCGCATATGAAACAAAGCAAGGTTCTATTATTAATACTTCATCCCCGCTATTAATAATAGACCGGAAAGCTATATCGATCGCTTGACTCGCACCAACTGTTACAATAATTTCTTCAGCCGGATCGTACTGTAAATCAAAACGTTTGAACAAATACTCGCTGATTTTTTCGCGAAGCTCATACAATCCAGCGTTTGCTGTATAAGACGTAAATCCTTGTTCCAAGGAAAGAATGCAGGCTTCGCGTACATTCCATGGAGTGACAAAATCAGGCTCTCCTACACCAAGTGAAATAACGCCTTCCATATTGGCAGCCAGGTCAAAAAACTTGCGGATGCCTGATGGCTTCATATTTATGACAGTTTCTGACAAATATGAATTTAACGTCTTCATTTTCATGGTGACACCACGATTCTTTTATCTTTATCTTCGTGATCAAAAATGATTCCGTCATGTTTATATTTTTTCAAAATAAAATGTGTTGTTGTAGATAAAACGGATTCAAGCGTTGACAGCTTCTCCGATACAAAACGGGCTATATCATTCATTGTTTTTCCTTCAATCACGACAGAAAGATCATAAGCGCCTGACATTAAATAAACCGATTTAACCTCGTTAAATCGATAAATGCGTTCAGCAATTTCATCAAACCCTACGCCTCTTTTTGGAGCCACCTTTACATCGATCATGGCTGTTACGCCTTCATGCCCGTCTACCTTTTTCCAATCAATGGTTGTCGCATAATTCACGATGATTTTTTTCTCTTCTAAACCTGAAATCAATTTCTTTGTCTCTTCCTCAGAAAGTCCAATCATTTTTGCAATTGTTTCAGGTGTTAAGCGGCTGTCTTCCTCCAAAATTTCTAAAATTTCTGTTTCCTTTTCAGTCAATTTCATTTTTGTAAATCCCCCTAAAATGGAATCTTCAGATAATTATATCACGTTCCAGAATTTTTACATCACTATGCCAGAAAATTTTTTAAATTGATGGATAAACTAACGGTACAAAATTACTGAAAGGAGAAATAAGCATTGCTAAAGGAAATCCATCACAAGATGAAAATATTAGGAACAAATATATATTACGAATATTATCATCATCCACAACAAACAGATACGATCGTGCTGATTCATGGATTTTTATCCTCCACCTTCAGCTACAGAAAATTAATCCCTTTATTAAAAAAGCACTTTTCCATTATAGCCATTGATCTTCCCCCATTTGGGAAATCCGAAAAAGCAACAAAGTTTTTCTATTCCTATCACAACATGGCAAAAGCGGTTATAGAGCTTTTAGAACGTCTGCAAATCAAACAGGCTGTAATTGTCGGCCATTCCATGGGCGGACAAATTTCTTTATATGCAGCTAAGCAAAAACCTGATTTGTTTAAAAAAATTGTGCTCATTTGCAGCTCTGGTTATATGCAAAAGATGCCTTCCTCTCTCATATTTTGTTCATATCTCCCGTATTTTTACCTTTACGTTAAAAGACAATTTATCAGGCAAGGCGTATGGAAAAGCTTATGCAGTGTCGTGCACGACCAATCGCTCATTAACGAAGACATGATATACGGATATAGCGAACCGTTTTATGACGATAAAATTTTCAGAGCATTGACCCGAATGATTCGTGAACGTGAAGGAGATCTTTCCTCACAAGACTTAAAAACGATTGAAATTCCATGCTTATTAGTATGGGGGGAAGAAGATAAAATCGTTCCAATCGAAGTCGGATACCAGCTTCAGAAAGATTTGCCCATCTCTCGTTTTGTCTCCTTCAAACAAACAGGCCATTTAGTGCCTGAAGAGCGGCCATATCATGTTAGTAATCACATTTTTGATTTTTGTTTCGGCTAAATAGGCAAGTGTTTTTACAATAATTGGCATGACACATTTTTTTTAATCGCCAATAGTTTTTTGGCGATTTTTTCACATTCCTTTAAAGGTATAACCTCTTCAAAAGAGAATTCGTAAATTGACTGAATCTTCCTAGCCAACTGTAAAGGGTGATCAATTGTATGAACGGCTTGAATGCAATCAACTATTTCCAGTTCGTAAGCATCATTGCCCAGTTGGAGCGGATCCCATTCACTTAACAGTTCAATCATAAATAAATTTGCCTCTTTTTGTTCCATATCGCTTCCCCCAAATTGGTACAAAATGTTTGCAATTGTATTTTAGCACATATACATTGGTATTGAGGTGAGAAGATGAGTGATTTTGATCAAGTAATAAAAAGAAAAGGAACACAATCTTACAAATGGGATTTCACAAAAGAATTGTTCGGACATGAAGATGTTTTGCCAATGTGGGTAGCTGATATGGATTTCAAATCTCCCGATGCGGTCATAGCGGCTTTGAAAGAACGAGTCGAACACGGTGTGTACGGCTATACTGGCGTCGCCTCCAAAACAAAAAAATCGGTTCAAAATTGGCTAAAAACAAGACATGGATGGGAAATTTCAGCCGATTCACTTGATTTTTGTTCAGGCGTAGTGGAAGCAATGAGCATAGCCATCCAAGCATTAACGGAAGAGGGGGATCGGATTGTGATTCAGCCCCCGGTATACAAGCCTTTTTTTGACATGGTGAAGTATAATAAACGCATTGTTGTGGAGAATGAATTAGTTTTAAAAGACGGGCGTTATTCTATCGATTTTGAAGATTTGGCGGAAAAGCTGGCAGATCCATCCGTCAAAATGCTGATTCTTTGCAACCCGCAAAACCCGAGCGGAAGAGTATGGACAAAAGAGGAGCTTGCAAAAATCGGCGAATTGTGCTTAGAAAACGGCGTGTTTGTTTTTTCAGATGAAATTCATTCAGATATTTTGCTGTTCGGCAATAAGCACACTCCTTTTGCTTCCATCAGTGAATCATTTGCTCAAAATTCCATTACAGCTATTGCGCCAAGCAAAACATTTAATCTTGCCGGCCTTCAAGCTTCAGCAGTGATCATTCCTGATAAGAAAATATTAGGTAAATTTAAACAAGTGAAAAGAAAGCAGGGGCATTTTTCTTTAAATATTTTTGGCATTACGGCAATGGAAGCAGCCTACAATAACGGACATGAATGGCTGGATTCACTTCTCCTTTACCTTGAAGAAAACGTAAAACTTGTCGAACAATATATTGGGGAGCATTTAAAAACTATAAACGTAATCCATCCTGATTCTACGTATTTAATTTGGCTTGATTGCCGTTCATTAAATATGACTGAACAACAATTAAAAAAACAGCTGCTTGAAAAAGGAAAATTAGCATTGGAACTGGGCAGTAAATACGGCAAGGCTGGAGAAGGTTTTGTGCGGATGAATATCGGCTGTCCGCGGCAGATGGTCCTAGATGGATTAAAGAGACTAAAAACGGCTCTTTCTTAACATTCGTTGGGAGGCATCGCCTCCCGGTTTCAGCTTCTTTTTTTCTCATTTTCTGAAAGCTTTTTCAGCAGCTCATTCGCTTTTTCTTCTTCCTTGCGGGATATTTTTTTAAAAAAAATGATCGCAACTACAGCTAAAATGATAAACGGAACCATTTGCAAAAAACCATATAAATATTCAATTTTATTTTCCGGAAAATATAGAATAAAATTTAGAAGCCATTCCATGATCATCACGACCTTTCAAATCCATTCTATCTTTCTACTATAGCAAAATTTTGCTTTATCATGCCATCTGCTCTGAAAATAAAAGTGTACAATAGGTGAAAACATTACAATTGCTGGAGGGGAAAACTTTGGACATAAAAGTCGGGGATATCGTTACAGGCATTTATAAAACCGGTAAATATATCGGGGAAGTTACCGAAATTCGGGAGAATCATTATTTAGTAAGAGTAAAAGCGGTTTTAAAACATCCGATGCAAGGGGATTTGCACCAGCCGAAACAAGCAGATGTTCCGTTCTTTCATGAACGCAAAGCACTTTCCTTCAATGAACAAGCAAATATTCCAAAAAAAATGGTTCACCATTATAACGGGGAAATTCCTGATTACGAAACTTCTCTGAAAGAAGCTTCCGCTGCTTTAAAGAAGGAGCTTGAGGAAGATGGAAGCGATTGGGCATTGCGTTCTCTTGAAAACTTGAATCGATTAGAGAGAGAATATTTTAAAGCATTATGAAAAGGCCACTACAAATTGCAGCTGGCCTTTTCATGTCGCTTGCTTTTGCCATAATTTTGTTAAATCTATTCGTTCACCAATTGTCAGCGGCTTTGGTTTCAAAAGATATTGCTTATCTTTTTCAATCAGCTTAAAAATATTAAAAGTTGTTAACGCATCGTCAAGTGCACGATGATGCTTGCCGATTCCTTTTTTGCCGTATTCCTCCACAGCTTTCCACAATCCTGTTTGATTGCGGTCGCCAAAAAATTTTTTATATTCCATTGATAAATCGATCTCCGTACCTGCTATTGGAAATGGCAGTCCATGCTCTTTGCAATTATGGCGAAGAACTTTCATGTCCATGTTGCCCCATGTCACGATCATTGTTTCTTCCCCAAAAGAAAGCTTGCGAAGAAGATGAACCAATTCGGAAAACGATAGACCGTTATCAACTTGTTCTTGGGTAATTTCCAAAAAACGCTTACATCGTTCTGTTAATTTTGGAAAAAATCTAGGTTTTACAAATGTGGAAAACGTCTCTTTAATTTTTCCCCTTTCTACCTTTACGACACCCGCTTCGATAATTTCCGGAAAAAAGCCTTCCGGATTCATTTTGTTCTCAGCCATTGTAAATTCAAAATCAATAAATAACTGCTTCTTGGCCTCCACGTTCATCCTCCCTCCTTATGCAATCACTGCTCCGAAAACACCGTTACTTCATTATATCATTTAACAAGAATAAATATCTTCCATTTCGGAAAATAAAAAATTTTTTATGAATTTTTTATTATAAAATGGAAGAAAGGAGTGAATATCGATGAAGCCAAAAAAAATCATTCTTTTCGACGGCATGTGCAATTTTTGCGATTCGACCGTAAATTTCATCATTTCGCACGATCCAGATGAAATTTTTATATTCGCACCGCTGCAATCAAGCAAGGGAAAGGAATTATTACAGCAATTCGGCCTTTCGACTGAATCTTTTGATTCGCTCGTATTATTGGATGGGAATCGCTGTTATACAAAATCCACTGCTGCTTTACATATCGCCAAACACTTAAACGGGTTTTTGAAAATATTTTACGGATTCATCATCATCCCGAAACCAATTCGCGATTTTTTTTATCAGATCATTGCTAAAAACCGATATAAATGGTTCGGTCAAAAAAACAAATGCATCCTTCCTAGTGAAAACATAAAAAAACGTTTTTTACAATAATCCGAGGAAATTTTAAAACTTCCTGTTCATCTCATAAATTTTTCTTCCTGTAAATAAAGAAAAAAACTGGGCAATCGCCAATTTCCTTTAAAAAACTCGATTTTACTTGTATTTTCTTAAATATTTTTGGCATTTCATTCTAAGTAATTGATGACACGAATGTATTCTCTTGGTGCAAACGTTTCTCCCTTCATATTTTTGGAAAAAGTATTGATTGGCGTCCACTCATATGATGGATGTACATACGTCTGTTTCGTTTGTTCATGCAAATACCATGAAATGCTGAATAATAAGATAAAAATTAAAACGGCTGTCATTACCTTTTTTGCCATCATACCACCTCATTTTCAAGGTGGGAAATTTCACAAAAAAATATACATTTTATGATTTTTTTGATACGATATTTGTGGTCTTATGAACTTGAAATTTAAAATGCTATATATGCAAAAAATATTGAGAACAATAAAATACAGCTAGTCCAAAACATTGGATAAGGAGGGTTTACATGACATTTCTGCATTGGGCTATATTATTTCCATTTCTATTTGCTTTCATGGTACCATTCCTATATAAGACATTTCGGAAAATACATACTGGATGGTTTGTGCTTCCCCTTCCTATATGTTTATTCATATTTTTTCTTCAATTTTTGCCGGGAGTTAAGTATAAAGAAGGTATCGTACAAACTGTTAAATGGATTCCATCATTAGGAATTGATTTTGCTGTTTATGTGGACGGACTCAGCCTTCTGTTTGCTTTGCTCATTACCGGTATCGGATCTCTCGTTGTTCTTTATTCGATTTACTATTTGTCGAAGGAAAAAGAACAGCTGAATGCGTTTTACGTTTATTTGTTGATGTTTATGGGGTCAATGCTTGGAGTAGTCTTAACTGATAATACTATTGTTTTATATACTTTTTGGGAAATTACCAGCTTTTCTTCTTTTCTATTAATTGGCTATTGGCATTATCGGGAAAGATCACGTTACGGGGCGCTAAAATCGATGCTTATTACTGTTTTCGGCGGGTTTTCCATGCTTGGCGGATTTATATTGCTCTACATCATGACTGGAACATTCAGCATTCGTGAAACAATTGCCCAAAGCAGCAGTATCGCCGACAATGGATTATTTATCCCAGCCCTTATTCTGCTCTTATTGGGAGCATTTACAAAATCCGCCCAATTTCCTTTTTACATTTGGCTGCCTGATGCGATGGAAGCGCCAACGCCAGTCAGTGCGTATCTCCACTCAGCAACGATGGTGAAAGCAGGCATTTATTTAGTTGCTCGATTCACACCTGTATTTGCAGGAAGTGCCGAATGGTTTTGGATCGTTTCACTTTTCGGAATTTTCACCTTATTCTGGGGATCCTTCCATGCGGTGAAACAAACAGATTTAAAAGCGATGTTAGCCTTTTCAACTGTCAGCCAGCTCGGCATGATTATGTCCCTTTTAGGTGTCGGCTCCGCCGCCCTCTTGTTTGATCATTTTGAATTTTATTCAGTTGCGATTTTAGCAGCGATTTTCCATTTGATTAACCATGCGACATTTAAAGGCAGCCTATTTATGGTTGCAGGCATTGTTGATCATGAGACAGGTACTCGAGATATTAGAAAGCTTGGCGGACTCATGTCCCTTATGCCCATTACCTTTACGATCGGTTTAATCGGCGCGTTTTCTATGGCAGGTCTTCCACCATTTAATGGATTTTTAAGCAAGGAAATGTTTTTTACCGGTATGATTCGAGTATTGAACATGGATGTATTTCAAACAGAAACATGGGGGTTTTTACTTCCAGTGCTCGCATGGATCGGCAGTATTTTTACATTTATTTACAGCATGATGTTTGTTTTTAAAACATTTGCTGGAAAATTGCAGCTGGAAAATCTGCCTAAAAAACCCCACGAGGCGCCGATCGGAATGCTGATTCCGCCTATTGTGCTGGCATCCCTTGTTGTTATTTTTGGATTTTTTCCAAACTTGCTTGCTTACAGCTTAATCGAACCGGCAATGAAATCTGTCATGCCTAGCGTGTTGAAGGATGGAGAACATTTTCACATTCATATTTCACATTGGCACGGCTTTACTGCGGAATTTTGGATGACAGTTGGCGTAGTGATACTTGGAATATTCCTATACTTGACAGCGTCAAAATGGAAAAGAGTTTACGATCTGCAGCCGAAAAGGATGACGCTCAATCAATTATATGATCATTCTTTAAAAACGACAGGCAAAACTTCCAACCGGCTGACAAGCTTTTATATGACTGGATTTATTCGCGACTATCTCGTCTATATTTTTGCATTTATGATCATGGCAGTTGGAGCGACAATGATCATCAAGCAATCAATCTCTTTTGCTGCGGATGATGCTGCACCTGTCGGAATTTATGAATTGATCCTGTCGATTGTTATGATAGCCGGTTCAATCACAGCTGTTTTGGCAAGATCCAGATTGACAGCCATTATTGCACTTAGCTCCGTCGGGTATTCACTCGCACTGTTTTTCGTTTTATTTAGAGCGCCGGATTTAGCCTTAACGCAGCTAGTTATTGAAACGGTATCAACTGCCTTGTTTTTGCTTGCTTTTTATTTCTTACCTGAGCTGCAGAAAAAAGATAAAACTCGAAGATTCCGCCTAGTGAATTTTATAATTTCAGCAGGCGTCGGGGGGATTGTAACGCTGCTGGCCATTTCCGCAAGCAGCGAACGCACTGGAAAAACGATCGCGGAATACTTTCTGGAAACGAGCTATAGCTTGGGCGGCGGATACAATGTCGTCAACGTTATACTAGTCGATTTCCGCGGCTTTGACACGCTGTTTGAAATAACTGTTTTGGCAATCGCAGCGCTTGCTGTCTACAGTATGATTCGCCTTCGCACAGGAGGGAAAGACGTTGAAGAAAACGGGTTTAAAAACGAATGATCTTATTTTGCAAACAATTACAAAAATCGTACTTTTTATCGTGATCATTTTTTCGTTCCATTTATTTTTCGCTGGCCATAATGCCCCTGGAGGCGGGTTTATCGGCGGGCTCATCACATCAGGAGCAATCGTTTTATTATTGATCGCTTTTGATGTCAAAACCGTGAAAGCGATTTTGCCCATTAATTATGTTAAAGTGGCGGCGTTCGGATTATTGATTGCGATTTTATCGGGGATCGGCTCCTTTCTTTTCGGAGTTCCGTTCCTTTCCCATACACATGGCCACGTTCACATACCGGTTTTAGGCGATACGCATCTTGCGACTGCTGTCATTTTTGATCTCGGTGTATATTTTGTTGTTGTTGGTGTGACAATGACGATTATTCAAACGATTGGAGAGACGGAATAATGGAGATTGTAACTTCCATTGTTGCAGGAATTTTGTTTATGACAGCTACATATTTAATGCTTTCAAAAAGTTTATTGCGGATCATTATTGGAACAGGTCTTTTGAGTCACGGAGCTCATCTCCTCATTTTAACGATGGGGGGACTGAAAAAAGGAACTGTTCCGCTGCTAGATGAACACGCAGCTTCTTATGTAGACCCTTTGCCGCAAGCACTTATATTAACTGCAATTGTCATTAGCTTTGGAGTAACAGCCTTCTTTTTAGTGTTAGCCTACAGATCTTATCAAGAACTTGGAACAGACGATATGGATCAATTGAGGGGAAATGATCAGAAATGAATAACAATATCATTATTTTACCGATTATTATTCCTATGATAACTGCAGTATTGCTTATTTTTTTCAATAAACAAGAAAAAGTGCAAAAATATTTAAGCGCTGTTTCTTCCGTTATAAATATCGGCATTTCCGTTTTCCTTGTTCACTATGTTCATACAAACGGAATCATTTCCCTTGAAGTCGGAGATTGGAAAGCGCCGTTTGGGATTGTTCTTGTAGCCGATATGTACGCGATTCTGCTTGTTTTAACGGCAAACATTATTGTTTTTGCCTGTTTGCTATTTTCCTACAAAATAGTAGATTATAATCGAAGCAAATTTTTCTACTATTCCGGCGTCATGTTTTTATTGACCGGAGTGTCCGGTGCTTTTCTGACAGGAGATCTTTTCAATCTGTTTGTGTTCTATGAAGTTATGCTCATGTCTTCTTATTTTTTAATTGTTCACGGAAATTCAAAGCCGCAATTAAGAGAAACTATTAAATACATTTTAGTAAATGTTATTTCATCGGCTTTATTTGTCATATCCGTTGCATTTCTATATGCTGTAACAGGTACATTAAACATGGCTGACTTGAGCCTGCGAGTCGCAGAATTAGGCTCATCCGGCATCATCGCGGCCATCTCCATCATGTATTTAATTGTATTCGGATTGAAAGGAGCCATTTTCCCGCTTTTTTTCTGGATGCCCGGCTCCTATCAGGCTCCGCCAGCAGCTGTTACGGCTCTATTTGGTGCTCTTTTGACAAAAGTTGGCGTCTATTCGATCACAAGAGTGTTTACGCTTATTTTTTTGCAGGACATTGCATTTACTCATACGTTTATCGCATGGCTAGCGGTGCTTACGATCATATTTGGCGTTATTGGCGCCATTAGCTTCTCGGATATTAAACAGATCGTGATATACAACATTTTGACAGGCGTTGGTGTCATTTTATTCGGAGTGTCCACAATGACCGAATCAGGTTTAGAAGGATCTGTTTATTACATGATCCACGATATGATTATTAAAGGGTTGCTGTTCCTTTTGGTCGGAATCGTCTTTTCGATCACTGGAACAACAAACCTTGATAAATTCAGTGGACTAATAAAAAAATACCCAACACTTGGGTGGATGTTTTTTATCGCCGCATTAGCTTTAGCCGGCATTCCACCATTAAGCGGTTTTATCGGGAAACTGAAAATAGTCCAAGGGGGATTTGAGCAAGGTGAATTTGTATTAGCTTTCGCAGTCTTGCTTTCAAGCCTTTTAGTCCTATATTCTGTGATGAAAATATTTATTAACGGTTTTTGGGGAGAGGAAAAAATTCCGCAAGTTCGGGAAACCAGTCAAGTAAAAAGTCTTTACGTTCCGGCTGCTTTCTTGCTTGCTCTCTCATTATTTTACGGGCTTGGCACAGAATTTATCTCTTCATACATCAAACAGGCAGAACAGGTTCTTCTTTCTCCAGATCTTTATATTGAAGCCGTATTAAAGGAGTAGATCACATGGCCTTTCAAATACTGTTAAATTTTATGATTGCCATTACATGGATGCTTTTGCAGGATGACTACTCATTCATCACATTTTTTATCGGATATCTTTTAGGTATTATCATTCTTTTCGCGCTGCGCCGTTTTTTTCCAAGACGATTTTATCTGTACAATATTGCCGCTGTCATAAAGCTCATATTCATCTTTTTGAAGGAGCTTGTCCTTGCAAATATTGCTGTTTTAAAAATCGTTTTGTCGCCAAAATTGAAAATGGAGCCTGGAATTTTTGCCTTTGAAACAGAATTGGAAAAAGATTGGGAAATTACGATTCTATCCAATCTCATTACTTTAACACCAGGAACATTTGTTATTGATATTTCCGATGATAATAAAACGCTTTATATCCATTCTGTGGATATAGCGAATGTCGAACAAGCAAGAAAAGATATAAAAAGCAGTTTTGAGAAAGCTATTAAGGAGGTGAGCCGTTAATGTTTGAATTTATTATTTGGATTTCTTTGGCTCTTATCGCTGCTTCCTCTCTCTTATTGATGATTCGGCTCATCAAAGGCCCATCCGTTCCAGACCGCGCCATATCATTAGATGCGATCGGCATTAACTTAGTCGGGATCACAGCGATCATGTCGATTGTTTTAGATACAAGCGCTTTTTTGGACATTATTTTATTAATTGGAATTTTAGCTTTTATCGGCACAGTATCGATTGCTAAATTCTTGGAGAAAGGAGAAATTATCGAAAATGATCGAAACAATCAGTAAGTTTGTGATCGGATATCTCATTCTCCAAGGAGCCTTTTTCAGCCTAATTTCCGCCATTGGTGTGTTGAGGCTACCAGATGTATATACGAGAAACCATGCGGCTTCCAAAAGCGCGACATTAGGTGTGCTCTCTATTTTACTAGGGGTGTTCTTATATTTTTGGGTACTTGAAGACCATATGAATGGAAGAGTTTTGCTGGGAATTCTGTTTATATTTTTAACATCGCCTGTAGCAGGACATTTAATCAGCCGCGCAGCTTACCATACAAAAGTGAAACTATGGGAAAACAGCAAAATTGATGAGTTAAAAGAAAAAAAGAAAGCAAAGGATAAGGTTCATTCATGAGCCTTATCTTTTTTAGCAATCAAATTGGACGGGACTCCTTATTTAAAGAATGCCTTCTGACTTCGCAATTAATACGGCTTCTGTCCGAGAGCTGACGTGCAGCTTATTAAAAATGGAAGTCAGACTATATTCAATCGATCTTTTGCTTAAATGCAGCTTATCTGCTATTTCTTGATTTGTTAACCCTCTTTCGACTTCCATTAAAATCATTTTTTCCCTATCTGTTAAAGGCTCATTTGCTTCTTTCATAGATGGCGACTTTAATGTCTGTCGTTCAATCAATTTTTTTACGTAATCAAATGATAGAATAATCTCACCAAGCAACGCATGGCGAATGTGAGATAATATTTTCTCTTTTGACTCCGTCTTGCTGATTACTCCATGAATGCCTAAGGAAATCGCTTCTTCCATATAATCATTGACATCATATCCAGTATAAAGAAGGACTTTGCATTGGTGTTCTTGGGATGTTATTTGCTTTGCCAGTTCAATCCCGTTGACGTCACCTAAATTCATATCCATAAGAACTGCATCATATTGCAAAAAATCGATTTTCTTCATAAGTTCAGCCGTATAAGGAGGCTCCAGACAATCCACTTCAACTTCAGAATCCGTCTCCAATATCGCTTTTGTCCCTTCTCTCACAGCAGGATGATCGTCAATCACTAAAATACGAATCATGTTTTCCACCTCTTTAGACAAAATCTACAGTAAAATGACTTGGCAAAAGCCAAGTCAAGAATGTGATTAAATTTCAATTAAGACCCGAAATCCATTTCCCGGAGAAGTCTCAATCTTCATTTCACCATCCAAAGCTTTTACCCTCTCTCTAATTCCGGACAATCCCATGCTTTCTGTTTTCGCATACAACAGTTCTTCATCGATGCCTACGCCATCATCTTCATAGTGCAATACAATTTTTTCTCTTATATTGACGAGCATAATTAATATTTGCTTCGCGTTCGAATGCTTGCGCGCATTTGATAAAAGCTCCTGAATGATCCGGTACAAATTAAGCTGCATGTTTATATCAAGCTGCTTGTTAAAATTCCCCGTATTAAAGCGGATTTGAAAATTACACTGTTCTTCGTATTGCGCTACTAGCTTTGATACCGCCTTGACGAGTCCCAAGTCATATAAAATTTGCGGACGCAGCTCTTGACACGTTTCCCTCGTCATATGAATGATATCAAGAATGTTTTGATTCATGCTCTGAATTTTTTCGATCGTAGCAGCAGGATATTGTCCAGATTCCTCCAGAACCAATTCGCATTGCCTTTTTAACGAAATCAAATCTTGCAGCACAGAATCATGCAAATCTTTCGCCAAATTGGAGCGCTGCTTTTCTTCAATTGCAAACAGCAGTTTTTTGAGCCATGCAGGATTGCTGTTTCCCTCTTCCGCTTTTTCAAGCCTTTCCATCAATTCTTCTATTTTCAAAAAGTTTTCTACAGTTACATTCGTATAAAAAGCAAGGGAATTCAGCCAAGAAATTTCATCACGAGTCAGTTTAGGCGTTTTAATGACAGAAAGGCAAATAATAACATATTTCCTTCTATTCGTTTCACCGACAGTTAACACAAACCCTTTATCAAATTCTACAATTTTCCCTATTTCTGTTACAGCATTTAAAATATCTTTTTCGTATGGGGCAATTTCTAAAAGAACGCCATCCCCATCATCATCAACCATTTCGATCCGTCCACTCTCATGAACAACAAGGCAGTATGCACGGCTGACCTTCAAAACCTCTAAAATGGTCGATTTTAACTCAGCCATCATCTGTTTTAAACTGCCTGCTTTCCGGATCCTTGACGTATACTTCAAAATGCTGTCCTGATAATTATATTTTTCCGAAAACCGCTTAAACCGGAAGCGGAAGTCAACAATTTCTTTAAAATAAAAAACACATATCATTAATATATATATAATAATTGAAAGTTGAATAGGGTAAATTTTGGGATTATGTTCTTTTAGCAGTATGATAAAAGCCACTAAAAAGATAGTCGGCAAAATGGAAAGGAGAGCATAATATTTAACTCTGCCTAGAATAAACTCAATATCATATATCTTTGATGATAGAAACTGATACACAAGGGCGAAAGGTATTAACAGCATAAAGGAAGACAGGAACACTGGTGAGAACAAAACATCTTTTAAAATAATATACGGAATGACATATAATAGGACAAAAGGTGCAAAAGCAAGTACATTTGTAATAATTAAATTTCTAATCGTAAAAGATATCTCGGAAAGTTTAAGTTTTCTCATTCCTTTTATTTTCACTATAAACGATATTAACAATAAAAAGAGAAAGGTGATTAGATTCAACACTTTCGAATTATAATTAATATCTAAGTCTAACGGTTGTTTATTTATGTATTCAATTAAAAAGTTTACAATTACAAGAAAATATCCAAAAATAATTACTTTTTTATTAAATAATTCTTGTCCATGTTCATTAAAATAGTGATACAAAAAATGCAGATATATAACTGGAGTCAAAGTAAAAAATAAAACAACCATATATTGGGAAAAAGTGTCTCCCCGGGCAGAACTGGTTGCAAATAAATAGGCAAGAGATACACATAATAGAAAAAATTTCAATAAATATGGGGATAAAATTTTTAATTTTTTACTTGATCTATAGACTAAAAAACTGCAATACATAGATAGAAGAAAAAGAATAATTGGTATTATCATCATGAAAAATGTTTGAAGATCTAATGATGTTTCCTCAACGTTTATTTTAAATATACTGCCATCTGCCCGTTTGATTGTTAAATTCTTTACTTCTTGATAAACAAAAAAACTGCTCTCTCTAAAAAACTTTTCAGTAGGCACTCCATTTAATTCTAATACTTGATCCCCAATTTTTAGTCCTGCTCGATCAGCCCAAGCTTTCGGGTCAATATTTGTAATATAATATTGACCCTTTGATTTTTTTTCAATGCTTGTTCCTAAATAAGGATACGAGAGGTTGATTTGAAAAATATAAACAAAGAAAAACAGTGAGCTTATAAATACTGCAAGTTTATATCCAAAATCAACGATTTTTACCTTATTAAAAACCAAATATTTTCACCCTTCAAACTATTTCCAAAATGAAGCAGGCGGCAACAATTTTAAACCGTCTGTAAGTCCAGTAATAATGCCTAAAAGTTCATCAGAATCTTTAACTCCAATCAAACTAGCTTGTCCATTCACGACTTTCTCCAAAATATCAGGGTTTTCGATTAAGAAATTTACGATTTCTTGCATATTGATCTCTCCTTTTTTATTTTTTGATTAAATTTGTTAATAGTTCATCCAATTTTTCAGCAGGCAGCGGAAGTTTTTTTATATAAGTTTCAGCCTTCTTAAGCGCGATGTGTTTCATCACATTTAAATATTGGGTGACTCCCGCTTCCAACAGCTTTTCTTTAAAAGCTACAATGCTTCCAAAGTATTCGTCGAAGTCTTTTCCGCTGTGCACATATTGTAAAATATCCACGCTTGTTTGATTAAATTTCCTTTGCAAATAAAGTAATGCCAGTGACGGCTTCAAAAACTTCCTGTCCTGTTTATGCGGAGTAAACAATCCTTTATAATCATTCTCAATCTGGCCGGCAATCCCTACTTGGTGCCCGTATTCCTTAACTTCCTCGTATCTTTTCCCGCATGCAAACATGACACCCGCTTCAGCAGCAAGAGCTGTAAGGGAACCTGATTTCCATCTCATCATTTGCAAACATTCTTTTTCTGTCTTCACGGCATTTGCCAAATCAATATGCTGGCCTTTCATAGCCTGCAAAGCATATTCAAGAAACAGACCAAGGATCTCAGAACGATAAGGTGATGACAGCGAATGGATATGCGATAAACTTAACGTATAAAGAAAGGATGAGCTGTTAATCGCTTCCCCTCTATCAATATCCATCCACGGTTCTGTAAAGTTGTCCAGATCCTCCAAATCATCAAACATATCAAAAGCTAGGACGAGCAATTCAACAGCTGCCATAAGCTTGTACAATTCTTCTTCATCATTTTCGCTGTTGAATACGTTCGCATGCAAATAACAAAGCTCTGCAAAAGGAAATGTTTGTTTAGATTCGATAAAACGATGCAAAAGATTCCGCAAATAAAGCCAGTCTACAGACCTTTCGACCGCATCCTTCATAAACATTGCCACTTGAACTTTGTTTAATAATAACTCACTTTTTAATGCCATCCCCTCCTTTTGATCTGATTTATATTCAGCTTGAAATCTATGGATGTTTTGCAATTATTATACTATAAATTATATATATTATCATAAAAAAGGCGACCAAATTTGGTCGTCGCCTCATTATACAATTTTCGTATATTGATATTTATCGTATTTGTCAATGCTCTTATTGATATTATCAAGCGCCTTTTTCGTTTCGTCTAACTCCCTTTCAAGCATTAAGAAGATCTTGTTGATTTTTTCGATTTCTTGATGATTCAAAGTATCACACTCCCTTGAAAAGATCCTTTTTTCGATCTTTCATATTTATTTTATAGAATTTTCGATCATTTTTCACCGAAAAACTAATTTGAAGTTTTATGCGTGATACCAAAAAACACGCAATGTGATTGTATATGTCTTTTTGCGATGTATGGCAAACTTGTTATAAAGATTGCATGATCATGATTTTTATAACAGAAGGACTCCTTCTTTCCCCCATTTGTTAAATTCATATAAAAAAGAAGGAAAATTTTGATAAAAGAGGGTTGAATGAACGAAAGAACATTGATAGAATATTTTCTAAATCCCGAGAAGATATGACAAATAAGGGTGAACATAGTGGAAAAAAAAGAATATGTTATACATATTAAATTGGACAATTTATTGAAACAAAAAAGAATGACCAAACGAGAACTTGCCCGTCAAGCTGATATTCGCCATACGCTTGTATGGGAAATGTGCCACAACAAAACGAAGCGCCTTCCTCTAGATAAGCTTGCAAAAATTTGCTCCGTATTACAAGTCGACATACATGATGTCATAGAATTAGTAGAGAGAAAAGAAAGCAATCTAATGTAACCTCCGTCTGACAGCAGAGGTTACATATTTCTCAAATCCTCTTGAAAATTTACATTTCTTGTATCCATTGAGTAATTTTCGAAGAAAGTGAAATGGCAATGTTCTCATTCGATCTTTTTGCAATAGAATTTTGTAAATGTTCTCTTGTTTTGTCATTGATTTCTTCATATTTAATGATCTTGGACCATTCAAGCTGCGGTACAGCAACTAATATATACTCCTCTTTTTTGTTTTCATAAATATAGACGTTTCTGATCTCTTCACCGTTATGTATTATATTTGCCTTTCGTACTTTCATTGTTTCACTCCTTTTTTCCCTCTATATAAAAAAATACCTGAGTTGAAAGAAAAATCAATCTCAGGTTTTGCAAAATATTTTACCTATTCCCTATTATCGGTTGATCAAAGAAACTTTTCGAATGTTCATTCGTTTTGCTGCGAACGTCAAATGTTTTTACATAGTCTCCAACATTTAAAGCTCCTGAACCAAGCGCAGATTTTAAACTCGCTTTAGGAGAAATAGAAAAGCTGTCACCCACTTTTATGATTCCTGAGTCGACTTTATTAATCTCAATTGGACCTACAAAAGAAGGCAAACGAAACCACCACTTCCATTGTTTGTTTATAGTATTGTATGATCAAACGCCTAAATTGTTCGCTTATACAATGGATTTTAACTGAGAATAGTACTTTTCAACTTTTTTATCTAGAGTCCTAATTTTCTTTAAAGCCAGCTTTTCGTTAATTTGACGGTAATGATGCATTCCGCCTGGTTCTTCATCCAATTCATCAGCAAGCCGAACTATACGCTGAAGAGGATTTTGCTTTAAATTACCATCAGGCAAATACGAATCCGTATGAAGGAGAATAGCTAAAGCAATTTGCTTGGCTGCTTCAGGCTTTTCCCCAAGCCTTATCAGCAGTTTATGCGCCCTGTTCGCTCCTTTTATTGCATGAATATCATTTTTTCGATATTTTTCATAATCCCATTTACCGTCCGTGTACCATTCATAATGGCCAATATCATGCAACAGCGCCGCCTTTGTCGCAAGATCGGGATTTACATTGAATGCTATCGCAAGACGAAAAGCGTGATCAGCCGTTTTAATCGCGTGAGCGATGCCAGATCGTTTTAAATATTTTTGTGTAATTGGATGAGTGAAGACTTCCATTAAAGTGACCCTTTTCACAGCTCATCCCTCCTAAATATTTCTGTATAAGATACCATATGTTCGAAATTTTCGCAACGGAAGTGGATTTTATAAATTTATGCAAATATACTGGCGGTTTCGCTGAAAGCTGCAGACAAACATACACCGATTTGCATATGATATAAAAACAAAAAATTCAATGAATGATTGCCAGCAGGAAAAGAAACAATAAAATGGACAGGTACATGAAAATTCCGATTCATTGTTGGTACATATGGAATATTAAAACGAAATTATACTATACTGGAGGGATTGCAATGATAATTGGTGTACCGCGGGAAATTAAAAATAACGAAAATCGTGTAGCCATTACACCAGCTGGAGTTGTTTCATTAGTCAAGGCAGGTCACCGTGTACTCGTAGAAGAAAGTGCAGGTCTTGGAAGCGGAATTCATGATGAAGAATATATTCAAGCAGGCGCCGAAATTCTTCATGATACAAGTAAGGTTTGGGAAGCAGATATGGTGTTGAAGGTCAAGGAGCCGCTTCAAGAAGAATATAAATATTTCCGTGATGGTCTTATTCTGTTTACTTACCTGCACCTTGCAGCTAATCCTGAGCTGACAAAAGAGTTGAAGGAATCCGGTGTGATTGCGGTCGCTTACGAAACAGTTTCTGACGGTCATTCGTTACCCCTGTTAACACCGATGAGCGAAGTGGCCGGTCGTATGGCAACACTGGTTGGAACGCAATTTTTACAAAAACCGTACGGCGGAAAAGGTATTCTATTATCCGGTGTTCCAGGCGTTGAACGCGGCAAGGTCGTCATCATCGGCGGCGGGGTAGTCGGTACAAATGCTGCAAAAATGGCTATCGGTTTAGGAGCTCATGTAACGATCCTTGACGTAAGTCCTAAGCGTCTTCGGGAATTAGATGATCTTTTTGGCAACGACATTCAAACGCTCATGTCTAACTCCTATAATATTTTCGAAGCAGTAAAAGAAGCGGATTTAGTCATCGGTGCTGTCTTAATCCCCGGTGCAAAAGCGCCAAAGCTTGTGACTGAAGAAATGGTAAAATCGATGAAACTTGGATCAGTCATCGTTGATGTTGCCATTGACCAGGGCGGGATTTTTGAAACGAGCGATCATGTCACCACTCATGACAATCCGACATATGTAAAGCACGGAGTCCTTCATTACGCAGTTGCGAATATGCCGGGAGCAGTTCCGAGAACATCTACGTTCGCCCTTACTAATTCGACCATTCCATATGCATTGCAAATAGCCAACAAAGGGTTAGTAGAAGTAATCGCCAAAAACGAAGCGATCAAATTAGGTGTCAACGTTGCCAACAAAGAAATAACGTATGAGGCAGTCGCCCGCGATCTTGGGTACAATTATGTTCCTGTAGAAAAAGTTTTTGAAAAAGAGTTCGCAAATATGAATTCTGCCACATAATACACATATATTTTCGACTTACCTTAAAAGAAGGAAAACAGTTCTCCGCGAATCTATTATCAAAAATGCAAAAAAAGCCTTCGCTCTCTTTTGAAAAGCAATAAAAAATGCGCACTTATAGACATGTTAAGTACTGGGCTAATCGTGCACAATACAGACCAAATCAGGATAAATGTGCAGCAATTTGTTAAGTCAGAATGTGCCGACACATTATCCTAATTTGGTGTTGCTTCCGACAACATACATGTCAGAAAGAAATCAATCCACGATTTTCAAGCATACTGAATGGGTCATCTTTTTTACAAAATAGATTCCGTCTCTCTCCTATATTGAATTGCGGCTCCTGCCGAAAAACTGAAACAGCAATAACATTTCTGACATAAAGCCTAATCTGCAATAGTTCAACCGAATGATGGATGACTCCATCATGATTTAATCGGCACGAATTTTTCCACAAAGGCCGCCAATGTTCGAGTCATCACACCAGTTGCTCCTTCAGGTCCTAGAGGGCCTTTCTTAGCAGTAGTGGATGTCCCGGCAATGTCTAAATGAACCCACGGCGTATCTTCAGCAAATTCTGCTAAAAAAGCACCGCCCATTATCGCATGTCCTTCCCGGCCAGGGGAATTATTCAAATCCGCCATTTTACTGTTTTTTACCCGCTCACGGTCATCTTCAAAAATTGGCAATCTCCATATTCTTTCATTACATTCAACAGACGCTTTCAAAAGCTGATCATACAGTTTTTCGTTGTTCGTCATCGCACCTGTTGTGTGCTTTCCTAGAGCAACAATAACTCCACCGGTTAAAGTGGCAACATCGATAATGTATTTCGCTCCATGCTGCTTTGCATAAGTGATGCCATCTGCAAGAGCTAAACGCCCTTCAGCATCTGTATTTAAAATTTCAATTGTTTTTCCGCTTAATGACACGATGACATCATCCGGTTTCATCGCTCCGCTGCCAATCATGTTGTCAGTAGCCGGAATAACGGCTACAACATTTTGTTTCGGTTTTATTTCACCGATAATTTCCATCGCTCCTAAAACGGCTGCTGCTCCTGCCATATCAGTCTTCATGTTTACTAACCCATCTCTAGGTTTTAACGAGTAGCCCCCAGTATCGTAAGTAATTCCCTTGCCGACTAAACCAATCGCATCGTCCCAAATCTTTTTTCCTTGGTATTTTAACACAATCATTTTAGGGGGTTCACTGGAGCCTTTATTTACCGCCAATATCCCCCCCATGCCCATTTCCTCCATATCCTTTTTTTCAAGGATTTCGATCTCAAAAGAATATTTTTTGGCCAGTTCGATGGAATAATTCGCGAGTTCTGTCGCAGTTAATAAATTTGAAGGCATGTTCACAAGAGTTCTTGCCGAATTTGTTCCTCTTCCATAAACATAACCGGCAGTTAAGGCTGCGTTTATTTTCGCTTTATCTGCATCTGTCAAAACATGAACAGCTTCAATGCTTGATTCGCTGCTGCTTGATCGTTGTTTATAGTTTTTTATTTTGTATGTAGAAAGGGCAAACGCTTCCGCTAGTGCATGAGCTGCATCTACCTCTTCCACATCTCCTCCAATAAAGGTAGAAAGCTGTACGCTTACAATCTTTTTCTGATCTTGTTGAACAGCTTGAAACGCATGCCCAAAAGCTTCCATTGCCTTTTGGAACGTGAATTCTTTTTCTTTCCCAAGCCCGACAAAATAAATTCGTTTTACGTTTTCAGCATCGAATGTATATAGTTTTGCGACACTGTTTTTCGCAGAAGAAATTTCACCTGATTTTATAAGCTTGGTGAGTTGATTGTTCAATTTTTTATCCAGCTCCTGCAAAGCTTTTGACAAATTTCCGTTTTGCTTAAAAAGGCCAACAATTAAACTTTCCCCTTCTAAACCGTCTAGTACTTTAAACATTTTTCCACCTCCTTCAATTATTATACGAGGTCGAATAGAACTTTGCTTTATTTTCAAACCAAAAAATAAAGCCCATCCCTGTGGGATAAGCTACCGTTGTCTAAAAACTTCCATCGTTTTATTTTCGTTTAATTTTTTTAATTCCTCTTCTGTTAACGTTCCGTTTCCTTTTTTAACTAAATAAACATCCACTTTTTTCTTTCCCCACTGATTGTAAACATCTTCTACTGTTTCATAATACAAATCAAGCCGATTGCCTTTAATCGCAGCACCTTTATCTGCAACAACTCCGTAGCCATATCCGGGTACATAAAGTATCGTTCCGATCGGAAAAACGTTTAAATCTGCTGCTATAGTGGAAAAATGATCCCTTTTTACTTTAACACCTGAATAAGTAATTCCATATTCAGGGTGGCCAGGATGTTTTCCTGTCGACTCATATCCGGCTGTATATCCGGTAGCCACAACTGTTTTTTTTGGATACTTTGATAAATCAATGGATTTTTCCATCGTCTGTCCTTGATTTGCATGATTAATATTTTTTGCAACGGCTTGTTGGGAATTTTCTCTTTGATTATATTGTTTGATCACCCATTTTGTCAGTTCATCTGCTTTCACACCTGAAATGGTTTCAAAAGTTGTTAAAAACGCCCCAATAAACAACAGACTCATCATAATTCTTCTAGTCCACATTTTTATACTCTTCATTTTTTCTAATTTCACTCCTCTCACCGTCTATTTGTTTCCAAATCGCAAACAAAATATACGTTGGAGGAGCTTTTGAAAGGAGCGTATTTTTCAATACGTTCCGACATGTATAAATTTTCCGATAAATTAAAAATAAAATGTAGGCACTCAAATAACATTGTTTTAAAAAAAAGCGTTTTTTTTACATAAAAAAAGCCTTCCGATTATACGGAAAAGCTTAAAACATTTGATATCCTCTTGCTCGAAGCATTCGAATGACAATCCCTGATAGGATCGCACCTAACATCCCGCTTCCTAAAATGAGAATGTCTGCTACGGCAAGAGAGGCGATTTTTTCCCCCAACAGAGAAAATGAGCGGCTAGGTGATTTGAAATAATCAAAAAAATTCACTTCATCAATTAAAAAAATACATACTAACGGATAAAGTATCGCCATTATCCATGACATTCTTAAAAGCATATTTAATAAAAAACCGATTCCAAAAAATAAAACTAAGAACAGCAGCATGGAAATCAACAGCACCGGTATGTTCATCATCGTGTCCTCACCCTCAGAAAACTGTCGTATTATTATTAAAAGTTTTTATGTGGTTTAATAAGGAAAAAACTTGACCAGCCTTTGTTAATTTGCCAGATCTTCTTACATGTGCCAAATCTTTAAAGCAGCAAATCGATAAATTGTTACCTTAATTATTAACCTATTTATTCCAATATATCAAGTACAAGATTTCATTTAATGGCATAAATCGGCAAAGCAAGTTTGACATGCACACAAAAAGGTTCTCAGTAGGCTCTCCAACCTTTGAGCAGTTCAAAATTTATACAAAAAAAACTGGAAGTTTCCCCAAATGTTTTAAAATGCCAAAAATCACCTTTAAGAAAGATTGTCCTATTGTACAGTGCTTTGTCTGTTTTTTACTCATGTGAGAAGCTTTTGTGCTTGTACCATAAAGAGGGATTTGGCTTCAACATTTAAGAGAGAACTTTCATTCCTTCAAGCACAAAAAAGACGGTGTAAACAAACAAAAGAAGCACAAGAACTTGAGAATAAAACGAAGAACTTTGAAGGAAATATCGGGTATAGCTGTCCGACAGACCAAATACATCAGGCTACTATATAATTGTAGATCAGCATGGCGATTTTATGGTGAATCGAACCCTCTAATCGCAATCAGCATAGCGAGCTCTTTAATTTAATTTGTTTAAAAGCTTATTACTACGAAAATTCAATAAATACAGAGCGGCTCCTTCTCCAAACATTTTACTTTCCTGCTTTAAAAGAAATTACAAAAGCTGTTCATGTTTATAAAACATTATTTTAAAAGAGCAAAAGCCCTTAAGCCTTTGCTCTTTTCTTCAGCTTAAAAAAATTTGAATTTTCCTTTTTTCAACACGAGACCTGCTCCGCCAACCATATATAACGCGCGGTTATCAATCATTTTCTTCATGAAGGATGCTTTTGTACCGACCATTTTTTTGCCTAACGCAATACCTACTGCATCATCTTCTCCTAGAGAAGCAACAGTTCCTTTAATATCTGGCTTAAATGGTTCGAGTTCTTTTTTACCGCGAATTAATGCAGCTAAATTTCTCGCGCAAACTTCTCCCTGCTGCATTGCAATTTGCGCTGTCGGCGGATATGGACGATTGATTTCTTCATTAATAATTAATGAACAGTCTCCAATAATAAACACATCATCATGTCCTGGTGCGCGCAAGTCTTTCTCTACTTTTACGCGGCCCCGCATTGCCTCAAAACCAGATTCTTCAATTACACTGTTTCCGCGCACACCAGCCGCCCAAATAACAGTGCCTGCTTTTATTTCTTCCGTTTGATCGTCTTTCCCAACAATAATTCCTTGTTCAGTACATTCTTTTATCGCTGTGCCGATTCTAAACTCAACACCTTTGCGCTGCAGTTGATTAACTGCGTACTCCACAAGTTCAGGATCGAAACCTGGAAGTGCTGTCGGTGCTGCTTCCACACAAATAATACGGACTTTTTTAGGGTCAATATCATACTCTCGGCAAAGCTCAGGAACACGGTTGGCAAGTTCGCCTAAAAACTCAATTCCAGTGAATCCTGCACCTCCGACTACAATGGTTAGACGTGTATCATCTTTTTCTTCTTCTGTATTGTATGTAGCAAATTGATATTCAATATGCTCTCTAATTTGTCTAGCAGAATTAATGTTGGAAATTGTGAAAGCGTATTCTTTTAACCCTTGGATTCCAAACGTTTCCGGATGAGCCCCAAGAGCGACTACTAAGTAATCATAGTTAAGCTCGCCATTTTCAAGAATGACTTTTTTCTCATCTGTTTTAATTAATTTTACAGAATCTTGCACAAAGTTTACTTTGTTTGTGTCAATTACATCTTTAATTGGATAGCGGCATCGGTCATGATGAAGGGTGCCTGCAGATGCTTCATGCAGCCATGTTGTTTCATAATGATAATCATGCTTATTGACAAGTGTAATATCAGCCTCGTTCACACTCACCATTTTTTGTAGACGTGTTACGGTCATTAATCCTCCATAACCGGCACCTAAAATAACAACTTTAGGATTTCTCACAAGACACACCAACCTTTTCCGTAATTTTTAAAGCGGTCAATTCTAGACTCACTTTTCACATAATTTGTGAAAATATTCACGTTCTTGGACAAAAAATTATAAGGGCAAAATTGTCAATAAAATTTAACATCTTTTTACCTATAGTCATGATATCCGTTTGTGTCCAACTTTTCAAGTTTATTTTTAAGCTAAATGATCAACTTTATAAATCTTTAAATGACAGAATTTTTGTATTTTTACAATCTTTTTTTTATGATATGATTAATAAAGATTAACAAGAGGGGGAATCGTCTGTGAAAGAGGACAGCAAAGTCTACGATATAACGATTATTGGCGGGGGACCTGTCGGGATGTTCACAGCTTTTTACGGAGGAATGAGGCAGGCTTCCGTTAAAATTATTGAAAGCCTTCCACAATTAGGAGGGCAATTGACAGCGCTTTATCCTGAAAAATACATATATGATGTAGCGGGGTTTCCAAAAATTAGAGCTCAAGAATTAGTCAATAATTTAAAAGAACAAATTGCCTTATTCAATCCAACCGTCTGCCTTGAACAGGAAGTTCAGGAAGTTGAAAAACAAAGTGACGGGACATTTAAGTTAACGACAAATTCAGAAATTCATTATTCAAAAACGATTATCATCACTGCCGGAAACGGCGCATTTCAACCACGTAAACTTCAGCTGGAAAATGCTGAGCAATTTGAAGGGAAAAACCTGCACTATTTTGTAGAAGATTTAAACTATTTTGCAGGCAAAAAGGTCGTCTTGTTTGGAGGCGGCGACTCAGCTGTTGACTGGGCGTTAATGCTTGAGCCTATTGCAGAAAAAGTAACGGTTGTCCATCGAAGAGATAAATTTCGCGCGCACGAGCATAGCGTAAATCAATTAAAAAATTCTAAAGCAAATATATTAACACCTTTTGTTCCTGTTGAGCTTATCGGCAAGGATCGAATTGAACAAGTCGTAGTCGAAGAAGCAAAAGGAGATCGGAAAGAGATTATTGATGTAGATGAAGTAATTGTCAATTTTGGCTTCGTTTCCTCTTTAGGCCCTATCAAAAACTGGGGGCTGGAAATTGAGAAAAATTCGATTGTTGTTAACTCAAAAATGGAAACAAATATTCCGGGAATTTATGCTGCCGGAGACATCTGTACTTATGAAGGAAAAATAAAATTAATTGCGACTGGGTTTGGCGAAGGTCCAACAGCTGTAAACAATGCCAAAGCTTATATTGACCCAAGCGCAAAAGTTCAGCCAATGCACAGCACAAGTATGTTTAATTGATGAAAAAAGATGTGGGTGTCTAATAAGTCGTTTTTTCGGCTTTTTGACACCCTCTTTAATGTTTTAGGAACGTTGATATATCAGGACTTATGATTTTTTGTTTTTCAATGGGGATCTGCCTTTCTGAACAGCCCCCTTACAGCAGGAATAATAAGCAAAAGTAAATTTTATTGGAAAGAATAAAGGCTGTCTCGTAAAAGGTCATTTTTTATGACCTTTTGAGACAGCCTTTTTGTCAAGTACTTTTCTAAAGAAACCAGACTGCATCAATCGGACAGACTATTTTTCCTTTGTTTACATCCTTCAGAAGTTTTATGAAGGACTTTTCTTATGCTCTCTTTCTGAATTAGTCTTCAAAAGTTTTATGACGGACATTCAGCACATACAATTGCTTCTTGTTGGACTTCATTGCCTCTATGAAGGACATTTACAAACTTGATTCCTTTATTTTTGTCCTTTACAGTAGCTCCAAAATCCTTCATTTTAGAAACTCATCGGACAGCCCTATCTTTTTTCAACTTTCATCGGTAATTCATATAGTCTTTCGCACAGTCTTCCATGATGAAAATCTGTGATCTGTAAATATCCTCATTTAATTCTCTATCACTTTTAATAAGTTGCATTTAGCCGTTTTTCCCATAAAAATATCCTAATAAAGCAGACTTTTTTTTGGATTCCACTTTATTAGGATATATTTTATTGTGAGTATAGAAAAAGTTAAGGAATAAAGCGATCATTATGCTTGGCTTCAGGAAAGAATCTTTTTTAGCACTCTTCCGGTGTTCCAGCGTGTGTTGCAGTTCTAAAGGAGGCGCCGCAACCGCAAGACGCAATCGCATTAGGGTTGTCTATTGTGAATCCTCCACCAAGCATCGATTGTTTATAATCAATCTTTGTTCCCTTTAATATAGGGGCGCTGTCTTTATCCACTAAAATTCGAATGCCGAATTGTTCAAATTCGTGATCATCTTCTTGTTTTTCTTGTTCAAACCCGATGCCATATGAAAGTCCAGTGCAGCCGCCGCCTTTCACACCAATACGCAAATAGGCGCCTTCTTCCTCATTTTCTCTCATCATATCTTTTATTTGAAAAGCTGCCGCTTCGGTAAGCATAACAATTTCAGACATGACCCATCCTCCTTTTCATTAATTTTTGAGTCACTTTTAGTATACCTTTTCAGAAAAAAACTCTCAAATTTCTGAACCGGCTTCATAATAATAGGTCCCCGTGCAAACCGTTTCAGCAGGTCCTTTCATCAAAATTTTCCCCTCGTCAGTCCATTTAATAAATAAATCGCCGCCGGCAAGATGGACAACTGTTTCTTTGCCTCTTGTTGTTTGCTCGTTTAATACGGATGCGACCACTGCCGCACATGCTCCGGTGCCGCAAGCTTGTGTGACACCTGAACCTCTTTCCCATACTCGAAAATGAAGCTCATGGTCATTGACGATTTCGACAAATTCTACATTTACCCCTTCTGGAAATCTTGCATCTTTTTCGACAACCGGCCCCAATGTTGTTAATGGAGCTTTCTCAATATCGTCCACAAAAAAGATGATGTGTGGATTTCCCATCGAAACCGCTGTGACTTCATATTTCGAGCCGTTAAATTCCATGATTTCACCAATAGCTGTTTCATCTCCGTTTCCGGCCATCGGTATTTCCTTTTTTAACAGCTTAGGGTGACCCATATCAATTGTGACGCATGATACTCGTCCATTTTCTTCATGGACTTCGGCTTCAACCAAGCCAGAAAGTGTTTCGATCAAAAACTTTTTCTCTTTTACTATGTTATGCTCATAAACATATTTTGCGACACAGCGCAAACCGTTTCCGCAGTTTTTTCCTTCTGAACCGTCACTGTTGAAAATTCTCATTTTCACATTCGCACGTTCAGATGGAAGAATTAATATTAGCCCATCTGAACCGATGCCGGTATGAACGTTCGCAACTTTTCGCGCAATATCTGGCAGGAGATGCTCCGGAAGCGTTTCTTCGAATCCATTTACATAAATATAACTGTTTCCTAATCCATGCATTTTTGTAAATTGAAAAGTTTCCATCTTTTCCTCCAAAACAACAAAAAATTTGTTTTTATAAGTATAAAACGTTCAAAATTTGTTGACAATAAAAATATCCCCCGTTTTCATATATAAATAAAAGCTCCTCGGGAAATATAAGAGGGGCTTTTATTTTTTATATCATCAGCCTGCCGCTTCAAACACCTTGCTCATACGTAAAAAAAAGACTCATCCGCAAAGGCAAGCGTCGTACTGAGAAACAATATTGAGATTCATACTTACATTTTATAATATGCTCTCATACCTCGAATGAAATATTTAGAGACAGGATCAAAATCAGGAGAATCAAAAGCTTGTCTCCCTTTTAATTTTATCATTCACTTTTATTTTCTATTAAAACATTGGATTTTCTTCTAAAAATTGATAAATATTTTTCACTAGCTCTTCTGCCGTTTCCCCTTCTACCGCTTCTCCGTTTACAAGGGCAAAAAGCGATTCGTAGCATTGGCCGCAATACCCTAGGCAGCTGTACTCAACTATATCTAAATTAGGATCTTTTTCTAATTGTTCTAATGCTTTTTGTGAACCGTTTGCTAAGTTGCTGACACAAAACTCTATAATTGGTTTCACGTGAATTGTCCTCCTTCTATACTCAGTAGCCTATCATAATGCTTTTTTTCTTCATTGTCAAAGCATTGAACTTCAAGGTTCATTTAACATTTTGCCATAACAATTGTGCTATTTTTCCTTAAGTATGTTGTGATTTATACATAAATTCGTTATACTTTTAGTGGCATTTGTTACGATTGTCATAGTTTTGGGGTAAACATTTGCAGGGAAAAGGGGAATCGCGATGAGAAAGTTACTGCTCCTCGGAGGCGGCTATGGCGGCATGAGAATTCTTCACAAGCTGCTTCCCAATAACTTGCCGGATGGTGTCGAAATAACATTAGTGGATAAAAACCCTTATCATTGTTTAAAAACGGAATACTATGCGCTGGCTGCGGGAACGATTTCAGATCAGCATGTGCGCGTGGCCTTTCCAGAACACCCGAAATTGAACGTTCATTACGGTGAAGTCACGGACATTGACCTTGAACAAAAGCTTGTACATTTAAAAGATCAATCTCCAATCACGTATGATGAACTTATCATCGGATTAGGATGTGAAGACAAATATCATAATGTTCCGGGTGCTGACAAATATACTTGCAGCATTCAAACAATCGATCAATCACGTGAAACGTATCAAAAGCTGAACAATTTAGGAGCAGGTGCAACAGTCTGCATAGTTGGAGCCGGATTGAGCGGCGTTGAATTGGCAAGCGAACTGCGTGAAAGCAGATCCGATTTAAAAATCAAGCTGTTTGACCGCGGCAAAGTGATCTTATCAAACTTCCCGGAACGATTAAGCAAATATGTCCAAACATGGTTTGAAGAGCACGGGGTTGAAGTAATCAACAGCGCCAATATTACAAAAGTTGAGCCAAATATGGTTTATAACCATGATGAACCGATTCCTTGTGATGTTGTCGTTTGGACCGCAGGAATTCAACCGAATTATGTCGTAAGGAAATTGAATGTTGAAAAAGACCGGCAAGGACGGGTTATTTTAACAAAATACCATCATCTTCCTCAAGATGAACATGTGTATGTTGTTGGAGACTGTGCAAGCCTTCCTTACGCACCAAGTGCTCAACTTGCCGAAGCACAGGCTGAACAAATTGTACAAGTATTGCTCAAAAAATGGAACAACGAACCTCTTCCAGAGGAACTGCCGCCGTTCAAATTAAAAGGCGTTCTCGGTTCTCTCGGAAAAAAATCAGGTTTTGGGATGGTAGGAGATCGCGCACTCACTGGACGTGTGCCACGTCTTTTAAAATCAGGAATTCTTTGGATTTATAAATATCATAGTGGAGCATGAGAAAACCGGGCGTTCATTTGTACGTCCGGCTTCTCTTTTTCCGGAACTCTTTCACTGGAAAATATAAATCAAGAGAAATACAGTTGTCTATTATTTTGCATGCAAAAAACGAAGCAGCGTTTTTTTTAGCGGATCTGTTCTTTTGGCTTGAAGAAATCGACAATGCACTTTTTCTTTCACAGTTCTGGATTGACGAGTAAACTCTTTCTTACACAGGCTGGTAACCATGTTTTTCCATCTCTTGAAAAATCCTTTTTAGCTTTGGATTACCTTCTCCTACTACCACTCCATTTATGACCACAAGGGGATAAAAATATTCTTCCTTCACGATTTGATCGGCTATTTTCTTTTTCTCTTCATCTTCCGGAGGACAATATATATCAATGTATGTGATGTCAAATGGCTGATCTGGATATTTTCTAGTCAGTGCTGCTTCCAGCCATTCAAATGTATCTTTTGCTGAAGGCGAATTTACACAGCTTGGGCATAAGTTTTCTGCACCATAAACACAAATTTCTACCGGTTTTCTCATGTTTGTTCTCTCCTATTTAATAAAATGATGATCTCCTAGATTATCCATATTAGATTAAAAAAAAATGTGATACAATGAATTTGAAACTTACAAATAGATTTTATCGCTCATTTTGAATATAATGATGGATAAGAAAGGAGTCGATAGTATGTCAGATGTTCAAATAAAAGAACAAGTACAAGAAGTTTTAGATAAGCTGCGCCCGTTTTTGCTTCGTGACGGCGGAGACTGCGAATTAGTTGATGTTGAAGATGGCATTGTGAAATTGCGCCTTTTAGGTGCGTGCGGGAGCTGCCCAAGTTCTACCATTACTTTGAAAGCAGGTATTGAGCGGGCTCTACTGGAAGAAGTTCCAGGCATCGTAGAAGTAGAACAAGTATTTTAATGAAACAAACCGGCGAAAAGCCGGTTTGTTTCTTTATATCAAGCTTTCAATATGAGTAAACCAAGACTTTGTCCCTTCATAATCAATTTCTAGCTGTGTTACTTCACAATGGGGAAAAGCCTCTTTTAGTTTAGGACGCAATGAGTGTCTCATGCCTTTTGGAGCAAAACACAATATCGTTGGACCTGCACCGCTCAATACAGTCCCGTACACACCGTGCTCTTTTCCTATCTTTCGAACAGCTGACAGTTCAGGAACTAGACTTTCCCTATACGGTTGATGGAATATGTCCATTTCCATCATTTGGCCTGCCAATTCCCAATTATTATTCATGATGCTCCCAACAAGCACATTGCTGATCGCACTGGCTTTCACCGACTGCTGAAATTTAAATGTCTTCGGCAAAACGCCTCTAGAATCCTTCGTATATAAATAATATGGCGGAATAACCGCGATAATATCCACATCCAGATTATCCACTTTTACAAAATATGTGTGGTCATCTGTTAAATAGCCGACAACTAGACCGCCTACTATAGAAGCTCCGGCATTATCCGGATGTCCCTCAAACTTGCTGGCAAAATGAATTTTTTCTTCATCGCTCAAATTCAGTTTACAAACACGATCGCAAAGCTCAATCCCTGCTGCAATGGCGGCAGCGCTGCTTCCGAGTCCTCTTGTCATCGGAATATCACTTGAAATTTCCACATAACATGCAGGAAGATTAACACTATGTTTTTCTGCTAGCTTGGAAGCGACTTTATAAATTAAATTCTCTTTCCCTTCCGGTACGTTTGCTACTTCTTCACTTACCGGCTTAAATGTCCAATTTTCCGCAAATGTAACGGCTAGTGTTAAATAGCGGTTTAAAGCGAGCCCTACAGAATCAAAACCGGGGCCAAGATTGGCTGTACTTCCGGGAACTTGAATTTTTAACATGTCTCCTTCTTTCATACATGCCCATCTCCCTTGAGATGGTCCATCACAGCTTTCTTTTCATTAGGCAGCACGATCGGCTGGATGGATGACACATCGATCGCAGTATTCGGATCTTTTAATCCGTTTCCGGTCAATACTGCTACAACTGTGCTTCCTTTCGGGATTTTCCCCGAATTTACATCTTTCATCACTCCTGCAATAGACGCACTTGAAGCAGGTTCAGCAAAAACGCCTTCCGTTCTTGCAATTAATTGATAAGCATCCAAAATTTCTTCATCTGTTACCATATCGATCTTTCCGCCTGATTCATTGGCAGCATTGACAGCAAATTCCCAGCTTGCTGGGTTACCAATTCGAATGGCAGTTGCCACTGTTTCCGGATTTTCAATCACTTGATTTTTTACAATGGCTGCGGCGCCTTCCGCTTCAAAACCGTGCATTTTTGGAAGCCCTGTTTGGTGCCGCTCATTAAACTCTTTAAATCCTTTCCAATATGCTGTAATGTTTCCAGCATTTCCAACCGGAATCGCCAAATAATCCGGAGCTTTTCCCAGCTGTTCACAAATTTCAAACGCCGCTGTTTTTTGCCCTTCAATTCGGTAAGGATTTACAGAATTGACAAGAGTAATTGGCAGCTCTTCACAAATTTCACGAACCATTTTTAAGGCATCATCGAAGTTTCCTTCAATTGCAAAAATTTCTGCGCCGTACATAACTGCTTGGGCAAGCTTTCCAAAAGCGATTTTTCCGTTCGGTATAACAACAATGGAACGCAATCCTGCACGTGCCGCATAGGCGGAAGCAGCTGCAGACGTATTTCCAGTTGAAGCACACATTATAGTTGTGCTTCCTTCTTCCACCGCTTTTGCAACTGCCATCACCATACCGCGGTCTTTAAATGAACCGGTAGGATTCGCTCCTTCTGTTTTCACATACAGCTCAACGCCTAATTTTTCAGATAATTTTTCTAAATGAATGAGAGGAGTATTACCTTCGTTCAATGTCAGCATCGGTGTTTTGTCCGTTACTGGCAAAAATTCTTTATATTTTGCAATTAGTCCATTCCATTTCATAATAAGCCGTTCCCTTCTACTCGATACGTACTTTTAACTTCCTTAACAACCTGCAAATCTCGGAGCTCCATTAAAATTTCCTCAAAATCTTTTTTCGATGCTTTATGGGTAACGATGACAATTTCCGCTAAATCTTTATTTTTCAGAGGTAATTGGAGAATTTTCTCAAAGCTTACACCTCTGTCTGAAAAGAGGGATGTAATTTTTGAAAAAGCTCCAACTTGATCTTCTACGTGAATTCGTAAAAAGTATTGGGCAAAAATTTCTTCAGGTGCCTTCAATTGTTTCTGATATTGCGGGGCTACGGCGCTTCTTCCATTTACACCTAGACGCATGTTTTTCAATACGCCTACTAAATCCGAAACAACAGCGGTTGCAGTTGGCAAGCTTCCTGCGCCAGGACCGTAAAACATTGTTTCCCCTACTGCTTCGCCGTACACATAAACCGCATTATATTCATCTTGGACGGAAGCTAACGGATGATGATCGGGCAGCAGTGCAGGCTGTACACTAACTTCAATTTTATCACCGCTTCGATGGGCGATGCCGATTAATTTCATCGTATAGCCGAGCCGTTTACTGTAATCAATATCCTCTTGTGTAATATCCGTTATCCCTTTTACTTCCACATCTTCTAAATCTACTTCCATAGAAAATCCAAGTCTTGCCAAAATCGCCATCTTTCTCGCTGCATCCAAGCCTTCTACATCAGAAGTCGGATCAGCTTCTGCATATCCTAATCTTTGCGCTTCCTTCAGCACTTCTTCATAAGGGGTTCCGTATTTTGACATTTTCGTTAAAATAAAGTTTGTCGTTCCGTTAACAATCCCCATCATTTTTGTAATCCGGTCTGACGCCAATCCATCTACCAATGTACGCAGAATCGGGATGCCGCCTGCGACACTTGCTTCATAAAAAAGATCGCAGCCGTTATCCGTCGCTTTTTTGAGCAACTCAGTTCCGTACACTGCCATCAAATCTTTATTTGCCGTCACAACATGCTTCTTCCGATTTAATGCTTCAAGCAAATATTCCCGTGTTTGCTCAATTCCCCCCATGACCTCAATAATGACGTCAATATCCGGATCTTCTATTACCTCATGAACATTTGTCGTTAATTGGGAAGGTTCTACATGAACGTCTCTTTTTTTATTTGTATTTTGAACAAGAATTTTTTTTACTTTCACCGGGCACCCGATTAAATGAATGAGCTTATCCTGGTGGTCTTCAATGATTTTTACTACTCCGCTACCAACGGTGCCTAAACCGAGCAGTCCTACTGAGATTGATTCCAACCAATTCATCTCCCTTATGTTTATTTATAATAGACAATTGTCTGCCGTAAAAAGACATTAACTGTTTTATAAGACATTATAAATTTCAATGACTGATTTTACAAGAGAAATTTTCATCATCCGCATATGTAAACGCTTTTTGGGCGTTTAAACAACGGCTGTTTTCGGTTTCTCGCCCGTTAACACACGTTGAATATTTTCGACGCAAAGTTCGATCATTTTTATGCGGGTTTCCCGACTCGCGCTGCCGATATGCGGAAGTGCTACAACTTGTTTCAATGATAAAAGCGGATGATTGGAATCAATCGGTTCTTCTTTAAACACATCCAATCCACAACCAGCGATTTCACCAGTTTTTAGAGCATTATACAAAGCGTTTTCATCAACAGATGCTCCTCTGCCAGCATTAACAAATATTGCACTTGTTTTCATTTTTTTAAAGGCTTCCTCGTCAAACAAGTTTTTCGTTTCATTTGTTAATGGTGTTAAATTAACGACAAAATCGGCTTTCTCTAGCAATTCATCAAATGTGCAGTATTTCGCTCCAAGCTCTTTTTCCACTTCCGGTTTCTTTGAACGATTATGATACAAAATTTCCATATCAAATCCTTTTGCCCGTCTCGCAACAGCTTCTCCAATTTTCCCCATGCCAACGATCCCAATCGTTTTATGATGGATATCGTTTCCTGCCAACAAAAATGGAGACCACCCTGTCCATTTTCCTTCTTTTACATAATCCGCAGCTTCAACCAATCTTCTTGCCGCTGCCATTAACAAAGCAAAGGTTAAATCGGCAGTCGTATCTGTTAGTACATCCGGTGTATTAGATACAGTCACGCCGTACTTTTTCGACGCTTCGAGATCGATATTGTCATACCCGACTGCTAAATTAGCAACGATTTTTAAATTTTTGGCTTTTTGAAGCAGTTCTTCATCCACCCGGTCTGACAGCATTGTAAGCAGAGCATCAGCTTTTTTTGCCTTTTCCAATAATACAGACCTCGGACATGGAGAATCCTGCTCCCACATGTCGACAACTCCGATGGAACGAAGAGGATCCAATAGGTTTTCTGGCAGTTTTCTTGTTACAAAAATATATTGGGTCACTGATTCATCTTCTCCTTCTTCTAATAAATAGCTATTGTTTTGAATTGATATGACAAAATCAATGCTTTGTTCGAAACAGCTGCAAGATTTTAGCTGCTTTCTTTTTTATGATACCACAACAAAATGCGACTGAACCTTTTATAACCATGTCAAAGCCGGCAATACAATTTGCTTTTTCCTCAAATATATCATAGATGAAAACGAAGATAAAAATTGCTCATATTGCGAAGATGTTTGCAAAATTTTTTCCATTTGAAATTGCAGAGAATCCCTTTCTTCTTCCTCTGCAAGATAATAGTTTTCAACACATTCAAAATAATGAACAGGAAACAAAAGCCTGCTAAAAACTAACCGCCAAAAAAAAGAGGATAACGGAGACGTTCGGTCGTATTCTGCCAAAAAAAGCTCATCAATTGTTTGCCTTCCTGTCAGAAAATCATACCTTAAACATTCAGCAATATCTCTTCCTCCATGATCAAAAACGAAATCAACAGGCAATGAAAATGCGTTTTCCCATGTTTCTCTCGTAAAACGTTGATGACATATGGTGCCGGAATCAACCGGCAATGGTCGATCATCAAGCTCAGTATCCGCTAAATATTGGATGGCATTTTCGCCTAAGCCTAAATAATATGGAAAGGATTCAATAAATAGCTTGTCAAAGGCGTGATGAGGCTTTGAAGCAATTTGAATACTCCAAAATTGCTCCATTTGATCGATCCGCCTTGCCCATAAATTTCTCCATTGCCCAATTCGATTCGAATGAACGGGAGTAAAAGGCAGCCTTCTGCCAACTTCGTGAAAAAATGACAGCTCTTTTCCGAGAGAAGTTATATTAAGCCGCTTTGTTTGTTGAGGTATTTGAAACACAGCGTAGCGCGTTCCATTATGTTCTGCCGTAAGATCCCCATTTACAGTTAATAAAAACGAAGCAGCTTTTCTCTCGCTAGTCATAAGGAGATAACGACTCATTTCATACAGTTCATAAAGCTCCTTATGGTCAATATGTGAAACAGCAGCAATAAAACCGATATTTCTTTTTGTTTTAAACCCCTGCCATTGACCAATTGAAAAAAAGTCGAGTACATCTATTCCATAATGCTTTTTTAAAAGCTCTTTCATTCCTAGTTCCCCCTATAAATCCATTGTTCAAAAAAACACCCCAATATAAATAATGAAAAAATGCCATAAACTATAACATGTAGAAAAGCTTTTGTGTATACAATATAAAAAAGATGTTGATGCTTTTTGAAAATTTAAGCAAGAATTTATTGAAATCGGCGTCACAGCCGATTTCAGCACTTTCATATACTTGTAAAAGATAGGGTGAACGACATGGATAAAATAGAGCAAACTGCAAGAAAATGGCTGAAAGATAGAGGAGTTACACCGGATGACATCGCAGAGCTCGTCTATTTTTTACAGCAGCAATATTATCCGAACTTAACAAAAGAAGACTGTTTGCAAAACGTGGAAAGAGTTCTTTCGAAAAGAGAGGTTCAAAATGCCATTTTAACCGGAATTCAATTAGATGTTCTAGCAGAAAAGGGGGGTTTACAGGAGCCTCTTCAATCGATCATCCAATCGGATGAAGGATTATATGGAATTGATGAAATTCTTGCATTTTCCATTGTGAATATTTACGGATCAATCGGGTTTACGAACTATGGCTATATCGATAAACAAAAGCCTGGTATACTTGCTCATTTAAACGATAAAAGCACAGGTAAGTGTCATACTTTTCTAGATGATATTGTCGGAGCCATTGCAGCGGCAGCTTCAAGCCGGCTCGCCCATCGATCCACTGATTCACAGTAGGGGCAGCGGAGCACCTATTGTGAAATCAGCTGGAAAAGAAAAAGGCTTCATCATAGCACATGCCATTCCGAAAGGTTATTCACTGTATAAGTCGGTTGTATTTCTTTGTGTTTTAAGTGTTCTTTCGTTGTTACGCCTGTATGCACAAGAAGGGTGTCCATCCCTGATTGGATACCTGCCTTAATATCCGTCTCATAATTATCTCCGACAAGAAGCGTTTCTTCTTTTTTCGTTTTCAGCATTTTCAGCCCTTGCTCTACAATAATTTTTTCAGGTTTTCCGATAAAAATCGGCTGAACATTTGTAGATACTGAAATGACCGATGTAATGGCGCCATTGCCTGGAAGCAGTCCTCGCTCAGTCGGCAGAGCAGTATCCCCGTTTGTTGAAATAAATGTTGCACCTGCGCGAACCGCTAAACAGGCCTTGGCAAGCTTTTCATAATTGATGTTTCGATCAATACCCACAACGACAAAATCCGGATTTTCATCGACGAAGCGAAAACCTTTTTCCTCCAAGGCCTTTCGCAGCCCCTCTTCACCGATTACATATATAGAAGCATTTTGTTTTCTTTCCCAAATAAAATTGGCTGTGGCAATGCTTGAAGTTAAAATTTGATGCTCTTCCGCCGGAATGCCGAGACTGATTAGTTTTTCAGCTACTTGCTTCGGAGTTTTAGAAGAATTGTTTGTCATAAATAAGTACGAAATTCCTTTTTCCTTCAGTTTTTTAACAAATTCTTCAGCTTCTTCAATTTTTTCTGTACCCCGATACATGGTGCCGTCTAAATCGATGAAATATCCTTTATATTTCTTCAATTTTTTTTCACTCCTTCAATCAATCCATTACGGCTTAAAAGCTGTAACTGGTCCAAGTTCATCTTCCAAGTAGGTTCGAACACGATGGCAAAAATTTCTCAAAACTTGTAAATGGGTTGATATTGAATCATACAGTTCTTCATGCCGTATGTTTAAATAATCTTGAACGAGCATTTTTCTGTAGGAAATTAATTTTTTTAATCCTTCCGCATCCCTGCTGTCAACGACAGATTCATCTTCTAAAATGTCAATAATATCTTCATAGCTTCCCGGGTCCCGCATAATAAAACCGTCAATAATTCCGTTTCCGATATCTAAAATCGCCTCAATCAACAATTGGGCAATCCGCTCCAACGCTTTTTTTTCAACATCAGACTCCCACTGTTGATGTCCTTCAAACATGGATACAAGATCTTCTACAAATTTTACAGTATCTTCAATCTTTTTTCTGTCCACAAAATACATATAATTTCTTTCCTTTCTTAAGGTTTTTGTATCCGTTTTTTATTTTACCATACTCGACCATTTGAACTACCTACTACTTTACACACTTTTGAGTTTTTTAAAGCAGAGCACTAAAATCCTCTCGTTAGACGGATCGATTTTGGCAAACAGAGCTGATGTTTCTAAAATTTGGATTTCGTGATTGAGCAGGCGTAAGCTTTCCGCGGTTTGATACATCTTGCATGCCGGGTAGGATCCGCTTAGATTTTTTCAATTTAATAAAGAAATTCCTAAACGCGCACAAAAAATTGCTTTTACAGATGACGATTTTTCATGACAAGCAGAGGAGGATTTTGAATATGACTTTCGTGCCGATTCATGATATGTTTCTCCAATTAACTTCCCATTCGATACAGAAATCATGGCTGATTGGCAGCAGATGTGCGGGCTGATAAAAAAATTGTGTTATTTTGCTTCTATTTCAACAGAAAAATCGCTATGCGAATCGAAACAGAGGTAAGTTTTCTCACAAATTTGCGATAAATCGTTGTGAATGCATCATCTTATGCTACAATGCAATTATAAGAAACGGAGGTAATGAACCATGGCCGAACGCTTTTTTTTGTATGATGAAACCGTCGAGACAAAAACAAGATTTGTTAGCTTTATGGGAGAAAATCAACGCTTTGATTTAGCCATTATTCAATCGGACCGCTATTACGGAAAATATCTTGTACTAAATTTGCAAAGCAACCGGTTTGCGATCATTGGGGAAGATGATCTTAAAGAACCGGGGTATTTAGAAGATGTTTATCAATTAAATGATGAAGACGCAAAAGAGCTTCGGGAGTTTTTATATGAGATCGTCTAATGTATAAATTACCTTCCATGAGGAACGATAATGGTAAAATCATGGACAGGTGAACAAAATGGACAAACAAAATGAATATACTGATTTTTCAGTAGTGGAAACAATGCGAAACTATATTATCCCGGAGGATATGCCGGAAGGCGCCTACGGAGCTCCGCGGGGAAAGGATGAACCTGTGGAGAATAAAAGCACACCTTGGGAAGAAGGTCAGCGTCCATATAGCAGTTTTAACTATGAATTCAAATCCTTGCATCAGAATTTGCCGAGACAATTTCCGGGCAGTCATCCTCCTCATGATGAACCTGATAAAAATGAAGAAGACCCGTATGAAATAAAGTAATCAGGACGGCTGTATGCCGTCCTGATTACTTTTTCACACCCAGATGTTTTTGCATCTGGCGTTTATTTTTTTATTTTCTTTAATACAAAATAAGCACAGCCGAAATTGCAATATTCATACAAATATTCATCTAATGAGCTGATTTTCGTATCATGTGTTGCTTTTTGGTTTTGATCATCAAAAAATCCTCTCAGCCGCAATTGGCTATATCCCCAATCGCCGACAATATAATCATATTTGTTTAAAATTTCACTGTACCTTGCTTTAAAAGCCTCTTCATTAAAACCATTTTTAAAATCTTTTATAAGCTCGTATGTTTGATTAAAAATTGTGATCATTTACAAATTCACCCTCTTCCATATGTTTATCATAAACAAATGATTTCCCTCCATCAATTGCCTGACAACAATTTTTTAAAAGCGGCAATCCTAAAATTATAAGGAGGTGCTGAAATGAAAAAAAGGCTTTTTACTCCTTTTATCATAGCTGCGCTTGCAGCCAGCGGGTGCCAATATGATCAAGAAGGAAAAGGTCTATATAATGAAAACGGGAATACGGTAAACGTGGCAGAAAGAAATGATAATTATAACAGCAATAAAGATTCAGACAGCTTTGGATATGTCCGGCATCAAAAAAGTCCAACAGCCCGAATAGAGAAAGCCACAGTAAAAACTCCTGTCATCAATCGGGAACAATTAGCAGACGTAATCGGAAGGCTTGCCGTCCAGCTTCCAAATGTTCATGATGCTGCTACGCTCGTAACAGATGAAGAAGTTCTTATAGCGTATAAAACCGATTCAAACAACAAATTTGAAACAGCTGACCAAGTGAAAAAGACAGCTGCATCCATTGTTCCGCGTTATTTTCATATTTATGTAACCGATAATCCTAATCTGTTTAATGAAATCGAATCATACAGCACTCTTGATGGAGAGTCTCCAAATATTAACCGCAATTTAAACCAGACCATTCAGCGCATGTTAAAGTCTCCCCAAGGAAGAAAATTGAATGCTGGTGAAAATGCAAATGGCGAAGGATTCGGAGAAATGAACGAAAGTATTGATCACGACATAAAAGATCAATGAAATAAGCGTTGATGCATAGGTGAATTTTTTAGAGGTTATTTACCTATTTTTATTAAAACGGGCCGTCAAGAAATTCTTGACGGCTCTGTGGCTTTAAGCTTTTGCCTGCCGCTGTTTGGCTGCCTCATTTACTTGTTCATCAGCATGATAAGACGAACGGACTAACGGACCTGCCTCGCAATGGCTGAATCCTTTTGACAAAGCAATTTCTTTTAATTCTGCAAATTCATCTGGATGGTAAAATTTTTGAACTTTTAAATGTTTTTTCGTAGGCTGCAAATATTGTCCGATTGTGATGATGTCAACATGATTTGCACGAAGGTCATCCATCGCTTCGATAATTTCTTCTTTCGTTTCCCCAAGCCCGATCATAATGCTTGATTTTGTCGGAATATCCGGATTGATTTCTTTTGCTCTCCGCAAAAACTCCAAAGAACGTTCATAGGTTGCACGAGCGCGAACCCTTGGGGTTAAGCGCCGAACAGTTTCAATATTATGGTTTAAAATATCAGGTTTAGCATCCATTAATGTTTTTAAATTTTCGTACACTCCGCCCATGTCAGATGGAAGAACTTCTATTGTAGTAAATGGATTTTTTTTGCGCACAGCACGAACCGTTTCAGCAAAAACGGCTGCTCCGCCATCTTTCAAATCATCACGGGCAACTGCAGTGATGACAACATGCTTTAAGTTCATAATGCGGACGGAATCCGCTACACGCTCCGGCTCTTGCCAATCAAGCTCGGTTGGCAGTCCTGTTTTCACTGCACAGAAGCGGCATGCGCGTGTACAAACGCTTCCTAAAATCATAAATGTTGCCGTTCTTCTCACTGCCCAGCATTCATGAATATTGGGGCATTTCGCTTCTTCACAAACCGTATGAAGCTTTTGCTCGCGCATCAATTTTTTTAACCCTGTGTAATTCTCGTTTGTATTTAATTTTATTTTAAGCCATTCAGGTTTTCGTAAACTTTCTTCTTTTTGAGCCATTTTTCATCATCTCCAATATGTAATCATTAAAAAAATAAAGATGATACACTATAGTCAATTTAACATAAGGAAAGATATTGGACAAGAAAAAGGAATTTTATATTCCTTCAATTTCCAGCCATTGAAACTTTACTTTTTTCTTACACTAAGACATGACATGATGGAAAGGAGTTTATCAATTGTGGTTCTCAGAAAAATGTTATTATTGGCTGCACTTTTATCTTTATTTTCCAGCCATGCCAATGCGTCCAGTCAATTAACTGAACAACAAATAAATCATTTGCGAATGAGCCTGTATAAAAAGGTGGAAGCCATCACCCAGATTCCTTGGTATGTATTGGCTGCGTGCGACCAATACGAACGAAACGTCAGAAAAATAAAAAATGATATCCCAAAACAAAAAGGAGTTATTGGCATTTACATTCCTCCTGATAAATGGGCTGGGACAGCCAATCCGAATTTGAACGACCAAAATCCGGTTAGCATTCAGCTATTTGGGGGAATCGGAATGGATGGAAACGGCGACGGCAAAGCGCAAATGGATCATGATGAAGATGTCTTATATAGTTTTGCACATTTTTTATCAAAATATGGTAATGATATAGAAAATTTAAAAATTGGTTTATGGTCTTATTATCACCGTGATAAAACGGTCGGAATTATTTTAGGTCATATGAAATTGTTCAAACATTTCGGGCATCTGCAATTAAACGAGCATGCTTTTCCTCTTCCCGTCAGAACTGATTACAGCTACCGTGACACATGGGGAGATGCGCGCGGATGGGGCGGCCGGAGAATTCATGAAGGCACAGATATATTTGCACATTATGGCGTACCGGTTCGTTCCACTTGCTACGGAATTGTCGAAATGAAAGGCTGGAATCGCTATGGGGGCTGGAGAATCGGTATTCGGGACATTCAGAATACGTACCATTATTTTGCACATTTAAACGGCTTTGCCAAAGACATTCACGTTGGACAAATCGTAAAACCGGGGCAAATCATCGGTTCTGTCGGAAGCAGCGGCTACGGCCCTCCAGGAACATCTGGCAAATTCCCGCCGCACTTGCATTACGGGATGTATAAAGACAACGGTAAAACCGAGTGGTCTTTTGACCCTTATCCGCATTTAAAACTATGGGAACGGCTTGAATGGCAAAAAGAAAAAAAATAAAGAGCCCGCACCAACTCAGGAACGGGCTCTTTATGAATCAATTTTATGTTTTTTACTCGACTGAATGGCAATTACTTGCGACTATATCGCTGATCAAATGATAGAAAATACTTTTTCATGTCTGTTGAAAAATCCATTAAGGAATACATCTTATTTAAATTCATATATGGTACGTTTTGGAAACTTCTTTCATCTGTACACTATAGATGAGCAATAATCATTCTTTTATAAAAAGATAATGGTTGTTTTTTATTTTTCTACCATTTTCAATAGTGCTTCTTTGCCTGTCATCCCTGCCTTAATGCCAATTGCCTCCGCTTCTGTTGTGACTGATTCCAATGGGGCTTCAAGAAGCTGCTCAATTGTCCTCACTCCGACAGCGCGGCCGGCAATAATTTTTCTCTCTTTTAATTTTTCATTCAATAAGGCTACATCAAGCGCACCGCACATAATATAACCTTTTTCGGCTGTAACAGCCATGAAATTCGTTTTTGGCAGCTGAATGGTAATGGCGGTAAATTGATGATCACCAATTTTAACCGGCGATACAGATACCATAAAATACCCTCCTTCCCTACTTCACTTTATGAAAGGAAAGGAGATGTTGACAAAAATTTATTGATGGATTTGCAGGAACTGTTTCGATAATTTCCAAGCAAGTACATCTCTTAGCAATTCAGGCATGAAGTATATTTTATTCTTTACACGGCTTAATTGCGGATATAATGGACCTAATGTAAACATATCAATAGTTGCCACTGCATACACATGATTTTGATCAAGATGTTTTCCATTTACAAAGATCTTTTTCACATGTTCCTTGCCATCTTCCAACGTTTCCATGACCGTTTCAATGCCGTCAAAAACCATACGCCCCATTACTTTGCCTCTGAAGCCTAATCCTTTAAGCTTCAATTGCTCCATTTCTTTTGTCCGTGCTTGTAAAATAACTTCTTTTAATTGATCGCCTTGAACCATGATTTTACAAGGATTAATCGGATGAGGACAAATCCGGTGCAAATCGCCTTTTGTGACGAGTCCTTTCGGAAGCGATTCAAGCAATACTCCGGCATTCACCATGGAAACTTCCCCATCGCACCATTCTTTTAAAGCGGAAGCCAACAGCTTTGCAAATGGTGAATCTGAAAACCAATCAATCCGTAATTCTTCTTTTAATTCCACAACAGCTTCGTTAAGTTTTTGAGCACTTTCAGCTTTTTTTTGATCAAGCCACTTTATGGTAAAAACATCTTCTTTTTCAATCGTTTTCGTTTCAATAATCTCCGCTTTTTTATTTACCAGCTTCTTTTGAGCAGAGTCGATCTTAAGTTCAATATGTCCAAGCCACTGTCCAAACTTTCCTGCTCCCGCCAAAAGCGTATTGCCTACAAGCTTTCCACGATCAAGCACATGATGTGTATGGGCTCCTAATATAACATCGATATCAGGAAATTGTTGAGCAATCCATTCATCATCGGATATTCCAAGGTGTGATAAAAGAATGATAACATCTGCTTTGCCCCGGATTTCCTCCAATGTTTCTTTTATATTTGCCATCGGTTCTGTTATCATCCACCCTAACTGACGGTAAAATTGCTCAAAGCAAACCGTTACGCCTAAAATACCGATTCGGACTCCATTTTGTAAATGTTTAATTACATAAGGCTTTGCCCATTTTGGTCTAGTACCGTCTAAGTAAAATAAATTAGACACAATGACCGGGAATTGTGCATGATTATACAGCCGATCCAATGCTTCAAAAGGAAGAGTAATTCCTTCATTATTTCCAATCGTTATTGCATCTGGAGTTAAATGATTCAGCAGCTCAACATTTGCGACTCCCCCGGTCGCTTCAGTAATTGGGTGAAAGCGATCGACGTGATCGCCGATATCGAATAAAAAAACAGTTTCGTTTTTACTTTTATGAATATGTTTTTTTGTTTTTAGATAATGAACGATTTTCGGCCAATTTTCAAAATGACTGTGCAGATCATTCGTATGATATATATGAACCGTCTCAATCAAAGTCGCTCTCTCCTTCAGTGGGATACTTTTCAAAACACTCAAATAAATCAAGCTGCCTTGGCGCTAAATCATGATATGTAATTCCTAACTTTTTCATCAGTTCTTTTCCATTGTCCGCCGCGTCTCCGCCCGAGTTGTTGTTGAAAATGAGATAGAGATCTTTAGTTTGCTTTTTCAGCATTTTTATGTGTCCTTTCCATTCATCAAGCTCTTGTTCATTATATCTATATAAATATCGTACTTCACGCCAATTCCCTTCTTTTGGCCTCAGCCATCCATGAACATTTCGTCCATGAAATCTTACCAAGGTCTTTTCTCTATTCGTGCAATATAATACGGTCGGAACTGAATTTTCCCCTGCCTGCGGCTCATCACAAATGGTGTGAATCCACCCTTCCTTCTCCATGAATTGAAGCGTTTTTTCATAATATGTAGGAAGGAACCAGGAGCGGTGGCGAAATTCTAGTGCACAAGGGGCATCCTTCATTTGCTCTTTGCACCATCGCAAGAAATCAACATTTTCTCTTTTGCAGTGAAACCAAGGGGGAAATTGAAAAAGGACCATTGCCAATTTATTCGCTTCTTGAAAGGGCTGAATCATTTTATAAAAAGCAGCGAACATTTCTGAGCGGCTTTCGAAAGATCCTAAGCCTGTTTCGTGTCCAGTCATTCCTTTATACGCCTTTACAATGAATTGAAAATTTTTGGGCGTCTCGTTCACCCATTTTCGAACGTTTTTCTCAGGCTGTATCGAATAAAAAGTGGAATCGACCTCAACAACAGGAAAATGTCCTGCATAAATCGTTAATTTATCATTCGATGATGTCCCGGATGGATAGAGAGAATCATGATCTCCCCAACCTGTCAAGCCTATGTAAATCATTTCTTACTCCTATCAATGTAGTCTTTATATACTCATCATAATACAGCATCGAAAAAGATTCACGATTTAAGCATTTTTTTGTTATAAAAGGCTGGCAGTATTTTTGGACATTGTATTTATAACAACAATAAAAATAAAGAGTTTTGCAACAAAAAAGTTCAAATATCTCATCCTGTACAGTTGCTGATCGAAGAAACAGGTAAAGTAAAGATGTTATAAGGATCTATGATCAGGAAATAATTCACAGATTCATCATTTACAACTTGAAAAAGCTGATGCTGCCAATTGGACTACTTCAGATAGAAAAATTACAGAAAATGGTATAATAAACATATAAGAGCACAGTTTGGCCAAATGATAAAATACACCGTATTCTACAATTTTAGTAACCTCATACAACTGTAAAAGGATTTCCACAGAAAGATTGTTAGTCCTTGCTGGATGAATGATAAAAGGAGTGATAGCCACAACATGTCAGTACGAATCAAAATGACTTTAGATGCTTTGAATAAAAGACTAGATGAAAAGAATATGCTGGTTGTTCAAAATGAAGAAGGATTTTTAGGAAAACTACAATTTCGTTTCAATCCCCCTGCAACAGAAGAAGAAATCAAGAAGCTGCCTTTTAATATTCCTAGTGACTATGAAGACTTTCTGAAAATATGTAATGGTGCTACATTATTTGATGATCCTGAAAACGGAGGTGGACTGCAATTATTATCTGTCGAAGAGATACTAGAGGATTATCAATATATTGATTATCCTCCAGATTGGTTTCCTATTGGATATGGCTACGATGGCTGCCGGCTCATTATAGCTTTAGCTCCCGAAAGAAAAGGATATCTTTATTGGCTTGACAACGGCGGAAGTTTGGACGATCCGTTTGGGTTTCTAAACCTGACTTTTGAAAAATGGTTTGATTACTTTATAGTAGCCCAAGGTAGTAAGTTTTGGGAATGGACATGGGATTTTAATAGGTAAATTATCGCTTAGGGCTAAATATATTTTGATCGTATAAATGAGTCTGCTTCTTCTTTATGAAAGGATCTCATTAAAAAGGATGAGGCTTCAGAAAATGACGCGCAATACATATGTATTGCGGTGGTTGTGTTGAAGATCGTGAAAGAAGCCGTGATTGTTTCTCTTGCACTCCATAATTATATATTTTAGGAACAGTTAAATTTGGCCAAAATCTTATACTCCTAATATGATGAATTTTTATCAGGAGATGAAATTACTGCAAATAATATAGCATTTGGTTTTATCAATCCATTATTTTTCTTGTTATCTTTTATTCTCCTTGCAGTAATTTGCGGCTCGGTTTTATTTTTGTATGAGAAGATGTTCAAGCCTCATAGAAAAACGTAAGCTATCATTTATGGTGTTCTAGAGGAGAGGGGCAAGCGAAATTTTAAAGCCTTCTGATTCTTCTTTCTCACAGCCACTATTGGCATTGGGGAAAAGCTGTTATGTAATGTAAACTATTAGAAATAGTCCGGTGAGTGACGTTTCCTGCTTGTGACCGCCACAGAAGTGTGCAAACATGCAAACTCCCTGTTCTTTCTTTACATGATGCTCTCCTTTAGCTGGAGCGAAAGATTAAGATACTAAAGCATAAAAATACCGCTGACACATATCTCCATGTGACCAAGAAAATTGAGGACGAGGCACTGGAGTTGTATCAACGGTATACAAACATGAATATCTAATTTTTGTGGGTGAATTGTGGGACTGTCCAGAAAGTCAAATCCCCATTGAAAACAAAAAATTATAAACACCGATATATCAACTTTTCTAAAACATTAATGGGGGCGTCAATAAGCCGTAAAAACGACTTATTAGACACCCCCTTAGTATTATAAGGATTATCCAATACTTCCTTCCATTTCAAACTTGATGAGGCGGTTCATTTCAACGGCGTATTCCATTGGCAGCTCTTTTGTGAATGGTTCAATGAATCCCATAACGATCATTTCGGTTGCTTCCTCTTCAGAAATGCCGCGGCTCATGAGATAAAACAGCTGCTCTTCAGATACTTTCGATACTTTTGCTTCATGTTCCAAAGATATATTATCGTTTAGGATTTCATTATATGGAATCGTGTCGGAAGTTGATTGGTTATCCATGATTAATGTGTCGCATTCAATGTTTGCACGTGCTCCATCTGCTTTCCGACCAAAATGGACAATACCTCGGTACGTTACTTTTCCACCTTGTTTCGAGATCGATTTCGAAACAATCGTAGATGAAGTATTCGGCGCTAAATGAAGCATTTTCGCTCCTGCATCTTGATGTTGACCTTTACCGGCAAGGGCAATGGACAATGTCATGCCCCGTGCACCTTCACCTTTCAATACGACTGCAGGATATTTCATAGTTAATTTCGAACCGATGTTTCCGTCAATCCATTCCATTGTTGCATTTTCTTCACAAACCGCACGTTTCGTTACTAAGTTATACACATTGTTTGCCCAGTTTTGAATCGTTGTATAGCGGCAATAGGCTCCCTTTTTCACAATGATTTCTACAACAGCACTGTGCAGCGAGTTAGTTGTGTAGACAGGCGCCGTACATCCTTCAACATAATGAACGTGGGCACCTTCATCAACTATAATTAACGTACGTTCAAATTGTCCCATGTTTTCTGAATTAATTCGGAAATATGCTTGCAAAGGCGTATCAACTTTTACTCCAGGCGGAACGTAAATAAATGAACCCCCTGACCAAACTGCAGAGTTTAAAGCGGCAAATTTGTTATCAGTCGGCGGAACGACCGTCGCCCAATATTTTTTAAAGATGTCCTCGTTTTCTTTTAAGGCGCTGTCTGTATCTTTAAAAATGATGCCCATTTTTTCAAGGTCTTCTTTCATATTGTGATACACAACTTCTGATTCGTATTGGGCAGAAACACCTGCTAAATATTTTTGTTCCGCTTCAGGAATTCCGAGCTTATCAAAAGTGCGTTTAATTTCTTCTGGAACTTCATCCCAAGAACGTCCTGAGTGTTCAGAAGGTTTTACGTAATAAGTAATTTCATCGAAATCTAAAGCAGACAAATCGCCGCCCCATTGAGGCATTGGCATTTTATAAAAATGGTCTAAAGCTTTCAAGCGGAATTGCAGCATCCACTCAGGCTCATTTTTCATTTTCGAAATTTGTTCAACAATTTCTCTTGTCAATCCGCGTTCTGCTCGGTATATAGAAACGTCTTTATCGACAAAGCCATACTTATAATCGCCTATTTCAGGCATTTTTTTCGCCATACTTTCTCACTCCAATCTAATTTAAATTTTATCACTCGACTTCAGATCGCACACCTTTTTCCATCGCTTTCCAGGCAAGCGTTGCACATTTGATTCGAGCTGGAAATTTTGAAACGCCTTGCAATGCTTCAATATCTCCTAAATCAATATCATCATCGTATTCCTTGCCTTGCATCATATCGGAGAAGATTTTAGAAAGCTTAAGAGCATTTTCAATCGTTTGTCCTTTGATCGCTTCGGTCATCATGGATGCCGATGACATCGAAATGGAGCAGCCTTCCCCTTCAAACTTCGCATCGATGACTTTTCCATCCTCAATTTTCATTGTCAAATGAATTCTATCACCGCAGGTTGGATTGTTCATGTCAACCGTAACGCTGTCTTGAAGAGAGCCTTTATTTCTAGGATTTTTATAGTGATCCATAATGACTTGACGATACAATGTGTCAAGATTATCAAATGACATTGCCGAAATACTCCTTTGTTTTTTGAATTGCGCGAATGAATAAATCAATTTCTTCTTCAGTATTATATAGATAAAAGCTCGCCCGTGCTGTCGCTGATACTTCTAAGCATTTCATCAATGGCTGGGCGCAATGGTGCCCGGCTCGGATCGCAATACCTTCCGCATCCAGAACAGTTGCCACGTCGTGAGGATGAATGCCTTCGAGGTTGAAGGTAACGAGCCCAGCCCGTTCTTTCGGTCCGTAAATTGTCATGCCTTCAATATTTGAGCATTGCTCCAATGCATATTGGGCAAGTCTATGTTCATGATTGAAAATATTCTCAAGTCCAATTTCTTCTAAAAAGTCAATTGCTGCGGCTAATCCAACTGCTCCGGCAATAATTGGTGTACCAGCTTCAAATTTCCATGGGAGCTCCTTCCATGTAGATTCATATAAACCGACAAAATCAATCATCTCTCCGCCGGTTTCAACCGGTTCCATATTTTCGAGCAGCTCTTTTTTTCCGTATAGAACACCGATTCCTGTCGGAGCACACATTTTATGTCCCGAGAAAGCAAGAAAATCACAATTTAAATCTTGAACATCAATTTTCATATGTGGTGCTCCTTGAGCAGCATCTACGACAAGAACAGCTCCATTTTGATGAGCAATTTCGCCTATTTCTTTTACTGGATTGATCGTGCCAAGAACATTGGATACGAGCGCAATCGAAACAATTTTCGTATTGGCTGTAATCGTATTTCGAACATCACTTAACGAGATAGTTCCGTCTTCTTTTAGTGGTATATATTTTAACGTAGCTCCTGTTTCTTTTGCAACTTGCTGCCATGGAATTAAATTGGCATGATGCTCCATGTACGTAATGACAATTTCATCGCCTTCATTTAAATTGGCCCTTCCATAGCTCTGTGCCACCATATTTAGACCTGTTGTTGTTCCCCGTGTAAAAATAATTTCCTGGACGGATTTTGCGTTAATAAATTGACGAACCCTTTCCCGTGAACCTTCATAGGCATCTGTAGCTTTTGTACCAAGTGTATGAACACCGCGATGCACATTTGAATTGTACTCGCGGTAGTATTTTGTGATTGCATCAATGACGACATTTGGCTTTTGCGATGTTGCAGCATTATCCAAATAAACTAAATCGCGGCCGTTGACTTTTTGACTAAGGATCGGGAACTGTTTGCGAATTTCTTTAATATCCATTACCGAACTTTCCTTTCAATAACCTCTGTCAATTGGTTTTTTACACTTTCAATCGGCATTTGTCTTACAACAGGATCTAAAAATCCATGAATAATTAATCGCTCAGCCTCCGATTTTGAAATTCCTCTGCTCATTAAATAATAGAGCTGAATCGGGTCAACACGTCCCACAGATGCGGCATGGCCGGCGACAACATCATCTTCATCAATGAGCAAAATCGGATTTGCGTCTCCTCTTGCCTTTTCACTTAACATTAAAACGCGGGATTCCTGCTCAGCATTTGATTTCGATGCACCGTGCTCAATTTTGCCGATGCCGTTAAAAATGGACGTCGCACTGTCTTTCATAACACCATGTTTTAAAATGTTGCCTTCGGTATGTTTGCCAAAGTGAACGACCTTCGTCGTAAAGTTTTGAATCTGGCTTCCTCTCCCAACAACAACTGTTTTTGTATCGCCTATAGAACCGTCTCCGACAAGATTTGTTGTGTTTTCAGAAATCGTATTGCCGTCATTCATTAATCCTAATGCCCAAAGAATTTTTGCATCGCGTCCAGCAACCCCGCGGCGGTTCACATATGTTGTGATGTTTTCAGTCAGATTGTCAACCGCACCGTAGGAAACTTTCGCATTAGTATTGGCGATAACTTCGGTAATTAAATTAAACACAGCACCCTCTGTTTCGGTGGTCGAGATGTAGTTTTCGACATACGTAACAGAACTATTATCATCCGCAACGATGATCACATGATTAAACAAATTGGCTTCAGGGTTTTCATGTATAAAAACCGCCTGAAGAGGCTTTTCCACTTCTACATTTTTCGGCACATACACAAAGACCCCGCCGTTTAAATAGGCTGCGTGCAAAGCTGTCAGCCGATGTTCATCAATTTTTACTCCATCTTTCATAAAATATTGCTGAAGCAAGTCTCCGTGTTCCTTCGCAGCCGTGTGAATGTCAGTAAAAATAACTCCTTTTTCTTTCAAATCTTCAGAGACTGTCAAAAAGGCAGGCGTATTGTCACGTTGTATATAGAGATTTTTATGTTCTTCATCTGCTTCAATAAGCGTTTTTACTTCTTCCGGCAGCTCATCAAGAGAAGATAGAGTACTGCTGGAAACGACATGTTTAGAAAACTGTGAGAAATTCCATTTGTCGATTTTGGTTTTATCCGGCTTTGGCAATGGAAGCTCTTCAGCTTTTGCAAGAGCAAGCAAGCGAAGATCTTTCAGCCAGTCCGGTTCTCCTAACTGTTTGGAGAAATTTTCTATATATTTCTGGTCAAACGGTAGTTTCGTTTCTACAGTCATTTTGATCCTCCTAACGCTTACGCTTCTTGCCCTACTGTTTCGTCTTCGATGCCTAATTCCTTTTTAATCCAGTCATATCCTTCTGCTTCAAGACGCTGAGCTAGTTCTGCTCCGCCGGATTTCACGATTCTTCCTTGCATCATAACATGAACAAAATCTGGTGTAATATAGTTTAACAGACGTTGATAGTGTGTAATAATCAGGCAGCCAAACTCAGGGCTCCGCATTTCGTTGATACCTTTGGAAACAATTTTCAACGCATCAATATCTAAGCCTGAATCAATTTCGTCCAAGATGGCAATCTTAGGCTCAAGCATCATTAATTGAAGTATTTCATTCCGCTTTTTCTCACCGCCCGAGAATCCTTCATTTAAATATCGCTGCGCCATCCCTTGATCCATTTCAAGAAATTCCATTTTTTCATCCATTTTGCGAATAAATTTCATTAAAGAAATTTCGTTGCCTTCGCCTCGGCGGGCGTTGATAGCTGAACGCAAGAAATCAGCATTTGTGACTCCGCTGATCTCACTTGGATATTGCATGGCAAGAAAAAGTCCTGCACGCGCACGCTCATCTACTTCCATCTCAAGCACATCTTGTCCGTCGAGAGTTATGGATCCTTGTGTCACTTCATATTTTGGATGTCCCATGATCGCGGAGGAAAGAGTTGATTTTCCTGTTCCGTTCGGCCCCATGATCGCATGAATTTCTCCGCCTTTTATTTCAAGGTTCACACCTTTTAAAATTTCTTTCCCTTCTACGGAAACATGCAAATCTTTAATCGTTAATGTAGATCCTGACATAACCAATACCTCCATTAATCTATAGGTCAAATATTAATATCATTCTCAATTTATTCTCATTATTATTTTATAACAAATTAAAAGTGAATACAACCTTTTAATATCTCACAACATTATTCATATTACCAAATTTTTAGGAACAAAGTATATAGTCATCTTAGTATCATTCAAACAAACTTGTTGTATGTATTCAATAAAAAGAAAAACCAGTCTTTGCCGACTGGCTGATTTAGTTTAGCGTAGACAAAAACAATTTCCCTTTCAGATTAGCTGTTACAATTTGGCTGCTGCGGTAATTTCGTTCTCTTTTTCTTTCAACCTTCATTCGCTTCTTATGTGTTCTCCTATATTCGTTATATCCCATTCCGTGAAATTGATGCATTGCTTTTTCCATTTCAGACGTAAATTTAATGTCTATCATTTCTTGGTTTAAATAAATAATGAACCAATCCTTTCATTTTTTATACAATTTAATGTTAGCAATGATTACAGCTTGCAAGCAACCTGCTGTATCGCTGATTAAAACAGCTTAAAACCCATTTTAAGCCAATGAGAAAGGATTAAAGGTTCAATCTTACAAATGCTCCAAAATACTGAAAATTACATCTTTATTTGTTTTTCATGCAAAACATTCCGTTCTAAATGCGGCCGCTAAGCTCATCACAATTCCTTCTTCGAAAGCTGGTGCAAATCCTGCTGCTTCATATATTTCCTTTCGGCTGCATTCCCGCTGGAGAGAAAAAATACAATATTCATCTTGCATTTGACACTGATCGTTCATGCTATTGATAGCTCAACCTTTTTGAAACAAGCAATTGTAAAATTATGTTGAGTAAATGCCCCATTCCCTTTCTTATGTTCTGCTGATGCGCTTAATTGAAATGAACAGCACTTTCTATTTGCTTTTTTGGCTGCATAAATTTCACCTAAGTTCGTACGATTTTTCTTAAATGAAATTTTGTCCAAACAATACCAGCTCAGCTTGATCCAAAAAAAGAAGCTGTGCGTAAATATGCACAGCTTCCCAATTGATTATTCAGCAGGAATAACGGAGCCTTGATAATTTGTTTGAATAAATTCTTTAATTTCATCTGATTGTAATACTTCTACAAGAGCTTTAATTTTTTCAGAGTCTTTATCTTCACTGCGGACAGCAATGACGTTTACATACGGATTGTCTTTTGGCGATTCAAGAGCAATGGCATCTTTTGATGGGTCAAGTCCTGCATCCAGAGCAAAGTTCCCGTTAATTAATACAGCGTCGCCTTCATTGTTTTCATAAGCTTTCGTCAACATTGGCGCTTCGATGTCTGTTTTGAATTTCAAATTCTTTTTGTTTTCTGCTATGTCATCAACTGTCGCTTTCGTTTTATCAACGCCATCTTTCAGCTTAATTAAACCTTTTTCCTCCAGCATTGACAGCATGCGTCCATGGTCAGCAACTGAGTTACTCATGATAATAGTAGCTCCATCCGGAAGCTCCTCTAAAGATTTATATTTTTTTGAATATACGCCAATTGGCTCAATATGAATTCCGCCGGCATTGACAAAATCATATCCATGTTCTTGTTTCTGTGCTTCAAGGTAAGGGATATGCTGGAAGTAGTTTGCATCAATATCCTTTTCCGCTAAAGCTTTATTCGGCAATACATAATCAGTGAATTCTTCAATTTTCAATTTATATCCTTTTTTCTCAAGAAGCGGTTTTGCTTCCTCTAAAATTTCTGCATGTGGAACAGGTGATGCGCCAACTTTAATTACCTCATTTTTCTCATTGTCAGAGCCGCTGGAGCTACCTCCCTGATTACTTCCACCTCCGCAAGCAGAAGCAAATATCATCGTCGCACCTAAAACAGTCGCTAAAAGCCATTTTTTCATATTATTCTCCTCCTTCGTTTAACGCTTATCAATTGCTCTTGTAATCATATCGCCGATCAATTGGATGATAAATACAATAATCAATATGAGTACAGTTGCAACAAATGTTACATCACTATGATTACGCTGAAATCCTTCTAAATAGGCAAGGTTTCCAAGACCACCGGCACCAATGGCGCCTGCCATGGCTGTATAACTTACCAATGCAATTGCTGTGACAGTTATTCCTGAAACTAAAGCAGGCATCGATTCTGGAAGCAGTACCTTGAAAATAATTGTGCTCATTGTAGCTCCCATCGATTTTGCAGCTTCAATCACCCCCTTGTCAACTTCCCTCAGTGCAATTTCCACCATCCTTCCATAAAAAGGCGCAGCACCAATGATGAGTGCAGGAAGTGCAGCATTAGCACCTAAAATGGTACCAACAATTGCTTTTGTAAAAGGAAGCAGCAAAATGATCAAAATAATGAAGGGAATTGATCGAAATACATTGACAACTGCTGCAACAAACGAGTGGATAAACCGATTTTCCCACATGTTCCCCTTTGACGTTAAAAACAATAAAAGACCTAAAATAATTCCGAGAAAAAATGTAGCAAATACGGAAACAGCTGTCATATAAACCGTTTCATAAGTTGCATCAATGACTTTGTCCCATTTTACATTTGGCAACAATGTCTCAAACATTCGCAATCACCTCCAGCTCCACTTGTTGATTGCGAATAAATTCAATGGCTTGTTCAACTGTATTTTCATCTCCATCAAAATGGATGATTAACGTCCCGTATGATCCACTTTGAGTTTGTGAAATTTTCCCTTGCAAAATATTAACCTCTACATCGAACTCTTTAATGATTTTTGAAATCATAGGCTGCTCCGCTCTGTCTCCTACAAAGGTAAGTTTGACAACCTTTCCATGCTTGTACTTTTCAAGCAGGTAATCAATCGTTTCCATTGTTTCATCAGGTTCTGTAACTTGTTTAACAAATCGTTTTGTAATGTTAGCCTTCGGATTTCGGAAAACCGTCAACACATCACCATGTTCAACAATCTTCCCGTTTTCCATCACAGCCACTCTATGACAAATTTTTCGAATTACATGCATTTCATGGGTGATCAAAACAATCGTTAAACCTAATCGCTTGTTAATATCTACAAGCAAATCTAGGATGGAATCAGTCGTTTGAGGATCTAAAGCAGAAGTCGCCTCATCGCACAAAAGAACTTTCGGATTGTTCGCAAGAGCTCTTGCAATGCCGACTCTTTGTTTTTGTCCTCCGCTCAATTGCGAGGGATATGCATCTTCTTTTCCTTCTAAACCTACTAGTTTAATAAGTTCATCAACTCTTTTGAGCCGATCGCTTTTCTTCATGCCGGCAATTTCTAATGGAAAAGCGATGTTCTCCCGCACTGTTCTTGACCACAATAGATTAAAATGCTGAAAGATCATACTTATCTCTTTTCTGGCGGATCTCAGTTCTTTTCCTTTAATTTGGTCTATTCTTTTTCCCGCCACTTCAACTGTCCCATTTGTCGGCTTTTCAAGACCATTTAACAAGCGTATTAATGTACTCTTCCCAGCACCGCTGTATCCGATGATCCCAAAAATTTCTCCGCTCTGGATTTGAAGATCAACTTGATCGACAGCTTTTACTTGGCTATGATTCGTATGATAAATTTTTGTAACACCGTTGAGAGAAATCATGTTTACACCTTCTTTCACACATGCAGCAGCTTCGGTTTAATACTAAAAGCCTTCCTGCACAGCTGCAGAAAGGCACGATTACATTCAATTGACCTTCCTTTTTTTCAACGCAATTGTAGACAAAGCTTTATTGTACATGTGCACCCGCTATTTTTCTATTAAAACATTATTTTAAACAATACAAACTAACTGGGAGAGATTGTACCATTCAACAAACATTGTGTCAATATATTCTTTTCCGATATCTTTACTCTATTTTAACCTGTTAGGCCAATAAAGACAAGACAGATTCTAATCTTAAAATATCCCGAAATCTCCCCTCAACTTTTACTGCTTTCAATTTCATTAATTGTTGGAGCTTTAGCTGGCCTGTAATGAGCTCTTCCATTTGCTCTTCATTTCCTATAATTTTTACATCAATGGATTCAGTATTTCCATCAACTCGTCTTAATCCTTCCAAATCCAATTGATAACAATAAATGCTTTGGCCAAACTCAAAAGCAATAAACATAGGATGTGCCGGAAATAAAGGCTTTAAAAAATGATGATCATTTGCCTTTTCTAATAAAAAATCAAACATTGACAACCCCCCAGCAAATATTTTATTTTACTCATTCTTTCTAGCTTTCCTTCTTCCTGCTGGGAGTTGTCGACGCTTTCTAGAAAAAACTGACATATTTCTCAGGAAATATAATTATATGGTAGAAAAACTTTTTAACTTTTGATATAAATAGTCAATAGAATGAAACGCATATATTTTTTCGGCAATTTGTCCTTTTTCAAAGATCAATAAACATGGAACACTTTCAATTTTCCATTTTTCAGCAAATTCAGGGATATAATTCAAATCTTTCGTATATATGTTTATGGAAGGAATGATTTTTTCTACAATTTCCAGCATGCTTTTAGCTAATTTACACGTCCCGCAAAAAGGTGTATATAAAAATATAATGGTTTGCTCTTCATCGCTAATCGCATCTAATTGCTCTTTTGTTATTTCAATCATTGAACACACTCCACATTTATGATAAATATCTTGCATGTACATCAATATTTGCTCTCAGCAAAACGGCGGCAATATGCTGTTCAGGTGCGGATGCAACTTGACGGTACATTTTGTCTATATATAGATGGTTGGCTTCCGGAAGCTCCCGCTTAATTTGTTTTCTCAATTTTTCTCCTGCTTCATCCGCATCGACTAAAATATAAACATCCTTGAAAAATAAGCTTTCCGCCAATTCATCGAGCTTGGACAAGCTTAACGTGCCATTTGTACAAATAATCTCAGCAGGTTCATTAATAATTTTCTCTACTTTTTTCTTATCAGACTTTCCTTCAACAATGATAACTTTCTCAATTTCTATCAGTGCCATTGTTATCACCTGCTTATAGATGCTTTTTGATATATACTTATTCTAAATGAAGTGGTTGATTCCTTCACACAAAACACTTTGATTGTCCGCACTTTTCCATTTATAAAGAAAAGGAAACCCCCTTCTCAAAGGGAGACGGGGGTTTCATATTAGTCTTCTTTTACCATTTCTTCATATTCTTCAGCTGTCATTAATTTTTCAACATCTTGAATGTCATTTGGTTCAACAACAATCATCCAAGCCTTTTCATAAGGAGATTCATTTACATATTCAGGATTGTCATCCAATTCCTCATTCACTTCAACAACTTTTCCGCTGATAGGGGCATAAAGCTCAGAAACTGTTTTCACTGATTCAACGCTTCCGAAAGGTTCGTCAGCGACTATTTCATCTCCAACTTCTGGAAGTTCAACAAATACGATGTCACCGAGTTCAGACTGCGCAAAATCAGTGATCCCAATTCTTACTTTGTCACCTTCCACCTTTACCCATTCATGCTCTTCAGAATAACGCAATTCTTTTGGTGTATTCAATGTCATTCCCTCCAATTATCATTTTTATATAAGAATTCTATTTAAATAGAATCTTTTCTAAATTTAATTTCCCCAAATCTTCTCAAATTCCTCTTCTTTAAAGCCAACGGTCACCTTTTCCCCATCGGTAACAATCGGCCGCTTAATGAGCATACCGTCTGATGCGAGCAAATCAAAGAGCTCCTCATCTGTTGCTGTTTTTACTTTTTCTTTTAAACCTAATTGACGATATTTTTGACCGCTCGTGTTAAAAAACTTTTTTAACTCCAATCCGCTCTTTTCATAAAAGGATTTTAACTCTTCTTTAGAAGGAGGATTTTCCACGATATGTATTTCACGAAAATCAATTCCGTGATCTTCCAGCCATTTTTTCGCTTTTCTGCAAGTTCCGCACTTCGGATACCAGTACATTGTTAAAGCCATTCCTTCTCACCTCCTTCATACAACACCAATAATATTTTATCATATCCGATTTGGACAAACATAATAACTTGATCAATAAATTTTTGGAGCTGTCCAGAAAGTCAAATTCCCATTGAAAACAAAAAATTATAAACACCAATATATCAACGTTTCTAAAACATTAAAGGGGGCGTCAATTAGCCGTAAAAACGACTTATTAGACACCCCTAAGTCCCGCAGTTATACTATATATTTTTCCTCTTCAATCACTCTAGCTGCAATTTGGCGTTTTTTCTTAATGACATTTACAGGGATTTGTCGCATCAATTTTTTTAGAGCAGAGAGAAGAATCCGCAAGTCGTCTCCTTCCTCGATCGCAACAATCGTTTCTTTTGCATTCGCCTCTAATTCCTGAAACGCTTCTTGCACAAACACTTGTGTATAAAGAAGCTTCTGTTTATTCTTTTCTTCTCCTGAGTTCACAATGGCCTTTTCTGTGCGCAAAATAGCGGATTCCATCGCATAAACGTTATTTACCGCATCCGCGATATTTGCAAGAATCTCTTGTTCCTGCTGCAAGGATTGGCCAAATTTTTGAGCTGCAGCACCTGCCAGCAAAAGCGTCACTCTTTTCGCTTGTTTCAACAAATATTTTTCTTGCTCCAATACGCCATCGCCGATTTCTTCCGGCATCCATGTCAACAGTTCTTTTTGAAGGCTTTGTGCTTTTTGAAGAAGAGGTAGCTCCCCTTTCATTGCTTTTTTCAAAAACATTCCCGGAACAAGCAAGCGGTTGATTTCATTCGTTCCTTCAAAAATGCGGTTAATTCTGGAGTCGCGATAGGCCCTTTCCACTTCATATTCCGCCATGTATCCGTATCCGCCATGAATTTGAACTCCTTCATCCGCTATATAATCAAGCGTTTCAGAACCGAATACTTTGTTTAATGAGCATTCGATCGCATATTCAGCAATTGATTGGGCAACAGCATTTCCATCCTTTTGCTCTTCAGGTGTTAAATAACTCATCCGGTCATCAAACAATCCAACCGTTCGATAGACTGAGCTTTCCATTGCATAAAGCTTCAGCGCCATATTGGCCAACTTTTCTTGGATTAACGGAAATTGGGCTATCGGCCGTCCAAATTGTTTCCTTTGCACCGCATATTTGACCGACAATTCGATGATGCGCTTGCAGGCTCCGATTGCCCCGACGGCTAATTTGTATCGTCCGATATTTAAAATATTGAAGGCAATTTTATGCCCTTTGCCGATTTCCCCTAAAACATTTTCTTTTGGCACTAAAACGTTGTCTAAGATCAATGTCCTTGTTGAAGAGCTTTTGATCCCCATTTTCTTTTCCTCAGGACCTGTTGAAACACCCGGAAAATCTCTTTCAACAATAAATGCTGTGAAATGTTTGCCGTCCACCTTTGCATACACGATAAAAACATCTGCAAAAGCTGAATTTGTGATCCATTGTTTTTCTCCGTTTAAAATATAATGTGTTCCTGCCTCATTTAGCTTCGCTGTAGTTTTTGCACCAAGAGCATCTGATCCTGATCCTGGTTCCGTTAATGCATATGCAGCGATTTTTTCACCGACTGCAAGGCTGGGCAAATATTTTTTCTTCTGTTCTTCATTTCCAAACAATACAATTGGAAGCGAGCCAATGCCTACATGGGCTCCAAATGTAATTGAGAAGCCCCCTGCGCGGGAAAATTGTTCTGCAATAAGAGCAGAGCTTACTTTATCAAGACCTAGTCCGGAATATTCTTCTGGAATATCTGCTGCGAGCAGACCAAGTTCGCCAGCTTGCTTCAGCAATTTCACCGAAATATCAAATTCATGGTTTTCAAGACGGTCAATAAAAGGAACAACCTCGTTCAGGACAAAATCTTCAGCTGTTTTCGCAATCATTTTATGTTCTTCTGTACAGTCTTCCGGCGTGAAGATCCGATCAAAAGGAATTTCTTCCATGATGAAGCTTCCGCCCTTTATATAGGCCTCTGTTTTGTTTGCCACCCAATATTCCCCCTTTTGGATTCATAAATAAGTTCGAAGACTCCATGTCATTTTCCATCATGTTTAGAAAACCTAACCTTTTGGTTTTTTATAGAAGCTCGAAAACTCCCGCTGCACCCATTCCGCCGCCGATACACATCGTCACCAATCCAAATTGTTCATTTCTTCTTCTCATTTCGTGGATAAGAGTTAATGTCAATTTTGCACCTGTACATCCAAGAGGATGTCCAAGAGCTATGGCACCTCCGTTTACGTTTACTTTCTCTTCGTCTAATTTGAGTTCTCTAATTACTTGAATCGCTTGTGAAGCAAATGCTTCGTTTAATTCAATGAGTCCAATATCGGAAAGTTCAAGACCCGCTAATTCAAGCGCTTTTGGCACCGCAACGACAGGGCCTATTCCCATCACTTCAGGCGGCACTCCTCCTACAGCAAAAGAACGGAATTTGGCCAGCGGCTTTAGCTGAAGCTCTTCCGCTTTTTTTCGATCCATTACCATAACGGCAGCCGCTCCGTCGCTCATTTGCGAAGAATTTCCCGCCGTTACAGATCCGTTTACTGCAAATACCGGTTTTAAAGATGAAAGAACCTCTTTTGTTGTTTCTGGTCGAACCCCTTCATCTTGGCGAAATATTGTTTTTTTCTCCTGCAGCTTGTTATTAGCATCAACTGTTCGGTTCGTGATTTCTACAGGAACGATTTCTTCAGCAAATGCTTCGTTTTGAATTGCTAATGCTGCTTTTTGGTGGCTCCGCACAGCAAATTCATCTTGTTCCTCTCGACTGATATTGTATTTTTGTGCGACCTGCTCGGCTGTATGTCCCATGCTCATGTAATATTCAGGCGCTTCCTCGGCAAGCTTTGCATTTGGCCGCAATACATTTCCAGTCATTGGAACAAGACTCATTGATTCTGTTCCTCCTGCGATAATGACTTCCGCATGCCCAAGCATGATCCGTTCAGCTGCATAAGCAATAGCCTGCAGCCCTGAAGAACAAAACCTGTTAATGGTTATTCCCGGCACTGTATAGGGGAGCCCTGCCAGCGCCGCGATATTTCTTGCAATGTTTAAGCCTTGTTCTGCCTCAGGCATAGCACAACCAATAATGACATCATCAATATGTCCGTCATAGCTTCCGGCCCGCTTCAATGTTTCCTTTACTACTAATGCTCCTAAATCATCCGGTCGTATGTTGGCTAATGCCCCTTTTTTTGCTTTTCCAACCGGTGTCCTAGCACCAGCGACAATGACAGCTTCCCTCATTTTTCTAACTCCTTTCTGTCAGTTGCGCAGCGGTTTTCCTTTTAACAGCATGTGCTGCATCCTGGCTTGTGTTTTCGGTTCACCTATTAAACTTAAAAATGCTTCCCGTTCCAAATCGAGCAAATATTGTTCATCTACCTTTGTCCTGTATGGAAGCTTGCCTCCCGCAATCACATAGGCTAATTTTTTAGCAATCTTTACATCGTGCTCCGAAGCGTATCCCGATAAATAAAGATTTTGTGCCCCTAATATCATGGCGGCATATCCGGTCTCGCCAACTACCGGAATTTTTTTGCGGACAGGAGGACGGTATCCGCTTTCATATAAAAACAGCGCTTTTTGCTTCGCATCATACAGCAGGTGATCTTTATTGATGGTTATGGCGTCTGTCGGTTGAAGAAACCCGTTTTGCTGCGCTTCCTGTGCGGATTTGGACACCTTAGCCATGGCGATCGTTTCAAATGTTTTATTTGCGACCTTTTGCAAATCAATTTCAATATCATTGCCGATTTGGTCAAGAATTTTTATATACAGTTCTTTGTTTCCTCCCCCGCCCGGGATCAGTCCAACACCTGTTTCAACTAGGCCAATGTAAGTTTCCATAGCTGCTTGAATGCTTGAGGCAGGCAAACATACTTCCGCGCCGCCTCCCAATGTCATATGAAAAGGGGCCGCTACAACCGGCTTCGGACTATATTTAATTTTCATCATCGCTTGCTGGAACTTTCTTATCATCAGCTCAATTTCAAAATAATTTTCATCCTGCGCCTCCATTAACATAAACGCAAGGTTTGCGCCTACACAAAAGTGTTTTCCTTCATTGCCGATGACTAGCCCTTTATAATTTTTATCAACTTCGTCGATGGCAAAATCGATCATTTGCACAATATCATAGCCGATCGCATTGTTTTTCGAATGAAACTCGAGCAGTGCGATATCATCGCCGATATCGATTAAGCTTGCCCCGTTATTTTCTTTAATGATTGATTTTCCATTTTTCAACGATTGCACATGAATTTGTTTCATATTTGTTTGCAGCAGTCTGTACTCGCCCCGATGATAAAAATAAGTAGCGCCTTCGCTTTGCTTATAAAACGTTTCATTTCCATCCTTCAGCATTTGCTTGACCCATGCTGGCACTGTTCCGCCCTGCTGTTCAATGATTTCAACCGATCGTTTTATCCCGATTGCATCCCACATTTCAAACGGTCCAAGCTCCCAGCCAAATCCCCACTTCATCGCTTGGTCAATGTCAACGATCGTTTCGGCAATGCTGTCCAGCTGTTCTGCGGAATAAAGAAGCGTTGGAATAAGAATTTTCCAAATAAGAGTGCCTGCACGGTCGTTCGAATAAACAACTGCTTTTAACTTCTCCCCGGTGCCTTTTTCACGTCTCGCTATTTCGATAGAATCGGCACGAAGTTTTTTTCTATTTTCATATTCCATCGTATTTACATTTAATTCTAAAATATCTTTGCCCGTTTTTTTGTAGAATCCTTGCCCGGCTTTTGACCCAATCCAGCCGTTTTCATGCATTTTCTTCATAAAATCCGGGACACGAAAAATTTCTTTTTCTTCGCCATCCACTCTTTCATATACGTTGTTTACGACATGAAAAAACGTGTCTAAACCGACTACATCAAGTGTGTGGAATGTGGCGCTTTTTGGTCTGCCGATCAAAGGCCCTGTCACGGAATCAACTTCTCCGACAGAATAATTCCCTTTCAGCATTTCACGTACGGTTACAAGAAAACCATATGTTCCAATGCGATTGGCAATGAAATTCGGTGTATCCTTTGCGCAAACAACCCCTTTGCCAAGAACATCTTCACCAAATCTCTTCATAAATGCTACAACTTGTTCGTCAGTATCTTTTGTTGGAATAATTTCGAGCAGCTTCAAATAGCGTGGCGGGTTAAAAAAGTGAGTGCCTAAAAAATGTTTGCGGAAATCTTCTGAGCGGTTTTCTGACATCGAATGAACGGAAACTCCAGACGTGTTTGTGCTGATAATGCTGCCTGGCCGCCGCCATTTGTCCACTTTTTCAAAAACTTTCTGTTTAATATCGAGCCTTTCCACAACTGCTTCAATCAGCCAATCAGCTTCAGCAATTTTCTCAATGTCATCATCAAAATTCCCGATCTCAATTCGCTCTATATTTTCTTTTGCAGTCAATGGAGCAGGAGTCTGCTTCTGCAGTCTTTGCACGGCCTTTTGAGCATAACGGTTTCGAACGATTGGATCTTTCAGCGTCAATCCTTGCTGTTTTTCTTCTGCCGTTAGTTCTGTCGGTACAATATCCAGGAGTAATACATGAATCCCGACATTCGCTAAATGTGCTGCAATTTGGGATCCCATCACTCCTGATCCGAGTACTGCAGCTTTTTTTATTTGACGCACAATTTCAAATCCCCTTTCATTTGAATGAACATTCATTCATTTTTTTCTGTTTTACTAAAGTATAAAATATTTAAAATTTTTGTTCAATATTCCTGTTAAAAAATTTTTGCATAACTCTTTAAAAATTGTGGGATATTAAATTTGTACATTTTTGAAAAAGGGGGCTTTTATGATGAATCAAATGCCAACCAATATGCAAAATATGCAGCAAAATCAAGTTTATAACGAACCGCCGCAAATTATTTCTGTAAAAGATCAACTATATTTAACAGATATGATGTCATGGAATTTAATTGCGATGAAAAAAGCACATTTTTTTGCTTCACAATGCCAAATTCCTGAAATTAAAGCTGAGTTGGAAAAGGTAGGAGAAATGCATCATCGCCACTATCAGCAGATATTAAATCAATTAAATGGCAATCCACAAATGCAGTAGAAAGGAGATTTATTATGCAAGCCCAGCAATCAAACAACAGGAAAATCAGCAATCCGGAAACAACAGTTCAAAAAAGCCCGCAAATGAACGACCGCGACTTTATAAATGATTTGCTTGCAACTGAAAAATATATGACACAAGGTTATAGTACAGCTTTGAATGAGCTTAGCCACACCGTTTTATACGAAAATATTCAAATGATTTGCGACGAAACGCAAAAATGCCAGCGGCAGTTATTTAATGTCATGTTTAAAAATGGATGGTATTCCCTTGAGGCGTGCGACAATCAAAAAATACAACAAAGCTATCAGCAATATGCTAATTATTTGCAGCAGCAATCTCCTTACAATCAAAACATTCAATAAAAATGAACTTAAAAGTGTCTGACCCCATTCGAGCAGACAGCAAATAAAGAGTTAAAGCAGCCTTATTCCGGTAAACAAGCGGAGTAAGGTTTTATTTCTTTTACGGGCGGAAATGTTATTCCCAATCGATTACTGAATAGGCGATCGAATGCTCATTCCGTTCTATATGATAACTATTTATCTGCTGTTTTTAAAGTAAGAAGCATTTTGCTTTAGCACAAAAAATTTTTAACCTTTATCAGCATTCCATTGTTTCGTCCAACGTCAATGCTATGAAACCTTAAAGTTATTTTGAATGATACTATTCTGTCCGCATAAAAAATCCCCCTGCTGCTTATAAGGAGGACAACTTCAAATTTAGATCAACGTTTTTTATTATTTCTATGCTGTTCATTTAATTCTTTTATTTCATTAATAATAGCTTTCATTTGTTCTTTTGCTTCTGGAAATTTTTCATTCCAATGTTTCACTAGCGGCGGCATCGATTTTGCCATGTACGTATACAACACCCAAATTTTCACTTTTTCTTTTAATTCAGGAGACGATTTTCCAAGCAAGAGTTCGGTATACTTTTCAACTAGCGCATCAACCTGAGCTTGAAACTGGTTATCCATTTTTAATCTCTCCAATTATTTTTTTATTGTACATTCACTAACATTCGGGCATGTTCTGCATTTTTTCCCTTCATCGTCTGTCAAATAAAACAGGCAGCATGTTTTTCTTTTTCGAATATAATCATCATATTGATCAGAATATGTCTTAGGACCAAAAAATTTTTTTAAAGGGTTCCGATTAAAATCCCCAAACAATTCACCTTTTGCTTCCTTCACGCAATAAATAAAATCTTCTTTTATTTTTTCATGTTTATCTTCATGCTGCTTTTCATTGAGCAATGTTTCATACATCCAAAATATATAGATCGCAACATTTTCCCAAAGAATCCATTTTGAAATTTTTGCCTCTGTTGAGACAACCTGTAAAAGACGTGTGATGTTTTCTTTAAATAATAAGGTTAACATTTCATCCCGCCATTTTTTTCTTTCTTGGGGAGCGATTGTGACTTCGTTCGATTTGAAATAAAAGCCCGGCAGCCAAAGCGGATCTTCGTCATCAGTGATCAGGACAAGATTTTTTATATCCACTTTTAAAGCTTTATCAAACATTGTCATGGTATAAAGAGCTAAAGCGGCTAAAAAAGCATATCTTTTAATAAACATTGACCCGGCTACATAAAGAGGTGCATTAAATTTAGGCTGAATATTTTTTAAAAACAGCTGCAGTTTTTCCGGTTTTAGCAGTTCCTCCATGTCAATTGATGAATCGGTCGCACGTTTTGCTTCTGAATATCGAAATTTTGACAACACCTTTATTTCATCGAACGTCAACTTTCCCATGCCTGCATCCCTACTTTATTAATATTTCTCCCTTTTCCGAACGGAATACATAGCGGTGTTCCAAAAATCGGATCGCGAATAATTTTGCAATCCATTTCAAAAACATCTTTGACCAATTGTACATTCATTACATCTTCCGGTTTTCCTTGTTTATAAATGTTTTTATCCTTTAATACGACGATATGATGAGCATAACGGCAGGCTAAATTTAAATCGTGAAGAACCATGATGATCGTTCTTTTCTCTTTCATATTCAATTCAAATAATAAATCGAGTATTTCAATTTGATGTGTTATATCTAAATAAGTTGTTGGCTCGTCGAAAAGAATAATATCTGTATTTTGCGCCAAAGTCATGGCGATCCATGCACGCTGTTTTTGTCCTCCTGATAAAGAGTCCACTGTTCGTTCTGCCAATTCACTCATTCTAGTTGCTTCAAGCGCTCGAAAAACTAATTCTTCATCTTCCTTGGACCATTGGTTCAGCCAATTTTGATAAGGATACCGTCCTTGTTTGACAAGCTGCAAAACAGTTAATCCTTCTGGGGCTTCAGGCCCTTGCGGAAGTATAGCCAGTTTTTTTGCCACTTCCTTTGTCGGTAGCTCGGCAATGTCCTTTCCTTCCAAGAGTACTGAACCGCCTGCTGGCTTTAAAATTCTTGCCAAAGATTTTAATAAGGTCGACTTTCCGCAACCGTTGCTTCCAATTAATACAGTAATTTCTCCCGTTGGAATAGTAAGATTAAGATCTTCAATAATCATATTCTGTCCATAAGCAAAAGTTAACTCATGAGTATACAATCTATGCATGCCATCACCTCCTAAATATTTCTGTGCTTCATTAACAAGTAAATAAAATAAGGAGCCCCGATCGCTGAAGTAAACACACCAGCTGGAATTTCATGCGGCAAAAAGATTGTTTTTCCCAATAAATCAGAAAGCATAACAATGAGTGCCCCAACAAAGGCTGAAATCGGCAGCATCAAACCAAAGCTTGAACCGACAAGCTTTCTTGCAATGTGAGGAGCAATAAGACCTACAAACCCTATCCCTCCTCCAAAAGCGACAGCAACAGCAGTCAAAGCGGTTCCTAGAAATAAGAGGAAAAAGCGGGTTAATTGTACTCGGTTTCCCATACCGATTGCGATCTCATCGCCAAAACTTTGAATATTGATCGTTCTTACAGTAACAACCGTTATCAAGAGAAGAATGATAGTTGCTGGAAACAAAATCTTTACTTGAGACCAGTTTGCTGCATAAACTGAGCCGGTTATCCAAATATTTGCTTGGGATGCTTGGTAAATAGGCCCTTTTATCATTAACAAAGTCGTTAATGCTTTAGTTAAAAAGGAGATTCCAATGCCGACCAACACAAGCCTGATTGCAGTCACACCGTTTTTCCACGACAATAAATAAACACAAATGCCTGTAACGGCTGCTCCTATGAAAGCTGCCAAAGGCATCCAATGAATGCTTACAGTTAAAGAATGATTCTTATCGGAAAACAGCATTAAAAATAGTACAACCGCTGCCGAAGCACCTCCGGTAATTCCGATAATGTCAGGGGATGCTAAAGGGTTCCGAACTAAATTTTGCAAAATTCCGCCCGCAACAGCCAAACACATGCCGACCAAAAGGGAAATAAGAATTCTCGGAAGTCTAAATTGTTTAATAACAAGCTCGTTCGTTCCATCCCCTATTCCAAAAATTGTTTGAAAAACTTGGACAGGGCTGATCATCACTTCGCCTACACTTGCACTGACAAGGATTACGAAAAACGCCGCAAGAAAGAAAACGAACGTAAGGAAAAAGGCTTTTTTATCAATTAAAAATGAAATGACATTTCCGATCCGAAGCGAAACATATTTTTTCATGATGCACGAACCCCCTTCCTTGCAATATAAACAAAAAATGGGGTTCCAATTATCGCCGTCATGACCCCTACAGGGACTTCTTCAGGCATGACAATGAAACGGGCGCCAATATCTGCTGCTACTAACAAAATCCCACCAAATACTGCACAGAACGGCAAAATCCATCTGTAATCATTTCCGGCCACATACTTTGCAATATGGGGCACGACTACGCCGATGAATGCAATAGGACCAGCCGCCGCAACTGCACCGCCCGCAAAAAATATGACAGCACAGGCTGCAAAAAACTTCACTGTTCCTACTTTTAGTCCTAAACTTTTCGCCACTTCTTCTCCCATTACTAAGACGTTTAATTTAGAGGCGATAATTGTACAAATAACTAATCCAATCAAAATATATGGAAGAACAGCTGTAATTACCTCCATTTTGCGGCCTTGCACAGATCCTGCAAGCCAAAATAATACTTGATCCAACGCTGCTTCATTTAAAACTAACAAACCTTGCGTAAGGGAAGAAAAAAGTGCCGCAACGGCCGCTCCTGCCAAAGTAAGCTTTACAGGCGTCAATCCATCACTGCCCAATGAGCTGATCATGTACACAAGCATGGCAGCAAAAGCTGCGCCTGCAAAAGCAATCCAAGTAAACGCTTGTAAGCTGTTTACAGAAAATAAGGAAAAAGCTAGAACAATAAAAAATCCTGCACCGGCATTGATGCCAAAAACGCTTGGCGATGCAAGAGGATTTTTCGTAATAGCTTGCATCAATGCACCGGATAAAGCAAGACAAGCGCCGACTACACTCGCTATTACGGATCGAGGAAGTCGAACATTTTGTATAATAATATGTTCATTGGAACCATTAAAATGAAAAAAAGCATCCCATGCCATCTTCCAGCTTGTATCCGTATATCCATATACAATACTTGCACACATGCTGAATAATAGAAGCAAAAAGGAAAGAAAAAGTAAGATTGCTTTACGATTACTAGATAATGACAACTTCACGTCTCTCCTAACAAGTCGAACTTCTGAACCAATTGTACCAAATCATTTTGAATGTGAAAATCATTTTCAATTAATTATTGACTTTTTATTTCTCACTGATTACTATTATTAAGGAATTGAAAATCATTTTCAACTACATTTTAGGGGGGTACATAATGAAAAAAACATCAAAGTTGTTATTTTCCATCGTTGCCATACTCATGCTGGCAGTAATTGCTGCTTGCGGCAACGGGGACAGTAAAGAAGCTTCAAAAGAAAAGAAAGAAAGCTCAACTGAAAGTCAATCATACAAAGTTGAGCATGCAATGGGAACAGCTGAAATTCCAAAAAAACCTGAACGTGTCGTCGTATTAACGAATGAAGGAACCGAAGCGCTTTTAGCAATGGGATTAAAACCAGTCGGAGCCGTTCAATCTTGGCTTGGCGATCCTTGGTACGATCATATTAAAGATGAAATGAAAGACGTTGAAGTCGTTGGTACAGAAAGTGAAGTCAATGTTGAAAAAATTGCAGCTCTTCAGCCTGACTTGATTATAGGCAATAAGCTTCGCCAAGAAGCAATCTACGACAAGCTCAATCAAATAGCGCCAACAGTTTTTTCGGAAACATTAAGAGGCGACTGGCAGGAAAACTTTAAGCTATATGCAAAAGCCATCGATCGTGAAGAAGAAGGACAAAAAGTATTAGATGATTTTAATAATCATGTAGAAGAAGTAAAACAAAAATTAGGAGATCAAGTGAATCAAGAAGTTTCAGTTGTTCGTTTCATGGCTGGTGTAACGAGAATATATTGGAAAGATTCATTTTCTGGTGTGATTTTCGATCAAATTGGATTTAAACGTCCTGCTCAGCAAGAAAAATTGTTTACAGATGCAAATAAATTAGGAGATTTGGCAGTTGAAGTCGGAAAAGAACAAATTCCGGAAATGGACGGTGACATCATCTTCTATTTCACCTATGCACCGCAAGGAGACAAAGAAGCTTTGCAAGCAGAAAAAGAATGGACAAACGATCCACTTTGGAAAAACTTAAATGCTGTTAAAAACGGAAAAGCTTACAAAGTTGACGACGCTATTTGGAACACAGCCGGCGGTGTGCTTGCTGCAAACCATATGCTGGACGACTTAGAAAAATTGTTAACTCAATAAAATTGAGATGGTCGAAAAGATAATTTTTTCTTACCTTGAAAATCAGCAATATGAATAAAGCCAAAGCAACCTTACTTCAATTTTCATTGGAGTAAGGTTGTTCAGCTTTTATGGCATTTTTGTTTCGTTTAACTGCATTTTCGCTTTATCTTGGGTTATAAGATCATGATGTTAGAGTGAGATGCAATGGACCAATCTTAATTCATTCGTAAACGGAATTAATTTTCGTATCCACAATCATTTCGTTTAACATTCTTTGTCATTCGTCTCTTCTGGCTTAAAACGATTAACCTATTTCATGTAACATAGAACGTTCTAAATTTAAAAAGAAGCTTTTGAATCAATTCCTCATTTTAAATTTTAGCCTCCAGTTTTATGAACTCCCTCAAAACTCTGTAGTTTCAAAATACTGCCTCGGTTGTATCTATATATTCCATCAAGGAATATCTATTTCTGCAAAGCTTGCACAAACACCCTTTGTCATCCTGTAAGAACATCTTCGCTTGGGTAACGAATCTTTTGTTGTTCTTTTGACGATAATATAAAAAGCAACGTGAGAGAGCCGACCTTTCCTAAGAACATCATAAAAATAATGATGATTTTTCCGATAAACGTCAATGAACCGGTTATTCCTGCCGATAAGCCTGTCGTTCCGAAGGCGGAAACAACTTCAAATAAGATATGCAAAAACGGCTGTCTTTCCGTAATATTTAAAATTAAAACAGCTGCAATAATAAATACGATACTTGACATTGTAACTGCCAGAGCCCTTATAACAGTGCTTGCTCCAATCGAACGCTTCAACAAATTAATTTCTGTCCTCCCTTTTAAAAAAGCGAGAACGGAAAAAATGATCACAATCGCTGTCGATAATTTAATTCCCCCGCCCGTAGAGGCGCTTCCGGCTCCAATGAACATGAGGAGAGAAATGAAAAATAACGACGAATCTTCCATGGCGCCTATGTCGATCGAGTTAAATCCTGCTGTACGAGGTGACACCGCCTGAAAATAGGCGGCTAAAATTTTTTCTCCCCATGTCAAAGGCTCCAATGTTTTCGGATTGTGAAATTCAATTAATAAAATAAATACTGTCGCTGCCGCGTTGACAATGAGCGTTCCGATGATCATGATCTTCGTGTGCAAAGATAATTTTTTAAAAGATTTTTTTGTCCAAATGTCCACTAATACTGGAAAACCGATACCTCCTAAAATAAATAAAAACGATATTACTAAAATGACCACCGGATCCCCAACAAATTGCATTAAGTTATCCTTCCATAAGGCAAATCCAGCATTGTTATAAGCAGAAATGGCATGAAAAAAGCTGTAAAATAATCCTTTTTCCCAGCCAAATTGCGGAACCCATTTTATCGATAGAATAAGCATCGCAACAAATTCAATTAAAAATGAAAAAATAAACAAATATTTTACAAGCCTTATTACTCCGCCAATTGACGTTTGGTTCAATTGATACTGTATAAGAATACGCTCTTTTATGCCGATTTTTTTCCCAAGCACCATAATAATTAGCACTGCAAAGGACATGATCCCTAAACCGCCTATCTGTATAAGAAAAGCAATCACAAGTTGGCCAAATGGTGTAAAAACTGTGCCTGGATCAACGGTAACGAGACCGGTGACTGTCATTGCACTGGTGGCTGTAAAAAGAGCATCAATCCAGCTTATCGGTTCCTTTGTCGAAAATGGCAGCTTTAAAAAAAATGTTCCAATGACAATTGAGAATAGAAACACAACAACAAGCAATTGGGGGGGACTTAATTGAATCTTTCCTCCGTTCTTCTTCTCCATATCTATGCACCTTTTTTAGAGACTAAATTATGCAACAATTCCTTCTTAAATTCTTTCCTACAAAAAACAATATCCGTTCTTTATTTTTGAACCGTTACCTTCTTCGTGACATGCTCATGTAGTCCTTCATCATTGTTGACATGAACTTGGATTTGATAAGTTCCTGAGGAAGAAAATGTATATTTCGCTTCATATGTACCTTTCTCGTCTCCTGCAGCATCTACCCAATCATGCTTTTCAGAACCGTCCTTCCAAATTTCATAACGGACGTTTGCATTTAACAACGGAGCGTTTTCTGCTTGAATTTTTGTTTGAATCAATGTTTCCGCATTCGCCTTTACATTTGTCGGCAGCTCCAATTGGATGTCTACAGATTCTTGAGAATGTTCATGAGTATGATTTGCGGTTTCTTCGTTTTCGCCCGTTGAAGCTCCACCTTTATGTAGTTCACCAATCACAATTTGTTTTTTGGGCATATTATGCTGATTTTTCGCCGTAACGTGTGATTGAACAAAAAAAACTCCATTTTCATCAAATGTGTGTTCAATCGTATATTGGCCGTCTTTTTCATGTTTTGCTTCTATCATTTTACTTTCTTCTTTTTCTCCTTCTTTCCATATTTCAAATTTTACTTCATCAGCATCTTCAACCGCTTCTCCTCCGTAGCTCACTTCAGCAGTCAACGAAACTTTTTCATGAATATTCGCCTGCTCCGGCACTTTCAAATTAACTTCGAGCGGATGAACTTCGGCACTTTCTCCGCGGTTCTCTTGTTTCGTTTCATTTTGACCGCAAGCTGCAAGGAGGAAAACGGCTGCAACCAATATAAAGATTTTTTTCACAATAAATCTCCTTTCCTCAATAAAAAATTAGTTGAGAACTATTATATAAAGAATAAATTTTATACATACATATTGCAACATTGCAAAGGTGAATATTTTGTGTAGGATTCATGAAATTTTTATGTGGAAGAATACTGGGTTTTGCACATGGCAGTATTGAATATAAAAAAGAAAACCGGACGCACAAATTGATCATATCCCGATCAAAGATCAAATAGACAGTATTAAAAATTCCCCCTTCTTCAGCGGCTTACAGAATAGTTGTATAAGGAATCACTGTCAAGGAAATCATCTGACAGAACTCCCTCCCATACAACTCAATAGGTCTGTAAGCCGAAAAAGGAAGCACTGTCTTCGAAGATATTTTTTAACTGCTAAGAGTTTAACACTCAACTGAATAGTTTATGCACTTTTGTCCTTTTTTAGCAAAAAAAATCCCTCCTGTTAGATGAAGTGACCCAGTAAAATGGGACAAGGAAAAAACACCTCCTGAATTGAATGTATAACTTACTTCGATTTGTGGAGGTGTTTGTCTTATGGGGACAAGAGTTCATTATCCAGAGGAGATCAAGTGGAAAGCTATCGAGATGAAACAAGCAGGGTATACCAACCGAGAAATTATGGAGACGTTAGGGATTAAAAATAAGACGCAGATCAAGACATGGATGAGATGGTATAAAAATGGCGAAACTCATCGGTTTTCTCAGCCTGTAGGGAAGCAATATGTATGGGGGAAAGGGGCACAGGAATTAAATGAAATGGAACAGCTCAAAATGCAAAACCGTCAGCTAGAAGCAAAATTGGAAATCTTAAAAAAGTACAAGGAACTCGAGAGGAGATGGTGCCAGAAGTAGTGGTCCAAGTTGTAAGAGAGTTAAAAGACAGATATCCTGTTACCCTTATCTGTTCTTGTTTAGGAATTCCAAGATCGACCTATTATCGATGGGAAAAGAAATGGGAAGAGTTCATGATGGAATCAGAGTTAGAACGATTGATTCAAGAAATTTGTGTAAAGAATCATTATCGTTATGGTCATCGCAAGGTAAGAGAAGTCCTACGGCTTAAATATGGAATCAAGTTGAATCGCAAAACCGTACAAAAAATCATGCAAAAACGGAATCTTCAATGCCGTGTGAAGAAAAAACGTCAAAATTGGATCAATGGAGAAAGTAAAATCATCGTACCGAATCGTTTAAACCGTGATTTTACGGCTTCTCAACCAAATGAAAAGTGGGTAACGGATATCACTTATTTGCCGTTTGGTACCTCGATGCTTTACTTGTCAACCATTATGGATTTATACAATAATGAGATTATTGCCTATCAAATCAGCGACCGACAGGATGTTCAGCTAGTGTTAAAGACACTAGAAATGGCCGTAAAAGAGCGACAACCAAAACAAGTGTTATTCCATAGCGATCAAGGGGCGGTCTATACGTCTTATGCTTTTCAACATTTAGCCAAAGAAAAAGGCATTACCACGAGCATGTCCCGCAAAGGAAACTGCCATGATCATGCCGTAATAGAATCGTTTCATTCTTCATTAAAGTCTGAAACATTCTATTCACAAGAAAAACAAAATCTCACTAACTCTATTGTAAAACAAATGGTTCAGAATTACATCTATTATTATAATCAAATTCGAATTCAGGCCAAATTAAACTACCTGTCTCCTATTGAGTTCAGGAAACAGGCAGCATAGGTGCTTTTTCTGTGTCTCAAATAGGTGGGTCAGTCCATAGACATTATAGGTTTTTTTCCTACTGTTTACACAAGAGGGAATCAAAATATCGAGTATCGGTTTATATTTTCATCCTTCAGCAAAAATTCGATGCAATTTTTTCTGTTACACCATTTTCTCCGGCTGGACAATACGGTCAAATTCTTCGGCTGACAGAAGGTTTAGTTGAACAGCTGCCTCCTTTAAAGTCAATCGTTTTTCATATGCAAGCTTTGCAATTTTCGCTGCATTTTCGTATCCAATATGAGGATTTAAAGCAGTTACGAGCATGAGCGAGTCTTGTACATATTTATCAATCACTTCTTTGTTTGCTTCAATTCCCACAGCACAGCGGTCGTTGAAGGAAATTATACTATCCGATAAAAGCCGGATCGATTGTAAAAAGTTATAAATAATAACCGGTTTGAAAACATTTAATTCAAAATTTCCCTGGCTTGCGGCAAAGCCGATCGCTGCATCATTTCCCATGACTTGGACTGCTACCATCGTTAATGCTTCGCTTTGCGTCGGATTCACTTTTCCCGGCATAATGGAGCTTCCGGGCTCATTTGCTGGTATCGTGATCTCGCCAATTCCGCATCTTGGACCGCTTGCCAGCCACCTAACATCATTTGCAATTTTCATAAGATCAGCTGCCAAGGCTTTTAACGCTCCGTGTGCATGAACGATTTCATCATGGCTAGTTAGCGCATGGAATTTGTTTTCAGAGGAACGGAATGATTCATTCGTTTGCTTGCTTATTTCATCTGCTACAAGCTGTCCAAACTGAGGATCCGTATTAATTCCTGTTCCGACTGCTGTTCCGCCGATCGCCAAATCTCTCAAGTTATCCATTGCTTCGACAATCATTTTTCTGCTTTTTCTCAGCATATGTACCCATCCGCTGATTTCCTGTCCAAGCGTGAGCGGTGTTGCATCCTGCAAGTGGGTGCGGCCAATTTTCACAAGATTCTCAAACTGCTTAGATTTCTTATCGAGCGTCTCTGTCAACAAATCAATTGTCGGCAACAGCTTGTTTTTTATCGCTATGACACCAGCAATATGCATTGCTGTAGGGAATGTGTCGTTTGAGCTTTGTCCCATATTCACATCATCATTTGGATGAATTTTTAATGATTCAAACCCATTTTCTTTCAAGTATTCATTTCCTTTAAACGAAATCACTTCATTGACATTCATGTTCGACTGCGTTCCGCTTCCGGTTTGCCATACTACGAGCGGGAAATGCTCATCAAGCTTCCCTTCTATAATTTCATCGCAAACACGAACGATCGCATCTTTTTTCTCTTTTGGCAGCTTTCCTAATTTTTCATTAACGATCGCTGCACCTCTTTTTAAAATGGCAAATGCACGAATGACTTCAATCGGCATCGTTTCAGTACCGATTTTAAAATTGTTTCTGCTCCGTTCCGTCTGTGCACCCCAGTAGCGGTCTTTGGGAACTTTTACTTCTCCCAGCGTATCTCTTTCTATACGATAGTCCATTTTCTTCTTCCTCCTTTTTAAATAATCATCTATTTTAAATATACCTCTAATATTTTGTTAAAAGCAAAAAAACTCTGATAATTTTTTATAAAAATGAAGAACTTTTTTAAATCATAAAAAAAAAGCGGTTTTAACCGCCCTGAACTATTGTTTTCTTATTTTGAAGTGTGCATTCAGCTGGCCTTGAATCATTTTTTTCTTATCTTCGAGCATTTTATCTCTTTCTTTTTTCAGCATTTCTTTTCTAATTTCAAACGTTTGAACGCCGTCTTCGATTTTATCTGCAATTTCCATTAATGTTTCAATATCTGAAAAGGAATATTTTCTCGTTCCTTGTTTCGTTCTTTCGGGAAAAATTAATTTTCGTTCTTCATAATATCGTATTTTTCTTGGTGATAGTCCTGTTAGTTCACTAACGATACCGATCGTAATGACTTTTTTATCCTTATATGATTCTGACATTGTTATACCTCCTTTTATAACGTTATTACGTGAAAATTTATAACATTTTCAGCCATTAACTTTATTATACAATTTTTTTTCGTATTTTTTTATTTTTGTTGTAAGATTTTCTTACATTGAATACTTAAAAATTTTTTTCCTTGTTCAAATTGACAAGAAAGCAAACTATTAGTATCCTTTGTACAGATCACATTTGGGTTGGAGGAAAGGTTTATGTTACATACGAAACAAACGAATCTGGAATCTTTTTTACATCAATATAAAGATCGCGCACGTCTTCTTATTACATGCAACGACCAGCCAGGGATTGTTGCAAAAATTTCCAAAGTTTTATATGAACACGGCGCCAATATCGTCCAATCAGATCAATATTCAACAGATCCTTCAGGCGGCACTTTTTTTATGCGCGTTGAATTTGAATTGCCGGATATAGAACGCAAAAAAGGCGAGCTTGAAAAAGACTTTGAGCCGATCGGAAAAGAATTGCAAATGAAATGGCAATTTTCATATATGAACCAATTAAAGCGAATGGCGATTTTCGTATCGAAACAAGATCATTGCCTTCTCGATCTTCTTTGGCGTTATCAATCAGGCGATTTTTTTTGCGAAATACCTTTGGTAATCAGCAACCATCCAGATTTGCGTGAACCAGTTGAATCGCTTGGAATTCCGTATTATTACATACCGGTCAATAAAGACAATAAGCCGGAAGCGGAAAAGCAGCAGCTTGAACTGTTGAAGAAATATAATATTGATTTCGTCGTTCTCGCCCGTTATATGCAAATTTTATCTCCAGATTTCATCAAGCATTACCGGCATCGAATTATTAACATTCATCATTCGTTCTTGCCTGCATTTGTCGGTGCAAGACCGTATGAGCGCGCATATGAACGCGGAGTCAAAATTATTGGAGCCACTTCCCATTATGTGACGGAAGATTTGGACGAAGGACCAATTATTGAACAAGGGGTTAAAGAGGTCAGCCATCGGTACAATGTTGAAGATTTAAAAAGGGTCGGAAGAACGATTGAGCGCGACGTTCTCGCCCGCGCTGTACAATTGCATTTGGAAGACCGCATCATTGTTCACGGAAACAAAACGATTGTCTTTTAATCAAAAAGCGCACTTGCTTTTCACAGCATGTGCGCTTTTTTTCAATAAGAGCTCTATTGATAAATTCAATTAACAAGGATGTGGCAAAAAAGAAAATGATCGTATACTTAAATTCAAAAAAGGCGGGATCATTTTTGAAAAAATATTTTGTTTTTATCATTCGTTTTCTATTGCTCTATACGGTATTTCAAATACTATCGGGTACTGTTTTAACTGCTTTTTACACGCCAGATTTTTCTGCCAAAACGGGCAGTCTTAGTCAAGAGGTAGTGTTCGGCGAGCCTTCTTCCATACCATTGCTTATATCATTGCTTATTGCTACAACAGCCTATTTTCTCGCTCAAAAAGTATTGAAAGCTGCACAATAATTAAGAAAAAAAGGGCCTCAGCTTTGAACTGAAGCCCTTTCCTTTAGCAGAGCATGTAAATAAAAGAAACCGACATGTTTGCCGATTTCTTTTATTTCATTGTTAATTTTATAAAAATCACGGGAAACGTCTTTCTATAATGGAGACGGTGGGACGTGCTGATCCATGCTTTCGCAATGGCACTGACTATATCTTGAACCTAAACAGGTCCTCCGGCGTGTTATGCGAAATTTAGATTTGCCGTACGGCAGAATTTCGCATCCTAGTACTACCTTGAAGGCAGCCTATGAGTCGATACACGGCTGTTGGATTGCTCCACATACCGCTCGGTGTTGCCATATCGCAGAAACGACTTAGGTTTCACCGATTAAGCCGGATTTTCACTTGTGTGTTGCCACACAAGGCGACTATTTCCTAATCGAACCCACGTCCAGAGATATCGCCACTTAAGCATCTACGAGCGTATCCGACATATTTAACATTTCACTGTTCCTTAGCCTGTCGGCAGGCATCCGGACAGCTAGTCTGATTCGTCTCTTCCCTCTTCCTCAGACGGTGGAATCGGGCGTAGCCCACTTAAGTTGAACCCCTTTTCCTCCACATGGGCGATGGAAGAAAGGAGCCTTTAGCATTAAGCAGCTAAAGCGTAGTTGTTTTGTTTGCCAGTTATCTTTAGGCGACGTTGATGACGGAGACGATCCCTCCGGCTCGCAGCTTAAGCTCGATCTATCCCTGTCGAATCCAAAACGTCCCCGTTTTATTCGAGCTAGTGCTTGAGAAATATATTCAACTGGCAACGACATATATTATTATAACAAAAACAATATATTTTTCAATTGTCATTTATTGTTATCATTAATAGATCCCTTTTTGTTTTTGTTGAAATGCCCGTTCAATTTCTCTTTTCGCTTCTTTTCGTTTTAAATCCTCCCGCTTATCGTATTTCTTTTTCCCTTTTCCTAGCCCGATAAGCACTTTCGCAAATCCATTTTTAATGTAAAGCTTCAGCGGAACTAATGAATAACCCTGTTCTTTTGTGGCCCCGATCAGCTTATTGATTTCTCTTCGGTGCAAAAGAAGCTTTCTCGTTCTTAACGGCTCATGGTTGTATCGATTTCCCTGCTCATACGGGCTGATATGCATGTTATGAAGAAAAACTTCCCCTTTTTCCACTCTTGCGAACGCATCTTTTAAATTGGCGCGGCCGGAGCGAATCGATTTAATTTCTGTTCCCTGGAGGACGATCCCAGCTTCATACGTTTCTTCAATAAAATAGTCGTGGTGCGCCTTTTTATTTTGGGCAATCAGTTTCCCTTCTCCCTTTGACATTCTCTGTCACCCTTTCGTGAAAATTAGGGGTAAAGATTATTATAGCAAATGAACATTTTCGCCTCAATCAAGATTCTTTCTAAGTGAAATTTTGCTGTTTCAATGAGTTTGTTTTTTAGACATCTGGCCTCGCTTTAACGCTTTTTCTTCTTCCGCTTCTTTTTCGATACGTTTTTATAAAACTTTTTCTTTTTTGATTTCGGCGGTCTCGTTGACCATTCTTCCTCTTCTTCCTGATGTTTGCTCTTAATCACCTTCACCGTTTCAGGCCGTGTTGATTTTTTTCGTTTTTTTCTCATGCCGACAATTTCAAAATCGATGGATCGTTCCTCTTTATCAACATTCACAACGCGGACGGTAATTTCATCGCCGATGCGGTAAACATTTCCCGTTCTTTCGCCGATCATCGCATAATGACGTTCATCATAATGGTAGTAATCATCCGTCATATAGCTTACATGAACGAGACCTTCAACAGTATTCGGGAGCTCGACAAACATGCCGAAGTTTGTGACAGAACTGATGATTCCATCAAATTCTTCCCCAATCTTATCCAGCATAAATTCTGCTTTTTTCAAATCATCCGTTTCACGCTCCGCATCAACAGCCCGCCGTTCCATATTGGAAGAATGTTCTGCAATTTCCGGCAAAATTGATGCCCATTTCATCTGTGTCTTTTCGTCTATTTTCCCTTCAAGCAAATATTTGCGAATGAGTCGATGAACTATCAAATCGGGATAACGGCGAATCGGGGAAGTAAAATGGGTGTAAAATTCGGTCGACAATCCGAAATGCCCGACGCTTTCCGGATGATATTTCGCTTGCTTCATAGACCGAAGCATGACAGTTGAAATCACCATTTCTTCAGGTTTTCCCCGTACTTCATCTAAAATTTGCTGCAAAGCGCGCGGATGAATATTGTTTCCTGTTCCCTTCACGACATAACCGAAATTTGTAATAAATTCCAAGAAACGTCTTAGTTTTTCCTCATTCGGTTTTTCGTGAATTCGATATATAAACGGTACATTTAACCAGTGAAAATGTTCTGCTACTGTTTCATTTGCAAGCAGCATAAATTCTTCAATTAACCGTTCCGCTACAGATCGTTCCCGAATAATGACATCATACGGTTTGCCTTTCTCATCCACCAAAACTTTCGCTTCCTTAAAATCAAAATCGATAGCTCCGCGCAGCATTCTTTTTTTCCGTAAAATCGACGCAAGCTCAGCCATATCCTCCAGCATGGGGACAATTTCTTGATATTTTTCCCGAAGCTGTTCATCCTTTTCAATCAAAATTTTATTGACATTTGAATAAGTCATCCGCTCAGCGGAGCGAATAATACTTTGAAAAATATCATGCTGAACTACGTTCCCATATTCATCCACAATCATTTCGCACGATAATGTCAGACGATCCACCTTCGGATTCAGTGAACAAATTCCGTTTGATAAGCGATGCGGTATCATCGGAATGACGCGATCAACTAAATATACGCTTGTCCCGCGTGCAAATGCCTCTCTGTCAATCGGAGTTCCTTCTTTTACATAATAACTGACATCTGCGATATGCACGCCAAGCTTATAGCAGCCGTTATTTAACTTTGTTACTGTTACGGCATCATCCAAATCTTTTGCATCTTCACCATCAATAGTAATGATTAATTCGTTGCGAAGGTCTCGTCTGTTCTTGATTTCCTCGCTCTTAATCTCATCAGGTGTTTCGTTTGCTTGCTTTAATACATCATCTGGAAAGCTCAATGGCAGCTGATGCTTATGAATGATTGATAAAATATCGACGCCAGGATCATTTTTATGGCCTAAAATTTGTACGACTTCTCCTTCTGCACTCATTCGTCCTTCAGGATATGACGTGAGTCGGACAATTACTTTATGACCTTCAACCGCCCCATTTGATGCATTTTTCGGAATAAAAATGTCGTTGACAATCTTTTTGTCGTCAGGTATGACAAATCCGAAGTTTTTGCTTTCCGTATATGTTCCGACAATTTCCGTTATTCCTCTTTCCAAAATGCGTATGACCGTGCCTTCCTGTCTCGCCCCGCTTGTTTTCGGGCTTAGCCGCACAAGAACTTTGTCTCCATGCATCGCATGATTCAGCTCGCCGGGCGGAATGAACACGTCATCAAAACCTGGTTCATCCGGTTCAACGAAAGCAAATCCGCGGGCATGTCCGACCAGTGTTCCGCGGATCAAATTCATTTTTTCTGGAACACCGTATCGATTTGCTCTCGTTCGCACAATGAGGCCTTTTTCTTCCATCTTATTTAAAGTAATAATCAGCTTTTTAAATTCGTCTGCGTCTTCTAGCTGAAAAGCTTCTTCTAATTCCTCCACAGTCAAAGGTTTATAAGCCTCTTCCTTCATAAAAGAAAGAAGCCTTTCAGCTAATTGCATATCGGGTTCTGCCAATACGATAACCTCCTTTTACTCCTGCCAATCAAGGCTCTCTAAAAATTCATAGACGTCCTGATGCAGTTCATCTCGCTGCTTGTCAAGCGTAATAACATGCGACGATTCTTCATACCATTTGATTTTTTTTATATTTGAGCTTACTTCGTTATAAATAATATTTGCACTATCCGGATTGATCATTTCATCGTGGCGCGCCTGAACCACAAATGTCGGGGCATAAATCATATCGACATTTTCTCTCACATCAGAAATCAAACGCTGCAGAGCTTTCAACGTTTCCATTGGTGTTTTTTGAAACTCTTCCATTTCCGCCTCAATCTGTTCTTCCGGCTTTCCTTCAAATTGTTTATATTTGCGGGCATATTTTAAAATCCCTTTATACATCGTTTCTTCGCTTTTAATATACATCGGGGCGCACATTGGAATAATTCCTTTTACAGGTACAGTGTATCCCAGTTTTAAAGAAAAAACTCCTCCAAGAGACAAACCGGCAACTGCAATTTCTTTAAAACCTAAGTCTTTCAAATGTTCGTAGCCGCCCATCACATCTTGCCACCAGTCATCGGGACCGGTATGAACCAATTCTTCCGGAGGAACCCCATGGCCTTTATATTGAGGGGCATGACAAGTATACCCTTTATCTTGCAAAAAACGCCCAAGCATCCGCACATCTGCTGAATTTCCAGTAAAGCCGTGAAGCAGCAGTACAGCACGATTCCCACCTTCAAACGTAAAAGGTTTCGGCGGTAAAACTTTCATTTTAAAATCTCCTTCTCTTTTTAAAATTCTTTATTTTTTTCAACAAACTGTAGTATGAAAAAAGTTTAAATTCCATTATATACCAAAAACATTATTCATTCAACTGCTTTAATTTCCCATAGAAAAAAGGCCTGTTTGACAGACCTTTCTAGCTATTATAATCCAAACCATGAAACAGCAATTGCTAAAACAAAAAATAACACAGAAAGAACGATTGTAATACGATGTAAGATTAAATCTATTCCACGCGCTTTTTGCTTCCCAAAAAGCTGTTCAGCACCGCCGGAAATGGCTCCAGATAATCCAGCACTTTTTCCAGACTGCAGTATCACCACAGCGATCAGCGCAATAGATACAATTGCTAATAGTATGACAAGCAGAGTATGCATGTCCACTCCACCTCCTAAAAAAACGCACATTACAATAATTTTAATGTATCATAAATTGGCTCATTACACAATAGCGTATCCATTCAGAAAATACGAAAGCGGATGTATTGAAGCAAGGCATCCAACTCTGTATTACCTTCCACGATGTTTTGCCTTCGCTTTTAAACGCTTTAACTCTCTTTTTCGCTTGATGAGAGCTTCGCGAAAGCTCCTTGCGCAAAACTTTTCTCTCTTTTTTACGATGCCTCAAATTCTAGCTGAAGGGCTGTTTGTGCATATGTGGAAAGCGGACTTGTTTTCATTTCCTTTGCAGCTTCACGTTGCAGTCGCTTCGGATTTTTGCGCTTTTTCATTTCAAGCGGCACGGCGGTTGTTGTGCGGCACTTGTGCAGTAACGATAGCATCGGACCATTCACAAATGCCAAAACTTCATCATCTTTTGGCTCTGAACGAAATACGTAGCGAACCGCTTTTAAAGCTTCACCTTCCTTTTGCTCAACCACACCGATCCAGAATTGTTCATCGTAAAAAACCGTCAACTTCATGAAAGGTCCCTCCTTGTAAAACGTAACAACAGCGATGGACATCCCAAGGAGGGGAAGGATACTGACACTCTTTCGGAATGCGCCCGGACTACCAACCGGGACTGTGTTTTTATGCTGTCTATGTTTTTATTATATGTTGTTTATTGGCAATAAGAAAATATTTACACATCGTCTAGACTATGATTTTGTGTGCTTTGAGCTTAATTAAAAAGGTCTAACCAAATAACTCGGTTAGACCTTTTCATAGATAGTGTTATTTTTTCAAGTTATAGAAAGATTTAATTCCTTGGTAAATTGCAGTATCGCCAAGTTGATCTTCGATGCGAAGCAATTGATTGTATTTCGCAACGCGGTCCGTGCGGGAAGGTGCGCCTGTTTTAATTTGGCCTGCGTTTGTTGCCACAGCAATGTCTGCAATGGTGCTGTCTTCCGTCTCGCCTGAGCGATGGGAGATGACCGCTGTATAGCCGGCGCGTTTTGCCATTTCGATCGCATCAAACGTTTCTGTTAACGTTCCGATTTGGTTAACTTTAATCAGAATAGAGTTGCCGACTCCTTTTTCAATGCCTTCCGCTAATTTTTTTGTATTTGTTACAAATAAATCGTCTCCGACAAGCTGAACTTTTCCGCCTAAACGTTCTGTTAACAGTTTATGGCCTTCCCAGTCGTTCTCATCAAGTCCGTCTTCAATCGAAATGATCGGATATTTGGAGACAAGCTCTTCATACCATTGCACCATTTCTTCCGACGTTTTTACAACGCCTTCTCCTTCTAGGTGGTACTTGCCGTCTTCTTTATTAAACAGTTCAGAAGAAGCAACATCCATCGCAAGCTTAACTTGTTCGCCAGGTTTGTAGCCGGCTTTTTCAATTGCTTCGATAATAGTTTGCAAAGCTTCTTCATTTGATTGTAAATTTGGAGCGAATCCGCCTTCATCACCAACAGCTGTATTATATCCTTTTCCTTTTAATACAGATTTTAATGAATGGAAAATTTCCGCTCCCATCCGCAGTGCTTCCCGGAAGCTTTCCGCGCCGACCGGCATAATCATGAATTCTTGAATATCAACATTGTTGTCTGCATGAGCGCCGCCGTTTAAAATGTTCATCATCGGCACAGGAAGAGTTTTCGCATTGAAGCCGCCGAGATATTGATACAGCGGAACACCTAAATAATCAGCTGCAGCACGAGCAACGGCCATAGAAACACCTAAAATTGCGTTTGCTCCCAGCTTTCCTTTATTTTCTGTTCCGTCAAGTTCAATTAATAATTGATCGATGGCATTTTGTTCCGACACATCAAAGCCTAACAGTTCTGGGGCAATAATTTCGTTCACGTTTTTAACTGCTGTTAAAACCCCTTTTCCAAGGTAGCGTTCTTTATCACCGTCACGCAATTCAACAGCCTCGTACTCACCTGTGGATGCACCGCTAGGTACAAGCGCCCGTCCAAATGCACCTGATTCTGTATACACCTCTACCTCAACTGTCGGATTTCCTCTTGAATCAAGCACTTCACGTGCATAAACATCAGTAATAGCTGGCATGTTGCTTCATCTCCTTTATTTATGATTTAATAAGACTTTTCCCTGTCATTTCTTTCGGTTTTTCCAGCCCGAGCAGCTCGAGCATCGTTGGTGCCAAATCACCTAAAATTCCGTCTTCTCTCAATTCGATTCCTTTTTTCGTTATAATAACCGGCACTGGATTTGTCGTATGTGCGGTTTGTGGTTTTCCGTCAAGTGTGACGACTTCGTCCGCATTTCCGTGGTCAGCAGTTATAATAGCTGTTCCGCCTTTTTCGAGAATCAAATCCACCACTTTTCCGAGACATTCATCAACCGCTTCGACTGCCTTTATCGTTGGCTCAAGTTTGCCGGAGTGGCCGACCATGTCCGGATTAGCAAAATTCAATATGATCGCATCATGCTTGTCAGCCTCAATTTCTTTTAAAAGCGCCTCAGTTACTTCATACGCGCTCATTTCCGGTTTTAAATCATACGTGGCTACCTTCGGTGAATTAATTAAAATCCGTTCTTCGCCAGGAAATTTCTCTTCCCGGCCTCCGCTCATAAAGAACGTAACATGCGGATATTTTTCTGTTTCTGCAATGCGCAGCTGCCTCAATCCGGCTTGGGAAATGACTTCGCCAATTGTGTTGTCCAAGTTAACCGGCTTGAAGGCAACATATCCTTTCACCGTTTCGCTAAAGTGCGTCAAACAAACGAAGAATAAGCGTTTTGGATGTTTCGGTCCCCTATCAAAGGAACGGAAATCTTCATTTGTGAATGTATTCGAAATTTGAATGGCGCGATCCGGACGGAAATTATAGAAAATGACCGCGTCATCATCTTGAATGGTTGCAACAGGACTGCCGTCTTCTTTTGTCATAACAGAAGGGATGACAAACTCATCATAAATCCCGTGTGCATAAGAATCTTCAATACATTCGTATGCGTTTTTGTAAGCTGGCCCTTCGCCATACACCATCGCTCTGTATGCTTTTTCTACTCGATCCCATCTTTTATCTCTGTCCATCGAGTAATAGCGGCCTGAAATCGTAGCGATCTGTCCTACTCCGTATTCATTGATTTTTTCATTCAGCTCATCAATATATTGCTTCGCCGTTTGCGGACCAACATCGCGTCCGTCCAAAAATCCATGAATAAACACATTTTTCACTTGCTGATCTTTCGCCAATTTTAACAAGGCAAATAAGTGGTTAATGTGGCTGTGAACACCGCCATCCGATAATAAGCCGAAAATGTGAAGGTTCGTTCCTTTTTCTTTCACGTGGTTCATAGCTGAAAGAAATGTTTCATTTTCAAAAAATTCGCCTTCACGAATCGCTATGTTAACGCGTGTCAAACTTTGGTATACAATTCTGCCTGCACCGATGTTTAAATGTCCAACTTCAGAATTTCCCATTTGACCTTCCGGTAAGCCGACAGCTTCTCCACATGCTTTTAACGTTGCATGCGGGTATGTATTCCAAAATCGATCAAAATTCGGCTTGTTCGCTTGAGCCACAGCATTTCCTTTCACTTCGTCACGCAGAGCAAAACCGTCTAATATAATTAACGCTACTGGCTTTTTACTCATTTTGGCCTGCCTCCAATAGCTGCAAGAAAGAGCGTGGTTCTAGGCTTGCGCCTCCGACTAATGCTCCGTCAATTTCCGGCTGGTTTAGAAAATCTTTAATATTTTCCGGTTTAACACTGCCGCCATATTGAATGCGAACTTCGTTTGCAACATCATCGGAATAAATATCGGCAATTACACCCCGAATATGGGCACATACTTCATTGGCATCCTCAGGAGAAGACGATTTTCCTGTGCCAATCGCCCAAATCGGCTCATAAGCAATCACGATGTTTTTCACAGCCGACGCATCGACTCCAGCCAACGCTTTTTTGACTTGGTCGCCTACAATTTCATTCGTTTTTCCAGCTTCCCGTTCAGCTAATGATTCGCCTACACATACGATCGGAGTTAATTTGTGTTTGAAAGCAGCCAACACTTTTTTGTTCACGGTTTCGTCTGTTTCGGCAAACATTTCCCGGCGTTCGGAGTGTCCAATGATCACATAATCGACACCGATATCCGCCAATGCAACAGGGCTGATTTCCCCTGTATAAGCTCCGATTTCTTCAAAATGCATATTTTGAGCGCCAATTTTTAGTTCAGAGCCTTCAGCCAATTCCACAAGCTGACCTAAAAATAAGGCAGGTGCACATATAACGGAATCAACTTTATCCTTTGGGGGAACGAGTGATTTAACTTCCTTTACAAAGCTTTTTGCTTCTTCCAACGTCTTATGCATTTTCCAATTCCCTGCAATAATCGGCTTTCTCATCTTTACACCTTCCTTTTTACGGAAATGGTTGTGGTTATTTGTCTTCCAATATTTGAACTCCCGGAAGTTTCTTTCCTTCCATAAACTCTAAAGATGCTCCGCCTCCGGTTGAGATGTGGTTCATTTTATCCGCAAGGCCAAATTTTTCTACTGCTGCTGCTGAATCACCGCCGCCGATGACCGTATAAGTATGTTCTGCTTTCGCCAAGCTTTCCGCTACAGCTTTTGTTCCCTTTGCAAAAGCATCCATTTCAAAAACGCCCATCGGTCCGTTCCAAACAACAAGCTTTGATTGTTGAATGACATCCGCATAAATTTCAGCCGTTTTAGGTCCAATGTCAAGTGCTTCCCAATCAGCCGGAATACTGTCAATATCCACTACTTTTGTATTGGCATCATTTGAAAAATCATCTGCTACCACAACATCTACAGGCATATAAAAGCGAACGCCCTTTTCTTTGGCACGTTCCATAAACGATTTTGCCAGTTCTATTTTATCTTCTTCAAGCAAAGACTTGCCGATTTCGTGACCCAGCGCTTTTACAAACGTATAAGCAAGTCCTCCGCCGATAATCAAATTATCTACACGTTCCAATAAATTTTCGATAACTCCGATTTTATCTTTTACTTTTGCACCCCCGATAATCGCTGTAAATGGGCGGTCAGGATTATCAAGCGCTTTAGATAAAACATTGATTTCTTTTTCCATTAAAAATCCTGCAACAGATGGTAAATATTCCGCAATGCCTGCGGTGGATGCATGTGCGCGGTGAGCGGCGCCAAAGGCATCGTTAACATATAGATCAGCCAATTCAGCAAAAGCTTTAGCAAGCTCAGGATCATTTTTTTCTTCGCCAGGATAAAAGCGTACATTTTCCAGAACGAGAATGTCGCCATTGTTTAACTTGTCTACTTCCGCTTTTACAGCCGCACCGTAAGCTTCATCTACTTTGACCACCTTTTTGCCTAACAGTTCTTCTAAACGCTGCGCTACAGGCGTCAATCGAAGCTCTTCCACAACCTGTCCTTTTGGTCTGCCAAGGTGGCTGGCAAGCAATACTTTCGCTCCTTGATCCGCCAAGTATTGGATCGTTGGGAGTGCAGCTCGAATGCGTGTATCATCGGTTATTTTGCCATCCTGCATCGGTACATTAAAGTCAACTCGGCAAAATACCGTTTTCCCTTTCACATCGACATCTTTTATCGTTTTTTTGTTCATGGCTCAAGCTCCTCCTTCACAATAACGATCAGGAAAAAATTCTTCCTACATGTTGAAAGGGAAAGGGGAATGTAAACGTCCCCTTCCCCTTCCCGCTTTTCATTATAGCTTTTTAAACAGGCAAGCCACAAGTCCGTATTTAAAGATTATAAACCTTGTTTTGCAATGTAAGCCGCCAAATCTACCACTCGGTTTGAGTATCCTGTTTCGTTATCGTACCAAGAAACAACTTTTACCATGCGGTTTTCAAGCACCATAGTAGAAAGCGCATCAATCGTAGAAGAATGAGTATCACCATTATAGTCTCTGGATACAAGCGGCTCCTCGCTGTACGCTAAAATACCTTTCAATTCTCCTTCAGCTGCTTCTTTAAGCGCCGCATTTACTTCTTCCACTGTTACGTCTTTTTCAAGCTCAGCCACTAAGTCAACGATGGACACATTTGGTGTCGGAACACGCATTGCCATACCGTTAAGTTTTCCTTTTAATTCAGGCAATACGAGCGCAACTGCTTTAGCCGCACCAGTTGTTGTCGGTATGATAGATTCTGCTGCAGCGCGAGCGCGGCGGTAATCTTTGTGAGGCAAGTCTAAAATTTGTTGGTCATTTGTATAAGCGTGCACAGTTGTCATCATGCCTCGAACAATGCCAAATTTTTCATGTAAAACTTTTGCAAACGGAGCTAAGCAGTTTGTTGTACATGAAGCGTTGGAAATGACATGATGATTGCTTGGATCATATTTGTCTTCGTTTACGCCCATAACAATTGTGATATCTTCTTCTTTAGCCGGCGCAGAAATGATTACTTTTTTCGCACCTGCTTCAAGGTGTTTTGCTGCATCTTGACGGTTCGTGAAGCGACCAGTAGATTCTACTACAATGTCAACGCCAAGGTCTCCCCAGCCTAATTGAGCTGGATCGCGCTCGGATAATACTTGAATTTCTTTTCCATCCACGACCAAGTTATTTCCGTTTACCCCGACTTCCACATCGAGTTTTCCATGAACAGAATCGTATTGTAAAAGATGTGCAAGCATGTTTGCATCTGTTAAATCGTTTACTGCTACTACTTCTACTTCAGGATTTTTTAATGCTGCGCGGAATACATTGCGTCCAATACGACCAAAACCATTAATACCAATTTTCACTGCCATCTTTAAGTCCTCCTTCAATTTTAGGAATGATGTTTATATTGAGGGAGCTTTACAGTTCCCTTAATAACTCTTTAGCTGCCACTTCGTCAGTTACTAAAATCGTGGCTAATGATTGATTCATATACGCTTTGATCGCTTTTGCTTTAGAGGCTCCTCCAGCAACCGCGATCACATTTCGTATGTTTTTTAAGTCCTCCAGCTGCATTCCAACCGTTTGAACTTTATGGACGACTTCACCTTTTTGGTTGAAGTAATAACCGAAAGCTTCGCCTACTGCATTTCCTTTTTTAATTTTTTCGAAATCTTCCTTCGGAGTCTTTCTTCGCTCCGCCATTGTTTGAGCATCCCCGATGCCATGAACAAGCATTTTCGCTGAACGTATAATTTTTAAAAGGTCTTTTATTTCCGGTTCTTCGATAATGGATTCATATGCTTCCTTGCTTAGCTGGTCAGGAACATGGAGCAGCCTGTATTTCCCATGTGCACGTTCAGCTATTTTGGCGCAAATCGTATTCGCCTGGTTTTCAACATTTTCCCCTAGTCCGCCTCTTGCAGGGACAAATAAAACATTTCGGCGATGACCTAACGGAATCATCATTTCAGCAACAGCTGCCAGCGTTGTGCCGCCTGCCACAGCAACAACCTCGTCATCCTGCAAATGATTCATAATGCATTGTGCACAAGCTCTTCCCATTTCTTTTTTCACGAGGGGCGAATGGTCGCTGTCACCTGAAACAACAATCACTTCATCTAAATGAAGCTTCTCTTTTAATGTAGTTTCCAAAAAAGTTAAACCTAAAACATCTTTCATCATTTCTTCCAATGATGAAAGAAGATCATCCCCTTCTTTCGTTAAGGTCATTCCCGAGGGGTGAATATGAATTAAATTTTGTTCCTTTAAAAATTGCACTTCTCCACGCAGAATTCTTTCACTGATGCCTAAATTGTTTGACAAGCTTCGTCTTCCTACAGGCTGCATCAGTCGAATGGACTGCAAAATTTGATAGCGCTTTTGCATAGTTTGGAGAAGATCAGGCAATAATTTTTTTTGAGCTTCAATTAATGATTGCATTTTCAAGACCCTTCAGCTCTTTCTTTCCGGGACTTTTTTCGTCCCTATAAGACAAATTATGTCCCAATTATAGCAAAAAAATTCACCCCTTGCTACATATATTATTTTAGCAGGAGCGCAAATGTTAATCAACAGAAACAAGTTCCAGCAAACGTTTTCTTAAAGAATTTTCTTCAATTTTCCCAAAAATAACAATCTTTCCATTCACTTCAATCACTGGAATCATTAGTTGATATTTTTCCAGCAGCCGGTCATCTTGATAAATATCTTTTTCTTTCAGATCAAAGGGTATTTCAGCTTGCAGCTTATACAGCAATTCCTTTGCTTCATCACATAATGGACATGTTTGCTTCGTATAAAGAACCACTTGATTCACGAATCCAATTCCTTTCTAATTATATCTTTTTCGCAAATTGGACGAAGGGATATTGAGCTGATCGCGGTATTTGGCCACTGTTCTTCTCGAAACATTCATATTATAATTCTCTTTCAACAGGTTGGCAATTTTTTGATCTGAAAGCGGTCTTTGCTTATTTTCTTGATCAATTAATTGCTGAATGACCTGTTTAACATTCGCACTTGATGTATCTTCTTCTCCCACTTTGTTAGTGAAAAAATATTTCAACTCATATAAACCGAAAGGAGTTTGAACAAATTTATCATTGACCGCTCTGCTTACAGTCGACTCGTGAATGTTAAGAGAATCAGCGATATCTTTTAATGTTAGCGGTTTCAAAACGTTGTTTTTCAAATAGAAAAAGTCTTTCTGAAATCGTATAATTTCCTGCATAACTTTGACAAGCGTTTCCTTCCGCTGCTCAAGCGATTTTAACAGCCAGCGTCCTTGATGGAGTTTAGTCTGTACGTAAGATTTTACATCTTTTTCTGTTTGTACAATCGGTTCATAGTCCCGATTGATTTTAATTTGCGGCAAAAGATCTTCATTATAATATACAATCCAATCTCCATTTCGCTCTTCAATCATTAAATCAGGGATGATATAATTCGGGGTTTCCTCATCAAATTGCAGACCAGGTCTTGGATTCAATGTTTGAACAAAATCGAAAATTTGCTGAAGAGCATTCAGCGACAGACCTGTCTTTTTGGAAAGATCCTTCCAAGCTTTTGTGGCAAACAGATGAAAATGCTCTTTTAACACGAACTCGGAGCCTTTAGGTTTTTCCTCGATTTCTTTAGCCTGCAAAAGCAAGCATTCTTGAAGCGAACGTGCCCCGACGCCAATTGGATCTAATGATTGCAGTACAGACAGCTGTTTTTCCAAAAGATCGATCGAAATTTGGAACTTTTCCGATAGGCGGGATAAGTCTTCTGACATATAACCATTTGAGTCCACTGCATCGATTAAAATATGAATAGCACGCCGTTCGTTTTCGGTAAAACGAAATTCTACGAGCTGATTTCGCAAATGATCTTTTAGCCCCATCCCTTTTTTCGGCATATTTTCGATCCAGCGGCCATCCTCCTTGTTTGCCCTCTGCTGCTTTCTTTGATTATGATAAAATATCGGTGGATGGGATTCTTCCAATTCCACAAAGGGGTTTTCAAGCGTAATTTCCCTCAAGTAAGATACTAAATCGATTGTAGAATATTGCAAAAGCCCAATGGCTTGCTTCAGCTCTTTCGTCATCGCCAATCTCAAGGATTGGTTTTGGACTAAGTCCATTTTTATATGCATCAGAACTCCCCCCCTTTAGTTCTATTTTACATGAAGAATTTAAAAAAAGAATCTAAAATTTTGGAGGAACGAACATGACACAGCTTTTTTCTGTTTCCTATTTTAAAGAAAACTTTAAACAGTACATTGAAATGAATAAAGAAAAATCTTCAAAGATTGATGCCATGAACAGCTACTACCGATCTGTCGTCTCAACTTTAATTTACGACCAGCTAACCAAAAATGCTGAAATATTGAAAAGACTGCAAAATCTTGATCAAGCATATAATCAAGTGAAAAACGAGGAATAAAAGGACTTTTAAATTTTAATGTATGAGATCAGTTTTTGAAGTCGGCATATAAGCCGATTTCTTTTTTTTGCAGTAAAACTTATGGTTAAAACAAAAAACTGAGCAAATATAAGCTGCCCAGCTTTCGTTTTCGTTTTTATTTCGATTCATGTTTTGGCAAATATTCTGTCGTAAAAATTTCCTTTGCATCAAATGTTTTTTCTAATAAACCGAGATCGTGCAATTGTTTAATTAATGTTGCCCAGCGTTCTTCCGTCATATATCCGACTCCATGCTCTGCTGCATCTCCTCCATATACAAAATCCACTTGTGTTTCGGCTTCAAATTTTAATGATTCTAATTCCATATCAGCGTTGTCTTTCTGAATCACTTTATTAATCTCTTCGTAAGAATCTTTGTATAAATACCATCCTTCGACAAAAGCATCCACAAATGCTTTGACAGTTTCTTTATTTTTTTCTAAATAGTCTTTTGTAACATATAACACAACGTTATAAGGATTATAACCTGCATCAGATATGAGCTTCGTTTCTACATCTACTCCATCTTTTTTTAAGAAAAACGGCTCTGAAGTCACAAAGGCTTGGCTTACAGAATTGGGATCGCTAATAAAATTCGAATGCTGTCCTGTATAAGCCAATTCTTGTACATTACTTAAATTATATTTAGATTTCAAAAAGTCCCAATACGTAATACCAGGCTGTATATATACTTTTCTTCCATTTAATTCATCAAAATCGTCAATTCCCTTTCCTTTATGGAACATTAATGCCTGCGGGCTTCCTTGCATGGCAGCAGCTACAGCGACTAATTCAATTCCTTGATTTCTAGCAATAACCATTTGGTCAGCATGTGCAAGCCCAAAGTCAGCACTTCCAGATGCAACCATTTGAATAGACGAGACTTGCGGCCCGCCCGGTTCGATCGTGACTTTTAAACCGTTTTTTTCAAACAATCCGTTTTCTTGTGCTGCATACAAACCGCCATGCTGCGCCTTCGGAAACCAATTTAATACAATTTTTACATCTTTTAAGTCTTTTTTCTCTTCATTCGAAGCGCTGTCTCCCTCGTTTGTTGAGCTGCTCGACTCTTGTCCGCCGCAGGCGGTGAGGAAGAACATGAATATAATCCCGATTAATAGAAAACTCGCTTTGCGCCATGCTTTCAATTCTTTTTCCCCCTTTTTGCACTTTTTTTGAAACTCAATAAAGCTCGTTCCCTAACGCAGCAAACCATTTTTATGCAAAAAAAATTAGCAAATTAAATTCAGCTCTTGTAAGCAATAGTGATTATGTCAACTTAATTTTTGATCAAATTTTTTATTTTTCTCCCTTCATCGCGGATTCGTGCCATGATCTCAGCATGAAATGAGAAAACAAACTTACGAGTAAGTAAAAGACAATCCCAAAAATAGCAGCGGCAATTCCACAAGCAAATAAATATGGTGTTTTTAATTGAACGGCTGCTACCGTAATGGCATACCCTAAACCGCCTTTTCCTCCGCCAATTCCAGCTATATATTCACCCGTAATAGCTCCAACGATCGATAGCGTGCTGGATATTTTTAAGCCGGTCATCATGTAAGGCATAGCAGCCGGAATTCGGAGCTTCCACATTTTTTGCCATTTTGACGCATTATATAAAGTAAATAATTCGCTCATATTTTTATCGACTGAATTCAATCCCATTAACGTATTTGAAATGATCGGAAAAAATCCAATTAAAAATGAAATCATCACAATCGAATTGAAGCCCGAGCCGAACCAGATAACAACGATCGGTGCAACAGCTACAACCGGTATCGTTTGTAAAATAACCGCATACGGGTAAATGCTTATTTCTAAAATTTTTGAGCTTGCTAATAAAACCGCAAAGCCAATTCCAATGATGGCGCTTATTACAAATCCGATCACAGATTCAGCCACCGTTATTTGTATGGCTGGCCATAATAACTCCCAATCTTCAACCGCCGCTTGAAGGACGTCTGTCGGTTTTGGAAGTATAAACGGCTGCACGCCAACCATAATCGGTACAAACTGCCATAAAGAAAGAAAAACAACAAGCGCAGCAATCGGACCAATAATCTTCCATTTTGATTTGCTCCATATTTTCAGTTTGCCAGTATTATTTGATTGAGCGACAATTTCCTTCGTTTGAGTGGTTGCTGTTTGTACAGACATTTATACCAACTCCCTTCGGGTTGAACTATTCTCAAGACTTTGCGAGGAAATATCGACATATTCTGTAAACCGTTCATCTGTCCGCTCCCTCGGATAAGGAAGATCGACATCGATGATAGATGATAATCGTCCGGGCCGAGCTGACAACACTGCAATTCTAGTAGAAAGATAGACAGCTTCAAATACATTATGAGTAACGAACAAAATTGTCATTTTCTCCCTTTTCCATATTTCAAGCAGCTCCGTCTGCAAGGTCTGTCTTGTAATCTCGTCTAATGCAGCAAACGGTTCATCCATTAACAGCAATTTAGGTTTTGCAGCCAACGCTCGAGCTATAGACACCCTCATTCTCATTCCGCCTGACAACTGCCTAGGATACGACTTTATATGATCTTTTAGTCCAACCATCTCCAATACTTTGATCGCATCCTCTTTGCGGCTTTTTTTATCGGAACCCCTTAATTCTAAAGGCAGCATCACATTTTCCAGCACCGTTCTCCATGGAAGCAAATTGGCATCTTGGAATACAAAAGCAACATCATTTGTATTTTTTATAACTTCTTTCGGGTTTTGCCCAAATACCTCTACCTTGCCCTCAGTAGCTTCGCCTAAACCTGCCACCATTCTTAATGCCGTTGATTTCCCGCAGCCAGATGGGCCGAGGAAGCTTATAAATTCCCCTTCTGTGATGGAAAAATGGAATTGGCTTAAAGCGACTGTGCCGGTATTGTAAATCTTACTAACATGATGAAATGCGACAACTTCGTTTTGGATCGCTTCCACTGTTTATCCCTCCTTACCTAAGTTAAAATAGCTGAGTTTCTTATTCTTGTTTTTTTATAATTGACTTTTGTATGCTCAAGAGCCGCTTCCAGCATTCTTTCAGCAGCTTTTTGCGCCCGCATGGCAAATGATTCTTCATCGATATTGACAAGACGCCCTTTATCTACAACAATCTGTCCGCCAACGATAGTCATATCGACTGTCGGTGTGCCCGCTAGAATCGGAAGTGCCGTATCGTTGAAAAGCGCACCAGCAAATTCTAATCGATTCGTATCAATCATAAACATATCTGCAGCCTTGCCGACTTCCAATGAGCCAATGGCATCTTCCCAGCCAAGCACTTTAGCTGAACCTCTCGTTGCAATCGACAAACAATCTTCAGCACTTAGCGCTGTCGTTCCATGCTGAAGATTATGGAGCAGGTTCATAATTTTTAAATCTAATAATAGATTGGAGGAATCATTGGAAGCTGAACCATCAACACCAAATCCCACCTTTACTCCTGCCTGCAGCATGTCCATAATTCGCATCGTTCCGGAAGCCATTTTCATATTGCTGCTCGGACAATGAGCAACTCCACAGCCGCAAGCACCCAGCTTGGCAATTTCTTTGTCATCAAACCAGATTCCATGTGCATACCACACGTCTTCGCCGACCCATCCTGTTTCTTCCATTAGTTCGAAAGGACGCATGCCAAACTTTTCTCTGCAAAAATCCTCTTCATCGATCGTTTCCGCCAAATGGGTATGCATCCGAACGCCATAACTGCGTGCTAAATCAGCAGATTCACGCAGCAAGTCTTTACTAACCGAAAATGGTGAACAAGGTGCAACACCTACCCGCAGCATCGAATATTTACTAGGATCATGATAGGTTTCAATAATTCTCATGGTATCTCGAAGAATAACATCCTCCGGCTGAACGATTTCATCTGGCGGCAATCCCCCTTTTGATCGTCCTAAACTCATAGAACCTCTAGTTGGGTAAAAACGAATTCCGATCTCACGTGCTGCCCGTATTTCCTCATCAATTAATTCACAGCTGACTCCATTCGGAAAAACGTAAAAATGGTCAGCTGATGCCGTACAACCGCTTTTAAGTAACTCACCTAATCCGACAACAGCACTTAAATACACATCTTCCGGCCTTAGATGGCGCCAAATATCGTACAAAGCGATTAGCCAATCAAACAGCTCAACATTTTGCACCCAAGGGATATTGCGGGTGAAAGTCTGATACAAATGATGATGCGTATTGATTAACCCCGGATAAACAATTTTTCCGCGCGCATCAATGACAATATCCGCTGACTCACAAGGTAAATCATAGCCGATCGCTTTAATCTCTTGACCGACAACATACATGCTGCCGCCTGGGTATTCCGTTCGATTTTCATCCATCGTAATAATATTTTTGGCATTTTTTATGAACAACGTCTTCATTCATTCACCCCTTTATAATACGATCAATCCCCTTTATGTTAATTTTTATAACACAATACGTAATGTGTATTTATTATATATTCTTTTCAGCTATTTAACATTAGCGAATATTCACAATTTTTAATGTGATTTTGTGTATTTTAACTAAAAATTTACGTATTTATGTTATATATTATGACATAAATGGCGTTTTTTTAGGGGAGCGGTATATGGGGGAGTGGATTTGTTTCCATATTTCAGAAATAAAAAGCCCAGTTTTTCAACTGAGCTAAATAAATATTTTTCGGCAACCGTTATATATAGGGACTTCCAAACGAACAGGCAATTTTGAATGAATCCGAATGTGACAGTAAAAGAGATGACCAGATTTAAATCTTGTACTCTTCATCCGTAGTGAAATCCCTTTTGCATGCCGGTTGAAATTTTGCAATGTGACTGGTTCATTCGGATGGCCGCCATCAGTAACCGGCTTTGCCTGAATTGTTTTGTCCGAAAAGATTTCCTCCTGCAAACTCGGCTTCCATCAGAACCGTTTTATCCGATCATATATAAGGGAGTACGCCAGGACGAATAATCGGTGCCGTAACAGTCAGATACCCTTGTGTCTTCGTCGTAATCTTGTATGCGTTTTTCTCTTATACATTACACCCTCTCTCAGGTAAAATAAAAAGCACTCCTAAAAGGAGCGCCAATTTTTGAAAAATTAATGGAATTCAACATCATCTATCTTCCATGAAAAACGATCAGATCTTGTATCTTCATTTTGTTTTTCTTTTTGATCATCAACAGGTTTATTTTTATTAATAACAACAGGTTCTTTACTATCCTCTTTCATTTTCTTGACCATCTCACATAAAAAATTGTGATCACTATAATCTGCTTTATTTTAAAAGTCTCTTCTTTATCCAAAAATATTTCTTCTTCGCCCTAATAAACTGATTTGAAAAAATTCTTTCACTTCAACAATGCTATTAAACGGTTTACATTCAACCTTTTCGCTTAATTCTTCATCATCAAATGCTGGGTATCGTAACGTACCTACAACCATACGGATTACCAGGAAGCCCTCCTGCAGGTGGATTATTTACTGTACAAAAAACTTTCCATCTATTTGTCTATGAGCTTTTCTTACTCTTTTATCGTGTGATATCGATAATTGTTTCAAATCTTATGGGTTAGATAAAAACGAAGGGTTGCTTCAGCTTTTCTTGCGGTCTGATACAGTTTTAATTCCTCATAGTTAAGATAAAAACGGCGTTCAGCCGCAGACGCTTCCAAGCGAGACTGTTGTTTCAATTCCTTATAGTTAAGATAAAAACCGCTAGATACGAATGATCGCGAATGGTTCTTAGAGTGTTTCAATTCCTTATAGTTAAGATAAAAACGCGCTTTGCGACGGGCGCTAGGTCGTCAATCTACCGGTTTCAATTCCTCATAGTTAAGATAAAAACCAAAATGATGTTATTTTGTGCGAGGAAGAGTTTGTGTTTCAATTCCTCATAGTTAAGATAAAAACGAAGTTTATTCGATCAAGAAGGATTTACCCATATTAGTTTCAATTCCTCATAGTTAAGATAAAAACCCCCAAAAGTTGTTGATATGACAAAGTTTTGATAATACTGGAAATTTTGTTATTTTCATTTTAACGTAAACAGGAATTTTTATCAATTCTCTGTTTTTCGTTTATTTTCTGCAATTTTTGTGTCGTTAATCAAAAAAATTCGGTATACTTTTAGCCATAGGCAGGGTTCTCCTTTCTCTGGAATGTGTTTTTGTCCAAATCAGAGAATACCCTATTTCCTTTTGGTCTAGCAAAATGCTTTACACAAACTTTTATACATCATCAAATTATTGGTGCTCAGCTATACAAATGATAAGACGAGGAATTTTATTTAAAAAGCAGCCTAAAACACGAATTAAGAAGTTTAGGCTGCTTCCTTTTTCTATTGACTTTTAATATTTAAGAGTGCGGCACTTGTTAAGTATTTTATTAAAGAGATAGACATCATTCTTGCTTCCCTAGTTAATCAATGAACGCTTTTTCACATCATTTTAATAAATTTTAATGTTGCCGCTTGATACGCTTACGTCGATAGGATGTTCACCGGACCCATGGGTACCTTTGATGTTTTTATTATCTATTTTTTTGCTAGTTAGCGGAAAATCACATGTTATATTGCCGCTGTTTGTCTTTCCGTTTAAAGTAAAGTCAGCATCAGTCGGAAGATTAAGATCCACCACTCCTGAACTTACTTCAATATCAACTGAATCTGTTAATTCATCCATTTGTATATTTAAATTTCCAGATGATAGCTCAGCCTCAATAGCTCCGATATAATGCTTTACTTTGAGGTTTCCAGAACTAATATCAAATGATCCTGTTTCTGTCGTTAATGAGTCTATATCGACATTCCCCGATGAACTATCATGCTCAAAATGTTTAACCGATACATTCTTCAGGTTGACGTTTCCCGAGCCTATATCTAATATTAATTCATCTAGTTTCATCGGTTCATTTTTTGAAAGGCCAGAGAAATTCAAATTCCCGGAGCCAAGATTTATAGCCATGTTTCGATCATAATCTTCAGGGATGTAAATATTCAATCTTGCCTTGTTATGAAACAACCACCCAAACCATTTCCATTTCTGTTTCGCACTTACTTTTACTTTGTCTCCATGCTGTTTAACAATCAGCTTTCCCTTTCCATCTAAATCAGCTTTTAAATCTTCTCGACTTTCCGGAATAATCGTTGTGCTAACACCTGAGGCATCAATTTCAATCATTTCAATTCCCTCTGATGTAACGGACTGGGTTCTTTGATTTCCTAAAGGCCACCAACTAAAATTGATTGGATTCAAAAAGATAATATATAAACCAATGAATCCGATGATACCCAACAGAATCGCAAAAAATCTTTTCAATGTTTTCCCTTCCTTCCCAAAAATTTTTCGCAGCTTTATCACTTGATTTGTTTATCCTTTAGCACTCCGCTCAGCAAGGGGCAACAAAGTAGCACCGATCCTCCCCTTGTATACAAAATATTTTGACTAGAATTTTACATAGTCTTCTTCCACATATTGCGAATTTTCATACTAACATGTCAATGAAACAGCTTCATTAACAAATCCCTAGTGCAAGAAGTTCGCCTAAACAAATACAAAAAAAGCAATGACTCTCCAAATCCACAGCCTTTTCGCGTTCTTATTTTAGAGAAGATTTTTAGCCTCATAAACAGCTATTATCCAAAAACTTCAAGCTGGATTGATTAAATGAATTTAATGGAAAAACAAATTCAATTACTTTTCTCTTCCTTAGAATACAGAGAAAAGTGATTTTCCAAAATGGACCTCAAATGTATATTCAACTAAGTCTTGAGACTTATTTATGATGAAATGATTATGGGGCCTGTCCCCCACTACGTGATTGTAATGAGGGAAGACCCCGTATACCGTAAGTTTCTAATCCGTACAATAAAAAATATGGTCTTGATGCGTCTAAAGCCAAGTGATATTGTACTCCCATTTTTCGACTATTAGTACTTTCCTACAGGATGTCAAGCAAAATTCCATCATCATCCTGGTCATTAAAATCCAGAAGAATCAACATGTTGCGCTGGAGTCAGAAAACACTGTCAATGTAAAATGTTTTAATTCCTCGTAGTTAAGATAAAAACGGAAACGAATGCGAACGATGAAATCAGCCCGTTTTTAGGTTTCAATCCCTCATAGTTAAGATAAAAACATACAAAGAAAATCCAAAAACTTGTCCACGTGCTCATCAGTTTCAATCCCTCATAGTTAAGATAAAAACGTCGTGCCCATTATTCTAACAGTACTGCCTGTTTGTAGTTTCAATCCCTCATAGTTAAGATAAAAACTTAATATCGTATAGAGAATTAACATTGAATCGTTTGTTTCAATCCCTCATAGTTAAGATAAAAACTATCCTAACGAAATTCTATGTTAGGCGACCGGGCTATTGTTTCAATCCCTCATAGTTAAGATAAAAACGTTCTCGGTATCTTACCCTGACTGCGAAAGAGTTTGACGGGTTTCAATCCCTCATAGTTAAGATAAAAACCCCAAAAATCATTGATGGTGCAAGGTTTTGATAATAATGGAAATTTTGTTATTTCATTTTAGCGTAAACAGTCAATTTTATCAATTCTTTGTTTTCCTTGTATTTTCTGTATTTTTTATATCGTTACTCTGAAAAATGAAGTGTCGTCGATCCCCTGGGATTAGTGCGCTATTGAGGATCGACGACAAAGAAAGAAAACTATTCTATGATTTCAAACATACCGAATCCTTGTGAATTTTTGGCCCCGATGCCGACGTCATACATAAATTTCAAATAAGAAGGCGGAGCTTGAATTTCGTAAGTTCCATTCCATGCATTGATACGAAACTCTTTAAACACTGTAACAACTTTATCTTTTTCCGTTACTTTTATCGGCTTAATAGTTACTCTCTCTGTTGGCTGTTCTTGAAAATAGGCTTGAAACTTATTGCAAAAATTTTTCTCTACCATATCTGAAAAAACAAGATCAAACGGCGAGAAAAAATGCGTTCGCTTTTCACCGTATCGGTTTTCATAAGTGCTATAAACCGTAAGTGGCGATAGCATACGAATTTGATAAGTATGTTTTTCCGCGATCTTTAATGGTTTTACCACTGTCTCCTCGATATGAATCGGCTGTCCGTTTAACATGAATTGTTCTTTCAATAAATAGTTTCTCGCTAAATCCACAATAAGCGAATCTAACATAGAAGAAACATACCATGTTACTTGGTCAAAAAACTCGATTTTTTTCTCATGACGATGAATGCGGTATGTTCCATACAAACGGCTAAATGTAAACATTTTAAACCGCCGCTTTTCCTTCTTATATCCAACGTTATGCAAAAAATCCGCAAGGTCAAAATCTTGAATGGAGCGGTATAAAAATCCTTGCAACACTTCTTCATAGTTGATAGGTAATATAAGAGTTCCATTTTTTGGTCTAAATCGAATCGTAAGCCTCATCTGTTCCTCCTATAAAATGTTGTCTTCTCCACCTTTGCGTAATCCCATCTCTTCCCGCTTCGAATATTTTTGCGTGCGAAACGTATAAAACACTACAGAATCTGTATCGGGATCCATGATGTTCGCCAGCTCCATTTTTAACTTTACATAGTTTGCTTCGGAAATTTCCCCTTCCAACACCGAGTTTTGCACCCAATATAAATATTTCCTTGCGATCTTTAACGCTTTCGCGACACGTTTTTTATCAAAATCATAGACTAGTATCACAAACATAGCAACACCTACCATAACGAGCGATACGGCTCATATTCTTTTTCGCCGAGAAGATGCTTTTGAATTTTATAAAGCTCGAGACGAATGAGACGACGGTATGAGACAGACTTACCAAGATGCCTGTGATTGACTGTTGTTTTCATGCGCTTGTCCAATTCCTCGATAAATTTTCTCCGCCCCTCCTCCGATAACAAAATTCCTTCCATATGTTTGTCAAAATCTTTTTTCGTAATCATCTTTTTATTTACAAGAGTAAAAATGAGGCGATCGACCATAATCGGTTTAAAAATTTCCGCAACATCTAGGTTTAAAGAAAATCTTCTAAAATTAGTCGCGTGCAAAAACCCGATACGCGGGTCTAAATACGTTTTGTAGATTTCACTTAGCACCGTTGTATAGCAAATCTGATTCCCGAAACTAATCATTGCGTTTAAACGATTGAGTGGCGGCCGCTTCGAGCGCTTTTCAAACAAAAAGTCTCGGTTATGATTTAAAATATCATCAAACATGCTGTAATATTTCTCGCGTACATGCCCTTCTGTTGACATCATTTCCTCGACGCTTGTCCATTGTTCCAGTTTCGCCCGGCTTGATTGGAAATCCAAAATCATTTCCTTAAACTTCTCGTTATTGGTTTTAACACGGTTTTGATAATATTTCAGCACTTGTATCATTTGCCCGATCGAACCTTCAATGAATTTTCGCGCTAAAGCAAGACGTTTTTCTGGATTCAAATACGCTTCGGCCTGTTTTAAAATGACGTGACCCGCATTTAAATGCTCGCGCGGATAAAACGTTCCCGTGTAATAGCCGTAATGATTAAAATAGTGAATGCAGATATTTTTTTGTGCCATCAGTTCTAAAAACTTCTTCGTTGCATTCACTTCTCCAAAAATATAAATATCATTGATATCTTCAACAGGAAGCTTCCGTTTACGCTCAGTTGTCTCAAAACAAATACTGTTGTCTTCGCGGCTTAGTTCGCCGCTTTGAAAAATATAGAGCGTCTTTTTCATCATGATTCCTCCGCAAAACAATATTCACGATAGGCACAGCTTCGGCAAAATCCTATTTTCTTTGGCTCTGGCGGTACAGGCAAACGGGCGATGCGGCGAATTTCAGCTATCGCCTCTTCCAATACTTTTTTTCCTTCTTCTGTCCATTCCACTTTCGTTACTTTCTTTTCTTTTGGAAATAAAAGCTCCCCTTTTGCCTCAATTCCCATTTTTCGCAATGTGTCAAGATAAAACAATAATTGGTAATAGGCACTTTTTTCATATGTGGATGATTTTTTTACTTCACCGACAACAAGCGTATCCCCTTCGCGGCGAATGCGGTCCACTTTAATATTGCCGATCAGCATTTCTTTCTTCTGACGCTGATAGCTTGTTTCCGAGATAAAACGGCCAATTTCGAGGTTATCATCCTCTTGGTCGGCGGCGATCTGATGTGTAATCAGCCAAACCTCGCGCTTGCAGATGAAGTAGTACCAAATATGTGTTCCATTTACATCCATTACATAGTCCATGCATTCACCATCTCGCTTGAGCGAATCAGTCCATATTCGCTGTTGTAATATTGGTTTAGTATATCGTTGGATAAATGAATCATTTTCGTTTTTTCGTATAAATCCCGATCCAGATTCTTTACAAGTTTAATCGGAGCGGAAATGACATATTGGCGCACGTCTTTTTTCAAACGCAAATAGTTTTCAAACCGAGTTTCTAAGTCTTTCTCCTCAATCACCTGCTGAATATATTGCTGCCAAATGTCCATCGCTTGATCATCTACTTCGACAAACACATCCACTGCTTGATGCGCGTTTTCAATCAATTGAAATTCCGATACATATTTGGGCTTATTTTTCCTTCTCGACTTATCTTTTGTATCAAATTTTAGTTCTTCAATCGCACTTATAATCCCATCGGAAGCATCGAACGATTTTTTGCCGCGCACTTCAGTAAAATATTGCATAATGATATCAAAAAATTGATGCTCAGATACCGGTGTTTTCGGTAGCACTTCCTTCGCTATATTTGTATGAACACCCTTATACACATATTGTGATTCTAACTTTCCATCTCGCTCAATTGGCGTTATATAAACCTTGCCAAGTCCATGTAACTTTCCGTTACGATTGCAGCGTCCCGCCGCTTGGACAATGGAATCAATAGGTCCTAAGTCGCGATACACCACGTCAAAATCAACATCGACTCCTGCTTCGACAACTTGCGTTGAAATAACAACAACTTTCTTCTTCTCTTTTAAAAGCTGTCTTATTTGTTCAATGCGGCATTTCCGCTCACAAGGCACAATATTTGTAGAAAGGTAGATTACGTCATAACCGCGTTCTTTTAGCCATTCTTTTATCCCTTCATAAATTTCAATCGATGTTTTAATTGTGTTAAAAATCGCCAAATAAGTTTTTCCATCTTCAAAACGGTTTTGAAACAGTTCCATCCATTCTTCGGGACTGTATGCCCCTTTATCCCCTCCTAGCCAATGAAGCTCGACCCGTTCCATTTCTTTAAAAAAGTCAATTGGCTTTACCATTTCCGACTCCAAAAGTTCAACCGTTTCACCTTTGGGGAAAATAAGCGGCTGCGTTGCTGTTAACAACAAAATTTTACAGGAAAACAATTCTGCCATTTTGTACAACACGGAACGCAACAAAGGCCAATACTCAATCGGCACGTTTTGGATTTCGTCGAGAATGATAATGCTCCCGGCAATTTGATGGAATTTTTTTAACACGCGGTTTTCATAGCCAATCAGTGTATGAAACAATTGTACAAATGTCGTGACAATCAGCTCTGCCTCCCAGCTTTCCGTCAGCAACAATGCTTTGCGGAGAGGCAGTTCCTCGTTTTCAGTTTTGTATTGAAACGCAGATAAGTGGTGATGCTTAACTAAATACCGCTGCTCATTTGCATGAAAATCATCCAACTGGCTTAACAAATCACGGATTACTTTTTCATTTTGATCGATAACGCTTGTAAACGGCAGAGCGTAAATAATTTTTGGGGTATAGCCATACTGCCTTTCTGCTTGCTCGCGCCATTTTAAAGCAACCGAAAGCGACAGCAGCGTTTTTCCCGCTCCAGTCGGCGCAGTTAATGTGAACAATCGCTGTTCTGGTTTTGTTTTAAAAAGCCCCCCTATTCGTTCCATCACTACGTTGTACATCCGATTGCGCCACCCGTTCGTTCCTTCTGTCACGTTCACATCAAAATTCGCTTCGCGGTACTGGTCGACAAGATGAGCTGGAATGTGAACACGCGGTTTCCGTTCGATGTTAGCTGCCGATAATTTATCCGCATCAATAAGCACAGAATATAGCAATAGCACATAATAATAAAGTTCCCTCGTCAATTCTTGTTTTCTTCGTTTATCGATCAAATAATATTGGCGGTATACCTCATCGAACGCTTTTTCATAATTTTGAAGGAAGCTGTGCAGTTCTTCTGAAAGAGACAATGGAATGGATAGTTCATCCCATAAAGGAGATAAATCTTCCACAATCGCAGAAGCATGGTTCTTTATATCATCGATTTGCTGTTTCAATGTAATGACTCGGTAATATAATGAATCTTGTACGGTATTTTCTGCAATATGGCGCGATTTTGTTACATCTAAAGAAATATCGCGCAAATTCCCATGATGGTGCATAACGACGAAGTAGCCTAATAGCGGGGCAAATTCAAACCAAGAAGCATTTAAGTTCACCGGATGGCGCAAAAGATGGGCGGTAAACACGGCAGAAATAAAGGAATGATGATGTAAATCTCCCCTTGCTTCACCTGTTTGCAAATAATCCTGAAAGTATGATAAATATTTACCGAAATCGTGTGACACCGCAACAATTTTTCCTATATATTCAAGCGTCGCCCGATCTCCCTTAGACAACGGCACATGCTTAAGCATATCTTGCAAATATTCGTATACTTCCTTTAAATGTACAGTCAATTTTTTCTCTGGATGATTATGAGACAAATACATATGCTTCACCCCTAGAAATAAAGCAGCGATGAGGTCACCGCTGCCTTACATCCATAAAATGTTTTCTTTTTCTCCCCCATAAGCAACGGATACATACGGTACAGCCGGAATAGCCACTAATTGCCGCGATTGTTCAAATAAGTAATAGTCTGTTTCTTGAATCATCCGCTCATTTGTAAACTGGCGTGTCATAAATTCTTTTAAAAAGCGAGTTTCCTTTGAAAATTGGATCGATCGCTCACGCAAATTAGGAATTCGCACAACAGAATGGATCGGCACCGCATCACGACTTTCCATTACCGTTCCCTCTGCTTCGGCACCCCAGTTTAACTGCCCAAGTAATTCAGAAAGCCCTAAATACGGCGGATAAACATATCGGCTTGATTGGATTCTTCCCCTCACGCTTTCATAGATAGATCGGTCAGAGTGGGAAAAATAAATGCGGTACCGCACATTGGCTTCTTCTCCCCCGGGAAGCACTAACTCAAGGGGAATTTGCGTATGTCCTCCACTATTGTTTAAATGGGCTTTTGACTTTACAAACATATAATTGACTGTTTGCATCACTTTGCGAATCGGCGTGCGAACAGATAGCGCAATTTGGCATTGATTCGGTGAAAACACTTCATAATAACTGTCGCGCTCCATTCCTAAAATACCAGCGAGTATGCCAACAATCGTTGTTCGCGGCGGAAAAGAGTACGAAAGCGAAGATGAGTTCGTATCGATTTTTCGGAAATGTCCCATCTTCCCGATAAGGTCAAAAATAAGTATCTTCATAAACGTCACCCTTTTTCACAATACAGTAACGAGTTTATCCGCCAACTCGGATGGAAGAAGAGCTGTTAGCATCCCTTTTTGTCCTTCATAATTCAACAATAAATTAGAATCTTGCCAGTAATGGATGCGGGCAATTTCACCATTTACTTCCAAAAGTTTATTCACAAGTGCATCAACATGCAAATTAACTTCGGAAATGCTGCGCAGCCCTTCTGTTTCCTCTAAACTCACCAAATCTCGCAAATCGCCGGCAATAAATTCAGGAGAATGATATTCTACACGTAAGTAAAGACGAGGGTATTGTCCGACTTTGCTACGTGTTGCGCTCAATGGAATCGCTTTAACAACCGCTTGATCAAATAAACGGACATCTTCTTCGGTCAATCTCGTATGCACCGCGCGATGACCACTTATGATGCCATGAAACGCCAAAAATGAATAATAGACACGATAGTCTTTGCCGATATTACCGCCGTCATTTTTATCATCGGAACCGAAATGCGAGGTAATACTTGCCGATTCGACAAGCGTGACTTTATTTAACGAGTAGCCCCAGTTAAACTGAATCGGACCAGTAAACGTCATGGAGCTTCCTTTATCCTCCGATTTAATCGGCATTGTCGCACCGAACATGCGGACATCAGTAAATTGCTCAAGCATCCAGTTTTGTTCCTCTTTTGATAGTTTATTAAGGTTCACTTTTCCATCATACTTTTTCTCAAATAAACGCTTAATACGTTCTGTCGCATTGACCGTTTCTCCATCGACTTTACCTACAAAAATTTCGTTTCCGAGCTGTTCCAAATAATCGCGAATATATCGTTTTAAACGCACATCACTCACTAAGTTTAATGAACGTTCATAATCCATACGCGGACGATTTTCTTCGTCAATATCGCCGTTTGGATTTGTTAACTTCGCATCGTAAAGGAATAAAATATCGCTATTATTCATTTTCATTCCTCCTCGTATATAATTAATGTTAGAAATGATTTTTTAAGAGATTTTGCAGTTTATCCAAATGCCTTGACCAATTGTTTACTATTTGGAAGGAAGAGCTCCCCTCATCTTATCTTATACAGGATTGGACTTTTCGCAGTATTTGGGGAATCTCTTCTTCCTTTCCATTCGTAATACTTTATTTTTCATTTTCAAAATCAGGGTCGGAATTATCCTTTTTGATGCTGTTTAAAATCCGCTTTGTGCCATATGCGTAGCCAGATAACAAATAAAAAACGCTTTCACGATCGGATAAATTCCATTTTCCCTGCAATGCTGAATCAAAGAGACGTTTATGTTCCGCATAAACAGCTTCATTTTGTAAGGAAGCGATTTTAAGTTGTCTCAGCTTTTCAAATACTTCGCTTGAAAGCATCATCAGTTTTTGCTTGTTCATGCCATGATAATTAATCTTCGATAAAATCGGCTTGTTTGCTGTTCTGCCACCCCGGGCTTGTCCGAGCGCTTCTGCTCGTTCATTTGCTTTGCCGACTTGCGCAGAACCAATTCTCGCGATTAAATAGCCAAGTAAAAATAAAGAACTTTGCGCGACGTTATAATTCATGGTTTCCATATATTCGACCATGTGGGCATCAGACAAGTCATATGTTACCTTTGCCATCTCCCTTTCCTCCTTAATTAAGTTAAGGTTTTGCAACAGTTTCAAGAACAATTGCGCTCGCACCATCGCATTCACTAATCGAAAATCATTGGATTCTTCCTTGTCGTTACTATATTGATAAAGGTTATAGTTAGCATACATATGAACTTTGGCAAGCTGCACAAATTGCGTGATCAGCCATTGGTATGAAAGCGTTTTATTTGTCAAAAGCGACTCGTATACTTGTAAAATTTTACGTTTTTCAAAGTTTTCCCTGCGTTGAACACGCATCGGAACTAAGTAGTATATTGGTTCCAAGCCGAGATTGAATTTTTCATTGCCAAAAAAGTGTTGTCCTATTTCCCCTGCTTTTCGCATCTCGTAACCTAGTCGGCGCAAATGAGTGAGCGGAACATCGGATAACAGTTTATTCACCTTTAAAGCTGACTGCGCTTTTGTGTAAAAAAGAAAATGTAACGAAATATGGTTGTCCATTTGATTATTGAATTCTTTGTAATCTTCTATTTCCCGATGCAAATCTTCCGCTGTTTCAACCGTTTTGACAGTGCGGACAAACTGATGAATGTGCTCACTAATATCTTGAAGCGGGACATTTTCAAACGGCACATCATATAAAAAGTCTGGGATGATATAACAAGGAAGGTCACTGAAACGAGTATTAAAGTTGCGGAGAATGTACGCTTCCCCTGCCATAATTGCCTGATAAGCATCTTTGCTGATGGATAAGTTTTTGACAAATGATTTTTTCTCTAGATCGCTCGCAAAGCTGATTTTATCGTTTATGTAGTAGTTAAATTTCAGTTTTGTCGTTTCTCCTGTCACAAAGTCTTCTTTGTTTGTAAGGGCGCATACTCCCTTTTTCGCCTCTTCAAATACACTTAGTTTCTCAGCGATAACGAGTCGTTCATATTCTGGTTGCGATACGACGAGCTGTCCGTCAATGGCAAGAGAATACAAGAGGACATCTTTGATGCTAACATTGGCTTCTTTTTCAATAAAAGCTTGAAACTGCTTCGCTGCTTCCTTAACCGCATTTTTCGCCTCTTTTTCCGTCAATTCGCCGCCAACATATGCTGGGTTAAGAACATAGCGGTATCGTTCGTCTGATTTTTTTGCCACGCCAAGATCCAAGAAAAAAACATCTTGTGCTTTCTTTAAAAGAGAATAGTAGGAATCCTCTTGATTCCAACGTTCGAGAAGATTTGTAATTGTTTGACTAAGCAAATATTCGACATTGCTCACCGTTCCAAACCATTGTGGGCTCGCTGCTCCATCCGCTGTACCAATCCATAGCAACTCTAATGAGGTCGATTCGCTTATTTCTTTTGGCGTTATTTTGACTTTTTTATCTTTAATAGAAAAGTCCACAATAATTACATATTTAGTTGTGCCATATGATCTTGCAATGGGCAGCGTTATTGCTTGAATAAGAGATTTTTCTTCGGTTAAATACTTATTTCCAAGGGTGTAAATCGTTTTTATCACCGTCTGCACCTCCTTTAAAGAGGAATATAAATTTTTACAATCCATTTAAATTCTACCAATGCTATCTTTTATTTCAATATTTTTTGTATAATTTAACATTTTGTTCAAAAATACAAATAATTTCCTAAACTGGCTTAATGTCTTCTAAATATCCAATCATCCTTTTTTATTTCTTCATGTAAGTAAATTTTTTCGATATTTTCCTTACACCATTTCCCTCTTCTATAATTGATATAGTCGACACATTAACAATTGTTCTTTCAAATATTTTTACACCTCCTCATTTTTTTATATAATTACATTTTCAATTAAATTTTATTTATTCAGAAAATTAATGTCAAGAATTTTTTGTTATTTATGAAAATAAGATATCTCTGAAACGATTTGGAATCAATAGAGATATGTTTCACCCAAAAAAGACTGAATATTCAGTTTTTTGTAAGAAGAGAAAATTTCCTTATTCCTTTATGATTAAAATATTCTTCAAACATACATACGTTGAAGGGCCTTCTGTGCTTCGACAAATCCTCTTAACTTTCACCTTACCTATTTCTCAAATCTTGGATACTACTTGATCGTTTACTCCATGGTATTGGTCGTGTACATCACACTCTGAATACTGCTTATATGAATCATAAATTTGGTCTAGCCAAATGCTTGACACAAAAATTTTTATACATCATCTTTGCTATGAAAATTATATTTAGTCCTAAGTAGGTAAGATAATAATTACATTATCAATGTTTCAATGCTTTAATAAGCTAAGATATGGAAAATGATAACTATAATATTTATTATATATTAAATGAAATATTTTAACAAGCCAATCGCATACTAACAATATGACGCACATGCAGTAGGATTGGGAAATAAAATGGTACCTATTATAACTGAATACCCATGTGTTTTCAAACCTTTTATTTTGAGAAGATGAAAGTACGCCCAATCTTATTTGAAAAAGACATGTATTAAAAATCGTTTCTATAAACCTAGGTACGTTGCGGAAATACGGATGTTTCATTATTCCATATCGTTGTCATCATTGTTTTTTGTTTACCTTTGCTCACATCCTTCTCGTTAAAATCAACATTCCCTACCACAAAAGATGTGTTTATCTTAAAACCATTTTGTCTACTAAATTCAAAGACACTATTGAAATAATCGTCATATGATGGGTACAATTCCATACAACATCATCACTTTAATTCAAGAAAGCGACAACTTGATTCAGTTGTTCCAAAGCATGAGGAGGTATTTTCAGTGTTGAGGTTGGTTCTCCCGTTCCTCCGTAAATGAACGGATAGCGAAAAAGTTCTTTATCGATTATACAAGGCAAAGAAAGACCAACTAAAGGAACGCTGCCGACAGTGTATCCCGTTATCTTCTGGACTTCTTTTGGGGGTGCCATTTTTAATTGATTGCATCCCAAGATTTCTGACAATTTTTCCAGATTCACACGACCGCGTCCTCCTGAAACGATTATTGCAAAATAGCCTTTGTCAGACTTAAGTATCAATGTAGGAGCAGTCTGACCTATTTCGATTCCAAAAAAGTCCGCGCCTTCCTGCGCTGTGCGAATTGGATTTTCGTGATAAAGGATGTCAAATGGGATTCTATTTTCCTGTAAAATGCTTTTTATATGATCCATAAGTAAGCCCTCCTATTACAAATTCCACGAAACGGACTCTTCTAACAATTTAATTGCCAACAGCTTACTTCCACAAATTAATCCAATTTCCTTTTGAAAAGTGGTTTTCTTTACAAAAAAGAAGTGAAATACAGTTGAATGGGACTTTATGGGGATTGTTGCGAGTAAATGCTATTCATAAACTGGAGAGTTTCGTAAGTATCTAAAATGGTATTGAAATGTAAATGAAAACTCCAAGAAGGCTGCCGCAAATTTTTTATCTATATATGATCCGGTTTAAACTTCAAATGAATACAGTAGAAGCCGAATCGGCATTCATTAATAGTTCCCAATTGCCTATGCTAAAAAAGAGAAAGTACCGCAACCTGATGGTCCTGTACCCTTCCGCTTTGTTACTCGTCCAATTTAAAATCTTTTTTTCTCTCTTTAATGATTCTTTCTGAAATTCTTGCCCGTCAAAGCGGCGTACTACAATTTAGCTGTCGGCTCTTTGCAGCTGCTATTTCCGAAGCCTATGACGCCACAGCAGCAGATGTACTGTGCCTTTTCACATTTTTCAATCACTATGCAAAAAAGGCTATCGAATGCACTCGATAGCCTTTTGAATGATGATTGATCTAAGCTATATGGACTTGGGTTCCTTGCGAATTCATGGATAATCGATACTATTCTTTATGAACTCTGAAGCAATTCTGTATAGTACCGTACTGTTATCCCATGGATGATCGATCTTATCCTTTCTGAGCCTTGATTAATACGTCTTTTCCTCCAACTACGCTGGATGGATAACTACTATGGTCGATTTTAAACTGATCTCCGTTCAGTAAAATAATAGGAGTAATGGTGTTGTACCCTTTTTCGCCAATTTGATCGATGGCGAATTGTGCGATAAGATCTCCTTTTTTAATTTTGTCTTTAGGTGAAACTTTTATTTCAAAGCCTTCTCCTTTTAAGTTCACTGTTTCTAGTCCCAAATGAATCAACAGCTCTGCTCCTTCATCTGAACGAAGTGTAATGGCATGCTTGGTTGGGAATACATCGACGATTTCACCGTCAACCGGAGAATAGACATCTCCGCTTGTTGGTTGAACAGCAATGCCGTCGCCCATCATTTTTTGAGAGAAAACTTCATCAGGCACTTCTTCCAATGCAACAACCTTTCCTGATAATGGCGATACGAAACTAATAGTTGATTCTTCTTTATATTCGTTTGTTTCCTGATTCATGATATCTAAAATTTGATTTTTTAACGTGTCTGAAGTAGGTCCAAATATTGCTTGAACTCCATTTCCTACCTCCAATACGCCTGAAGCACCAAGAGCTTTCAGTTTTTCTTTATTAACAGCGCCTTTGTTTTTTACACCTACTCTTAACCGTGTAATACATGCATCAAGATTATTGATATTTTCTTTTCCGCCAAGTGCTGCTAATACTGCATACGCTTTTTGATTGACAACAGATTCATCACTTTTTCTATTTGTTTTTTCTTCGTAATCTTTTCTAGTATAAAGTCTGTTCGAATCTTCATCTCCGCGTCCTGGTGTAAGAAGATCCCACTTTTTAATAGCCCATCTGAATACAACGTAGTAAACAACAGCCATTGCCAGACCAACGATAATGACATACCACCATGGCTCTCCAACACCAGGTAATATACCAAATAAGATAAAATCAATGATTCCGGATCCGCCGGCATATCCAACATTCACATCTAAAACATACATCAGCATAAATGACAGTCCTGCCATTAATGTGTGGAAAACGTATAATAATGGCGCTACGAACAAGAACGTGAATTCAAGCGGCTCTGTAATTCCTGTAAAAAATGCTGTTCCCGCAGCAGTCAATAATAAGCCTGCTACAGCTTTTTTGTTTTTCGGTTTTGCCATGTGATACATTGCTAACGCTACCGCTGGCAGACCAAACAGGACGAACGGGAATTTCCCTGCCATAAATCTTCCTGCTGTTATTTCAACGGCATCATTTACTTGTTTATCCGCAAGCTGAGCCATATACATTGCCGTATCCCCGGAAACGACAGATCCAGCAAGTGTTGTATACGTTCCGCCAACTTCCGAAAAACGAATTGGGATATAGAAAATATGATGCAATCCAAACGGAATAAGGGCACGTTCTACTAGTCCATAAATGAACATGTAAAGTGGCGGCGTATTTTCTCCTGATAAGGCAGTTCCAAGTGCATAAATGCCGTCTTGTACATGTGGCCAAACAAAGGCCAAAATCAGTGCAATAATGATTGAATAACCTGCTGTTATAATAGGAACAAATCGTGAACCGCCGAAAAAGGACAGCATTTCCGGCATTTTGAAATCATGATATTTTTCATAAAGAACTGCTGCTACAAACCCGATGATGATACCGCCAAAAACACCGATTTGAAGTGTCGGGATCCCTAACTCAAGTACACGCCCTGGTTCCGATACGTTTTCCGGCGTGATTCCAAGGACAATCCCGATAACGGTATGCATAACTAAATAACCAACAAGTGCTGATAAGGAGGCTGCCGCTTTTCCACCGGTCCAGCTCCCCGCTATACCGATAGCGAACAAAACGCCTAAGTTCCCAAATATCGCTTTTCCTGCACCCTTCATTAAATCAGAAATCGTTTTCCAAAATCCTGAATCTAAAAAAGGCAAATATTCGATTAAATATGGAGATTGTAACGTTGTACCGATTCCCAGTAATAAACCGGCTGCAGGAAGCAAAGAAATTATAACCATAAAAGTTTTGCCAATTCTCTGAAAGAAATCAAAGTTAAATACCTTCTTCATTTCATAGCTCCCCTTCTAGATAAGATATAGAAAACGGATACATTCCAGCTATTTTTCAAGCAGGGAGTCATAACGGCTCCCTGCACGGACAAGTTATTATCGCAATTCCGGCCAGTATTCTTTATTGGCTTCGATTAAGGCATCCAATACCTCTCTTGCTTTTGCTGCAGATACAACTGTACGATTTAAAGTTAAAGCTTGCAGCGCTTTGGCGTATGAGCCTTCCATATATGCTTCCACTGTAAGTTTTTCATACGCATATTGCCCTTCAATCAATCCTTTATAGAATGTTGGAATTTCTCCAACTGCGTATGGTCTAGGCCCGTTTGAGGTTATACTTGCAGCCACTTCAACCATCGCATCATCCGGCAAATTGCTGATGATTCCATCATTTTTCAAAATGACAATAAAATTGTCGCCTTTGTTGTATGCAATGGATTCTGCAACAATTAAGATAAACTCGCCATGCGCATCATTTGCTACTACGTTGGAATCTTTTGCGGTTCCTGTTTCAGCAACGCGCACACAATCTTCAAATACGCGTTTCTCTCTTCCGGCTTGTACTTCATTTGCACGCGTAAAATCCGGATTCAATTTTTTCAGCACTTTATCTGGATATAAATAATACTGTAAATACGTATTCGGCAAATAGTCCGGAAAATCTCGCACCATTTGCTGTACCATGGCATACGTTTCGAGCCATGATTTATCCCTTTGCTCGTAGTCAGCCGGACGGAAGCCGTTTTTCAAAATCATTTCCCTTAACTCAGGCAATTTGTCATTGCCTTGCGGATCATATAAATGAGTAAACCAGCCAAAGTGATTTAATCCGAAGTATACAGGATCAAAATCACGTTCATTCATATTTAATAAACGGCCGTACGAACGAAGCAAGTTTTCAGGCTGGTCGCAAATATTGAGGATTCTTTTATCATCAGGAAACATTTGCTGTAACGCAATCGCAACAATAGCAGCAGGATTTGTGTAGTTTAAAATCCATGCGTCTTTCGTTTTGCTTCTGACATCCTTGACCAATTGAATCATATCGCGGATCGATCTCATACCGTAAGCAAAACCGCCCGGCCCGCATGTTTCCTGACCGATAACCCCTAGTTTCAACGGGATCTTTTCGTCTTTTTCACGCATTTCATAGCCGCCAGTACGCATTTGCACAAAAACAAAATCGATATCTTCCGTGAATGCTTCCTCTTTATCTGTTGTATAGCTAAAATGAATGTCAGGGTACTCTTCTTTAAAGAGCACTTTCGCAAATTCGCCAATTATTTTTTGGCGTTCGTAATTGATATCATACATGACCAATCGGTTGATCGGGAAAGTATCTTGACGCGAGCAAATTGCTTTTAAAAGCCCTGGCGTCCAAGTACTCCCCCCGCCAACAATAAGTACATTGAATTTTTTCATTGTGTTTCAGCTCCTGGTAGTAATTTTTCATGTAACTGCTTCTACCGATATCTTAACGAACGAAAAAACAAAGACAGGAAAAATTTCATTTTATGAAACTTTTTTCATGGTCATTTATAATAGAGCGTACAATAAATATGAAATCCGGAGTGATTCGATGTACAACTTTATGGCTAAATTATTAAACTTCATTGAATCTTCAACAGACCAAACAAAATCAGAAATCATTATTGCCGAATATATTTTGAGGAATGTGGAAAAAATCCCGAAAATGTCCATTTATGAATTAGCTGAAGCGTGCCATACATCACCTGCAACGATCACCCGATTTTGCCAGCGCTTTGAAAATATTACGTTTAAAGAGCTTAAAGAATATGCCAGATCATTTATTGAATTTAATGATACTGAAGTAGACTATCAAAACCTTAAAACGAAATTTAATATAAAACAAATAAACGAATATTATGATGAATTACATGCTTCTCTGAAGCAAACAGAGCAATTTCTCCGCTCAAAGGAAATCATTCAAGTTGTTCACGAAATTCATCACTCAAAAAAAGTTGCTTTTTTTGGGGTAACATTTTCGCATCTCATTGCAAGAAATGCACAATTCAAATTTATTCGTCTGGGCAAATATGCTACTGCGTACAGCAACCATGAAAATCAAATTTCCGAAGCAGAATCACTTACGCCCAGAGATTTAGCCGTTGTCATTTCTTTTTCCGGAGAAACAAGATTTATCGTTCAGCTAGTAAAGGTATTAAAGAAGAGAGGCATTCCTATCGTTGCGATTACAGGCAATGAAAAAGGCTATTTAGCACAGAATGCGAAACAAATCATCAAAGTGAGCAGCTGCAAACTAGAATCCTTTAAATCACCTATTTTGGAAGAAATCAATATGCTGAGTGTAATTAATTCCATCTATCTCGTTTATTCCATCGTTTTTAAAAATTCGGAAGGATATCAGGCAAACAAAGGAGGCAGCTAAAATGAATATTGTCGTAGCACCTGATTCTTTTAAAGGGAGTCTGACCTCTTCTCAAGCAGCAAATATTATGAAACAAGCAATACTTGACCTTCATTATGGTGATACAGTAAGAACAAAGCCAATGGCTGACGGCGGAGAAGGAACAGTCGATGCATTGTTAGCCTCTTCAGCCGGGGATCGCATTGAGGTAACCTGTACAGGCCCCTTGGGCAAAAAAATAAAAACATATTATGCCATCCTCGAAAATAATACGGCTGCTATTGAAGTTGCCAATATCGCTGGGCTTGTCCAAGTGCCTCCTTCACAACGAAACCCGGATGTGACCACTACTTTCGGACTTGGCGAAGTGATGAAAGATGCATTGGATAAAGGCTGTAAATCGTTTATTATCGGGCTTGGCGGCAGTGCTACAAATGATGGGGGCCTTGGCTTTTTACAGGCGCTTGGCATGAAAGCTTGGGATAAAGAAGGAAAAGAAGCGGGGATTTTCGGAAAAGATTTATTGGAGGTCAATCAAGTAAGTTTCGACCGTTTGGATCCGAGATTGGAACATATTACAATAAAGGTTGCTTGTGATGTGGACAATCCGTTATGTGGTGAAAAAGGTGCCAGCGCAGTTTACGGACCGCAAAAAGGTGCCAGCAGCAAACAAATACCGATTTACGACGAAGCATTGGCCCGATTTGCTGCTCTTATTGAGAAGCAGAAAGGAAAAGTCTTCAATAACGTGAAAGGTTCAGGGGCAGCAGGAGGCCTGGGATTTGCATTCCTTGTACTAGGCGCAAAGCTTATATCCGGTGCTGAGCTTGTAGCAGAAGCTTCGAACTTGAAGAAAGCAATAGAGCAGGCGGATCTTGTCATTACAGGAGAAGGGCAAAGCGATGAACAAACATTATACGGAAAAGCGCCAGGCTATATCGCTGATCTCGCTCAAATATACGGAGTTCCAACGATATTAATTTCCGGCTCGCTTGCAGGCAATTTAGATGTGCTCCGCAGCAAATTTCACGGATGCTTTTCGATTATTACTAAACCATTGACGATTGAGGAATGTATGGATCAGGCAAAACAGCTATTGTACAATCAGACGAAGCAAGTGATGCATCTTATTCACTCTTTGAAGATATAATCGGATCCAGGTTTTCGCTTTTATAATCCAGATGGGGAAATTTTTTTCAGATGTTTATGTTGAATACTGCAAAAATAACTTTCCCCTTATTCCATCTCAATTTTATCTAGAAGATTGACCGGCAAATCTCCAAAATTCCACATTAGAGAGGCATCTAAGATCTTGTTCAACATCTAAGATGCCTCTTTTGTAATGAAGGTAAAAGAAATAATAGATGTATTCCATTAAGCACCGACAATATCTTCACAATTTTGTGTTAAATTATCGAATACAGATCATTTTCCTCACGATCATCCATGTTGTCTTTAAACAAGTCTATAATGCTTCCTGCACTTTTAAACGGTTCTTTCAACTTTTATTCCATAACTCCGTTTTTAACCCATATACTTTTCTTCTTGGTACTGCAAATGCTAAAATTCTTTAATGATTTCGACTTCGATGTTAAACAACCGTTCCGTTAAACTATTTCCTTCCATTCCTTTTGGATTTTCGCAGAAAAACTCAAAATTACCAAAATTGTCAAAAAGGTGAATGCGTATTAACTTCTCCAATCTAGTAAGTCTTTATATAAGCGTGTTCTGAACCGAATTATTTGCCAAAACTTTGATGTCGAACGTCCTTTCTTGAAAAAACACGAGATTGACGACTTCCGGAATATCGACTTCAGTATCAAGTTTATCGGCTGATACAGCAATTTGCGTCAGAAAAATGATCAATTAACATTAGATACCAGTTGACGCTGTAATCAATAACCCTTGCAAATCCGTCCTTATTCTCAGAAAACAGTTGATCAAAGCGCTCACTATCCGTTCTGTATGATGATTTTCGCAAAAACAATCGTTTTCTGCCTTCAACTCGAATTTATTTTTTATTAAATTTTTCAGTACAGTATCAATTAATAAGTCCATTCGTTTAGTGCTTTTAACGCTAAGGGGGGTGAAAACATTTGTTGTGTGATATCCACAAAATTGATTTCTAGTTGATAAATTCCTTCTTTGATCTAGCTGTGCCGATCTCTTCGCATGTCTAGAAAATGCACGAATAAATTGTCATCCGATTAAACGCTATGTGCAATCTCTTCACGCATCGTTCCGTTTTTAGCAAAATTTATATGCCATGAAAGAGCTTTTTCTAAAACATGTGGTGTATGCCCTCCTCTTGCAAGAGCTTCCTGATAATATTCATGAAGCTGGTCGCGATACATCGGATGGGCGCAGCGTTCGATAATCAGTTCCACACGCTCTCTTGGCGCCAAGCCCCGGAGATCCGCATACCCTTGCTCGGTGACGATGACATCGACGTCATGCTCCGTATGGTCAACATGGGAGACAAAAGGAACAATGCTTGATATGTTTCCGTCTTTCGCTATTGATTTTGTCACAAAAATCGCCAGGCGGGCATTTCTTGCAAAATCACCGGATCCGCCAATGCCGTTCATCATTTTCGTTCCAAGTACGTGGGTTGAATTGACATTGCCGTAGATGTCCACTTCCAATGCTGTGTTAATGGAAATCAAACCGAGCCGGCGAATAATTTCAGGATGGTTGGAAATTTCCTGCGGTCTCAGCACTAAACGGTCGCGGTATTTCTTAAAATTCGAGAAAACCTCCTTCATTTTCGGCTCTGAAAGGGTAATCGAACAACAAGAGGCAAAACGGACTTTGCCCGCATCTATCAAATCAAAGACTGCATCCTGCAATACTTCAGAATACACCTCTAAATCCTCAAATTCTGAATCCAGCAAGCCATGAAGAACTGCATTGGCGACGGAACCGATGCCTGACTGCAGCGGGGCCAAACGTTCCGTTAACCGGCCGGCTTTAATTTCTTTACGCAAAAACTCTATCAAATGCTGCGCCATAATGACTGTTTCTTCATCCGGAGGCACAATTGTCGACGGAGAATCCAGCTGATTGGTAAATACAATTCCTTTTACCTTCTCTATATCAATCGGTATTCCGATCGTACCGATTCGATCATTCGATTTTATCAGCGGAATCGGTTTTCTTTCCCCTTGTTTCTCCGGTTCATACAAATCATGCATTCCTACTAAGTCTGCAGGCTGTGCCATATTAATCTCTATAATGATCGATTTTGCGTGCTGGGCAAATGTCAACGAGTTTCCAATGGAGGTTGTCGGAATAACCATTCCATCTCTTGTAATAGAAACCGCTTCCAAAATTGCAAAATCGATTGGATCCATAACATTTGAGCGCACTAATTCAGCAGTATGGGACAAATGCTGATCGACAAATAAAAATTCTCCCCGATTGATTCCTTTTCTCATCGTAGGATCTGCCTGAAAAGGAAGCCTCTTGCCTAAAATGCCAGCTTCAGTGAACATTTTATCGATATCAGAACCTAAAGAGGCTCCTGTATACACATTTACTTTAAACGATTCTCGCTCTGCACGTTTTACCAACGCATATGGAACCGCTTTCGCATCACCCGCGCGTGTAAATCCGCTTAACCCTAAAGTCATCCCGTCTTTGATCCATGATGCGGCTTCATCAGCTGTGACTATTCGATCGCGCAAACGCAAATCTTCAATCCTTTCCAATTTATTGTCCATTTCCCCATCATCTCCCCTTTAATGAATTTAAAATTTATTTTACCGATAAAAGTTAATGGGGCAAGGTTTTGGGGATAAGTGACCGAAAATTCAGATAAACAACTCAATTTCCATACTAAAACAGAACGATTTTTTAAAATCCAAGCAATTTTCGAAAATAACTGGAGTAGGACTGACTGACAGGAATTTTATCACCGTTATTCATCAACAGCAAAAAAGTTGAATGCGCATCAGGGTAGATCTCCTTAATATGGTTGACATTCACAATAAAAGCCCGATGACAGCGAATAAAATAGTCCTTTGGAAGCAAGTATTCAAATTCCTGGAGAGAGTATTTATGCGTTCCTGAGCATCCTTCAGTGTACACATAGGTCTTTTTATCTTTTGCTTCTAAATACGCAACTTTCGAAAAAGGAATAGGAACCCATCCATCATCAGTTTTGACGGTCACAACAGATTTTCCATCCGTCAAAGCAGGAAAAATCGCAGTGACGCATCCCTCAAGCTTTCCTTCCCAAAAAAACGGTACAGCCATCCCGTGATAAGGAACGCCAAACACATCGCGGTTAATAAACTCAGAAACCTTTTGTTTGGTGTGCAAAGCTTTATACGCAATCGTTCCTTTTCTCACCAAGTCTCCCGGTCTGATTTTCAAATCAATCCGTTTGCTCGGCCGGTAATAGATATATTCCTTAGTATTGGAAACAGCAATCGAAACTTCATCAGAAAACAATTCACCAATAACGTCTAAAATGGAAACTACTGAAATACGTTCCATTCTTCAACACCCTTCGTGATCTATAAATCTTGCAAGATATTAATATTTTACATCTTTTTTCACCCTTTTTGGCATAGTTCTTATCGAGTGCGACTAATATCGTCACCTTTTTCAAATAGTTTACGATAAAAAATACCCGAAATTTCTGACTATTCAACTTAGTTTGCCCTTTGTTCTCACTCTAACATTAGTTTAATAGCACCATAGTCACGAAATCCCGTAAATACTTATATGTTTGACGTTTCATAGCCTCTTTACTTGCGTGTCTGTAAGCACAAAGATTCGTTGTTTATCCTTATTAGTTTTGGCATTTTTTGACGAGACTTTCTTCAAATAATACCGTATTTATGTAGCTTTCTAAAAATCGATTTAATAGCACCGAAAAGAATATCCACGGTTACAGATGACGTATTAAATGTACCGTCTAATTTGGTCAGTAGTAAGATCTCTAAAACCGACAACATCTATAAAATTTTTTCAAGAACTTCAATAATTGGTACTCGTTCGTCCTGGATAGCTTCCGTTTTGTAAATGATCTTAGCGTATTTTAATCCTTCTGCAACCGTCATATAATCGAGATTACATCTACAATCAGATAGTCTTGAAACTACCTTTCTAGCCTTTTTCGCATAATAAAAACCTCCAAAATTTTTCATTTTGGAGGCACGCGGTCTCTTTGATTCAGTGGGACGGAAACCTTGCGAAAATACGTTGTCCGTTTTTCGGTAGTTCCCGTCCGTTGAACGACTTCTAAATCGCTCAAACCCTTGTTGCTCTAGGCTTACGCGCTCGGAGGGACTCGAACCCCCGACGGACGTGGTACCGGAAACCACCGCTCTATCCAACTGAGCTACGAGCGCATTTTTCAAATGTCACGAATTATATTATAATCGAACCGAACAGTATATGCAAGAATAAATTTTGCTTAATTATCCATCGTGTCAAAATTGTTTTGAAAAATTCATTTTTCATCGTTGTTTGAAAAATGAAAAATGAGGGTATGATGGTACATGTATTGATCTTATAAATAATTATATATAAAAGTTTTTTGTTTGACCTTTATTGACCTTTTATGTATGATGGAATAGAAATGACTTTAACTTTGATGCGAGGGAGGAAACATAATGAATTTAATACCGACTGTTATTGAACAGACAAACCGTGGTGAACGTGCTTACGATATTTATTCAAGATTGTTAAAAGACCGCATTATTATCCTTGGTACGCCAATTGATGATCATGTTGCAAACTCCATCGTTGCTCAGCTTCTTTTCTTGGCAGCGGAGGATCCTGAAAAAGATATTTCCCTTTACATTAACAGCCCGGGCGGATCAATTACTGCTGGCATGGCGATTTATGATACGATGCAATTTATTAAACCTGATGTATCCACGATGTGTATAGGAATGGCTGCTTCCATGGGAGCATTCTTATTGGCGGCAGGTGCAAAAGGAAAACGTTTTGCCCTTCCGAATAGTGAAGTAATGATCCATCAACCGTTAGGAGGCGCGCAAGGTCAGGCAACTGACATTGATATTGCAGCTAGACGAATTCTCTCTTTAAGAGATAAATTGAACAGAATTTTATCTGAAAACACTGGCCAGCCTCTTGAAGTAATTGAACGTGATACGGACCGCGACAATTTCATGTCAGCTGAACGTGCAAAAGAATATGGGTTGATTGACAAAGTTTTAACAAAATAAAAGCTGCCTCAAATAGGAAGACAAAAAAAATTTAAACATATCAAGCAGACAGTATAAAAATAAACCGCTGCTTCATACCTTCACGCATTTGAATGAGGAGCAAATGTCAAGAATGATCTTGACAGCAGCTCCTCATTTAACTTTTTGGCAGGAATCGTCACCTTTACGTTTTCGAAAGGCCGTTAACTGCCGATATTGCTTTAATCTAAGCCCAAAATGCGGATCGAGCCGGATGAAGGATTAAATATGCTTTCGGAGAGCCTGTGTAAACCGTATTTTGCTGAAGTTTTTTCTGAGACACCTGCTGGCAAAAACAAGTGTTATAATCGATTTTTTCATGTTATAAAGGGCTAGAATCTCTCTTTATCCATTCAGCTGTAAGTCATTCGAACCATATCAAAGCACGTTTGTTTTTTCTTGAATGTTGATCGCAAATTTATGAAAAAATAGTATTTACACCAAATATATTGCTCGGATTCGTCCCGCTCTTTCGCAATGCTTTGAATCCAAAAGTTCCAGTTAAGAACCTTCACGAAGCTCTCTCCCAACATAAGATTTATCACAACTTTTCTATTAACGCACCCGAAGCCATTTCGTCTTCATATCAGTTTTAGCAAAAATAAAGCCCTCTTGTGGCTGACAGCGGTTGTTTCCTGCTTTCTCCCACAAGAGAGGCAATATCCATCCATTGATGAATTTTGTGGCAATTTTTTTGTGTGTTCACATTAATTTTCGTTTTGAATGTAGTTGATAAGCGCTTCTAATGCTTCTTCCTCATCGTTTCCTTCTGCGATCAATGTGATCTCAGAGCCGCTGTTAATAGCTAAGCTCATCAACCCCATGATGCTTTTGGCGTTTACTTTCTTTCCGTCTTTTTCGATAAAAATGTCAGATGAAAACCTGTTGGCTTCCTGAACAAACAATGCAGCCGGTCGTGCCTGCAAACCGGTTTTTAACCGAACTTCCACTTTTTTCTCAACCATTTTATAATCCCTCTCTTCTTAAAAATTTATTTAAATGAAATCGTTTTGCCAGCCCGCAATTTTTCAGCGATTTCATCGATTTTTCTTAATCGGTGGTTGATTCCCGATTTGCTGATTTTCCCGCTGGACACCATTTCACCTAGTTCCTTCAATGTCACATCTTGATACATAACCCGTAATTCTGCAATTTCCCTCAGCTTTTCAGGTAAGGCGCTTAATCCGATCTTTTCATCAATGAATTTTATATTTTCTACCTGCCGTAAAGCAGCTCCAATGGTTTTATTTAAATTTGCTGTTTCGCAATTGACAAGGCGGTTCACTGAATTTCTCATATCACGAACGATTCGGACATCTTCAAAACGCAGTAGAGCTTGATGGGCACCGATCAATGTCAAAAATTCCCCAATTTTTTCAGCTTCCTTTAAGTATGTAATATATCCTTTTTTCCGTTCCAGTGTTTTTGCATTTAAATAAAACGTATTCATCAAACTGCATAGCGAATCGTTATGTTCCTTATATAACGACGAGATTTCCAAATGGTATGAAGAAGTTTCCGGGTTGTTGACAGATCCGCCCGCTAAAAACGCACCACGCATATACGACCGCTTGCAGCACTTTTTTTTCACAAGGTCTAAAGAGATTTGATGGTTATACATAAAATCCTTGCCTAAAATTCGCAAATCCTCCAAAATCTCTTTTACTTGTTCATTCATTCTAACAATATAGACGTTATTCTTTTTTAATCGCATCTTTTTTCGTACAAGCAGCTTGATCGGAACGTCATATTTTTTTTTGATCAGCATGTAAATGCGTCTTGCAATCGCTGCGTTTTCCGTCTGCACATCCAAAAGCAATTCCCGGTTGGAAAATGACACAGTTCCGTTCATTCGGATGAGCGCGGACAACTCTGCTTTTAAACAACATTGTTTTACTTCCAGTGTTGTCAATTCTTTTTTCGTCTCTGAAGCAAACGACATGTTTCCATTACCGCCCTTTCCGATTACGTTTCTTCCAGAAGCAAATTTTTTAAGATGTTTGCCACTTTATTCGTATCATGTCGAATAACATGTTGATCGAAGGAGACCATGTTGTCCTGCACTACTCGAAGTCCCATATCTTTTAGCGCCTCTGCATCGACTTGGACAGGAAAAGCTGATTCTTTCGCGTAGCGTTTTTGTATGTATTCGGGAATAGATCCGTTGTTCACGAGGATCACATCAATAAACGGACAGTTTAAATGATCGTAAAGAGCCTTCACATGATCGCTCGCTGTATAGTTTAGCGTCTCCCCTGGCTGAGTCATGACATTGCATATATATATTTTTTTGGCCGAGGACTTGCAAACCTCCTCGCCAATTTTCGGAACGAGCAAATTCGGTAAAATGCTTGTATAAAGACTTCCAGGCCCTAAAATGATCATATGTGCCTGTCTGATGACATCGATCGTTTCTTGAAGAGGTTTTACATTTTTCGGGGTTAAAAACACCTTTTTAATTTTTTTTCCTGAAAAAGGGATTTTCGATTCCCCTTTCACAACAGATCCATCTTCCATCTCCGCATTTAATACAACGCTCTGGTTCGCAGCAGGCAAAACAGTACCGCGAACATTTAATACTTTACTCATTTCCCGAATGGCGTGCATAAAGTCACCGGTGATATTGGTCATCGCTGCAAGTATTAAATTGCCGAGAGAATGGCCAATCAAATCGTTCCCTTTTTTAAAACGATGCTGGAAAAGTTCCTCGATTAGCGGTTCCACATCGGAAAGAGCAGCTAACACGTTGCGAATGTCGCCCGGCGGGGGAATGTTCAGTTCATCACGAAGTCTACCGGAGCTGCCGCCATCATCTGCAACTGTTACAATGGCCGTGATATCAAAAGGGAGCAGCTTTAAGCCTCGAAGCAGAACAGATAATCCGGTTCCTCCTCCAATAATGACGATTTTCTTTTTATCCATAGTTATCGATAGTTTCTCCTTTCAATATCACGATGGGATACATGCACTTTGTAGTTTTTGCGGAAAAAATCCCCTAAATATTCAGCCAGAGTCACCGAGCGATGCTGCCCGCCAGTGCAACCGATTGCAATGACCACTTGACTTTTTCCTTCTCTTTGAAAATGAGGGATCATAAATGAGAGTAAATCTGTCAGCTTCTCTAAAAATTTAGATGTCTCTGTCCATTTTAAAACATATGATGAAACTTCTTCGTCAAGCCCCGTCTTAGGGCGCATATGATCAATATAATACGGGTTGGGCAAAAATCTCACGTCAAACACTAAGTCCGCGTCGATCGGCAAACCATATTTAAATCCAAATGATAAAACGTTCAACGTAAAGGTTTGATCGCCATTTTCTGCGAACTGTTTTAAAATTTTTTCTCTTAATTCTCTTGGCTTTAAGTTGGATGTATCATATACAATTTGCGCACGTCCCTTTAATTCCTCCAGCATTTCCCGTTCAAGGCGGATCCCCTCAAGCGGAAGACCTTTTGGAGCTAATGGATGGGTTCTTCTCGTCTCTTTATACCGGTTAACTAATACTTGATCATGTGCATCAAGAAACAAAATTTGCGGTGCGATCCACGGGATATCATTGATTTCTTCAATTGCCTGATGGAAAGATTCAAAAAATTCCCTTCCCCTCAAATCCATAACTACAGCTACTTTGTTCATTTTCGTTCTCGATTCTTTCATAAGCTCTAAAAACTTGGACAAAAGAGTAGGTGGAAGATTATCGACGCAAAAATATCCTAGATCTTCAAAGCTTTGAATCGCAACCGTCTTACCTGCCCCGGACATCCCCGTAATAATAACCATCTTAATATTTGAAGTTTCACTCATCATTCAAAGCCCCCCGTTTTTTCAAAAGAAAAATATTCAGTAACAGATGTTGAATAGGAAATATCGGGATTTATTTTTTTGATCTGATAGCTTTTTGATCAAGGATGAGAAGAGTCAAATCATAAATTTATTTAGCGGAAATTTTGAAACTGGCATGTATATCCTCTTCTCTGAACCTTGGCTTCGATTTTCTTGCAGCTGAAGTTTTCTTTATTGTGGATCGAGCCGATAAGACAAAAGCTCATAATCAGGTGTATAGATGAATGTTCCATACATGATTCCTGACCCTTTAATCATATATTCAATAATGTGGTAGTCGCCCGCAGCCATCGGCAACTGTTTAATTTCATCAATCGAGTGCCATTTCAGCTTTCCTTCCTCAGTTTCCAAAACATTTTCCCCGTTAAATTGTGTTGCGAAAAATGTAAACATCATCCATTCTTGAACAACCTTATCTCCATCTTTGACAATGATCGTGAAAATCCCTTTAATTTTTGGATTTATTAAATAAATTCCAGTTTCTTCTCTAAATTCTCTTACAACAGATTCTTTTATCGATTCCCCTTGCTCCATTTTCCCTCCAGGGGCTACCCACCAATTCCGGCGCGGTTTTTGAAGCAAGAGCAGCTGACCTTCATGAACAAGAACACAATTTGTAACCCTTTGCAAAGCAAGTTCACCCCTAGGTTGCGGTACATAAAAAATATTTATTCCTTTTATTATACAATTAAATGCTATAGTGTCTCAATGCGCATGCTTTCCTACTTTATCATACGTTTTTTCTCTTTTAAAGGTTTCAAAAGAAAAGGTGCAACAAAAAAAGGAGCATGGGAAGGGTTGCCCATGCTCAAAAGTATATATTATAAAAGGGGGTCAATTACTACTTTTATAGTAACTGAATTTTATTTCATTGATGTTACAGCACAATTAAATCATAGTTACGATTTTGTTAACAATTTTAGGCATTTTTTAATTTCTCTTTTAATTCTTCAATATAATGTTGAGCACTTTGGGCAGCAATGCTTCCGTCACCAGTTGCAGTTACAATTTGCCGCAAAGATTTTTCCCGAATATCTCCTGCCGCAAAGATGCCGGGAATTTTCGTTTCCATGTTTTCATTTGTTTCAATATATCCTGCTTCATTCGTAATTCCGAGATTTTCAAAAGGTTTGGACAGCGGCACCATGCCAATGTATACAAATACACCGTCTATCTCTTTTTCTGTTTCTTCATTTGTTATCGTATTTACGAGCGTGACTTTGCCAACCTTCCCGTCGACTTCATGAATTTCTTTTACTGTATGATTCCAAATAAAATCAATCTTTTCATTATCAAAGGCGCGCTGCTGCAATATTTTTTGGGCGCGCAATTGATCGCGGCGATGAACGATTGTCACACTGTTCGCAAAGCGGGTTAAATAAACTCCTTCCTCGACAGCAGAGTCTCCGCCGCCGACAACAATCAAATCTTTTCCTTTAAAGAATGCTCCGTCGCATACAGCACAATAAGAGACGCCTCGTCCGCCCAGTTCTTTCTCTCCAGGCACGCCGAGCTTTTTATATTCGGCCCCTGTAGCGATAATCACTGCTCTTGCTTTATATTCTTTGTTGCCTGTTTTGACGATTTTATATTCGCCTTCATCGACAATTTCCTTCACATCTCCATATTCGTATTCAGCACCAAACTTTTTAGCATGTTCAAACATTTTATTTGATAGCTCTGGACCTAAAATATGATCAAATCCAGGATAGTTTTCAACATCTTCCGTATTGGCCATTTGTCCTCCAGGCACGCCTCTTTCTATCATTAAAGTAGAAAGGTTGGCGCGGGATGTGTAAACAGCAGCTGTCAATCCTGCAGGTCCTGCTCCGGCAATGATACAATCATAAATTTTTTCTTCAGACACGAGACTCACTCCTCATCATATGATCCAATAAATAATACAAAATTATTATTCCCTACAACATATCCTATATAAAATAAATGTCTCGTGCTATTTATTTGCTCACATTTTCAATTTTTTTGCGACGCGCACGTATTTAGACAGCGTAGCTTTGCTGATGTTAAAATGATTTGCCGCACCATCTTGTGTGATGTTTTTTCCTATCTGCTTCATCCATAAATAATAGACAGCTGCTGACCATGCGTTGACATTGCGAAATTTTATGTCGAACTTAAAGGCATTTTTGAAAAGCCGAAACCAAAATAAAACCAATTCTTTTCCTTCTGACGTTTTGTCCATTAAACTATCGGCCACATGGAAAGCGAAATGAACAGCATGAAAACCTGTCGGCCTTTTGCCATTTAAAACGCTTAAAGCATATTGAACAGCTTCTCTTTCAAGACGAGTTTCAAACTCCTGCTCATTTACTAAATACGCTCGTTCATCCATTTTCATTGCGAAATAGATAGAGAGCAGCCGCTCCGGGACTTGATTTTCCATTTCGTTTAGCCCTTTCATATTCCACGGTTCAGAGCCTTCCTTCCGCGGATTTAAATACAGAACCTTCTTCCATATTTTTTTAGCAAAGTCATAGTGTCCTATAAAATAAGAAGAGTATGCGAGCCAATAATAAAACGTGTCATCCCCCTCAAATCCTTTTCGATACAAGGCATGGAGCCTCTTGAATGCATGAGGATAAAAGCCGATGAGTGCAAACGTCGCCCCCAGTTTATATTGGTGCTCTGAAACAAGCGGATAAACTCTTTTTAGTTTTTCAACTAGCATGCTTATGCTCGCTTCATCACCTTCATAATAAAAAAATACAAGCAAATTGCATAAAGCATGCAAATTCCCTGGATTTTTCCGGAGCACAAGGGAAATCATGTCCTTCGCTTTTTCCACTTCCCCAAGGTAAAAATAGGCAAGCGCCAAATTATTATAAGCGGACCAAAACTCTGGGTAATCAGCTATAATCTCTTTTAAAATGGAAATAGATTCTTGAAACTGTCCATTCTCAAGCAAAGAGCGCGCTTTTTCTTGCTTCACGATTAGATCATCCGAATGCTCAGCCTCTTCTTCCATTTCGATCATTTCAAGAAGATCGCTGTTTTCTACGGAAAATATGCCTTGCGGCGCCTTTTCCTTATATATCATTGCATGTTTATAAGCTTCGTGAAACAAGCCGAGATGAGCATAATTATTTGCAAGAAAATAATAGCATTCTACCGAATGAGGGTGAATATGTTCAATAATATATGTTAATAGTTCGTTTGATTTTTGAAACTTTCCTAATTCGGTATAAATGCTGGCCAGCCTGCAAATCATTTCTTCGTTATACGGATCCAGATCTACTGCCCGCTTGACGAATTTTGAAGCCGACTGCAAATCGCCTTTTTGATAAGCCTTTAATCCCCAGCGATAAAACGTTGCACTGTCTTGGAAAAACGAAACAATTTTTGAATCTTCGTCTTTTTTTACTTTACGGTTTCCCACTCAAACCCTCCATTTCACTTTATTTGCCGAGGGATAGTATACCATATCTTATAAATAGGAAAAACCTATTTTTACTCGCGATTATTTTTCATGTCTTTCTTTTAAAACTGTCAATACTTCATCGAGCGGAAGCTTTTGCTCGCGCAGCAGAACAAGCAAATGAAATAATAAATCCGCGGCTTCCCATTTCAGCTCATCATGGCTGCGGTTTTTTGCTGCAATAATGACCTCTGAAGCTTCTTCTCCAACCTTTTTTAAAATTTTGTCCAAGCCTTTTTCAAACAAATAGGTAGTATAAGAGCCTTCCGGACGCTCAGCTTCACGCTCAGCAATGACGGCCTCCAGCCTGTTAATAATATCAAAACGGCTACCGTCCACCTGACCGCCACTTTCTTTTGAAAAACAGCTGTATTGTCCTGTATGGCAGGCCGGACCATTCGGGATTACCAGCACGACAAGCGCGTCCTTGTCACAGTCATAGCGTATCTCTTGAACAGTTTGTGTATTGCCGGACGTTTCTCCTTTATGCCAAAGTTTTTGGCGCGAACGGCTGTAAAACCATGTTTCCTTCGTTTCCAACGTTTTTTTTAGCGACTCTTCGTTCATATAAGCTACTGTTAACACTTCTTTGCTAACAGCATCTTGAACAACCGCAGGAATAAGTCCATTTTCATCGAATTTGAGTTCTGCTATGTTCACCGTATATTCACCCCTTCTTTTTGCAAAAATCTTTTTACTTCTTTGACTGATGTTTCTTTGTAATGGAAAATGGAAGCTGCCAGCGCTGCATCCGCTCGGGCATCGCGAAAAACTTCAAGAAAATGCTCAGCATTACCTGCGCCGCCGGATGCAATGACTGGGACGGGAACTGCCTCGCTTACTTTTTTGGTTAAGTCAATGTCAAAGCCGGATTTTTCTCCGTCCTGATCCATGCTAGTCAGCAAAATCTCGCCAGCACCTCTTTTTACAGCTTCCTTTGCCCATGCCACGACTTCCCATTCGGTCGCTTTTCGTCCCCCGTGCGTATAGACGCGGTGGCTTCCGAGCTGCGGATCGTATTTTGCGTCAATCGCTACCACAATGCACTGGCTGCCAAAGTAATCAGCTCCCTCCATAATCAGCGAAGGGTTTAATACAGCAGAAGTGTTAATGGAAACTTTATCCGCACCAGCACGCAAAATTTTTTTCATATCTTCCAAAGAGTTGATTCCGCCTCCGACCGTAAAGGGAATGGCTAATGTTGCCGCTACTCGTTCGACAACATCAATCATCGTTTTTCTGCCTTCATGAGATGCGGAAATATCTAAGAAGACAAGCTCATCTGCTCCTTCTTCATCATAAAATTTCGCTAGCTCCACTGGATCGCCCGCATCTTTCAACTGGACAAATTGCACGCCTTTGACGACACGTCCGTCCTTAACATCTAGACAAGGAATGATGCGTTTCGTAATCATAGCCCATTCACCTCATGGATAGCATCGCGGAGGCTGAACTTTTTCGTATAAAGCGCTTTTCCGACAATAGCGCCTTTCACTCCATCCTGTTCATATTGCTTTAACTTTTTCAAATCATCAATGGAGCTTACCCCTCCAGAAGCGATGACTGTTTTTCCAGTTGCTTTTGCCATTTCCACAATCGCCTTGACATTTGGTCCCGAGAGCATTCCATCTGTTGCAATATCAGTAAAAATAAATGTTTCTGCACCGCTTTTCGCCAGTTCTTTTCCAAGATCAACCGCTTTAACTTCGGACGTATTCAGCCAGCCTTCTGTTGATACATAGCCATTTTTCGCATCGATACCGATTGCGATTCGGCCGCCGTATTCAGCCAGCATTTTTTCAACAAATGACCTGTTTGAAACGGCAGAACTGCCTAAAATAACCCTGGAAATACCGTTTTCCAAATATTCGTATACATCTTTTTCTGTGCGAATGCCGCCGCCAACTTGTACCTTTACTTTTAGCTCTTTTGCCACTTTCAAAACATGTTGATGGTTCACGCGGACTCCTTCTTTTGCCCCATCCAAATCTACCATATGAATCCAGTCAGCACCTTCCTTTACAAACGACTCGGCGACAGCAAACGGTGAATCTCCGTAAACCGTTTCTTTATTGTAATCGCCTTGAAGCAGCCGGACGCATTTCCCTCCGCGCAAATCAATGGCGGGAAAAATAGTAAAACTCATCATTAGCTCACATCCTTGATACAAAAGTTAAATAGTTTTTCAAGATGGCTAGTCCCAGCTTGCCGCTTTTTTCCGGATGAAACTGGCAGCCGAATACATTTCCACTTCCTACAATAGCCGGAACCGTCACACCGTATGAAGCGTTGGCGACCACAACGTCCGGATCGTTTACGACCGCATAATAAGAATGGACAAAGTATACGTAATCTTCTTGAAGACCAGTTATAAGAGGATGATCTCGTTGAAAAGCCAGCTTATTCCATCCCATATGCGGGACTTTTACATTTTCTCCTGGAATTCTTTTTACTTGGCCGTTTAAAAAGCCGAGTCCTTCAGTCCAGCCGTGTTCTTCGCTTTCGTTGAACAAAAGCTGCATGCCAAGACAAATACCTAATAAAGCCTTTCCCTTTTGCACTTCGTCCTTCAAAAATTTATCTGTTTTTGTTTCCGTTAAAATAGCCATCGCGTCTTTGAATGCGCCTACTCCTGGCAATATATAAGCTGTTGCCTTTTCAAGCTCGTTTAAATCACTTGATACAAAATATTCCGCATTCATGCGTTCCAAGGCTTTCGAGACGCTGTATAAATTCCCCATGCCATAGTCGATCACGCCAATCATTTTTACAACATCCCCTTCGTTGATGGGACCCCTTTGACTCTGGGGTCGATCATAGTCGCTTCATCAAGAGCTCTCCCCAACGCTTTAAATACAGCTTCAATCATATGATGGGTATTCATTCCATAGTGAATGATTACATGCAGGTTCATCCGTGCTTCAAGCGCCAGCTTCCATAAAAATTCATGAACAAGCTCTGTATCAAATGTTCCTACTTTCCCCTTCGGCAATTCTCCACGCATTTCAAAATGCGGTCGGTTGCTTAAATCTATAACAACCTGCGCTAAAGAGTCATCCATTGGGACAAAGGCATGACCGTACCGTTTAATTCCTTTTTTATCGCCTAGTGCTTGTTGAATCGCCTGTCCCAAACAAATGCCAATATCCTCTGTCGTATGGTGATCATCAATGTCAATGTCGCCTTCTGCCTCAATCTTTAAATCAAAATGGCCATGCCTTGTGAACAGATCAAGCATATGAGTTAAAAAAGGAACTCCAGTTTTTAGATCTGCACGGCCTTCACCATCTATTGAAAATGACAGCTGAATATTCGTTTCGTTCGTTTTTCGAGATATTGTGGCGGTTCTATTCATTTCGATCACTTCCTCTTTTTTCTAGTCGAGCTTCAATTGCTCTTGCATGCGCCTCTAATCCTTCATATCTTGCAAACTTTGCAATTTTTGAAGCATGTGCACGGAATGCTTCTTCACTGTATGAAATGATGCTTGACTTTTTCATAAAGTCATCCACGTTAAGCGGGCTGGAAAAACGCGCTGTTCCGTTTGTCGGCAAAACGTGATTGGGACCTGCGAAATAATCGCCTACAGGTTCACTGCTATATCTCCCTAAAAAGATGGCTCCTGCATGTTTAATTTTTGGCAGAACACCCGTCGGGTTTTCCGTTAATACCTCCAAATGCTCAGGTGCCAGTTGGTTGACTATCCCAACCGCTTCCTCGATTGAATCCGTTATATAAATAGCACCGAACTGTTCGATCGAAGCAGCGGCGATATCTTTTCGCGGCAAATCGGCCAATTGTGCCGCAACTTCCTTTTGAACTTCCTTTGCTAATTTTATAGAAGGTGTAACAAGGATGCTGGTTGCCAGCCTGTCATGCTCTGCTTGCGATAATAAATCGGCCGCAACTTCATGCGGAACAGCCGTTTCATCAGCTAAGACGACAATTTCACTTGGCCCGGCGATCATATCGATATCAACTGTTCCAAATACCTCCCGCTTTGCAAGAGCGACGAATATATTGCCAGGACCGACAATTTTGTCGACCGGTTCGATTGTTTCTGTACCGTAAGCTAGCGCGGCTATTGCTTGGGCACCGCCAGCTTTATATATTTCCGATACGCCAGCTTCATTGGCTGCCACCAGCACTTCCGCCGGCAGGCTCCCATTTTGATCTGGAGGAGAAACGAGCACGATTCTGCCTACACCAGCCACTTTAGCCGGCATGATATTCATTAAAACAGAAGAAGGATAGGCAGCTGTGCCTCCGGGAACATAAACGCCGACAGCATCTACCGGCGTTAATTTCTGACCGAGCATTGTTCCTTTTTCATCGAAATAAAACCATGATTCTTTCTTTTGTTTTTCATGAAAATGAAAGATATTTTCTGCTGCTTCTTGAACAATGTCAATGAATTCTTTATCTACCGCTTCGTACGCTCGACTAATTTCTTCTTTTGATACGTGCAAAGATTGAAGATCTGCCCCATCAAAACGTTTCGTATATTCGTATAGCGCCTGATCGCCTTCCTTTTTGACTCGTTCAATAATTTCCCTCACAATTTTGCGCTGCTCCTCTGTTCCAGCGTCAATCGATCTTTTCAAGGAAAGCTTTTGATCCTTAGTGATGTGAATAATTTTCAATCCGAATCCTCCTTTCCTTCTTCCACTGTTTTGGCAAGCCGCTCCACAAGCATGTCGATCGGCTTGTCCTTCATCCGATAGCTGACGGGATTGACAATGAGTCTTGAAGTGATATCAGCAATATGTTCAAATTCTACTAATCCGTTTTCTTTTAACGTTCTTCCCGTCGAAACAATATCGACAATTCTGTCAGCCAGTCCAATCAATGGCGCCAGCTCGATCGATCCATTCAAATGAATGATTTCGACCTGCTCCCCTTGCTCTCGAAAATATTTAGAAGCCACATTTGGATATTTTGTCGCCACCTTTGGAGCGATGTCATTCATTTTCGTATCAGGCAGTCCGGCTACAGCCAGATGACATTTGCTAATTTTCAAATCAAGCACTTCAAAAACATCCCGCTCTTCTTCCATCATGACATCCTTTCCGGCGATCCCAACATCTGCAACACCATGCTCTACATATGTTCCGACATCCATCGGCTTCGCTAAAATAAAGCGAATATTTTCTTCCGGCACGGTCAAAATTAGTTTTCTTGATTCATCAAATTCGTCTGGCAGCTTGTAGCCTGATTTTCTTAATAGTTCGACAGCTTCTGAAAAAATTCGTCCTTTCGGCATCGCAATCGTTAACATGCTCATCACTCTCTCACCTTTCCTGGTTTTCCGAGGAAATAATAAATATCTGTAAATTGACCAGTAAACCTGTCGATTTGATCGATACCGGAAATATCTTGCATGACAACCTGTTTTCCTTCTTTTCGCAGCTTATTGGCATACCGAAAAGCTTCTTGTCGATTCTCTCTGCTGAATATGATGCAATAGCGATCTTTATTCAATTTTAAATCCCCCAGAGCTTCCAGCAAATTATCTAACCGTATGCCAAAGCCTGTCGCCGGGGCAGGACGTTCAAATTTTTCTAAAAGATGGTCATAGCGCCCGCCGTTTCCGATCGGAAGTCCAACACCGTTCGCATATAATTCAAAAATCACGCTTGTGTAATAACTCATGTGGCTGACGATATTCAGTTCTAATTTGATATATTGATCCACTTCATAAGCTCTTAATTGGATAAGGAGCTGTTTTAAATCTTCCAGCGCTTTCTTCCCGCTGTCACAAGCAACAAGGCTTGAAGCTTCATCAGCCTTCTCAATTCCTCCTTTTAAATCAATGACTCTTAAAAGGCGTTCTTTGTCAATGGTAGAGAGAGATAATCTTTTCACATGCTCGCGGTATCCGACAAAGTTCTTTTCATATAAATAGCGGCGCAGCTTCTCCGCCCGTTCTTCCTTCCCTAAAATTTCTCCGAACAAAGCATTGATAAATCCGATATGCCCAATGGAAATTTTAAAATCTTTAAGGCCAGTATTTTTTAAGGCATATATCATTAGAGCGATCGCTTCCGCATCAGCGCTAATCGTTCCATCGCCAATCAGCTCAATGCCAATTTGTTCAAATTCTGCCGGTCTGCCGCCTTCATGCTGCTGTGCACGAAACACATTTGCAGAATAAGCGAGCCTTAACGGCAAGCTTTCTTTCATCAGCTTGGAAGCCGCAATTCGTGCAATGGGAGCTGTCATATCTGGTCTTAAAACGAGCGTATGCCCCTGCCTGTCAAGAAGTTTAAATAATTGCTGCTCTTGTATCGCCGACTGAACTCCTACTGTTTCATAAAATTCCAACGTTGGAGTCTCCAAAAATTGATAACCCCAGCTTTCAATCACATTCATCATTTTTTTACGAACGCTTTCTTTTATGACATATAAGCCCGGCAATGTATCCCGCATTCCCAAGGGCTTTTCAAACATAAACACTCACTGACACCTCCATGGCGCATTCACTTTAATCCGCTAATATGTTACCATACTACCAAAATAAAGATTTATAATCAATAAGTTTTTGATGTAAACTTCTTTCACAGAGCGCCTTTATTTCACTTTCGCTCAATCCTGCTTAATCAAAAAGCGGTAAGCGACAAAAATTGATGACGCTTACCGCTTTCTTTTTTCCATTTCTTCTTTTGTGTAGATGATTTGCATTGGATTTCCTCCTGCAAAAGAGCCTTCCGGAACATCTTTATGAACTACAGTGCCGGCAGAAACGATAGCTCGATTTCCAATTTTCACACCAGGCAAAATAGTCGTGTTTGCTCCGATCATGACTTCATCTCCAATTTCCACTTCGCCGATGCGATATTCATCGATTAAATATTCATGTGCTAAAATCGTCGTGTTGTATCCGATAATAGAATTGCGCCCAACTTTAATTTTTTCCGGGAACAAAATATCCACCATAACCATAAATGCAAACGATGTTTGCTGTCCGATTTTCATGCCAAGAAATGTGCGGTAAAGCCAGTTTTTGATAGGCATAAATGGAGTGTAGCGCGCGATAAGAATCACGATGACATTTTTGACAACTTTCCAAAAAGAAACCGTCTTGTACACCTGCCAAAGGGAGTTTGCTCCTTCAACAGGAAATTTATCCGTTCTTCTCACAATCTTCACTCCATCACAATGTTCAATAAATCACTCATTTTGTCCAGCACAAAATCTGGCTTTAACGATTCTATATACTCTCTCCCTTTTATGCTCCAAGCAACTCCTGCCGTTAATGTTCCTGCATTTTTTCCCGCCTCTATATCATGAAGGTTATCTCCCACCATTAATGCATTAGACGGCTCGGAACCGAGCAATTTAAGAGCGGACAAGACCGGCTCAGGATGAGGCTTCGCATGCTGTACATCATCCAGTGTGATAATTGCGTCAAAAAATGAATCCATTTCCGTTAATTTCAGCCCCATCATAACAGTGTCGCGAATTTTCGTTGTCACAATGCCCAGTTTCAATCCCTTTTCTTTTAAAGCTCGAACCGTTTCGTGCACATGATCATATTCCTTCACAAGCAGATCATGCTGGGCATGATTAAACTCCCGATATCTTCGGACCATTTCCTCCGCTTTTTCAGGGTTAATACGTTGAAATGTGTCAATAAGCGGAGGCCCGATGAAAGGAAGTATATCTTCCCGTTGATATTTGCCCGGATAATAATAGTTCAGCGTATGTAAAAACGATTCAATAATTAATTCATTTGTGTTTATTAACGTGCCGTCCAAGTCAAACAATACGGTGTCAATGTTCATAAACCGTTCCCCTTTTCCCGATATGTGCTTGTTTTTTCCAGACAAAACCGATAATCATCGTTAAAAGAATGGCTGCGAACAGCCGGATGAGTAAAAGCGGCCAAACTGAACCGACGATCGGAACAAAAATCAATGTGTCTTCTATCACAGCATGGCAGGCAACGAGGAATATAAACGCCAACGTTAAATCGCGATGCTCCACTCCATCTTCTTTTACTGCTTGCAGCATCACGCCAGCCCCGTAGGCAAGCCCGAAAATTAATCCTGCCGCAAGCGTTGTTGAAGTGTTCCTCTTCATTCCCAGCATTTCGGTTACCGGCTCCATCTTTTTTGAGAAAGCGTCGACCCAGCCTAAATCTTTCATAAATTGAATGGCAATCATTAGCGGGATGACGATGGCCGCAAGCTGAATGACTCCCATTGCCGCTTTTTCAAGCCCTTCAAGTAAGATCATTCCCCAGTCTGAAGGCACGGCATCTTGTTGAGATATAAATCCGTATTGAGCTTTTTCTCCACCGCCGTCCCAAAAAAGATTGATGATAAAAGCCGAAAAAAATGCCAGTCCGAGCCGGACGGACAAGATGATCCATAGTTTCACACCGACTTTGCTTGCTACAGTCGTTTCGATTAATAAGTTGTGGGAAAATGACAGCATGACTGCCAAAATAAAGACTTCTTTTACCGTAAAATCAATGGACAAAATGGCTCCAATCGCCGCATACAAGTTAAGAAAATTCCCAATCACAAGGGGGATTGCAGCATCTCCATTTAACCCGATTACCTTCATGACCGGCGTTATAAAATGAACCATCCAATCAATCAAAGGAGTATGTTGTAAAAATGAAACAATCAACGTTACAGGGAAAATGACTTTACCGAGAGTCCACGTTGTTTCCAATCCTGTTTGTAATCCTTTTTTCAATGTTTGTTTCAAAGTTTCACCTTCATTCCAGCAATTTATCAATATTCATCTAAATATCTTTCTACTTTTTTTAGTCTCCGGTAAATTATAAGAGCAATTGCACTAAGAATAAGTAAAATCGAAATGACCTGTGCCATTTTTACCGTTTCCGTCAGCATCAAACTATCAGTTCTCATGCCCTCGATAAAAAATCGCCCGATCGAATACCAAATAACATATGATAAAAACAGCTCTCCACGCCGCAAATTAAACCTTCTTAGCAAAATTAAGATGACGAACCCAGCGAGATTCCAAATGGATTCATATAAAAAAGTCGGGTGATAATATTGTCCATTTATATACATTTGATTAATGATAAATTCAGGCAAGTGGAGATTTTCCAAAAATTCTCTTGAAACAGGTCCTCCATGAGCTTCCTGGTTAATAAAATTCCCCCATCTGCCGATCGCCTGCCCTAAAATAATACTCGGCGCAGCTATATCAGCCAGTTGCCAGAAAGATAGTTTTTTTACTTTTGCATACACAATCCCGGTTGCCACAGCACCGATTAACCCGCCGTGAATGGCAAGGCCACCATGCCAAATTTTAGGGATTTCCGAAAGATTTTCAGAATAATATTCCCATTGAAAAATGACATAATAAGTTCTGGCACATATAATCGCAATAGGAATAGCAAACAATGCAAGATCGATAAATATATCTTTATGAAGACCTCTTCTCTCCCCTTCACGCATCGCCAAATATAGGCCGAGCAATGCGCCGATTCCTATAATGATCCCGTACCAATGAACTTGTAATGGTCCTAGCTGAAATGCGATTGGATCAATGGGCTGAATTGCCTCTTTCATTCTCTCATCTCTCCTATTTCATCAATTAAAAATCTTCGTGATCTCCATCTTCGATAACATCCGCCAATTTATTTGTAAATTGTTCCGCCGCATTGAATCCCATTCTTTTTAACCGGAAATTCATTGCCGCAACTTCAATAATAACAGCCAAGTTTCTTCCAGGACGTACAGGAATTGTTAATTTTGTCAGTTCTGCATCCAAAATTTTCATTTTCTCTTCATCGAGTCCTAAACGGTCGTATTGTTTGTTCGGATCCCATAATTCCAAATCGATGACAAGGGAAATTCGCTTATGACTGCGGACGGCTCCTGCACCAAACAATGTCATCACATCAATGATTCCAAGACCGCGGATCTCTAAAAGATGGCGGATCAATTCCGGCGCACTGCCGACTAATGTATCCCGATCCTCCTGACGAATTTCAACACAATCATCTGCAATTAAGCGATGCCCTCTTTTCACCAGTTCAAGAGCAGTTTCACTTTTGCCTACCCCGCTTTTTCCTGTAATTAAAACACCCACCCCGTAAATATCAACAAGCACTCCATGTACAGCTGTCGTTGGAGCAAGCTTGCTTTCCAAAAAATTGGTTAAGCGGCTTGACAAGCGGGTCGTTTTCAATGGTGAGCGCAGCACTGGAACATTTGATTTTTCAGATGCCTCAATTAATTCCGGCGGAGCCTCCATCTCTCTTGACACAATGATTGCCGGTGTTACATCTGTACATAGCTGCTCCATCCGGCTTTTCTTTTCTTCAGGCGTCAATTTTGCAAAAAACGTAAGCTCCGTTCTTCCCAGCAGCTGTATACGCTCTTTTGGATAATATGTAAAATAACCAGCCATTTCAAGACCAGGTCTGGAAAGATCACTTGTAATAATGGGCCGGCTGATTCCCTCTTCTCCGCTGATCAATTCAAGTTGGAATTTTTCGATAATATCTTTTGTACGTACTTTCGACACGAAGTCTTTCCTCCTTAGACTTAAAAAACTTTTTTCATCTTTTTATTGTAGCACTTTTCTTTTTGGCAACAAACATCTTTCATCAAGGACATTCATTGCTTAAAAGCAGAGACAAGGGCATCGGAGCGAAAGATAAAGGCTATTCAATCCAAAACTCTTCTTTTTTAGGAGAGAAAAAAAAATGCTTGTTGGAATAAGGTGAATATGCACGGACATAAAATTTGGAGCGACTCGGAAAATAATGGAGCAAGCGTAAAAAGCCTTCTCCTCCTTCAGGAGCCCCCTGATAATCCGCCAATAATTCATAAACAATCCGATCAGGAGTCCCATCATGATCATCATCAATTTTTGTTTTTAATAACTCACTGTCATCATAATGGCCGCTCAAAACGATTTTTACATTCGGATTCTTTTTGACGATATTGCGAAATATACGATTTCCAACAAGCGTTCGTTTTCCATTTTTATGCAAATATTTATGGACAGCTATGATTGCTGTTCGGTCTGAATGACGTTTTAAGACTTCGTTCATCCAGCTGATGCTGTCTTTGTCAACATGCCAGCCGATATACAAAAAAAGAAAATGTTGATGTCCGAGCGTAATTAAATCGTAATGTCCTCGATTATTCCGATATCCCCCACCATAATAAGGCTTCGTGAAAAAACGATCTTTTCCAAAATATTGATGAAACATTTTATATGATTTTCCGTTTACTAAATCGTGATTGCCCGCAAGCACTCCATAAGGAATAGACACCTGTTCCAGTTTTCGGAACATGCGGTCTGCTTGAACCCACTGCTGTTTCTTTTCCGCACGGTTGACAATATCACCGGTATGAACAACATATTTTATATTCCAATTATCGCGATTTTGCACAATCCAATCCATTTGATTACGAAAAATATGAGGGTATTTTTCCGAATAGTATTGAGTGTCTGAAAGCCATACGATCGTGTAGACGTTTGAATCATTTGGCGAAGCTGCAAGCTCAAAGCTAGGAAATGCGGGAGATAAAATCATGAAAACAAAAATAATAAGAGGAAAGATTTTTTTCATTTATATCACCTATTCGTATCATTCCCGAAACGATAGGAGATATGAATGAAAAAATCTTTTTCATTAGTCTTTAAAACGGTTCATAAACACCAATTGAATGAGCAGATTCAAAAACGAAATGAAGATGGAGGCGAGGAGGGCAGTTCCAAAGCCATCAATATTAAAGGCATCTCCCATTATTGCCTGGGCAATCATCAACGTAACTGCATTGATGACAAATAAAAATGTTCCGAGAGTAAAAACCGTAATCGGCAATGTCAATAATATTAGAAACGGCTTCACAAAAACATTTAACACTGACAAAATCATACTGGCTACAATAGCCGCTCCAACTCCGCTTAAATAAAACGAATCAAAGAACCCAGCTACAACAATCAAAATCAGTGCATTTAATAAAATGCTTGTCAACCATCTAATAAACATCGAAATTCGTCCTTTTCACTTTCTATTTACAAATTATTATAACACTTTCTATGTGAAAGTATGAAACAGATTGACATTTTTTCACTATTTTGGTAACATTCTTTACACAAATGGGAAAGGAGTTGATAGGCTTTATATTTTCTGAATTTTCATATTTCGCTTGCCCTAGACGACTCGTCTTTCTGTCCTGACGTAAACGTTTGTTTATTTTAACAGAAAGGAGGGGCAGCAGTTCAAATGAACTCATTGTATCTTTTATCTGATTACCTGTTAATGAAAGCCTATTATGAAGCCATTCAAATCGAGGCTAGTGAAGAGTTTATCATTTTATTAGAAGAAGAAATTGTTAGAAGAGGAATTGTCCTTTCCTCTCCTAACATAAATGTACAATAAAATTAAACTCACGGAGAAAATTATACCATTTTTTCGTTATTTTGTAAAATGAATTTTTCTTGAATTGGAATGGATGTTTCATGATCGTTTATATAATTTTTTCTGAAAGGGGTTGTTACATAAGCAGAAAACTGACTTATGGACAGCCCTGCATACGTTATGACACAATGTAAGAAAAAGGCCGTTCTCCTTTCTCGAACGATGTCAGGGCATTTTTTCATGCTAAATAAATTTAATTTTTTGCTAGAGAAATATGTTTTCATTTATTTATTAGCACAAATTGTGTGCAATTAGTTGGAAACTGGCATTTGCAATGAACGCAGCTTTTGTACAAAAGCTGCGAATTTTTCATTTGTCCACCAAGCAATTATCACGAAACGCGCACTGCTGTATCATATTAGTCCACACTTTGTTCGCAGCACAATTCATACTTTATATAGGAAAAATTTCACCAAATCGTATCTTCATCTATAAAAGAAACTGAAGGACAACCGAAATTTTAAATAGTGCAGCAACTAGTCCGAAAAGCCATGAAGCGATCAAGGGATAAATTTAAAACAATTAATTATCTCGACCTAATTTTTTTGTAAAAAGACCCCACAACGTGCAATGTTTACACATGTGGGGCTTCTTTTTTTCAATTGGTTCAATGTCATTTGGTGTTTTTTAATATTTCCGTAAATTAGGAAAATTTCATCCGATTATGCAGTTGTTTTTAGATCCATCTGTTTTTCATAACGGCTCATTTTCTTTTCGAGTTTGGCAAATATGACTTCACATACCCAACAAATAATCCAGTAGATGATCGATGCAACTAAATACATTTCTAAAAATTTATATCCATTATTTGCTATAATTCTTGTAATGGCTAAAATTTCTACGACTTTTACAGCAAAAGCTAAAGATGTTGCTTTGATCAGTCCAATAAACGTATTGCCTAAATTCGGAAAAGCCACAACGAATGCTTGAGGCAGGACGATTCGATATAATCCTTGTGCAGTTGTCATGCCGACTGAGTACGCAGCTTCCATTTGTCCAGCGTTTACTGCATTGATCGATGCGCGGAATATTTCTGCCTCATAAGCAGCTGTATTGATTGTATAAGCAATTAATGCATAAATCATCGTTGGAACTTCATCCGCATTTAAATTCAATCCGAAATGATGATTAAGAAAATCAAACAATACCGGAACACCGTAGAAAAAGACGTACAATTGGACAACTAACGGTGTTCCCCGAATAAAAGAAATATAAACGATGGACAATTGATTTAGTACAGGAACTTTATATATTCTGCAAAGAGCAATAAGCAGCCCGAATACAAGTCCAAGCACCATCGCAACAATGGCAATCGTCAATGTCACTGGCACACCTTTTAACACTTCAGGCACTTGCTCTAAAGCAAATTTAAAATCAATAGTTGTTGCCACGAGTTATCACGATCCTTAGCAAAAAATTACTTAGATAAACTAACTCGACCTTTTTTAAACACTTTTTCGGCATAGCCGATAATACCTTCAATGAGGATACAAGTACCCCAATATACAAGAGAGATCACGACATAAATCTCAAACATTCCCATACCATGATTATTCCCTAAAATAATTCGAACTTGCCCCATAATATCAATAATACCGATCGAAAAGGCAAGTGATGTATCTTTTAACAATTCAATAATATTATTGCCTAAATTAGGCAATGAAATGACAAAAGCTTGAGGCAAAATAATTCTCCTTAGAGCTTGTGTATACGTCATGCCAACGCTGTATGCTGCTTCTAATTGCTCCGTGCCGACAGCTAAGTAAGCTGAACGGATAACTTCTGATAAATAAGCTGCTGTATGAAATGAGAATGTAATAATAACAAAAACAAGTCTGTTCCAACTATTAATATCAATATTAAAAACTAGCAATAATTGAGGCAGTCCGAAATAGACAAGAAACAGCTGAACTAATAACGGAGTACAACGTGTGAATGACAAGTAAAATGTTGCAATTCCATAAAGGATAGGCGGTTTTTGGATTCGAATAATCGCGATAATAACACCTAAAATTAAAGCGAAAAATAAAGATGTGACCAGCATGAACAATGTTAGAGGGAGCTTATCTAACACTTTCAAAAATAAATCTGCCCAATCTTGTAAACTCGTGTTAATTTTGCTCACCACCTTCATTAAGAAATATATACGAATTTAAATATACCGTATTGAATGATTAAATAATCATTCAATACGGTTTTTGATTATTTCTCGTATTGGAATCCTTCTTTTTTAATATAGTCAAGGTCTTTGAAAAAATCTACACCAAACCATTTCTCAGCAAGTTTCGGAAGCGTACCGTCTTCAATTAATTCAGCAGTTGCTTTGTCAATTTTCTCAGCTAGTTCTTTATGTTTTTTGTTATAAACAATATAAACCGGCTCTTTCGAAACGATACCACCTATTTTCAAATCCAATTTCAGCTCTTTTTGAAGAGCATCAAATGTAGTTTTGTTCAAAAAAACAGCATCTGCTTTTCCTTCAGCAACACGTTTTAAGTTATCTGCTGCTGACGGATTTTCCATACTTTCAATCTCGATCGGATTATCTGGATTCTTTTCGTTGTACCCGTTTAAAATAGCACGAAGTCCACCGCTTGGCGCCATTGGAGCGAGTTTTTTATCAACCATATCATCTAACGATTTAATATCATTTCGATCTGATTTCGTCACTAATACAGTTAAAGAGTATCCATACTCATGTTCTGGATAAAGGAATTTCTGTTCTCTTTCCGGATTTTTGAAAAACCAGTTAATCGCAAAATCGAATTTTCCTGTGTCAACCCCGATTAAATTCGATTCTTCTTCTCCAAACGTATACTCAAACTTGTATTCTGGCAATTTCTTTTCAATTTCCGCTAAATAATCCATATCATAACCGATAGGTTTATTTTGATCATCCGTATATAAAAATGGTGGATTTACTTCATCACTTAATGCCACTTTAATCACTTTTTTGCCGTCATCAGTTTCTTTACTTTCACTGTTCGAACAACCAGCGATGACGAAAATAGATAAAATGAATAAAAAGAATTTTGTCCAAATACGTTTACGATTCATGCAGTAATTTTCCCCCCATGTAAATTTTAAAATAGTATATTCAGGCTCTATTAGAAGCCTTTTTTAAAATTGTTTTGTTCGCTCATGCTTTGGATGAACTAATATTTCTTCAGGCGGTCCCTGTTCAATAATGGCGCCGTCTGCCATGAACACAGCGATTCGCTACTTCTCTTGCAAAGTGAATGTCATGAGTTACAATCACCATTGTTTTGCCTTCATCAGCAATTTTTTTAATAATCGACAAAACCTCTCCAACCATCTCAGGATCGTGCGCGGAAGTAGGTTCATCAAATAAAATGACGGAAGGGTTTAAAGCAAGTGCTCGCGCTATACCAACACGCTGCTGTTGACCGCCGGACAGCTGGCCAAGATAGTCATTCATTTTCTCTTCCAGGCCAACTTTTTTAAGTAAATCAATGCCAATTTAACGCGCTTTGGCAGCTTTCATTTTCTTTGCAACGATAAGACCTTCCATTACGTTTTCCAGCACCGTCTTATTTTTTAAATAAATTATTATGCTGAAAAACCATTGCGGTCTTTCGTCTTAGCGTTAAAATGACTTTTTTTGACGCATGTTTTCCTTCCACGGAAAACACATCAATAGTAATAGTACCTCCGTCAGGTCTTTCTAAATCATTCATACATCGAAGAAGGGTGATTCTCCCAGATCCGCTTGAATCGATAATAACTAGGACATCCCCTTTGTTTACTTTTACATCAATTCCTTTAAGAATTGAATTTTTTTAAAGCTTTTTTGAATGTCCTTTAATTCGATTATACGAATCACCTCTCTTTATTATCAAAAATATCAAAACATTGGGTTAATTGAATAATCTAAACTATAACACAACTATTCCTAGTTGTAAAGTATGAATTAAATTGTTATAATGGAAAATGTTCGTAAATTTAATAGTTCATTGAACCTATTAAAATATTAATCTGAACAGAGTTTGCTTAAGGAAGTGTGGAACGTGTCAAAAAAATTATTTGTGAAAACAGATGCGCAAAGATTGTGGATCGAAAAGCTGTTAAAGCATGAAGAGTCGTTTAAAAGTCATTCTAGGGAAAGCGATGAAAAGACAAAGTTTCCAAAAGAAAATATCCAAGCGCTTGTCAATATGGGGTATACGAAGCTCTCGCTGCCAAAAGAATATGGAGGCGGCGGCATTGGTGTCACAGATCTAGTTCTATTCCAAGAAACCATTGCTAGCTTTGATGGTGCTACAGGCCTAGCCATCGGTTGGCATCTGGGCGTCGTTGGGGAGTTGTATGAGAAAAAACTTTGGAGGGAAGAAAAGCTTGCCTCTTTTGCAAAAGAAATTTTAAACGGCGCTTTGGTGAACAGAGCAGTTAGTGAAGCAAAAACAGGCAGTCCAACCCGCGGCGGGCGCCCTGAAACGGAAGCAGTGAAAAGAGATGGCAAGTGGATTATTTCGGGCAGAAAGACATATACTACTATGTCACCTGTGCTGACACATTTTCTTGTATCTGCATGGGTTGAAGAAAAGGAAGGAATTGGATTTTTCTTAATTGAACGAGAAGCAAAGGGATTATCAATTGAAAAAAATTGGGACGTTATCGCCATGAGAGGAACAGAAAGTCACGATCTTGTGTTAGATAACGTTGAAGTAGCAGAAGAAAATTTTGTAGAGCTAAACCATGGACCGAGAGGAAATACAATAAATGGTTGGATTCTGCATATTCCCGCTTGTTATTTAGGTATTGCACAGGCGGCGCGTGATTATGCAGTGAAATTTGCGACAGAATATTCTCCAAATAGTATAAGCGGAACCATTAGCCAATTGCCAAATGTACAAAATTTAATCGGTCAGATTGACTTAGAATTAATGAAAGCTAGACATTTCTTGTATAGCGTAGCGGAAATTTATGATGATGAAGCACGCCGTCCATACATTACAAACGAGCTTAGTGTTGCGAAGCATATTGTGACGAACTCAGCCATCAACATTGTCGATAAGGCGATGAGACTAGTTGGAGCAAAAAGCCTTCAACTGTCAAATCCGCTGCAGCGGTATTATCGTGATGTGAGAGCAGGGCTTCACAATCCGCCAATGGATGATATGACGATTTCTAAATTGGCTCAAACAGCCATTCAAGAAATGGAAAATAAATAATTTATATATGCCTCTTTTCACAGGGACTGATTTTAAAAAAGCTGATCCAAGGCGTCAAATATTTTTTTGGGTCAGCTTTTTTATGAATTAGCAATGCATCAAAGATATTCAATACATTCGGTAATTGTAGACATCGTGAGCACAATAACTAAGACGCCGGAGAATCCGATTCATCGAGTCTTCAAAATTATGAATTTGAATGAATGATAGGAGAAACATCAGTTTATAAAAAAAGAGCCCTTTGTCACACAAAGGGCTCAAGCTCTGTTTTTATGCGAAATGTTCATATATCAAAGAAAATCAGTATTTCCTCGATTTTTCGCTGAAAGGGCTAGTAAAAATCTACAACTCATCTCCTGAAAACCGATGGAATAAAACCATCCGTTTCAGGAATTTCAGGAACATTCTTCGTCATTTAAAAGAGACTGGCAACAGCCTATTTAACTGTTTGCCGCTGCCTCTTTTTTCAAAATGAAATTTTTCATTCTCTCCCGATCCCGATCCAAAATCGGTTTTAAATATTTTCCTGTATAAGACTGTTTCGCTTCTGCCACTTCTTCAGGGGTACCCGTTGCAATGATTGTTCCTCCGCCGTCCCCGCCTTCTGGTCCAAGGTCGATGATATAGTCAGCTGATTTAATCACATCTAAGTTATGCTCAATTACAAGAACTGTATCTCCGTTTTCAACAAGCCGATGCAAAACCTTCAAGAGTCTAGCAATATCGTCAACATGCAGCCCTGTTGTCGGTTCATCTAAAATATACAGCGATCTTCCAGTAGATCTGCGATGCAGCTCTGAAGCAAGCTTTATCCGTTGTGCTTCCCCACCGGACATTGTCGTAGCCGGCTGACCAAGTTTCATATAACCAAGTCCTACATCGTAAATGGTTTGCAGCTTCCGTTTGATTTTTGGAATATTTTCAAAGAACTGAAGTGCGTCTTCCACAGTCATTTCTAAAATATCCGCAATATTTTTTCCTTTATATGTGACTTCAAGAGTTTCCCGGTTATATCTTTTTCCGTGGCATACTTCACACGGAACATATACATCTGGAAGAAAATGCATTTCAATTTTAATGATTCCATCGCCTCGGCATGCTTCACAGCGGCCGCCCTTCACATTAAAACTGAAGCGTCCTTTTTTATAGCCTCTTACTTTCGCTTCATTCGTTGCTGCAAACACATCACGAATATCGTCAAATACGCCGGTATACGTAGCTGGATTTGAACGCGGCGTTCTTCCAATCGGAGATTGGTCAATGCTGATGACCTTATCGAGATGTTCAATCCCTTTCATTTCTTTATAGGCACCAGGTTTTGTTTTACTGTTATTCAGCTTTTGCGCCAAGCCTTTTTGCAATATTTCATTGACTAACGTACTTTTCCCCGAACCAGATACACCTGTTACTGCCAAAAATACACCTAAAGGAAATTTGACATTTACATTTTTTAAATTGTTCTCGCTTGCTCCTTTTATTTCAATATACCGACCATCCGGTTTTCTTCTTTCGACCGGCAATGGAATGAACTTTTTCCCTGACAAATATTGTCCTGTAAGCGAACGGTCATCATTCATCACTTCTTTTGGTGTACCCGCAGCTACAACTTGACCGCCGTGCACGCCAGCTCCCGGCCCAATATCGATCAAATAATCAGCTGCAAGCATCGTATCTTCATCATGTTCAACTACAATCAACGTATTGCCGATATCCCGCATATTTTGAAGAGCACGGATCAGCCTGTCATTGTCCCGTTGATGCAAACCGATAGACGGCTCGTCCAATATATAAAGTACTCCTGTCAGTCTTGATCCGATTTGCGTGGCAAGACGGATTCTTTGCGCTTCTCCACCAGAGAGCGTACCAGCTGATCTGCTTAATGTTAAATAATCAAGACCTACCTCAATTAAAAAATTCAGCCGTTCTTTTATTTCTCTTAAAATCAAATTGGCAATTTTCATTTCTTTTTCTGTCAATGCCAATTGGTCAAAAAACTGATAGGCTTCACGAATAGATAATTGAGCGACTTGTCCGATATGGCGTCCGTTAATAAGAACAGCCAGACTTTCCTTTTTCAGTCGATGCCCTTTGCATGTCGGACACGGCTGATTCGTCATATATTTTTCCATTTGTTCACGTATGAAATCAGATGTCGTTTCTTTATAGCGCCGTTCTATATTGCGGACCACACCTTCAAATTCTACATAGCCTTCCCGGATTTGCCCGAAATCGTTCTCATAGCGAAAATAAATTTTTTCCCCGCCGCTTCCAAATAAAATTTTATCGAGCAGATGTTTCGGTATATCTTTAACTGGAATGTCCATATCAATACCGTAATGGTTGCAAACCGCTTGAAGAAGCTGCGGATAATATTGAGAGCTTGTCGGCTCCCACGGTGCAATTGCGTGTTCTTTTAATGTCAAGTTTTTATTTGGAATAACGAGATCCAAATCCACCTCTAGTTTTGAACCTAAGCCGTCACAAGCATGACAAGCTCCGTACGGGCTGTTAAAGGAAAACATCCGCGGTTCAAGCTCTCCAATCGAAAAACCGCAAATCGGGCAGGCATGATGTTCACTGAAAAGCAGCTCTTCGCCATCGATGATGTCAATTATGACTTTTCCATCGCCTAATTTTAAAGCTGTTTCAATTGAATCGGTCAACCGGCTTATAATCCCCTCTTTCACGATCAGCCGATCCACAACGACATCGATGGAATGTTTTTTATTTTTTTCAAGAGAAATATCATCGGTAAGCTCCATCATTTCTCCGTCAATCCGCACGCGGACAAACCCTTGCTTTTTTATTTCCTCCAATGTTTTCACATGCATTCCTTTTTTTCCAGACACAACAGGCGCAAGAACCTGCAGTCTTGTCCGTTCCGGATATTCCATAATCCGGTCAACCATCTGTTCGATTGTTTGCGAAGAAATTTCTATCCCATGCACCGGACATGTCGGCCGCCCGACACGGGCAAAAAGAAGCCGTAGGTAGTCATAAATTTCTGTCACCGTTCCGACCGTTGAACGCGGATTTCTGCTTGTCGTTTTTTGATCAATCGAAATGGCCGGCGATAAGCCTTCGATCGCATCGACATCAGGTTTATCCATTTGTCCTAAAAATTGGCGGGCATAGGCAGATAAAGACTCCACATATCGCCGCTGTCCCTCTGCATAAATTGTATCAAATGCTAAAGAAGATTTACCCGATCCCGATAAACCTGTTACAACGACAAGCTTGTCTCTTGGAATCGTGACATCAATGTTTTTTAAATTATGAGCGCGTGCACCTTTTACAACAATTTTATCCATTGCCATATCCAATCATCCTTCCGCTTTCAGCTCCAAAATTAGATCGCGCAATTCAGCAGCTCTTTCGAAATCTAATGCTTTTGCAGCTTCTTTCATTTCTTTTTCCATACGGGCTATCAGTTGTTCTCGATCTTTTTTCGACATTTTGTTCAGCTTCACAGCCTTTTCCGTTTTATATTCTGCTTCATCTTCCGCTGCATATGTCGCCCTAATTACATCGCGAATATCTTTTTGAATCGTTTTTGGCGTAATGCCATGTTGACGGTTATATTCCTCTTGAATCGCACGACGCCGTTTTGTTTCGTTTATGGCGATTTCCATCGATTTTGTGATTGTATCAGCATACATAATGACATGCCCGTTTGCGTTCCGAGCCGCCCGTCCGATTGTTTGAATAAGAGAACGTTCCGAACGGAGAAATCCTTCTTTATCTGCATCTAAAATTGCAACGAGAGAGACCTCCGGAATATCAAGCCCTTCCCTGAGCAAATTGATCCCGACCAACACTTCATGTTTGCCAAGGCGCAGGTCGCGGATAATTTCAATGCGCTCGAGCGTTTTAATTTCGGAATGGAGATATGTCACCTTAATCCCGATTTCCCGCAAATAATCCGTTAAATCTTCCGCCATTTTTTTCGTTAATGTGGTCACAAGCACCCGCTCATTCCGTTTAACCCGCTTTTGAATTTCGCCGATTAAATCGTCTATTTGCCCTTCAACAGGTCGGACGTCAATGGTTGGATCTAAAAGTCCAGTCGGGCGGATAATCTGTTCAACAACAACCGGCGTATGCTCCAGCTCATACGGCCCAGGGGTGGCAGAAACATAAATGACATGTTTCATATGCTTTTCAAATTCCTCAAATTTTAACGGACGGTTGTCAAGTGCTGAAGGCAAACGGAATCCATGATCGACAAGCACTTGTTTTCTCGCCTGGTCGCCGTTGTACATCCCGCGGATTTGCGGAATCGTCACATGCGACTCGTCAATGACGATCAAAAAATCATCTCCAAAATAATCTAAAAGCGTATAAGGAGTCGAACCGGGCGGTCTTAATGTAAGATGACGGGAGTAGTTTTCAATCCCGGAGCAAAAGCCCATCTCCCGCATCATTTCTAAATCATATCTTGTCCGTTGCTCGAGCCGTTGCGCTTCCAAAAGCTTTCCATTCTCCCGCAGTTCATGCAGCCGTTCCTCAAGCTCCTTTTCAATATTAGCAATGGCAATTTTCATTTTTTCTTCTCTTGTCACAAAGTGTGATGCCGGGAAAATCGCTACATGCTCCCGCTCTCCAATAATTTCGCCTGTCAGAGCATCAACTTCACGGATGCGGTCGATTTCATCTCCGAAAAATTCCACGCGGATACAATGTTCATCGCGCGAAGCAGGGAAAATTTCCACTACATCCCCGCGCACGCGAAAAGTTCCCCTGCGAAAATCTACATCATTTCTTTCATACTGCACATCCACTAAACGGCGCAGCAAGTCATTGCGCTCGATTTCCATTCCTGTACGAAGACTTACGACCAGCTCACGATATTCTTCTGGCGAACCTAAACCATATATGCAAGAAACGCTTGCGATAATAATAACATCTTTCCGTTCAAACAATGCAGAGGTGGCCGAATGTCTTAATTTATCAATTTCATCATTAATGCTCGCATCTTTTTCAATATACGTATCTGTTTGCGGAACATACGCTTCCGGCTGATAATAGTCATAATAGCTGACAAAATATTCAACTGCATTGTTCGGGAAAAATTCTTTAAACTCGCTATACAGCTGTCCGGCTAGCGTTTTATTATGGGCAATGACCAGCGTCGGTTTGTTCACTTCTTTAATCACATTGGATATCGTAAACGTTTTGCCAGTTCCAGTTGCACCTAACAATGTCTGATGTTTTTTTCCTTGCCTGATTCCCTCCACCAGCTCTTTGATAGCTTTCGGCTGATCTCCTTGAGGCTGGTAATTTGAAACTAATTCAAACCGATCCATGGAACATCCTCCAATTCAGAAACTTATATTTTATTTTAACATATAATCAGGCTGAATCACCAAAAATACGAACTGACGTTTGATTTTCATAGACAATAAAAACCTGTCAATCGTGTTGAACAGGTTTAAGTAGATGTTTTCTTATCCTTTTTCATGCTTCTGGCAGCGATAAAACCAGCTGCTAAGCTGGCTACATCCAAAATGGCGATATAAATAGTATCCATATGACCTGCAAAATAAGAGGCAATTAATAAACCAGCCGTCAACAATGTCCCAACGACATGACTATATGTAACTCTTGTGAAAAATAAGACAAGCAAAAAAGGGGCGAATGCGGCAAACACAAGCTTGATCATAAAAAAACCTCTCTTCGTCAACGGTTATACATTTATTATATTGAAGCCCTCAAAAAGCTTTCAAGCAAAACCACAAAAGAGAAGGGAAAAATAAGCCAATGCAAAGAATAAAAAATAATGCGATGTATAGCGGTCAGAAAACCTAGGAAACAGGGGAAATAGTTGAAATCGATGAAGACAAAATAAACGAAAAGAAATAGCTTTATGATTATATTTAAATGCAATAATGAAGCTCATAGGCTAAAAAATTCGCATTTATTAAAGCAACTTTTATACTATATTTACTTTTTTCTTACGGTCACCCCCTAAGACTACCCTAAGCATATAAAAAAGCATCCAATAGTCGCCTTTTTTCACTATTGGATACTCTTTCTTAATCTTGAGATAGATAAAACAAATGATCTAAATTTACATATGAAATATCGTATTCAGAATTTACTGCATGTAATATTTTTTGATAATCTTCCACCTTAAGATCTAGTGGTAGATTTTCAAACAATTCTCCATTTACATGAAAATCCAGTATTAATGCACAAAAATCTTTACCATCAACTAAATCCATTGCAAACTCTCTAAAAATATCTGCATCTTCTTCATTTAACTGTTCATCTGACAATACATAGATTTTTATTACATTTTGAAATTGTTGAATATCCTCTTCATTCATGTATTTATAAAGGTCTTCTTAATCCCCGATAATAAGATATCCCATAGACATACTGTTTTTAAATAATAAATAAATTTCTAAATCCCTAAGTCTAATTTGTCTTTTTTAAGATATATAATTTAATTGATTCTCCCTCTAAATGTAGAGATGTTTAATAATTATTTAAAGATTAAAAAATATTTTTCAATATTCGTTTTGTTTCAGCATATACATTGCAATACTCCTGAACTCCACTTATCAAAAAATGAATGATTCCAGCCACCTAAACTTAATCATCTCATCTGTAACATAAAGAGCTGTTAGGTCACCGAGCAATATCTTGGATCAATTCTCTTTAGCATTAGTTTTAGCTTTATCTAATTCTTTTTGGTTCTTAACTGCATTCTTGAAAGTTTCCTTTTCTTGTACACATTTTTTGTATGCCTGATTTTATTTTATGACTTGGATTATCTGTAACGATTATTTGCCGATAAATGTTCTTGAGCTTTATTTTTGATTATTCTCCAAAAACGCCTCATATGCTAAACCGATTGCTCCGCAAAGTCCCGCATTATCCCCTAATCCGGGCGGAACAATATAATCTGCAATGTTTTCTAGCACCACCTCATGGCGAACATAACCGTTTAATAAAGCTTGAACATTTTGATGTATAAGGGGGAACAATTGCTTTTGTTTGGCGACTCTGCCGCCAATTATTATTTTTTTAGGCGATAAAACGAGTATAAGGTTGGCAATTCCTTGTGCAATATAGTACGCTTCCAAATCCCATACTTTCTCATTTTTTTCTAATTCTTGCCCCTTTTTTCCCCAGCGTTTTTCTATAGCAGGACCGGATGCCATTCCTTCCAAACAATCTTTGTGATACGGACAATTGCCGGCAAACGAATCTTCAGGATGGCGCCGAACAAGCATATGCCCCATTTCCGGATGGATTAGCCCGTGTACTAGATGTCCTTCAGAGATGGCACCGACTCCGATCCCGGTACCGATCGTCATATAAATGCAGCTATTCAGACCTTTCGCAGCCCCCCATTTCATTTCCCCCAGCGCTGCTGCATTGACGTCGGTATCAAAGCCAATTGGAATAGGAAATTCTTTTTTTATCGCTCCGACAAGATTTATATTCGCCCACTGTAGCTTCGGAGTAGATGTTATGTATCCGAATGTTTCGCTTGTGCGATCTAAATCAATCGGACCGAATGAGCCAATTCCAAGCGCTTTGATATCTTTATCCCGAAAAAATTTGACCACTTGTTCAAGCACTTCATCAGGCGTTGTCGTCGGAAAAGAAGTCCGCTCGATGATATTTCCGTTTTCATCTCCAATTCCACAGACAAATTTTGTTCCGCCCGCTTCAATTGCACCTAAAAGCATGCACAATTCCTCCCATGATTTTGTCCAAAATGTTATGTCCAATTTTTCATTAGCGGCAGGTTGTCAAATTAATAAGATTATAATAAATGTCATATGTTTATGGAAGAGAAATATTAAAAAATGCAAGAAAAAAAAGGCGATCAGCCATTAGCTGAAAGCCTCATATTTAGAAGTTTTTTATTTCGTTCCCATAAAATCGTTAAACTAATGAGGGTCACTAAAACAGTCGCCCCCATATCAGACAGAATGGCTATCCAAAGCGTAAGCCAGCCTGGAATCGTCAGCAGCAGTGCAGCGGCTTTTAAACCTAGAGCAATCCCGATGTTTAACTTGATGATTCTGTTCACCTTTTTGGCGGTTGAAATAGCTTCAGGCAGCTTTCCTAAATGATCTTGCATTAAAACGATATCAGCCGTTTCAATTGCGCTGTCTGTTCCTTTTCCCATTGCAATGCCTAAATCAGCAGCTGCGAGCGCAGGCGCATCATTGATACCATCTCCGATCATTGCCGTTTTTCCTGAGAGAGACAGCTCTTTTACCTTTTCCACCTTTTCTTCCGGCAGAAGGTTTGCAAAATATTCGCTTAAACCAACCTTTTTCGCCACTTTTTCAGCAGTTTTTTCGTGGTCTCCTGTCAACATGACAGTCCTCTTCACACCTGTTCGGTGAAGCATGCGGATCACCTGGCTGCTTTCCTGCCGAATTTCATCCGCTATACCGACCATACCGAGAACGTTTTTGTCATCTGAAACCAAAACGATTGTTAGTCCTTCCTGTTTAAAGGTCTTTATATCTTCCTTTACATTTTCGCTGAGCGAAAGATGTTGAATCGTTTTTTCATTGCCGATACGGTATTCCTTCCCGTCTATCTCCGCTTTTATTCCCTCACCTGATGTTACAACAACGGAGCGAGCCTCCAAAAGGGAAACGTTTAACTCATCTATTTTTTTCATAATGGCTTTAGCGATCGGATGAGTAGAGGATTTTTCAATTGATCCGATGATGCTCCAAAAAGAAGGATCATATTCTACAAACTTCTCTACATAAGGCTCCCCTTTTGTCAGTGTTCCTGTTTTATCAAAAGCTATTATTCCAATTTTCCCTAATTGCTCTAAATAAACCCCGCCTTTTACAAGAATGCCTTTGCGTGCATTTCTCGTGATTCCTGAAACGATAGCAATGGGAGAGGATAAAACTAATGCACATGGACAGCCTACAATTAACACTGCCAATCCTTGATATAAAGATGTTCTCCAATCAACTCCTAAGAAAAGCGGCGGAATAAAAATAACGACAAGAGAGATAAGCATGATCAAAGGAGTATAATATTTCGCAAACTTATTGATGAATTGCTCAGTCGGCGTTTTTGTTTCCTGCGCTTCTTCAACTAAATGCAAAATTTTCGCTAGAGACGATTCTTCATAAGGCTTTGTTATCCGAACTTTCAAAATTCCTTCATTATTAATGCTTCCGCCAAACACTTCATCTTTTGCTTCCTTTTCAACAGGGAGAGATTCTCCAGTAATGGCCGCTTCATTAACTGAGCTTTTCCCTTCCACCACTATCCCATCCGATGGAATTTTTTCACCGGCTTTGACAAGAACAATATCCCCTGCCTTGATGTCATGAATGGAAACTTTCTTTTCCTGGCCATTTATAACAATCGTAGCTTCATTCGGCGCAACTTCTAAAAGCGATTCGATAGAACGACGGGCCTTTTCCATTCCCAAGCCCTCTAAATATTCGTTCACTCCAAATAAAATGGCAACAACAGCACCTTCCTTCCACTCTCCAATGCCAAAAGCCCCAATCAAAGCAATTGTCATAAGGGTGTCAATGTTAAATTTCAATCGAACGAGGTTTTTGGCCCCTTTCAAAAATGTTTTATATCCGCTGATCACCGTAGCAATTATATACATTGTAACAGAGGCGGATGGTGATAATGTTTTTTCGAACACAACAGCAGCTATAAAAGCTAAAACCGAGAGCAAAACGAGCCACAATAAATAAGAATGTGTATCTTCATGTTTATTTTCTTCCTCAATATAGGCCCCATCCGATGCTAAAATTTTTTTGACTTTAGCAATATTAATTTCTTCATTGACATACAGTTTGCTAGATTGAAAATTTAATTTTGCATTTTCCCCATATTCAAGCTTTTGGATTTCCTCTTCCAGATTCTTTGCGCAATTTGCACAAGACAATCCCTTTACCCGATACTGAATCATTCTCTAATCCTCCAATGAAATAGAGTACACATTGCAGTATACAGTATATGTGTTTATATGAATAAGTGTTCATATTTTATATGTCCATTTTATGAAAAGGCAATTCAATTGTCAAATATTTTCGTAAATATAATTTTGACATGTACATATGAATAACCTTACAATATTAATGTTATCGAAATTCGATATCGATTCTCAAAATGGGGGTAAAAATGGAAGATAAAGTGTTGCGCAAGCTTTTTCTCGGTTTTATACATATTCATATTTTACATCATGCAAGCGAACATCCTATATTCGGCTTGTGGATGCTTGAGGAACTGAAAAGTCATGGCTACAACATAAGTGCAGGGACTCTTTATCCGATTCTCCACGCAATGGAAAAGGACGGACTGTTGGAAAAAACAGAACAAAATGTAGAAGGAAAAATACGAAAATATTATACAACTACACAGAAAGGGAAAGCCGTTCTGAAAGAAGCCCGGACGAAAGCGTACGAGCTTTTTAAAGAAATACATAATGAAGGTGGGGGATAACATGAAGGAATCAAAATGGAAAACGCTGTTCGAGATATTTGCCATTTCCACAAAGCTTGGATTGACCTCATTTGGGGGACCAATCGCCCATTTAGGATATTTTCATGAAGAATATATTCGGAGAAGAAAATGGTTGGATGAAAAGAGCTATGCAGATTTGGTTGCTTTATGCCATTTTTTACCCGGACCTGCCAGCAGTCAAGCCGGGATCGGCATCGGTCTCATGCGGGGAGGAATATTAGGCGGACTTTGCGCCTTTATCGGCTTTACGTTTCCGTCTGCAATCGCACTGATGATCTTTGCTCTTATTCTTAAAGAGTTACATATTGTTGATGCCGGTTGGATTCACGGCTTAAAGATTGTTGCTGCTGTTGTAGTCGCCCATGCTGTTATTGGAATGGCACAAAAACTTGCCCCTGACCGAGGGAGAAAAGCCATCGCATTAGGCGCGCTAGTCGTTACTTTATTATGGCAACATGCTTTTTCCCAAGTTGTCGTCATGTTGCTAGCGGCTTTTATTGGATTTTTATTATATAAAAAAGTAGAAGAAGACACCCAGACTTCGTTGCAGGTGCCGATTTCAATACGATTTGCCGCAAGCTGTTTATTGTTATTTTTCGGGCTTCTCCTTTTCCTTCCTTTATTAAAAGTGTGGACTTCTTCTTACTGGATCGGCTTGTTCGACAGCTTTTACCGCTCTGGATCTCTCGTATTTGGGGGCGGACATGTGGTGCTCCCGCTGCTTGAACAGGAATTTGTTCCAACAGGAATGTTAACAGAAAAAGAATTTTTGGCTGGTTACGGAGCAGCACAGGCAGTTCCTGGTCCTTTGTTTACATTTGCTTCTTATATTGGAGCGGTCATGAATGGATGGGCTGGGGGATTCGTTGCAACTTGCGCCATCTTTCTTCCGGCAATTCTGCTCATTTTTGGTACATTACCGTTTTGGGGAAAGCTTCGAAGCAATTCAAAGATTAATGGTGCGTTAATGGGCATACAAGCTGCTGTCGTCGGAATTTTAATTGCCGCTTTTTATGATCCGATCTGGATAAGCTCCATTAATCGTCCGATTGATTTTGCTTTTGCTGCAATTTTATTCAGTATGCTCGCTTATTGGAAGATAGCTCCATGGATCATCGTCTTAACGGGCGCCATTGGCGGCTTGTTCTTGTAAAATTAGATCTGCTGACACAAAGATCCTTCAGGTTTCATTTGATATGATCCCTCTTATGTAGACCTGTCTACCATAAGAGGGATTCCTTTACGGCTAAACCGGACAAAGTATGCCCTTTTCCGACATTTTTTGATCTGGCAGAAGCTGCTATTCATGCCCGGCTTCACCTGTTCCTGTATGAAGGCTAGCCGACAGCGTGAATTAACCAAGTTAACGTTTAGGCAAGGCTGTTCAAGAACGAGAGGTTATCTTCTGCTAGTCAATGATTAAAATAAACATATTGAAATGCTCAATTTCCATGCTTGGCAGCTTCTCAAAAAGATAACTGAATCGACTTCTCAATGATTGCTCGCAAGTACCCTGAAATGTCTTTATACGTCTCTCCAGCTGCAATCTACTTTGAAGCAATCATCTTTTAAAAACTGCTTCATTTATCTCATTGCTAATGTCACTTTTAAAGAGCTCTTAGATTTCTTAAGCCCGCTGAAAATGCCTCAGAACTAGTTGACCGTATTTCCAATCTGAAAGGTTCCCTCCTCATTATGTACTGTTAAACAGATTTCCTAAACTTGACAAAAAACAGAATGCAAAATATAATAAAATATGAACATATGCTCATATATAATAAAAGAACGAGGGAATTATGAATGAAGACGGAAGATCATTCTTTCTTAAAACCTGAAACAATTGAACATATATCGCAAATATTTAAGGTGTTAGCCGATCCTACTCGAATTAAAATTCTTTATTTGTTATCACAAGAAGAGTGCAGCGTAAATCATATTGCCGAAGTGTTGGAAATGTCTCAATCAGCAGTTTCCCATCAGCTTAGTATATTGCGAAATCTTAGACTTATTAAGTATCGCCGTGAAGGAAAAACACTGATTTACTCCTGTAATGACGAACACGTTTTTTCATTATTAAAACAAGCCATTGATCATTCTGAACATCAGTAAGGAGGCATTTGACCATGAACAGCCATCACCACTCTCACGACCATCACGACTTTAACAGGGAAAACAATAAAAAAGGACTTATAATTGCACTGCTCATTACTGTTGGAATTTTGCTGTTAGAGTTTTTCGGGGGGTTAATGACAAACAGTCTGGCCCTTCTTTCTGACTCTGGACATATGCTTAGTGACGCCAGTTCGCTTGCTCTTAGCCTAATTGCTATATGGTTTGCGGCCAAACCAGCCTCCCCAAATAAAACGTATGGCTTTTATCGTTTTGAAATTTTAGCCGCTTTGTTTAATGGAGTTACCTTATTTGTTATCGCTGGATTTATCATTTGGGAAGCTGTTCAGCGTTTTTTCAATCCGCCGACTGTAGCAAGCGGCTCGATGATGTTGATTGCGTCTATTGGTCTTTTTGCTAATCTTTTAAGTGCCTGGGTGTTAATGAGAAAAGGTGATGTGAAACATAATGTCAATGTTCGCAGCGCTTATCTTCACGTTATCGGCGATGCATTAGGCTCTGTCGGAGCCATTGCTGCAGGATTCATCATGTGGCTCTTTGACTGGTATATAGCAGACCCTATTATTTCCATTTTAGTTACTTTATTAATATTAAAAGGCGCTTGGGGAGTTTTGAAGCATAGCATACACATTTTGATGGAAGGAACGCCCGTTACCATTGATCAAAATGAAGTGAAGAAAGCCTTAAAAAGTATTGAAGGTGTGAAGGATGTTCACGACCTGCATATTTGGACGATTACATCAGGTTTAGATTCACTAAGCTGCCATATTTTAATTGAAGATCATCATGACAGTCAAAAGGTGTTACAAGCTGCCATTCACATGATTGAAGAAAAATTTAAGATTTTGCATACAACCATTCAAATTGAAACCTCTCAAATCCATCATGGAAAAATGAAAGTCTAGCTTTTTTCGGAGTTGATTGAAATGAGACAAAATGTTGATGTTCTTGTAATCGGTGCTGGCCAAGCAGGATTAGCGATAGGGTATTATCTAAAGCAACACGATATATTATTTGCCATTGTCGGCAAGGAAAATCGAATCGGAGATGTTTGGAGAAATCGTTACGATTCTTTAGTGCTTTTTACCCCTCGATCGTTTAGCTCCTTGCCAGGAATGGTCTTAAAGGGTGACCCGAACGGATATCCAACTAAGGATGAAATAGCCGATTATTTAGAGGATTATGCTCAAAAATTCGAATTGCCTATTCATCTGAATACAGAAGTCATTTCTCTTCAAAAAGAAAATGAGATTTTTAAAGTGACAACCAACCATAGGAGATATATGGCAAATAAAGTGGTTATAGCAACAGGGCCTTTTCAAAAGCCTTATCTTCCACCATTTGCCGAAAGCTTATACGATCAAGTGTATCAAGTGCATACATCCGGCTATTTGAATCCATCTCAATTGCAAGATGGCTCTGTTTTAGTAGTCGGTGCAGGAAATTCTGGAGCGCAAATTGCAGTTGAATTGTCCGAAGACAGAGAAGTTTATTTATCAGTAGGTCATAAAATGAGATTTCTCCCCCTTGAAATTATGGGGAAAAGTATTTTCTGGTGGTTTCAAAAAATAGGTTTATTAGACGTCCATATCAACAGCCCGTTAGGCAGGTTGATCAGTAAACAAAGCGATCCTATTTTCGGTAAAGAGCTGAAACATTTACTACAAGAAGGCAAAATAAAAATGAAGCCTAAAACAGAGAGTGTTTCAGGAGATGTTATCTCTTTTGCAGATAACAGTCAAATTCAAGTTCAAAATGTCATTTGGGCAACCGGATTTTATTTTGATTACAGCTGGATACAAATTCCTAATGTTTTAGATCATAGAGGAAAGCCCGTTCACCAAAGAGGGGTTACTCCTGTGAAAGGATTGTACTTCTTAGGATTGCCTTGGCAATATCGGAGAGGCTCCGCTCTTATCGGAGGGGTGGGCGCCGATGCAGAGTACTTGATAAATGATATTTTAAACCATTGAAGGTGCTTGCAATGTTTAGCTAAAGTTTTTCTAGCCGCGGCTATTTTCATGATTAGACATATTTACTGAAAGGCTTCAAATATCATTGAACAATGTCAGTTCCTTTGTACAATGATTTCTCGAGCCTAATTCTGCTAGCTATAACATTTTTTGACGTAAAAAACCACTTAGCCAATCATTGACTAAGTGGTTTGATGTGATAGAGAAAATATACCTTTATCGTTCCGGAAAAAAAATGAAACTCATTCCGAAGAATTATGGCCTATTCCTAAAAATTGTGCCGCTATTCCGGTTGATTATGAACCATTCATACCGGTTAAGAGGCTTCTGACTTCCACTTCTCATCTTGCACAAAGAGCAAGCCGAGTTCATGATGCTCCCCTTCGTATAAGGCGCGTTGGACAAAACGGATTTCTTTGTTATGTCCTAGTACCTCCAACTTACAATGCGTCCTGCTTATCTGCAGCGCTTCGTAAAATTCGTACGTTGTTTTTACATTTTTTCCATTCACCTTTGTTATAACTTCTCCCGCTTTTATTCCCATTTTCTCTCCCGGGGATTGAGGAAGCGTGCCTAATACGACCAGTCCATAATCTTGTTTCGAGAAATAAAAAGCGGCCGAATTATCATTCATCCTTTGTTTTACAGTTATTAATCCCTTTCCTATCAATGCTAGAGCCGCGGCAACAAACGACAGAAATGGAGCCCACAACGAAGCAGCAGCAACAACAAGAGAAATAATTCCAAGAATCGAAATGCGCCGGCCTGTTACTTGAATGCTTTCCTTTGGCAAAGACCCTTGAATTCTTTGATAAAAACCGACAAAATACGGAATCATCACGAGCATAAATGGTTCACCATTTAAAGAAATAATTGGCCACCAAGAAAAAGGAGATTCCAATGAACCGCCTGGAACTAAAAGCATTAACGGAATCATCCATGTTCTGTTCGCTACATGATTCCCAATCGGCATTCCTCTCTTGCTTTTTATGATAAATGGGGATGTATGGTAATGTGCTGTTCGATAGATGAGAATCCCTTCACAAATAAGCAAAAAGCTCAAAAATAGCGACAAGACGCTGTAGTTTGTTTTATCAAGGCTCACAAAAAATTCATCGATCCAAGGAGATTGATCTGCCACTCCATTTAATAAAGCTGTTAAAAAAATCGTTCCGCCCAATGAGATCGTTGATGACAAAAAACGCGGCTGAAAAGTTAAACTAACAGCCAGCAGCCAAATAGTCAATAAAACGAGTGTTCCGAATGGAATCCACAGTCCTAGAAGCATGAAAAGAACAGAAAGGATAAGGCCAGCGATAATTCCCTTCGTATAAGTAAAACGAATATCGTCAAACACATCATATACGCGCACATGAAAAGATTTTCGTTCTCTTCTAACCCGCCAATATCCATTTAAAAAGGAAAAAATGAGAAAGAAATACAAAAGCGGATGCAAGAAAAAACGGCCTATGCTGAAAAGCAATTCTAAAAGCCATTGTCCAACCAAACGGCCCACCCCTTTTACGAATCATATGAGACTTTCCTTTATTTTATCAAATCTTTTAAAAAAGAAGCTAGAACGTCATATAAAAAACTGGAAATAGGTAAAAAGGCCGATTGACCAAATTCATGGAGCAGCGGCTTTTTTGGCTTCATACCGCTTTTTTCTAAAAAGCTGAATGAATCAGACTTGCAGCAAATTGATCAAAAAATTGAGCAAGGAAACAGCCACTTAACAATGCCGCTCTGTCACTTCCCGATGATTTAAAAGAAAACGCAGCCTTATTGTCATAAAGCTGCGTCCATCCTCTGTATGCATAAATAATTGTAAATTTCACTACGATATGAAAGCAGAAATTTTCTCAACTGAAAAGCCTGCACAAGGAAGCGAAATCTCATTTAGAGGCTGTCCATAAAGTGAAATCCCTATTGAAAACAAAAAATCATAAACATCGATATATCAACGTTTCTAAAACATTAAAGGGGGCGTCAATAAGCCGTAAAAACGACTTATTAGACAGCCCCTTAAACAAAATGCAACAGAAAAGCTGCCGTATTTTTTCAATATTTAAGAAGATCGTGCTAATAGTGAAATGGCAGTTTGCAGCTGCAAGTCATTTTGTTTTGAACGAGTTTCTTTTGTGATCAATTCATTCATTTTTATAGCTGTTTTCTGATCCACTTTCCCCGTCACGGATAAACCGTTCATTTTTTGAAACGCCTTTACAGCCAGCTCGGTTTCTGCACTGAAATAACCGTCTTTTCTCCCAGGATCATAACCTAATCCTGATAATAATATTTGTGCAATGCGAACTTGTTCATTATTCATCTCTTTTTTTAATGGCTGTAAAATATCGAGCGGTCCAGCTTTAAAATAATCCGGCTGCGATATTTTTACCGTTGGTTCCACACCTTTTTCATGAATCCAATTTCCTTTAGGAGTCAACCATTTGTATAACGTCAGCTTTATGTTGCTTCCATCATCCAGCGGTATTGTTTGCTGAACTGTTCCCTTTCCAAAGGATTTTTCGCCGACAATGGCATACCCTCCTGCTTCTTTCAATGCAGCTGCCAAAATTTCCGAAGCAGATGCGCTGCCGTTGTCAATTAAGACTGCAATAGGATAATGCTTCTTTTCTTTTAATGTTGAATAATACATCTCCCTTTTTCCGTCTCTCTTTTCTATTTGAATATATGGTGCATGATTAGGGACGAGCTGCTGCAAAATTTGCTCTACAGCCTGCAAATATCCCCCCGGATTGCCGCGAACATCGATGACTAGACCGTTAATTTTCTTTTTTTCTAACATTTTTAGCTTTTGTTTAAAGTCATCAGCTGTCCTTTCAGAAAATGAAGTAATATGCAAGACGCCTAACCGCTTGTCATTTTTATTGATTTCGGAGCTGAACACTGTTTCAATCGGAATCTCATCCCGCTTTACTTCAAAAAACAATAAATCTTTACTTCCAGGGCGGCGTATCGTAAGTTTGACGGTTGTTCCTTTTTCTCCTCTGATTTTCAGTACTGCTTCATGAAGATCTGAACTGGAAACTGTTTTACCATCAATTTTCACAATTTCATCATTTGGTTTTAAGCCCGCTTTTTCCGCCGGCGAATTTTTAAATGGTGAAATAATGGTTATTTTGCCGTTGTTCATACCGATTTCGGCACCGATTCCTTCAAATGAAGAATCAAGGGACTCTGTAAATTGTCTAACAGTTTCCTTATCCATATATACTGAGTATGGATCGCCTAAAGAAGATAGCATCCCTTGAATGGCACCTTCTAGGAGACGTTTTTTGTCGACTGGATGGACATATTTTTCAGAAATTAATTCATACGTTTTTATAAATTTCTCCAATCCTGGAATGGTTTCATCTGAACTTTGCGCAGATGCAGCAATTGTTTTATTTTCCAGCGATTCATTATTTTCAGCATGACCGTGCACATCCAAAACGACGATGGAACTGGTCACTATCCAAAACACTGTAATCAATTTTATTATTTGTTTCATATGTTTTTGCCTTCCTTTCCAACAATCCGAATTATTTATAGCGTATGCAAAGCTTGTACAAATCATGTGCGGATTACAGGAAAAGGAAAAGCAATTCAAAAAAACTTAATATACCGCCCTTTGACAAGAATTTGACCGCTTCTAGCCAGGTTCCATCAAGAAAACAGAAAAATCAGCCAACGATCATCTTTGCTTTGAAAATGGGTAAGGTGTTTTGTTCTCATAAAAACGCTTTCCTTTTCTTTTAGTCAAGCAAACTGCCTACACCGGCATAATCATACGGGAGGAGTAACTATATTTTTTGTAATTATCTATCACTACATGAAAAAGAATTATTGTGAAAATCAATCCATTGAAGCTTGATGTAATCTCCCGTTTCCTCTATTTTTTGCATCGATGAAACACGATCAGAAGAAAACTGTTTTGCAATTTATAAAAAAAATAACAATGCACAACAAACTCTTCTTCCCTAAAGAGCTTATTGTGCATTGTTAATAAATTTTTATGGAAGAACGCTTAAAGGATTGATCGCGCTGGATTTGCCTCGCCATGTTCCGTTATGTACTTCAAAATGCAAGTGCTGCCCTGTTGATCTTCCTGTATTTCCCATATATCCAATAAACTGACCTTGGCTCACTTTTTGACCACTTGAAACGTTAATGCTTCTCAAATGCCCGTAAAGTGTAGTATACGTTTTACCGTTAATATTATGGATGATCATAATAACATTGCCGTAGCCGCTCATTTGTCCAGCATAACTAACCGTGCCGCCAGCAGAAGCGTAAACTGGAACCGTTCCCCGTTTCGCAATATCAATTCCTGCATGGAATCTGCCCCATCTCATACCCATTTTAGAGGTAAGAACACCTGAAGCCGGCCAGATAAAAGATCCGCTTCCTGCAGCTGATGATACAGATGGTTCTGGTGAAGATCCGCCATCGCTTGAAGCAGCAGCTTTATCGCTTGATTTAGAAGCAGATTGTGAAGCTTGAGCCTGTCTAGTCTTTTCTTCTTCTAGTCTTTTTAAATATTCTTGCTGCTGTTGTTCAATCATTTTTTGCTGCTTTGCCAGCATAGCATCTTGATGTACCAAATCTTCTAATTGATCCATTGCCTGGCCATGTTCCGCTTCCAATTGCCCTAACAATTTATCTTTTTCATCAATTTGCTTATCTAGCTCTTGTTTCAATGAAGCCAATTCAGATAAAGCTTCTTCCAAAGAGGACAGCTGTTTGTTTAATTTAGCCTCCGCTTCCTCTTTCAGTTTCATATCTCTTTCATGCTCTTCAATAATTTTTTGATCCGCATCAACGATCGTTGTAACAGCGCTTATACGAGTTACAAAATCATTGAAGCTTTTCGCACCTAAGATAACGTCGAGATAGCTGATTGTACCTCCGGCTTCCTGCAAGGATTTTGCCCGTTCTTTTAACAGTTCATTCCGCTTTTCAATCCGTTTTTTTACTTCAGCAATTTGTTTTTTCAACTGTTCAATTTCAGTTTTAGTTTTCTTGATTTCATTCTCTTTCTCTTCGATTTTTTCACCAGTATCCAGCAATTTTTCATCTAACTTTTTAATCTCTTGATTAAGTTGATTTTGTTTTGTCTCTAATTCTTTTACTTCACTTTTCTTGCTCTCTATATTCGATTGAACATTGGACCGCTCATTTTGAATTCTTGCTTTTTTCTCCTCAAAGGATGACGCATAAGCGCTTTTGCTCAGCGGTACAAATACCCCGCTTGTCCCCAATATAGCTGTAAGACTTAATGTCACTATTCTCTTTTTCACAATCCGGTTCCTCCTCTTAATTCATGTTTTCAATCAATTCGATCTGGTATGATAAGAGCTGCCTAAGACAAACTACACTTTCAAAAACTTTCGAACAGACATTAAGCTTCCCCATATGCCGATTAAGACGCCGATTAACAATAAGATAGCCGATATTTGAAAAACAAAAGGAGAAAATGGCAACAACTCAACAAAAGAACCTTGAATATAAGGAACGGCAATATTTACTAAGCTATTGTAGCTGACAACTAAAACTGTAATTGGTATGACAGCTCCCAGCGCTCCTAAAAACAAACCTTCTAAAAAGAACGGCCAGCGTATAAACCAGTTTGTTGCACCAACAAGTTTCATAATTTCTATTTCTCGTCTGCGGGCAAATATAGTGATTTTTATAGTGTTTGAGATTAAAAACATCGCAGTAAACACAAGTCCGATAATCAAGACTATGCCGATATTTCTTGAAACGTTGACAACTTCAAACAATTTTTTCACAGTTTCTTCTGCATATTGAACATTTTCGACATAGCGCATTTTTTTAATTTCTTCCGCTACAACTGGAGTATCTTCGGGAACTTTCGTTTTGACGATGAAAACATCGTTTAAAGGATTATCCTGTTCAAATAGCTTGAATGACTCTCCTTTTTCACCGAAGCTTTTAATTAATTTTTCCAGCTCCTGGTCTTTGGAAGAAAATTGGACATTCTCTACTTTTTCTAGATTTTTCAATTTCGATTCAAGTTGGTTTTGAGCGTTTTGATCTGCTGTCCTGTCAATTAGCACGGTTATTTCAACATCTTCTTCAATGTTGCTGGCAATATTATTTAAATTCATCATAATAACCAAAAACGTGCCGACCAAAAGAAGGGTCACTGTTACGGCTGATATAGAGGCTATGGACATCCAAGCGTTTCGTCCAAGACTTTTTACCGCCTCCCGCAAATGACGACCGAGAGTTTTATTCATAAAGACCATACTCCCCTCTCGCCTCATCGCGTACAATTTTGCCGTCCTCAATCGTGATAACCCGCTTTCGAATCGTGTTCACGATCACTTTATTGTGGGTGGCCATTAACACCGTTGTGCCCCGATTGTTGATTTCCTCTAGCAATCTCATAATCTCCCAAGAGGTTTCAGGGTCTAAATTCCCTGTCGGCTCGTCTGCTATTATAACAGGCGGATTGTTTACTATGGATCTAGCAATTGATACGCGCTGCTGTTCACCGCCAGACAATTCGTCAGGGAAGGAACGGGCCTTATGCTTCAATTGCACAAGATCAAGCACATTTAATACTTTCTTTTTAATGTTCTTCGGATTTTCACCGATCACTTCCAAAGCGAAGGCAACATTCTCATAAACAGTCAATTTCGGCAATAATTTAAAATCTTGAAAGACAACCCCGATATTTCTCCGCAAATACGGCACTTCTTTTTCTTTTAGGTTTTCTAGTTGTATACCGTTTATGACAATACTGCCTTTTGTAGGCTTTTCTTCCCGATACATCAATTTGATAAATGTCGATTTTCCAGCACCGCTAGGACCTACGATGTATACAAATTCGCCTTGATTGATTTTTATTGAAATACCGTTAATGGCCAAAACACCATTCGAATAGGTTTTATAAACATCCTTCATTTCGATCATGCTATCACCTGAAGTCATTGAATTATTTCAGTACTTAGTCAAAAAAATTTTTATAACTTGAAACTAATGTTATTTTCTATTCGTCTATTAATTATGAAGCAGAAAACAAATCTTACATCCTTCCCACAAAAAACATTATAACATCATTTTTCGTCAAAAATAGACTTTTTCATATTACATTTTTGTTTCAATATCATATTTCGAGGGAAAATTTTTAAAATTCTTGTAAAAAAAACTACAAAATTTTCTATTATCTGCTATTTTTTTCTATAGCATAAAAAAGCGAGGGTGATCATGTCCCCTCGCTTCTTATGTTACTTTTGGCCTGCAAGCCACTCAGCGACAACATCTGCTTCACTATCGTTCAATAAACCTTTTGGCATAGCGCCTTTGCCGTTTAAAATAATATCTTTTATTTCATCTTTGCTATATTTGCTTCCAACTTTCTGTAAACTCGGACCGGAAGCACCTTCAAGATTTTGTCCATGGCAGCTTGTACAATTTTGTTTTATCAGATCTTCTGCAGATGCAGTATTCTCAGCTTGATCTGTTCTGCCATTTGTTCCGCTTTCTTGGTCATTCCCGCCGCCCCCGCATGCAGCTAATACGAGTGAAAGACCAAATACTAAGATCAAGAACTTTTTCACTGCGAAATCCCCCTTCGCCAATTAGTCTCGAAGATATTATAACCTAATTATTGAGGTTTCAATCTGAAACAAATTGACCAACATTTGACAATCCTGTGAAAATAACTTGAATATTGATAAAAAAGAAAAAGGGTGTCTAATAAGTCGTTTTTACGCCTTATAGACGCCCCTTTAATGTTTTAAATGTTGATATATCAATGTTTATGATGTTTCGTTTCAATGGATTTTGACTTTCTGGACAGCCCCACAAGTTCTCTAATCAAATGGAATTTAGGGCAGTTTTTCTTCGTCATTTTTCCGCATCACATTTCTATTCGCTCATCTTTTGTAAACGCGTCATCATCCTTTTCATAACAGCCTTAAGACAATTTTGCTCTTAAATATGCATCAATAAATGCATCAATTTCCCCATCCATTACAGCTTGAACGTTGCCGATTTCGACATTTGTCCGGTGATCTTTCACCAATGAATATGGATGGAAGACATAAGAACGGATTTGGCTACCCCAGCCAATTTCCTTTTGCTCTCCTCGAATTTCCGCTAATTCTTTTTCCTGCTCTTCAATTTTTAATTGGTATAGCTTAGATTTTAACATTTTCATTGCTCGTTCTCTGTTTTTAATTTGAGAGCGCTCCGTTTGACATGTCACGACAATTCCAGTTGGCAAGTGTGTAATCCGTACCGCCGAGTCGGTCGTATTTACGTGCTGCCCTCCCGCACCGCTTGAACGGTACGTGTCAATTTTCAAATCCTCGCTTCTAATTTCAATATCGATTTCATCATTAAATTCTGGCATCACTTCGCAGGAAACAAAGGAAGTATGGCGGCGGCCTGATGCATCAAAAGGAGAAATGCGCACTAACCGATGGACTCCTTTTTCCGCTTTTAAATAGCCGTATGCATTGTGTCCTTTAATTAACAGCGTTACACTTTTTATTCCTGCTTCATCACCCGGAAGATAATCGATCGTTTCAACTTTAAATCCTTTCTTTTCCGCCCATCTCGTATACATTCGCAGGAGCATAGATGCCCAGTCCTGAGATTCCGTCCCTCCTGCTCCCGGATGAAGCTCTAAAATCGCGTTGTTTTTATCGTAAGGCTCATTTAAAAGAAGCTGTAATTCAAAATTATTCAATTCCTTCGTTAATTTTTTCAATTCGGATTCAAGCTCTCTTTGCAAATCATCATCCGGCTCTTCTTTAATAAGCTCGTAAGTTACTTGAAGATTTTCATATGATTCATTTAAATGGTTAAATTCTCCGACAAGATCTTTTAAGGCGTTTGCTTCATTAATTACCTTCTGAGCTGCTTGCTGGTCATCCCAAAAATTTGGCGCAGCCATTTGCTCCTCTAATTTTTTTATGCGTGCTTCCTTCTCTTCTAAGTCAAAGAGACCCCCTAAAATCCGCTAATCGTTTAGCCATTTTCTCCAGTTCATTCCGAATTTCTACTAAATCCATTAGTCCATCACCTCTAAAAATTTTTTGCACAGTATACTATATTTTTGCAGATTCGCTTTGTCCACTTATACATTAGTTAAAAAATTTATGGGACAGGCGAGACTGACATCTCGCCACACCCATTCTATTTAAAATCGTTATCTTCCGCAACAATGTTTGTATTTTTTGCCGCTTCCGCACGGACATGGCTCGTTGCGGCCAACCTCTTTTGCTTTTCTGACTGGTTTCTTTTTCGTCTGGGCGTCTCCTTCTTTCGGCTGCACGGCTTCGCCGACCGCCACTTCCTGACGTTCCAAATTGTTTTGAATTTCAGCTTTCATTATATATTTTGTAACCTCTTCTTGGATGGACGCAATCATATTTTCAAACATTGTGTAGCCTTCCAATTGATATTCACGAAGCGGATCGGTTTGTCCGTATGCACGTAAATGAATGCCTTGGCGAAGATGATCCATTGCATCGATGTGATCCATCCATTTTGTATCAACGGCGCGGAGTACAATGACTCGTTCAAATTCACGCATGTTTTCCTCGCCAAAAGCAGCTTCTTTCTCATCATAACGCTTCTTCGCTTTTTCCCAAATGATATCAATGATTTCATCCGATTCTTTTCCGCGAAGGTCATTTACATTAAAGTCATCTGCTTCATCCAAAATATTTGCTTTTACCCAGTCGACTAATCCTTCAAGGTTCCAGTCTTCCGGAAGCTCTTCTTCAGGCGTAAATGACTGTACAACACGGGTAATTGTTTGTTGAATCATGTCTTCAACATTTTCTCGCAGATTTTCAGATTCAAGCACTTCATCTCTTTGTTTATAAATAATTTCACGCTGCTGACGGAGCACATCATCATATTGAAGAAGCTGCTTCCGCGCATCAAAGTTGTTTCCTTCCACCCGTTTTTGCGCCGATTCCACAGCACGGGTAATCATTTTGCTTTGAATCGGCTGGGAATCGTCCATTCCAAGCCGATCCATCATGCTCATCATACTTTCTGAACCGAATCGGCGCATCAGTTCATCTTCCATTGACAAATAAAACTGCGTAACACCCGGGTCTCCTTGACGTCCAGAACGTCCTCTCAGCTGATTGTCAATTCTTCGGGATTCATGGCGTTCTGTGCCGATGACGGCTAATCCACCCAACTCTTTTACGCCTTCGCCGAGCTTTATATCCGTTCCCCGTCCGGCCATATTTGTCGCGATCGTCACAGCATTCTTTTGTCCGGCTTGTTCAATAATTTCTGCTTCCTTTGCATGGTTTTTTGCATTCAACACATTGTGCGGAATTCCCCGCTTCTTAAGCATATTAGAAAGCAATTCAGATGTTTCAACCGCGACTGTACCTACTAGAACAGGCTGACCAATCATGTGCCGCTGAACGATGTCTTCTACAACCGCTTTAAATTTCCCCTCCATTGTACGGTAAACGAGGTCCGGACGATCTTCGCGGATAACCGGCTTGTTTGTCGGGATGGTAATAACCTGCATGTTATAAATGTTGCGAAATTCTTCTTCTTCTGTTTTCGCTGTACCTGTCATTCCCGCCAGCTTTTCATACATTCGGAAATAGTTTTGGAACGTGATCGTTGCCAACGTCATGCTTTCATTTTGAATTTCAAGGCCTTCTTTCGCTTCGATTGCCTGATGCAAACCGTCGCTGTAACGGCGGCCTTTCATTAACCGTCCGGTAAATTGGTCTACAATGATCACTTGTCCGTCTTCAACGACATAATCAACGTCTTTATGCATGACGACGTGGGCTTTCAGCGCATTGCTGATATGATGGTTTAGTGTGACGTTTTTTAAATCGAACAAATTATCAATATGGAAAGCACGCTCCGCTTTTTCAATCCCTTCTTCTGTAAGTTGAACGGATTTCGTTTTTTCATCATAAGTATAATCTTTATCCTTTTGAAGCGTTCTGACAAAAGCATTTGCCTGAATATACAGTTTGGTGGATTTTTGTGCTTGTCCAGAAATAATAAGCGGAGTTCTTGCTTCATCAATTAAAATGGAGTCTACCTCATCGATTACCGCAAAATGCAGAGGGCGCTGCACTTTTTGTTCCTTGTATAAAACCATATTGTCGCGCAAATAATCAAACCCAAGTTCGTTATTTGTTGAATAGGTGATATCAGCTTCGTAAGCAGCCTTTTTCTCCTCTTTTGACATACCGTTTAAATTTAAACCAACAGTCATGCCGAGAAATTCAAAAATTTTGCCCATTTCTTTTGCGTCCCGGCTTGCCAAATATTCATTGACGGTAACGACGTGAACGCCTTTCCGCGTCAACGCATTTAAGTAAACAGGCATCGTTGAGGTTAATGTTTTCCCTTCACCTGTCTTCATTTCCGCAATATTGCCTTCGTGAAGGGCAATAGCTCCCATAAGCTGTACTTTATATGGATACAGGCCGAGCACTCTGTGAGCGGCTTCTCTTACAACTGCGTAGGCTTCCACAAGCAGATCATCGAGTGTTTCTCCCTTTTCAAGCCGTTCCGCAAACTCAGCTGTTTTTGACCTCAATTCCAAATCAGAAAGCTTTCTCATATCTGGACCGAGAGCATTTATTTTTTCAGCTATTTTTTCATAACGAGCTAAAGTGCGTTTATTCGGATCAAACACTTTATTTAAAAGTCCAAGCATCTTTAACGCTCCTTAATTTATTTTATTATTTTAGTTTCTTTTAAATTTTATCACTGCTTTTCCAAGCATACAACTTTTGCTGTGTGAAAGTCTTTCCATAAACCCGTCCCATTTGTCTACATTTTATTTGCTTGAAGGTAAAAAAAGTACAGCCAAGGTAGGCTGCACTTTTTTTATATAATAAATTTTACTCATTCGGTTCAATTAATCCATAGCGGCCGTCTTTTCTGCGGTAGACAACATTTGTTCTATTTGTATCAGAGTTCGTAAAAACAAAGAAGTTATGGCCGAGCATGTTCATTTGCAAAATAGCTTCCTCAGTATCCATCGGCTTTAAATTGAACCGTTTTGTTCTTACAAGTTCGATATCCTCTTCATTCACATCAATGTCATCATTCGTTTCCGCATTGATGAAATATTTAGCATCAACTTGTTGTTCACGAAGCTTCCGGTTTACTCTTGTTTTATGCTTGCGGATCTGACGTTCAAGCTTATCAACGACAAGATCAATCGCAGCATACATATCTTCATGATATTCCTCAGCACGCATCACTAAATGCGTCATTGGAATCGTTACTTCAATTTTAGATTCTTTGTCATTATAATATTTTAAATTCACATTTGCATCGGCTTGTACTCCATTATCAAAATAACGTTCAAGTTTAGATAATTTTTTTTGTACATATTCTCTTAATGCTGGAGTTACTTCAATGTTTTCCCCTCTAATGTTGTATTTCATATTGAGCTCCTCCTTTTATTAAGGGATATATATATAGTTCGATATTTCGTTCGTTTTTCCTTTCACAAAATAAAAAAAATCGTGAACATTTTATGAATGCTGATGAGCGGGGAAAACGATTTTCACACTTTCATCCATCGCTACATGATCGTGTCTTTTTGTACATATATTGCTATTTTTTCTTATCATAAAAAATGCCATCAATAGTGGCATTCGCATAAGAGTTCATATATTTTTTTGTCATCTCTTTCTGGGCTTTCATCTTGACGATATCATGTTGTATCTCTTGTTTTATTAGTTTAAGCTGCTCAACAAGAATTTGATTCAATTGGATAATTTTTCTTCCTGCTTCTTTCTCCTTGGGCGTGAAGGGAGGATTCATGCTTTTTGTTAACTCCTCCCGTTTTGCCAGCAAGTCTTCTATTTTTTGTATCACTTGATCACGGTCGCGATGTTGATCTTTAGACCGTTTTGTCAATTCCACTAACTCTTCCGTTATTTCCAACAATTTTTCCACTTCGTCCATTACGCTTGTCCGCCTTCACTATGCCGCTGTTTCCGGTTGATTTGGATTACTTCTTTCCACGTATCTCTGAACTCTGTCACATATCCTTCCACTTCTTCAATAATGGTGACATCGTTTTTAAAATTGGCCTCAACAAGCCGTCGATTCATGTACTCATACAGTGCGTACATATTTTTAGAAATCTCAATATCCATATTTAGCGTGGCCATTAGTTCACAAATGATTCTTTGTGCTTTTTGTAAATTTTCGTTTTTTTGTTGGATAGATTTTTCTTCTATTGCTTTTTTCGCAAGCTTTAAAAATTTTAAACACCCGTTATAAAGCATTAACGTGAGTTCACCCGGTGATGCAGTTTGTACGCTGTTTTCCAAATAAGATTGATAAGGATTGTTCATTGCCATTTAAGACACTCCTCAGATATCATATCCATTAAAAAGTAAATAGTAAAGGCAGACGATTAAGCGCCGCCTCCAAATAATTGCATCAAATATGCTGACTGTTGGTTCGCCCGCTGAATCGCCTGTTCCATTGCCGTAAATTGCCGATAATATCTTGATTCGATTTGTATAAGCCGATCTTGAAAGGCATTGATTCGATTATCCAAATCTTTTAAGTTTTTTCCAATCGTAAACTGGTCATTTGTAGACAAAGACGTTCCCGCTTTGTCTTTGATTTTTGTCATCATACCTTTCAAAGAATCGCGGAGACGGCGGGCAATCCCTTTATCATTGTAAGATTCGCCGTCAGACATAAATAGTTTATAGATCGCTTCTGGATTTTCCTGAATTTTTTCCCGGAGTTTATTTTCATCAATTGTAAGTTTGCCTCGGTCCAAATAATTGGCTGTTGTTGAAATCCCAATATCCGTAAGCTGCTTAAACCCTTTCAAAGCATCTCCGGCGACAGGAGAATATAAATCCAACCGCATTTGATTAAGACCGCTTGTTAAAATCGCATCGCCGCGAAGAAGGCCACTTTTCGCTTTTTCTTCCCACAGCTCGATTTGCTTTTCCGTCATTTCCTCTTTTTGTTCATCCGTTAGGGGAGGAAAATTCCGGAAGCGCTCTTCTGTTAATTTGCCATTAATCTTTTCAATCACTTCATTATATTTATTAACAAATTTTACAATAGTATCGAGAATTGCATCAACATCTGTTGATGTAGAAATCGTAACAGGACTTGTCGTTACATTTTTAATTGTATATTCAATCCCCGCAATCGTAAATGTATTAGATGTTTGGACAGTTTCGTAGCCGTTGATTTTAACTTTTGCATTTTGACCCGCAGTTTCGGGGATTAGGTTAAACGTTGTATCATCAAGTGAAAAACCTAGGCTTTGCAAAAAATCAAATGTTTCACTATCGGCAGCTTTAATCGTTCCACCTTCACCTGTTTTATTATTCGTTAAAACGAGCCTTTCCACACCAGATGAATCCTTTAATTTCATCCCCGTAACGCCTAGATTTGAGCTGTTGATTTTGTAGATAACATCATCAAGCGTATCATTTTCACCAATATTAATCGTCACTTCTCTCGTTTCTGTTGAACCTGGATCGGTCACTTCAAATTTTAGCGTTCTTGCACCAGATGTAAAATTATTTAACGTTGCTGCACTATATGTGGCAGCCTTAGCCAATTGTTGGACTTCAATCGCTGTTGACGTATTGGCTGAAGCGTTGATTGCCTTTGCCACAACAGCTGACTCATCAGAGCTCGTCACTTTTTTTTGCCGGAAATTCGACAGTCTGTATACGCCGTCAAAAATCAATCTGTCCAATTCGTCCAACAGCTTGTTGATTTCCCTGTAGCTGTCGCGCTGCCATTCAAAAATTTGCTTTTGTTGGACCATTTTATCGAGCGGAATTCTTTCTGCCTTCATTAAATCTTTTACGAGAGCGTCAATGTCCATTCCGCTTGCCAAACCGACAATTCGCATTGTTTCCACCCCTAGTTAAATTTTCCGATCCACGATTAATCCCATCAGCTCTGCCATTGCCGCATATATATCAAGCATTTTTTTCGGAGGAATTTCCCTGATGACTTCGTTCGTCTCTACATTGACAACTTGTACAAAATATTCTTTCAGTTCTTCATGAAGTACAAATTGAATCGATGTTTTAATCGGCTTCAAAAAATTGTTCAAATCCTCAATTGCTTCCTCCAGCGTAACTTTAGCTTTTTTTTCTTCTTCTTGGACAGGCTGCTGGTTTTCAGGCATTGACAATTTTTCCTCTTTTCCTTGCATATCCTGCAAAAAAGCATTATTATTAACACCGGTTATCTTTTGTATTCCCATATTCCTTCTCCTCCGAGGAATTCTTGCTATTTTATTTATCGGTAAAAAATTGCCTTGTTTTAGCATCTTTTGACAAAACATTCATAACTTTATTGAAATGATTTCTTAATTTTTAAAATATTGAGTTTATGAAATCGGTAAGCTGAAGGGCTGCTTAAAATCCACACAACCATTTTTTATTCTTCTAAAAGCTTAGGTCGTTTAAGATGGGGAAGCCTTCCAATTTACTAGTAGAGTAGAACTGTTTTCAAAGGGACAGCCTATGCTGTCTCTTTTGCTCTCAGCTTCCCCTCATCAAACCGTACGTGATGTTTTCCCTCATACGGCTTTCCGACGTTCTTCCTTTGGCTTTCGTTCTTGTCTAACTTGCTAATTTCACTAATAAGCCTTGTGTTAATTTTATAACTTCTTTCATTCTCGCATGTTTCTTCCTTTGGTTCTTCTTCTTATTCCAGTACAGAGTAAGTCTTTCTAATACATACCAGTCCACTTTATTTAGCCACTTCTTGGCGATGGACGAAATACTGTAGTAATTCTTAAATCCTTGTAAAATTCGATTGAGCCCTTTCACCAGTTCTTTGATGTCCATAAATCGCTTGTTCCTTGGACTCGTATATTCCTTAAATTCATTTTCATTTTCTTCATGGCTTTCTTACTTGGAAATGTGAGACATGACATAAACTTTCGAGCCACCCTTGTTCATCACAGGAAATTTCCGATGGTGTAGATCTAGAAAGTCAAATCCGTTTGTGTCGTTCCATAGGCTGACCAGTTTGGATTTCTCTGTGTTGATTTCAAGGTCGAGTTTCTTCATGATGGCTTTTAGTACTTGAATGCTCTCCAGCGCCTCGTTTTTCGTGCGACACATGATCACGAAATCATCTGCGTATCGCACCAGTTCTCCTAAGTGTAGGAACTTCTTCTTTCATATCGTGTCCATATAATGCAGGTAGCTGTTCGCTAAAAGAGGCGAAATGACTCCGCCCTGCGGGGTACCCTTTTCGGTGTTATGAAACTGTCCATCTTCCATTACACCTTAGCTGGGCGCGCTAAAAAACAAAACCCCTTTTTCAACAATAGCTTTGTGAAAAAGGGGTTTTGAAAACCTCGTCAAAAGGTTCAGTTTTAATTTGGACCGTCAACTGCTCCATTATGCTTGCTAAGTTTAAACGAATACAGGTTGAAATTCATCGGTCACTTGTTGGAATCCATTATTTTCTTCATAAGCTTCTTCACGTTCCACATCAAATCTTTCCATAATCGGCAAATCATTCGCAGAGAACAGGTAAGAATCTTTTTCGGCAACATGCTCATGCCACGCCCAATTCGGAACAACGAAGAAATCGCCGCTTTCCCAATCAAAGCGCACACCGTTGATAATACTGTACCCAGATCCCTTATAGACATGGTAAATAGTCGAGTGCGTATGACGGTGAGCTTTTGAATGAAACCCTTTTGGAAGCAATTGCATCCAAGCGGAAATCGTCGGATTGGCTTGTTTGCCTGTTGAAGGATTGATATATTCAACCGCATATCCATCGTACGGATCTGGATCGAAGCGTTTTAAACCTTGAATAGCTGCTTCAGTCTGCTTCCATTTGTAAGACCCTAACGGAGCGATTTTTGGTTCACGGTCAGAAATTGGACGAACCATGCCGCCTTCATATCTTTGCGATGAGTAATTATCAGGAACTTTCGGTTGTTCAATTCCGTCTGGATAAGGATCAAAGAACGTGCCGCCAATCGAATAGATAGTTGGAATATCAAGGCAGTCCATCCAAATCATCGGCTCATCACCCGGATGTCCATGACCATGCCAAAGCCCTTTCGGAGTAATGAGATAATCGCCTTCCTCCATAAAAATCCGCTCGCCTTGCACAATTGTATAAGCGCCTTTTCCTTGACTGATAAAGCGCAGCGCACTTTGCGAATGTCGATGCGAAGGCGCTACTTCACCGGGAAGAATTAATTGTACGGCAGCATAAAGCGTTTGTGTTGTTGATGCCCATCCCCAAGGCTTTCGATAAGTCAATCCAGGATTTTGAAAATAAATCGCCCGTCTTTCCCCGCCGCGCTCAGGAGTAAAAATTTCAGTTGCTTCCATCAATTTTTTATAAAGGGTTTTCCATTTCCAAAGATACGCTTCAGCTTGCGGAGTTGGCTGGCGATGCATTAAATCTGGAATAGCATCCCAAAGCGGTCCTAGATGGTATTGCTCAATATCTTTTGTGAAATCTCGGACAATTTTACTTTTAAAAAACTCATTTTTTTCCGCCATGATGAACTAACCTCCTCTATTCTTTTAAAGCTTTGATAAATTACGTTGAATTTGGCTATAATGCTTGCTTGCATGTTCGACAAGCAGGTGGTCGACAATAAAAGACATCGGTTTTGTTCCGAAACGAGGATTGCGGCTCGGAGCCTCTGATTTTAAATCTTCTTCTGACAGCTTGCTCAACACTTTTTCCACTTGATCTTTTACGTTTTCAAGCTTGTTTAGCACGTCTGAAACTTCACGTTTTTCTGTATTAGCAACAGCAGCAAGCCTGTTTTCATCCGTAAGTCCTCTTCCCCATTCTGTACCCGGCGACTCAAGCAGCCGCTCAATTTCGTTTAACCAGTATGGAATCGCTTCTTCAACATGGCAAAGAATTTGCATGATGGACCATTCTTCTTCTGATGGATTCCAACGAATGGTCTCTTCTGAAAGACTTTTTGTAGTTTCAATCATTTGGTCAATGGATTGTTTTATGCTTTCAATCGCTTCGTTCATATTAGTCATTCGCTGATCTCCCCCGTCACTTTTTTCACTTTATTTTCTAATGCACCGATGCCGTCTATCTCGATGCGGACAACATCTCCATCTTTTAAAAATACTTGAGGGTCTCTTGCTACACCAACACCTCCTGGAGTTCCTGTCAAAATGACATCTCCCGGCTCAAGGGTCATAAGTCCAGATAGAAATTCAACCAAGTACTGTACGGAAAAGACAAGATTTTTCGTGTTAGAACGCTGACGTTCTTCACCGTTAACCGTTAAGACTACTTCCAGCCCAGAAGGATCTGACAGCTCATCGGTTGTTACTAACCACGGTCCCATCGGAGCGCTTCCATCCACTGTCTTGCCTTGAAGCCATTGCAGCGTACGGCGTTGAAGATCCCGGTAAGTCACATCATTCACAATTGTATAGCCTGCAACATAATCCAATGCTTCTGCTTGGGAAACATTGCGCGCCCGTTTTCCAATCACAAAAGCAAACTCAGCTTCATAATCCAGCTGATCGGAAATTGGATAATGAGGAATGTCATCCTCCGGTCCGATGACAGTATTCGCGAATTTCGCAAAAACTACAGGATATGGAGGAATCTCTCTTCCCATTTCCAAAATATGCTCCCTGTAGTTATGGCCTACGCAAATCATTTTCCCCGGCGACGGCACTGGTGCTTCCACTTTTACATCTTCTTTGGAAAACACAAGCTGCTTTCCTTTATATTTTTCATGTTTTAAAGCAAATGCAACTGCTTCTTTTGCATAGTCCAAGCTTTCCTTTCCGCCTTGCAAAAATCCGTTCATATCTGCCGGCACATACGCCTCAGCAATTTGTTTGAAGCGCAATTTCCCTTCTGATTCCAGCTTTTTTTCAAATGCGGCATGCAGATCAATCACTTTTCCATCCTCAATTGCACCGATGCGTGTGACGCCTTGTTCTGTAAACGTGATCAGTTTCACTATTGAAACCCCTTTCATTGATTATGGTCTTGTTACCATCTTAATATTGAAAAAAATCTAAAAATACATTATTTTTCTTATATACAGAACAAAAATGGATTTCCTCATCAATCAAAAAATTTTTTACAGGTGATATGGATGGCTTCTCAAAATAAAAAAAGAATTTCTTCCGTTGAAAACGCTTTAAAAATTTTGAAAAGCTTTTCAATGGACGAACCGGAACTGGGTGTGTCAGAAATAGCCGAAAAGCTAAATATCGGAAAAAGCACTGCCCACAGACTTTTAACAAGCTTAGCCAGCGAAGGATTTGTATACAAAGATATAAACACAAATCATTACAGTTTAGGTGCTTCGATCTTGACATTAACAAGCATCGTTAGCTCCCAATTGAAAATTTTAAATGAGGCGACGCCGGTTCTAAATGTTTTAACAGAGGAGACAGGCGAAAATTCGCACATTTCCATATTAGAAGGCACCGAAATTATTTATTTGCAAAAAATTGAATGCACGTATCCTTCAAAAAAAGAATATACCCATATCGGCAGAAGGAATCCTGTCTACTGCACAAGTCCCGGTCAAGCCATTTTAGCCTTTGAAGACGAAGAAGTAATCGAGAAAATTTGCTCGCAGCCCTTCAAAAAATACGGTCCGAACACGATCACTTCACCAGAGCAATTAAAAGAAAAGCTTTTGAAAATAAAAAAAGAAGGCTACGCCGTTTGCAATCAAGAGTTCCAAAAAGGGATCATCGGAATCGGTGCGCCCATTTTTAATGAACATAACAAAGTGGTTGCAGCAGTGAACATTACCGGCTCTACGAAGCGAATCAATTCCATTAACATCAAGCAGCTTATAAAAAAAGTGGTGAATGCGGGAGAAAGAATTTCTGAATTAATAAAACAGAGAAAAACGAAGCAATTGTTCGGAAATGACGACTAGACTGGAGGACTAACATGAGCGAAAAATATTTGCTGTCATCTGTGAAGAACGCAATGAAAATTCTGCGTCTTTTTACACATAAACAAAAAGAGCTAGGGATTACCGAAATATCAAAAAAATTAAATATTTCCAAAAGCAGCGCCCATCGCCTTGTTTCTTTGCTTGTAAAGGAAGGATTTTTATCAAAAAATCCCCGGACAAACAAGTATCGATTAGGTCTTTCGATTCTAACATTAGGAGGCGTGATTTTCAGCAATCATGAGTTGTACAAAGAAGCGCTGCCCATTGTAAAAAAGCTTGTTCACACATTAAATGAATCCGCCCATATTTGTCTTTTGGAAGAGGATCAAGTAGTGTATTTGTTCCGAATTGAAAGCAGCCAGCCCGATCGGCTGTTAACATATATAGGGCGGAAAAATCCGATTCATTGCACAAGTGAAGGGTTATGCATTCTGGCTTATCAAAACAAACGAACAATTGAAAAAGTTTTGTCGAAAAAATTATATGCATACACTCCCTATACGATCACCGATCCAGACATTTTAAAAAATGAGTTAAAAAAAATTAAAAAACAAGGATTTGCCATATCAAAAGACCAATTTTATGTCGGGTATGTCGGGATCGCAGCACCAATTCGCGATTATTCCGGCAAAGTGGTGTCTTCACTGTCCATGATTGGCTCAACTGCCAGAATGACAGATGATCGGTTTCCAGTCTTTATTGAACATATTACGCAAGCAGCTAAAAGCATATCAGAGCATTTAGGGTATATCGACGGAAAATGAGTACATTTTTTAAAATTTTGAATTTTTTGTTTTGTATAAAAGAACTAGAATATTCCTTTTTCTTTCTTTTCTGACTATGATAAGAAACTAGCTACAAGTCTAAAAGGGAGGAATATTCATGGTTCATACAGTACAAACACAAGAAAACGAACTTAGGTCGCTGCAATTGCAAAAACTGAATCGATTGTTACATTTTGTTTTGAATCATAATGAATTTTATAAAGAAAAACTTGCCGGTTTAAAGCTTCCGCTGCAATCTTTGGAAGAAATGAAAAAGCTTCCTTTCACAATGAAAAAGGAATTGGTCGATGATCAAAACAATCATCCTCCATACGGCAAAAACCATTCATACCCTTTAGAGGAATATGTAAGATACCATCAAACTTCCGGCACTTCAGGGAAACCGCTGAAAATTTTAGATACAAAAAAAAGCTTTGAATGGTGGGAAACATGCTGGCTGGAAGTTTATCGCTCCAGCGGAGTTACGAAAAAAGACAGAGTATTTTTCGCCTTTTCGTTCGGTCCTTTTATTGGATTTTGGGCTGCATTTGAAGGAGCAAAACGATTAGGTGCCCTTTCGATTTCATCCGGCAGCCAAACTTCGATTGAGCGATTGAGAAGCATGATAGAAAACAGAGCAACAGTACTAGTCTGTACTCCAAGCTACGCTTTACATCTGGCGGAAGTAGCGGAAGAAAACGACATTGATATAAAAAATGGCCCTGTCCAAAAAATCATTACGGCTGGTGAACCTGGAGCCTCTGTCCCTTCTACACGAAAGCAAATTGAAAGTTTGTGGGGAGCCGTTTTATATGACCAAGTAGGCATGACAGAAATGGGAGCATACGGTTATTCTTGTTCAGAACAAAAAGGGATTCATGTCAATGAATCGGAGTTTATCGTAGAAGTGATCAATCCTAACACGTTGGAGCCGGTGGAAGTTGGTGAAAAAGGAGAATTAGTATTAACCAATTTAGGAAGAGAAAGCTATCCGGTTATTCGCTATCGGACAGGCGATATCGTGATCCGGTCTGATCAGCAATGTGAATGCGGCAATTCCTATCAATTTTTCCCTGGAGGAATTCTCGGCCGCGCAGACGATATGGTCATAATACGGGGCATTAACATTTACCCGTCTTCCATCGAATCCATTATTCGCGAATTCAAAGAAGTGAAAGAATTTCGCATCGTGTACTACACAGAAAATGAGATGGATCAAATCAAAGTGGAAATTGAATCCGATTCTGAACAAATCGTCCCTATCCTCGCAACAAAATTAAGAGAACGAGTCGGTTTAAGAATTCAAGTTGAAAAAGTTCCAGACAACGAGCTGCCTCGCTTTACAATGAAAGCGAGAAGGGTTGTGGACAATCGAAAAAAAAGATAAACACATATATATTTTTGAAAACGTTTTCCGCATAACTAGAAAAGGATGAAGATTTTCTTATCTCCAAAAAATAAAGCAGCCTTGCTTCATCTGTAAGAAGACAAGGCTGCTATTTTGCATAATTTTATTCTTCAAACTTAAAAACGGCTTTTTTCTGACAAAACTTGCATTTCTTTTTCGTGTAATGACTTAATATAATGACATGCGGTGCATCTAACAGCTTCAGCGATTCCTTTACATGCTTTTCGCACGAAAATATGGCTGCCGCACACATATGGAACCCCTACATGATATAAAATGTTTGGTTGTTTGAACCTAATGGAATATGTCCCATTTCTAAAATATCAACTAAATAGGCAAATGGATTTTCTCCCCATTCGTTTATATTTGCAGCCAATTCCCATGCGCATGCCAACACGCTGATGTACATGGCATGGCCAACTAAAAATCGAATGAATGATTCATCTGAAAATGTTTTGAAGGCACCTTTATAGACTTCATGAAATACAGCTTCCGGCAAGTGATAGACGATTTCGTTCAAAATTTCCTCTTGTCCGGATTGATCAATTTTCTCTTTCAGCCTGTCAGGCAGCACCTTCAATGCTTCCCATAAAGAGCTGTTAGTTAACCGTATGGTATCGTATATATTTCCAATTTCATCTTTTGAAATCCACTTAATTTCGTAATTTGCTATATTCAGTGATTGCAAAAATTTTTCTGCTTTATTCTGGACGTCATCATGAATTGTTCCGACATGCTGGTACCAGTTAATGTTTAGCAGACGATCCGCCATTTGATTGACTCGTTCATGCTTGAAATCATATGAAGCATGGTTCTCAATGAGCGTAATTGACATGTTTTCCACCCCTTTATATAAAATCAAAAGCGATTAATATTTTGTTGTTAATTCAGGCGGACCAAATTTCGGGCCATAAGGACCTTCATCAAGCCATCTTCCTAATTTCGGCACAATGGCTGTTAAAGATGCAGCAATTTCCCTTTTTAAATTCATTTCTGGAGAATTTCCTTGCAGGTGATGCAATGCAGTCGAAGAGCTGTTGCGATTCCACAAGCCTGCAATTCTCCGTTCATTTGCCGCTTTTTCAATCGCTTCGCGTCTTTTCTCTTCGCTTGAAGCATCAAGAGCCTTTTCAATTCCTTTAACAGCAATTAAAGCATCAGGAACCCCCGAATTCAGCCCTCTAGCACCAAATGGTGCAAATAAGTGGGCAGCTTCTCCTGCCAACAGAACTCTTCGTTTTTCGTCTGTATATGAATTGGCGACAACTTGATGAAATCTGTATGATGATACCCACGTAATCCGTTCTGCATATTTAGGATCCATAACTTTCGGAAGCCATTTTTTTACTCCTTCCACTTCCGAATATTCATCTGGATTATCGTCTTCCAGCAGTTGAAGGTCGATTCTCCACCCGCCTTTGAACGGTACAAACATCACATTCCGCCCGCCCATTGCCGGATGCTGATAGTGGAAAACCCTTTCAAGCGGCAGCGGATCGTTTTCATCTTCTTCAACATCAACGACAAGAAATGTATCTTTTGTTCTTGGCCCTTCAAATTTTAATCCTGCTGTTTCACGGACGACAGAACGAGCGCCGTCACAACCAATCACATATTCCGCTTCCCAAACATCCCCTTTTTCTGTCACCACTTTAATGCCGTCTTCTTCTGAAATCACTTCTTTCACAGGGGCATCCCATACAAATTCAACGCCGGCTTTTTCACAATAATCATATATAATCGATTCAATATGATTTTGATGTAATGACGTAAATGGCGGAAGCGTTGTCGGATCACTAGTATCCGTCACACCGTAATTTCTTACGTACACTTCTTTCCCTTTATAAATCGTGCGTTTTATCGGCCAGACAACACCATTTCTCGCAATTTCAAAACCAAGTCCTTCATCAATGCTTTCAAGCAGCTTCAACGTTGCGTTATGAATATAAATTGCTCGGCTTCCAGGTCTTGGCCGCCCTTTCGGCTCTGCTTCAATCACGACAGAAGAAATTCCTCTTTTTTTAAGTGCCAATCCTGCTACAAGGCCAACTGGACCGGCGCCTACAACGACAACTGTACGCTTGTTGCTCATGACATATCTCTCCTTTACATAAATGAAATGGATGGATTGATTGATGGAAACGCTTACTATGATTCTATTATAATGGCATTTTTTCTTTATTCGTCACTCATTTGTTCCTCTATGCGGGACAAATAAAATACCTTTGCTATTTTTTTAAATTGAATGCCCCTCTCGTCTGCAAGGTGCCAGATTTTCTTTGCGGGAGCTCGATAAGGTATATGTTGAGTTTGGGATTGCGGCATCAGCTCATACATGCTGAAAGGAGCTGTCCGATGAGTTCCTAAAATGAAGGATTTAGGAGAAATACTACCGTGAAGGACAAAATAATCGAATAAAATTTGTAAATGTCCTTCATATAGGTCATGAAGTTCAACAAGAAGCAATTGTATGTGCTGAATGTTCGTCATAAAACGTTTGGAGAACGTAATTAAGAAAAGTCCTTCATAAGACTTCTGAAGGATATAAACAGATAGAAAAAATGGTTTGTCCGATAAGTCCCTAAAATGAAGGGGCTCCAAAAAGTCAGTTAACCCTGACTTTTTGGACAGCCCCTTCAAACAAAAATCGAAATATATTAAGGGGGCTGTCAAATAAGTCGTTTTTCGGCTTATGACGCCCCCTTAAATGTTTTAGAAACGTTATATATGATGCTTATGATTTTTTGTTTTCAATGGAGAATTGACTTCCTGAACAGCCCTACTTGAATTATTTTTGGAAATTATCGGACATCCATGTAAGAAACAATCGATTATAGCTTGTGAATGCCTGAATAATTTCCGGCAGTTATAACGGCAGATGCTATCAATCGTTTATCATGAACAAAATCATTGTTGCTTGATTGAATCGTTTTAAATAATTTTTCTTGTTGCTGCTTTATTTGTTCATCGTGTAACACACTGAACTTGAACATTTCTGACACGATTTTACTAGATGCCTCATATGCGAAAATTTTTGCCAATAGTTTCTTTTCTTTTATTTTTTTCTGAGCTTTATTTGCAAGTAATTTTTCCACTCGAAATAAATTGCTTTCAATTGCATAAATCGAAATGGCCAAATTTGCCAACCATGCTAAAATTTCTTGTTCTTCCTTATAATTTTCAGATGACTGTAAAATCATTTCCATCGCTTGTTCCGCGAGCCTTCTCAAGTTGGACAGCAGTTCCCACTCCTGCGCCATTTCTTCAGATGGACCTTCATCCAACTTTCTGAAATCCGGCCATTCCGCTTTTGATTGCAGCAGTGTTTGGGCAATAATCATCCGGTTAATCTCGTTTGTTCCTTCAAATATTCTGTTAATCCTTGAATCGCGGTAAAGGTGCTCCACTTCATATTCGGAAATATAACCGTATCCTCCATGCATTTGCAGCGCTTCATCCACAATGATATCCAGCGCTTCGGAAGCAAACACCTTGTTGATCGAAGCTTCCACTGCAAATTGCTTTAAAATATCTCTATACGGTATATTATTTTCTTTACAGTACTGATATCCCCGATCCAACTCGCCGGCAGAACGATATACCATGCTTTCAATCGTAAATATTTTTGCAGCTATGTCGGCTATTTTTTCTTGAATTAACGGAAATTGCGACAGCAGCCGATTAAATTGTTTCCGCTCTGTTACATGCTGAACGGCGAGCTCCAATGCTCTTTTTGCCATGCCGAGGCTTGCCGCTGATATTTTATGGCGGCCGTTATTCAAAATGTTAAACGCAATCAAATGTCCCCTGCCAATTTCCCCTAATACATTTTCAACCGGAACTTTTACATCCTCCAAAATGACCGGTGTTGTTGAAGAGCCTTTTAAACCCATTTTCTTTTCTTCCGGCCCTATTGTAATCCCTTCACTGTTTTTATCGACAATAAAGGCGGTGAACTTCTCACCGTCCACTTTCGCGTACAAAATAAAGAAATCTGCAAAAGATGCATTAGTAATAAATTGTTTTTCGCCATTAATTAAATAGTACTTGCCGTCATCAGACAATCGTGCTGTCGTTTTGATACTTAAGGCATCTGTTCCTGCCGACGGTTCTGTCAATGCATACGCACCAATTTTTTCGCCGCTAACTACGTAAGGCAAATATTTTTCCTTTTGTTCGTCTGTTCCATAATACACAATCGGAAGGGAGCCAATTCCAATTTGCCCTCCAAATGTTGTTGAGAAAGATCTCGTCTTTCCAATTTCCTCCATGATGATAACCGAGCTGATTTTGTCTAAATCAAGCCCTCCGTATTCTTCAGGCACATCTGATCCTAATAGACCTAATTCTCCTGCTTTTCTCAAGAGCTCAATCGATTGATCAAATTGTTGTTTTTCTATTTCCGGCAAAACAGGCAAAACTTCTTGTTCCACATAGGCTGATGCAGTACTAGCTATCATGCGATGTTCTTCAGTAAAATTCTCCGGTGTAAATATATCATCTAAAGAAATCACTTTTTTCAAAAAAGGGTTACTTGAAAATTGTTCCATTTTATAACACCTCTGTTTTTTACCATTCATTTTTCTCCCAAAGCTGCTTCATCTGTTATTAGAGCAAAATCAAGAAAAGTGCATTTGCTCCAATAAGCTGAAAACAGTCCCCATAACTACCGGCATCTGTATAAGCTTGCTGAATGGAAGCGCAAAACATAATGGCATCACATACTTAATGGAAAGAACAAAAGCTAAAGGCACGAAAGAATAGCGGGAAATTCCAAATCATACATCACTTTTCCTTTGCGTCCAAAAAAAGAGGCGGAGCCAGCCGAAATAACGGCTGAAAAACTCATCATGAGACGACAAATTATATGGAAGGTAAGTAATTGCTGCTGCAATATCGAAAAAAGACAAGAATAGAAGCAGGGAGCCGCCAAAAGATTAAGAAAATCCGGATCTCGCAAATGAAATCAAATGAGCATGCACAATCATCAAACGCTTATGAACATTTTTTGCAATCGTTTTCAAATTTCAAAAGATTGGAAGTAAAAATAATAGATTTGAGATATTATTATTTTATCGGAATTTTCGGAAATTATAACTCGTTTATTCAGTCAATAAACCAACTTCCAAATCGCAGCATGGACATCAAATGCATGAATGACTTCAATACCATGGCAAAACTGTCCGTTACGACGAGTTAAATAAATAATGCCGGCCGGCAGTGTAAAGAAACCAACAGGAAACATTATATGGAATTGATGCTCAGCTTCATAAGATATCCTGATATTTTCCAAATCATAATCGCCGGAGTTTCAATGTTTCAGCCGATAAGCTGTTCTTAAACTCTTCTTTTCATCGAACCATTTACGCATTGAAATTAAATTTTTCCATCACTTGGTCTTTCAGTCTTACCTTTTGAATTTTACCGCTCGCTGTGACAGGAAAATCTTCTGTGAAAATAATTTTGTTTGGAACTTTGTATGATGCCATTTGCGCTTTAACAAACTCTTTTAATTCTTCCTCTGTGCAAGCTGCGCCTTTTTTCAGCTTTATAACAGCACAAACTGATTCGCCCATTACTTCATCAGGCAAGCCTATGACAGCTGCTTCGACAACTTGAGGGTGTTTAGTTAAAACTGCCTCGACTTCCTGCGGATAAATGTTGAAGCCTCCACGAATGATCATTTCTTTTTTTCGCCCGACGAAACGAAGGTTTCCCTTTTCATCCAACACTCCGAGATCTCCCGTATAAAACCATCCTTCTTTATCCAAAACCTGCTCTGTTTGTTCCTTCATTTTGTAATACCCTTTCATGGTGCCAAAGCTGTGGATGGCAATTTCACCAACTTCGCCTGGAGGGAGCTCCTGCCGATTTTCGTCTACAATTTTCAGCTTTACACCTTCGATCGGTTTTCCTACAGTTTCCAATATCACTCGTTCATCCTGTTCATCATAGTCAGTCGCAGTAACAGATCCCGTTTCGGTAATTCCGTAAGATTGACACAAGTTTATTCCCATCCGCTCCCGAATTTCTTTCACTTTGTTTGGTGGAATAGGTGATGCCCCGACAATACCCGCTCGCAATGAAGAAAGGTCATAATCTTCAAAATCTTCTTGTTCTAATTCTTTTATAAACATGGCGGGAACTCCTTGTTTGATCGTCACTTTTTCCTGTTCAATTAATTTTAATGTTTCCTTCGGATGATATTTCTCTTGCAAAATGATTCTTGCGCCGCAAGAGATCGCACAAAACAAGTTGACGGCCATTCCAAAAATATGGAATAAAGGAGCAGGAACGATAAACACATCTTTTTCAGTACATCTAATCGTTTTAGCTATAATATTAGCTGATTGAACAATGGCGCGATGGCTGATCATTACACCTTTCGGAATGCCTGTCGTTCCTGATGTATACAATAAACAAAACAAATCGTTGTTGACATCAAGCTTTTCAGCTGGAGCATCTTCTGACGCGGAAGACGCTACTTCTTGATAGGATAATAGATCAGGATGTTCAAAACGAACAGAAATCAAAGTTTTTACAACTTGGAACGCTTGCTTAAATCCAATGTTTTCATCAAACTGTTCCGTTACAAACAACACTTTTGGCTCCGAATTTTTGAGAATGTATTCCACTTCGTGATGCTTATACTTCGGATTAAACGGAACTAGAATTGCACCTATTTTGGCCGCTGCTACAAAAATAACGGCTGTTTCGTTCCAGTTTGGCAAGCAAACAGCTACTCGATCTCCCTTGTTGATCCCCAGCTTTTTCAAACCCGCAGCCAGCCGATTAGCTTCTTGAAAAAATTCGCCATAGGTCAATCTGTTTTTCAGGTCATAGAGCACTTCTTTATCTTTATAGGCTTTCACCGTATGTTCTACCAACTCGTACACCGAAAACAAATAATTGTTCATTGCTTCGCCATCTCCTCTTACGCAAATATTCAAAACATGTAAGACACGAAGCATCCTGAGTCATTTCATATCGGACACTTCGTGAAATACATGATTTGTTCGATGACTTTTTCTATATTTTCTACATTAAGTCGGTTGTATCGCTTTTATTATTTTCCAACGTAAACCGGCTTGCGCTTTTCTACAAACGCTTTCAATCCTTCTTTTCGATCTTCAGTTGAAAAGGCATTGGCAAAACTAGATGCTTCAAGGGTCAATCCTGTTTCCAGATCAGCATTGCTGCCAGCATTGACAGCTATTTTCAGCATACGAAGAGCTACAGGCGGTTTTTGGGCTAGCTTTTCTGCCCATTGTTTGGCAGTTGCCAGCAGTTCTTCGCCAGGTACAACTTTGTTCACTATATGAAGCTCCAACGCTCTGTTAGCATCAAACATGTCGCCAAAATAAAGTAATTCTTTAGCAATGCCTTGACCGACAATTTTTTGCAGACGCTGGGTGCCTCCGCCGCCAGGAATAATGCCAAGACCGACTTCAGGGAAAGCAAATTTAGCTTTTTCCGAGCAAATCCGCAGGTCACAAGCCAATGCAAGCTCTAAGCCTCCGCCTAAAGCAAGACCGTTAATGGCAGCAATGACAGGTTTGGATGCGTTTTCAATTTTTGAAAAAGCTTCCCTTGACACACGGTTCATATTCATCATGCCAACAAGATCGAGATCAGCCATTTCGTTAATATCTGCTCCGGCAACAAATGCTTTTTCACCGCTGCCTGTTAAAATAATGACTCTTACTTGGCTGTTTTCTTCCAGCTCGTTAAAAATGGTTACAAGCTCTTTAAATACTTTTGAATTCAGCGGGTTGACAGGCGGGCGGTTGATGGTGACAACTGCTACATGCTGTTCAATATCGCATGTTAAAAATTCCAAGCTCATCTTCAGTCCCCCATTCTCATGATTAGTCATAGTCGTAAAAACCGGCTCCTGTTTTCCTTCCAAGTCTTCCTGCTCTTACTAATTGCTTTAGAAGCATTGGAGGTGCGAAGCGGTTATCATTAAACTCATTTTTCATATATTCCATTACGTAGTAGCCGATATCAACACCGGCAAAATCTTGAAGTGTGAACGGCCCCATAGGATAGTTCAGCCCGAGCGTAACCGCTTTATCAATATCTTCCGCTGTAGCTACCCCTTCTTCGAGCAGCTTAATCGCTTCAATAAATTGCGGAATCATAATACGGTTGACAATAAATCCTGGAGTGTCTTTTTTCACTTCCACCGGCTCTTTATTCAGCTTTTTCGCAAATTCCTTCAGTTCTACTACTGTTTCATCGCTTGTTTTATATCCTCGAACAACTTCCACTAATTTCATGATCTGCGCAGGATTGAAGAAATGCATTCCTGCGACGCGTTCCGGCCTGTTCGTTGCAGACGCAATCTCTGTTATGGACATGGAAGAAGTATTTGTTGCCAAAATCACATGGTCAGATGTAATTTGATCCAATTTCGCGAAAACGCTTTTTTTCACTTCCAAATCTTCTATAACAGCTTCAATCACAATATCAGCCTGTTTAAAATCCTCCAAATTTGTCGTAACTTGAATTCGTTCCAAAACTTCCTTTTTTTGCTCTTCGGTCATTTTTCCTTTTGCAATGCTTTTTTCCATAAATTTATTTATTCTTGATAAGCCGTTATCAAGAAATTTTTGTTCGACATCATGCAAGATAACTTGAAATCCTGAAATGGCGGCCAAATTGGCGATGCCGCTTCCCATCGAGCCTGCTCCAACTACCCCGACTTTAGATATCGTCATAGTCACAACTCCTTTTAAAAACATAACTTTATTAATATTCTGTAAATTATTATAGAAAATATAAAATGAAATAAACACCTACAAAATACGGAAAAAGCTTCTCTCCTATCAACAATTTTGTGGAAAAAACGCTGCGGCGTTTTTATATTCTTTCAGTTGTTTTTGAATAATACAGGTCATAAAGCTTATAAGCCATCATCACATTGAATCGATGATCAGCATCATTTAAATCAATTTCCAGCAGCGATTCAATCTTTTCAAGACGATAAAGAAGGGAGCTTCGATGAATAAACAGCTCTTCTGCCGAATTTTTAATATTTCCGTTGTTATAAAGGAACACTCGCAGCGTATGGAATAAATCCATACTTTTCCCTTCCGAATAATTCAATAACGGTTCAAGATGCCTTTTGATGAAAAATTCCACCGCTTCTTTATTATCTAAATGATGTAAAATAGTGTAAGCACCCAATTCCTCAAACAAAGCAAACCCTTTTTGGCGAAACCTGTGAAACACGACATTCAAAGCTTGGATAGCCTGCTGATAGCTAATATAATAATCATTTAAATTTTCAGTTTTACCGCCGATCCCCATGAATACTTGGCATTCAATATTGCCTTCTCGAACCCAATTTTTTATATTTCTATAAAATACTTTCCAATAGTTTTTTGGATGCTTGCCTTCTTCTTTTACCGGAACAATCAATATATAGTTTCCATCGTTTGTCGCCATGATAATTTCTTTGCTGAAACGGGAAATTTGTGTTTTCAACTGGTCCCAAATCAATGTTTTTTTAGATTGTTGAACAAGCAAATTACTGTTTTCCGTTTCCTTCTCATCTAATAAAATCGACAACACCACTAATCGGTGCTGATGAAATAAGTTCCATTGGAATAAATTCGCATATTGTAAAATCCGCTCTTGATCCTCTATACGTTCTACAAGCAATTTGCTGACAAAACTATCCTTTACCTGCTCTTTTGTATCCAAAACAAGCTTCTGCTTGATAAATTGGATCGAACAAATATTTCTTGCCAAATCAATTGTCAGCTGGTCAAATTCATCCATGTCATTTTCGCCAATTTCAACAGCCAAAAACCCAAGCAAATTTCCTCCGCCGTTCACCTTCCACAGCCGGAAATGAAGCTCTTCCCCGTCATCCAATTGGATGTGGATTTTCCTTCCGTTTTCTATCAATCTCTCTTTATTTCCGCTGCTCATCAGCCTTTCTACATCTTTATTTGATAAATCATAATGATGGAAGGAACAAGAAATCGGCCTCATAAAACGGTCGAACAAAAGGACGGATTTGGAAAAAAGACTTCTTAAAGCAGAAGTAATACCGTCAAAATTGTCATGCTCTACTGTTTCTTTCACAAGAGCGTGCTGATAATCAAGCAGAAAGTAAAGACGTTCTTTATGCTCCTTTTCGTTTTTATATAAACGGGCATTTTCCAAAATAGCGGCAATATGATTGGAAAGCAGCTTTAATATCTCCAAATCATCTTCATTAAAAACTCCCTTTTGTTTCCCTTCTACATGAAGCACACCGATTGTTTTCAAATCAAATATTAATGGAACGGTCAGTTCAGACCCGCCTGGAGTATCCAAAAACGGAAAGTATTCTTTTAAAACATAATTTGTTTCAATATTAATCCGTTCCGGTTTTTCAAATGGACCATAGGATGGAGGCTGAAAAATAAAATGGTTTTCTTTTTCGTTATATAAATAAATACAAGCCATCCTTGCATTAGTTCCTTTTCCGGCGCGTTCCACAAGTGTTTCAATATTTTTTTCAAGCGGAACATCAAGCGACAAATTTTTGCTGATCCACTCGATCCCTTCGATTTTTTTAATTTGTGCTTCTTTTTGTTTCGCCATTGCAATCGCAACAGCTACATCTTTGCCGAATTCGTCAAAATGGGCCTTCATATCCAACAGAGGTACGTAGTCAAGATAGGCAATAATGCAAAAGCCCAAGCTGCTCATATCGTCTTTGAGAGGAACTGTAAACCACGTTTTTACTTTTTCTTTTTTCATTAAATTGGTAAACTGACAGTCGCCTGCTTGTTCTGCTTTATCATATGTTAAGCTTTGGTGAAGGAGATTCGGCGAACAGTTTTGAACCTGCAGTGGAAAGGATTCCGTTATTTGCTGCAAATCTCCGCTCCAAACTTTCAAACTCAGCTCCTCTCCCTCTTGTAAAATGATGCCGACAAAATCACATGAAAACTGGGAGCGGAAGGAATCAGCCAAAAATTGCAATGCCTCTTCCTCCGTATCAATTTTCACTAGATGTCTAGCCGTTTTTCGCAAATGATTTTCAATCTTTCTCATTAATTTTTCCCGTTTTGATTCTGTCAAAGAGAACTCCTCCTTTTTGAAGAAGCTTGTGTCAATATTTCGAAAAATGAAAAACATGCTATAATTCAATTTAAGCAAAAACAAATGCTGCGTACAAATTTTATTTGAAAAATGAAAACGTTGATGGTAATTTGTTAAATAGCTGTGGCTTTATCCACGCTTTTAAAAATTTTGCTACGATCTTTTGCGAGGATGGTACAAATGATCAATATTCTTGTCACACTGAATTCAAATTATATTCCCCCGCTGAAAGTTATGTTAAATTCATTATTTCAAAATAATATTGAAGAAAAATTTTCGATATATATCATGTATTCAAATATTTCCGATCAAGATTTACACGAATTGGATCAATTTGTAAAACGTCATAACCAAAGTTTATATCCAATATACGTAGACCCTAAGCTCTTTGAAGATGCACCCGTTTTTCGCCATTATACATCAGAAATGTATTATCGATTAGCTTCCCATCAATTTTTGCCCGACGATTTGGACCGAATTCTGTACCTTGATCCCGACATCGTTGTTATCAATCCCATCAAAGATTTTTACTATAGTGATTTTGAAAATTGCTTGTTTATTGCTTCTGAACATACACATTCTACAAAAGTTGCCAACCTTTTTAATAAATTAAGGCTTAAAACCCCGAATGCGAAAGGATATTTTAATACGGGCGTTTTGCTTATGAATTTGGAACGGATTCGGAAAGAAGTGAAATTGGAAGATATCTATGCATTTATTAATGAAAACCGTTTAAAGCTTGTCCTTCCTGATCAAGATGTGCTCAATGCTTTATACTGGGATAAAATTAAACCTGTTGATTGTTATCGATACAATTATGATGCAAGATATTATGAAATTATTAAATTGCTTCCAAATGCAAAGCATGGGATGGAGTGGATAAAAGAGAATACTGTTTTTATCCATTATTGCGGGAAAGACAAGCCTTGGCAAAAAAACTATAAAGGAGAGCTGGGAGCTTTTTATAAAAAGTACGAAATACTATAAAGAGCGGCAAAAAACATTTATCATCACATCTCCGCGTTAATAAAAGGGGCTTGTCTAATAAGTCGTTTTTTCGGCTTATTGACACCCCTTTCTTACATTTAGTCAAGTACTTTTTTAAATTCTTTTGGAGATATGAATTAATGTTTTAGAAAACGTTGAAATATCGACGTTAATGATTCTTTGTTTTCAATGGGGATTTGACTTTCTGGACGGCTCTTTTTGACTAAAACTTTCCTGACTTAAAAATGGAAAATAACAGCCACAAAAACATGAGCGTTGCTACGCCAAAACCGATTTCAATCGCTGGAATTTTCCAAAGCAGTGTTGATTGCCTTCCCATTGAAGAACCAATAATAATCCCTACCATAATAATACTGAATGCCAATAGCACGATGCTGAACGATAACCGATTGCTGATGCGGTCAAGTTTTTTCAGAAAAAGATCTAATTCCGGAATCGTGATCTCATGGCGGAGTCTGCCCCGCTTCATTAAAGAAGCGATCTCTGCTACATAAGCTGGAAAATCCATTAGCAGTTCTGTATAATCTGTTACGTGTTTCCATGCATTTTCAGCGATATACTTCGGATGCAAGCGCTCCTTTGCCAGCCGACGACCAAAAGGCTCAGCAACATCGATAATTCTAAAATCTGGATTCAATTTTTCGACCACGCCTTCAACCGTCAAAAGCGTTTTTCCTAATAGTGTTAAATCAGAAGGGATTTTGATGGAATGTTTGAAAGCTGCTCGAAAAAGGTCGTTCACAGCTTCACCGATGCTGACTTGGTGTAACGGAACACCGTAATACTTTTCCCGTAAATCTTCGATGTCCGCTCTCAATTGCTTTAAATCGATATCTTCAGGAACGATGCCCATGCGCAAAATGGCTTTCATGACGCCATCCGTACTCTGTCTCATTAAAGAAATCACTAATGATGAGAAATGATGCTTCATGTCCGATGTAAGCCGGCCGGTCATTCCGAAATCAATGAAGGCAATGATTCCGCCCTGCTTAATGATGACATTTCCAGGATGGGGATCGGCATGAAAAAAACCATCCATAAATATTTGCCGGAAAATTTCTTTTGATAAAATTTCTGTAATATGATCCAAATGGTATCCATTTGTTTTTAGTTTTTCAATCTCATTTAGTTTAATTCCTTCTACATATTCCATTGTTAATACTCTTTTCGTCGAGTACTCCCAAAACACTTTCGGAATGTAGACAGCTTGTTCATTTGCACTCTGTTTAGAAAATTTGTCTGCATTTCGGGCTTCAATGGTATAATCGAGCTCAGCACGAAGAGCCTTTGAAAACTCTTCAATCATGTCCCTGACCTGATACTTTGCAGCCCATTTTAGCCTATGCTCCGCTAATACCGCTAAATCTTGAAGAATTTCTAAGTCCGTTTCAATCACATTCGAAATATGAGGGCGTTGAATTTTTATAGCCACTTTTTCACCCGAATGCAAAACGGCTTGATGAACTTGTCCTATTGAAGCAGCAGCTAACGGAGCATGATCAAAGTGCCGAAAAATTTTTTCTATTTCACCGCCCAATTCTGATTGAACAATCTCACGCACCTCATCAAAAGAAAAAGGCGGAACTCGATCCTGCAATTTTTCCAATTCACTAATAATCTCCTCCGGCAGCAAATCAGGACGGGTGCTCGCAATTTGACCTAATTTTATAAATGTCGGGCCTAATTCTTCCAATACAAGCCTTACCCGTTCACCTATCGTTTTGGAATGATGCTCAGTTTTTCTGCCAAAAAAAGCTTTTTGCGGCAAAGAAAGAAATTGCGAAATACCCATTTCCTCTACGACGAATCCAAATCCATTGCGAATTAAAGCAGACGCGATATCCCGATAACGACCAATATGCCGCATCCTTTTTCCAACCACTTTACCGCCTCCTCAACAACAAAGGACCTTTTAACAGGTCCTCTTTTACTCATCTTCCTTTTCCAATTTGCGAATCTTTTCTTCCAGTTCTCGGATATCCTCTTTCGTTGCTATATCTAGTTTGTTGATCACCTGAGCCACTTGCTCTCGAACAAGACGCTGCAGTTCAGTTTTTTCTTCTTCACCGCGCTTGATTAGCTGGTTAAAAACTTCTTTTGATTCTTCAATCGATATCTCGCCTTTTTTCACGAGTTCATCTACAAACTTTTTCACTTGTTCTTTGCTTGCTACAGCTAAACCAAGTCCGAACGCCAATCCCTTTTTGAATAAATCCATTATGCTTGCCCTCCATTTCTTTCGAATTTCAACACGAGGCTTTATCCTTGTTATCACCTTAATCTTCTATTTTATTCAGTAAAATTCCTTCACTTTCTTTTCGAAGTGTAAAACAACAACCACATCTTATAAAATTCGGCTATTTTTGTTATTTCGTCACATCTTCCAGCTTCGCTTCTGTTACTTGCTGCAAATCTTTGACGCTGAGCTCCATTTGCACGCCGATTTTGCCCCCGCTGACAATAATATGCTCGTGTTCCAATGCAGTTGAATCGATAATCGTCGGGTAATGTTTCTTCATGCCGATCGGCGAACAGCCTCCGCGGATATAGCCTGTCCATTTTTGTAAATCTTTTACTGGCAGCATTTCGATTTTTTTCTCTCCTGTTATTTTCGCAGCTTTTTTTAAATCTAATTCTGCCTCAACAGGGATGACAAATACATAAATGTTGCCGACGCTGCTCTTAGCAACTAATGTTTTATATACTGATTCAGGGCTTCTGCCAATCATTTGTGCAACAGAAATCCCATCAACCTTCCCCTTTTGGACATCGTAAGTAATCACGTTGTATTGTATTTTTTCTTTATCAAGAATTCGCATTGCGTTTGTTTTTGTGTTCATTGTTTATACCTCTCCAAAAGCAGAATATTTTAGGATGAGCGATGTGATGAAAAATAAAAATGGACGGCATCTCCAACACAGGCTGTTGTGTCTCAATCGTTAAACAGTTCACTTAACACCTTTTTTCTATTTTCGAGAAACCGCCTAGTAATAATATAATGCATAGTTTCTTCATATTTTACTTCCTTTAGCGGATGTTCATCAAAATTTAAGATTTGGGCATTTGGATAGCCGAGTAAAATGGGAGAATGAGTAGAAATAATAAACTGCGCATCGTTTTCCAAATCTTTTATGATTCTTAATAAAGTCAGCTGTCTAGCAGGTGAAAGTGCTGCTTCAGGCTCATCCAACAGATAGATCGCTTTTTTTCCAAAACGATTTGTTAAAAGTGAGAGAAAAGCTTCCCCGTGCGACTGTTTGTGAAGAGAACGGCCTCCATAATAAGGGAGACTTTCAGGAATTGTATCGAGATACGACGCAAAATGATAAAAGGTCTCAGCTCGCAAAAAAAACCCGTTCGTCACTTTTGGCATCCATGACAGCCGTATGTATTCCCCAAGGGCCGCATCGGAAGCATCTACATGAAAATTATTGTTTTTGCCTCCTCCGGCTGTATTAAAGCCACACTGATAAGCTATTGCCTCAAGGAGCGTTGATTTTCCGGAACCGTTTTCCCCGACAAAAAAAGTAATATTGGAACGAAACGAAATGGATTTTAAATTTTTTATTGCAGGAATCGAAAACGGGTAGCTATTTAAATCAATATCTTTATTTCTTAAAATTTCGAGGCTTTTCAAATACATTGAATTCATCTCCAAAGTCGTTCGTATTTTCATATTCACTGTGCACGTTTCACATAAAATAAACAACTGCCGATTGCTTGATGTTTTATGGAAAAAATTTTTTGGAATACTGCGACCTTTGAAGTTGATCGCTTTGAAAATCATCAAATGTTGTATTCCGACTTCGAAATTTCTGCATTCATTGAAAAAGTTTCATTATAAACGAAACGGGCGATGGAGATTTTCGTCTCAACGCTGCATATTTTCTTAGTTTTTGATAAATATGTCGCAAAAACTTATTGTTTACAATTAAAGCTCGCCAACGAATAAATGCTTTTTGTATGGTGGACATTGATTCGAAAAAGAGTTTTTTCCTATCTGATCATCGTCTTGTAAATATGATAATTTTCGTCATCAAAACAAACGAACAATATTGATTGAATGCTTCGGATGAATTGATTTTGAATACACTCCTTAACGGTCTCTAAAGCAATTTGGGCCGCTTCATGCTTTGGAAAACGATAAACACCAGTACTGATATTTGGAAATGCGATCGTTTTCACGAAATGCTCTTCCGCAAGCTTTAAGGAGTTTATGTAGCAATTTCTTAGCAGCTCCCTTTCTTGATAGGCTCCGCCTTTCCATACTGGTCCGACAGTATGAATAACGTATTTGGCGGGCAAATTTCCTGCAGTAGTAATAACTGCTTCCCCGGTCGGACATCCTCCTGTTCTTTCCCTGATCTTTTTGCATTCCTCCATAATCTCCGGCCCGCCTGCTCTATGGATCGCGCCGTCGACACCCCCGCCTCCCAAAAGTCCGTTGTTAGCCGCATTAACAATCGCGTCAACAGTACACTTTGTAATATCGCCTTTTATTACCTCCAATTCAGTATCGTTAATAACGATTTTCATTAATATCAACCTCCGTTTTTGCAAATTTGAATATGTTATTTCTGGCAGACAGCTCCTATCATGACATATAACAAGAGCTGTCCAAGTTTACGGAAAACCTATTAAACAATACTCTAAACCTTGTGATGCTAGTTGTCGCTGTTATTTATTGCCTTATATCAACTATCGTGCCGATTCGAACGAATTTGGACAATTCAATGATATCGTGATTGTGCATGCGAATGCAGCCTTTGGACACCCTTTTCCCGATCGAAGAAGGGTCATTTGTTCCATGAATGCCGTAATGTTTTTTCGACAATCCCATCCATAAGACACCATAAGGCCCTCCTGGGTTCGGAGCTTTATTGACAATCTTAAAACGACCAATCGGCGTCGCGGTGACAATTTTTCCTATTCCTACTGGGTACCCCCTAATCACTTTGTTTCCATTCAACAGAAAAAGTTTGCGATCCGAAATGTCAACGATGATCCGATAATTTGGCATGCTTCTCACCCTCCTACCTGCACAATATGGGAGGGCGGAAACTAGTGTGACAACATGAAAGCCAAAGGCTTAAGCCTTATCATTATTTTTACGTTTTTATCTGTTTTCTAGTTTCTTAATTTGTTGCTTGATGAACGGTACGACCTGAATCGCCGCTTAAGCATCACTTCCATTTTTTCATACCAGACAGAATGAATAAATTTTTGTATATGTGTGGTCCGCATCCATTTTTTGAACATGGACTTTAAAAGAGGGGCCTACCAAAAAGGATTGATTATTATCATTATCATGCAGTACTTGAAGCTTCGGTATGACATGTTTCATTTTGGATGGCGTGGACAGTGAGTTTTCTATAAAAAACAGTGAATTCCAAAGATTATTTTCAATCATTAGCGAGTAGCAAAATAACTCATGGCTTTATAAAAAAATGGCTTCTTTCCCACATATAGCTTTTAGTCAGCTTGAAATAAAAGGCTTCTTTTCATGAATCTGATCAATAATAAATCTTGCTATATCAGCATTCGAAATTTTTTATTCCCGGCATATCCGTTAAGCTTTCCTTTATATTGCCCGTTTCTGACCCCTAAACAACAAATGGTAAGCGTACAAGCGTCCAGTCAATCTCACTATTTGCGAGAATGTTTAGTTCTTTTCGTTTGTCTGTCATCATCTTAGGAAATAAGAGTTCAAGCATTTTTGCACCTATTCTATTTATTAGTTTCTTGTTGTCACCTTTTATAGTTGGGACCGCACCTGTAACCCCTTAGTATCTTTTAATTCCAAATTCATGCATTACCGCAAGGACATTATTCGGTACACTGCTATATAACGGCAAAGCCTTTACCGACTGTCCAAAGGTATTTATAACAATATTACAGTCTTTGAGGAGAATTCGAATAAAATTTATATTTTGAACATCTCCCCTAATAAGCTAAATTCTGTCATCACGATATGCTAATTTATCTGGATTTCTAACAAGCATACGAACTTGGCAGCCGCTTTCTAACGCTTTTTTGGCAAAGTAACGACCTACTTTTCCTGTCCCGCCCATGATTGAATTCTATCAGAATGTTCCAATGAATCTTCCCCTAGGACATTTTTTAAAGAATGTGTAAAATATTGTTTTCGTTTCTTTTTAAACAACTACAACAAAATAAGTCCCACTTGCTATTCAGCTTTACGAAGCATGAATAACCACATGAAGGTTAATGCCTGCTTTAACTCCGTTGAAAGTGAGGCAACTAGTTTCTCAGTGACTCTGCTTTTATAAACTCCTTCTCCATCAACTAGTTCCCAGCCGTTTTCCTTCGCTAATTTTTCAAACTCCCATGGCATCATTGTATTGCAAATCACTGGCTCTCCATATAATCGGCGATAGCTGTGCATTCGCGGAGCAGCGGTCGGACCGAGCAGCCCTACACAAAGGAGATGACCGTTTTTTAACACTCGCCTCATTTCATTCAAAGCTTCCAGCGGCTTCTCTATCCACTCAATCGAGTTAATTGCCATTGCTCCTGAAAATGTTTCATCAGGAAACGGCAATTTCGTTAAATCCCCTTGAAGAAATTGCAAATGCTCGTTCTCTCCTCTCGACTTCGCCTTTTCAATCATTTCCTTGGAGAAATCAATGCCAATAACACGATAGCCTGCTTCATGAAGCTTAAACGAACCGTATCCGTCCCCGCAGCCTAAATCAGCGATATAACTTCCTTTCGGTATATGCTTTAAAATAAAAGGAACAATCGTTTTACGGTTGCCATGCTCCCACCTTTCCTCACTGCTTTGATTCCAAAAATCGGCCCGATCATCCCAGTTTTTTTCTGCTTCTTTATGCCAATTAAATGTCTCCAATGTTTACACCTCATTTGTATTAAGATACATGAATGGACGAGAAGTTAGGATTGACAATCAACAAGAAATGCTTGCTGCGAAAAAAATTATGAAGGCGGCATTATAAATTTTAACCTCTTCGGGGCAAGTGCTGATGGAAGCCGCAAATGAAGCTGTTCGTGCGTAAAAATTTTCACAGAAAAAACGGTGATCATGACATTAGTAGAAATGGCGAATAACTTTCCTGCATTTTTCTAAATAAAAAGGAGAGTTCATTAAAAGTACGATAAAGGCAGCGGTGATCAAAAAATTCATCCATTTTTTACTCAAGCGTTTGGAAGAAGCAACAGCAATAGCAATAAATGTAATAAATCGTCAAATATAAAAGTGACGTAAATGGTAAAAAGGAAAAAGTCGACACTTTTATACGAATGTCGACTTTTTGTCTAGATCTTCATTGTTACTTATATAGGCTGACGGTGCGTCTGAACGCGTGTTATTCGCAAAAAATTCTCATTTTTCCTTTCGACATTACGTTTTGTCCTCTGTATCGTTTGACAGCTTTTCAAGTATAGATATGCTGTCCCGCGTAAGGACAGTATGCAATCAATTAAATTATTCTATATTCATATTTAGCGACACTTCAGAAACGACAATGCCATCGCTGTCAGCATACACATACGCATTTGGGATCCAGCGCACTTCACCAAATTCAAGTACGACATCACGGCTTCCTTTCCCTTCTTTTTTACTTTTAACCGGACAGGTGCCGAGTGCCTTTACCCCAATCGGCATCGTCGCAATTTCAGCGGAGTCGCGTATACATCCATTTATAATCACGCCAGATAATTCACGTTCACATGCAATCTGAGCTAAACGATCTCCTAAAAGCGCGCAGTTTCGTGAACCTTTTCCATCCACAACAAGAACTGAACCTTTTGGGATCGTTTCTAGAGCCTGACGAACTAGCACATTATCTTCAAACACTTCAACCGTTGCAATTGGACCTGAAAATTCCTTTTTTCCCCCATAACTGATAAGCGGCAATTTACAAACTTGAAGCTTTTCTAAATATTGATCGCATAAATCAGCAGTTTTCATGATGAATTCTCCTTCCCCATCTATGATTGATACAAAAATATATTTTGACAACCAAGAAGCAAATCCCTTTCAAATTGAAAAAATAATCAAAGGTCAAGATCCGCGCTCGCTTTTCGTTGTTTGGCCGGGCTTGCTGGATACTAGCCGGCGCAACACAAAGCCAAACTCTTCTCTATTGCACTTAGTGATTCATTAATTCTTTCTTTAAAATATTTCGATGAACTACCCCCTCCCACTTGCTTAGAGGCGGGCTTCATGTAACCGTTTTAATGATATGAAAAGGACTGAGCCGTCAAATCTGTTCCACTTAGACAGCCGCAATTCTTCCTTTCCATACAATTTCAAAATTTAAATCAATTTTTTCAAAAAATATATTGATTCTAACGTTACGTCAGGTTTTAAGATAAAACTAAGAAGGAGAGAAGCTATCCAGCAATCCTGATTCAAAATGGCCCGAACGTAAGGAGAGATTCGTTGTGGAGAATTTTGAAAAAAATCAAACTTCATGGCAAAATTTTAAAAAGCTGATAAAAATGGCTAATCCTCCTTTCTGGATTTTTGTTGCGGCAATCACATTAAGTCTTTTGGAAGCAGCTACAGGATTAGTCGTTCCGATCTTTACACGGGATTTGATTGATCGTTTTTCAACTTCAAGTATTGATACTCATTTAATCTTTTTATTGATTGCAGTTTTTATTCTTCAGTCAGCCACATCAGGCTTCTCCTATTATCTTATGTCTTATATTGGCGAATATATTGTGGCAAAAATCCGTTCAAAGCTTTGGAACCATGTGCTGTATTTGCCGATACCTTATTTTGACCGCCATGAATCTGGAGAATTGATGAGCCGCATAACACAGGACACTTATACAGTAAAGTCGCTTGTGACCGAGCATTTAGCTAATTTCGTTTCAGGAATTGTTACGGTCTTAGGGGCTGTCGCTATTTTAATTATCATTGATTGGAAAATGACGCTCATTCTGTTTATTTTTGTACCGCTTGCTATCGTATTGGTTCTTCCACTTGGACAGAAAATCTATAAAATTTCCATGCAAACCCAAGACGAAATGGCCACTTTCAGCGGCAATCTAGGCCGCGTGCTGAGCGATATCCGGTTGGTAAAATCAAACATTGCCGAACCTGTCGAAAAACAAAACGGAAATCAAAAAATTCAGCAGTTGTTCCGATTCGGCTTGAAGGAAGCAAAAATCCAAGCGATTATTTCACCTTTAATGGCAACGATTATTATGGCGGTGTTAGTCGTCATTATCGGCTATGGAGGAATTCGTGTTGCCAGAGGGGAATTATCCGCAGGTTCGCTCGTTGCCATCATAATATATATGGTGCAAATTATTGTACCTTTTAGCCAAATGGCAGGATTTTTTACAGCTTTCCAAAAGGCAATGGGTGCGACAGAACGAATTCAGCAGCTTTTGAATACAGAAACAGAACATAATAATGGAAATACAAGAATTGATGTTCATAAACCAATCGTGTTTCAAAACATCTCGTTTGCTTATGAAAAAGGAAAAACGATTTTGCAAAACGTTCATTTTGAAGTGAAGCCCGGCCAAACCGTCGCGATCGTCGGACCAAGCGGTGCTGGTAAAACAACTATTTTTTCCCTTATTGAACGGTTCTATCAGCCAACAAACGGGGCAATAAAATTAGGGAATACCGACATTCGCGAATTTCCGCTTTTTGAGTGGCGCCAACAGATCGGTTACGTTTCTCAAGAAAGCCCGATTATGTCTGGCACGATTCGTGAAAATATTTGCTACGGCCTAAATCGTACAGTCAGCGAAGAAGAAGTGAGAAAAGCAGCGCAATTGGCCAATGTAGATGAATTCATCGAACAAATGCAAGACGGCTATGAAACGGAAGTCGGCGAAAGAGGGATCAAACTATCCGGTGGGCAGCGTCAGCGCATTGCCATCGCGAGGGCACTGTTGAGAAATCCAAAAATTCTTCTGCTGGATGAAGCTACATCCAATTTAGACAGCAACTCCGAGCAAAAAGTGCAAAACGCTCTCCTTCATCTTATGAAAAATCGTACAACATTTGTCATCGCCCATCGACTTTCAACTATTATTAATGCAGATTTAATCATCGTCCTCGAAAATGGTAAAATTACCGGTCAGGGAACACATAATGAGTTATTGCAGTCCCATCCGTTGTATCAAAAGCTTGTCAGCCGACAAATGCAAAATTTTGCTCCCGCCAACGATTAAGGCGGGAGCCGCATATAATTTACAAATGGAAGCTGACCGCTTAAGCCCGTTTCCGCTCCATAATGTTGATCCCTAACCCCATGAACACAACAGCCATCAAGAATAGGATGCTCATCGGATAGAGCAAATCGCTGAATGAGTAGCCGTAAACTACCGCCCCTTTTAACAGGTCCATTCCATACGTAACGGGGACAAATTTTGAAAGCAAGAGAAGTGCATCCGAAGAAACAATTTCCAGCGGCCAATAAGCTCCTCCGAGCATCGCCATGCTGACAGAAACAAGCGGAAGCACCGCATGAAACTGCTGCTCATTATTGACAATTCCTACTATAAAAATTGATATTGCGACAATTGCCAGTACATAAGGGATGAGCAATACGAGCACAAACCAAAATTTATCGCTGAAATCTACATCAAACACAAAGTGAAAGACTGCAAAAATAAGCGCCACCTGAATATAGCCGGTTGCAAAACTGTAAATTAAATTTCCGGCATACATCTCCCATTTTTTGACCGGCGACAAAATCATTCGATCCCAAATGCCGTTTCGCTTTTCCATTAATATATTAAAAACGTTGTACGCAATCGTATAAATGACAAAAAATAAGACACTGCCGAAAATCGATTGCATTTTGCTGTTGATGATAACAGTTTCATCCGCACGGAAATGTTTTGTCTCTACGGTAAACACCGGATCGTTTTTCGCTTCCGCAAGCGATTTTGCCACTTGCTTTGCGCTTGATTCTCCTTGTTTTTCCTTCACCTGATCGATGATCGACTTGGATTGTAATGCTTTTGCGTAAACTTTTTGAACCGTTTGCTGAACCAAATAGCTATTGGGGGTATTGGAAGCAACGATTATGCGGAAATCGTCCTTTTTAAGCTCCACACCTGCTTCCGCCTTACCTTCGCCAACCAGCTTTTCAACTTCCTCTTTTTTCATCCTTTTAAACGAAAATAGATTATACTGCTCAAGAGAGCGAATGATTTCCTTCACTTCACTTTCAGGCAGCGCGCTGTATACTGGAACAACTATAGTCTGTTTGTTTACGGAACTGATGAGCATAGCAAAAACGACAGAAAGGATCGACACCATTAAAAATAGCCAAGGCTTCCGGATAAAAAGACGCAGCTTTGCTGTCAAAACTCCGATCACGCCATTTCACCCCTTTTTGGGAAAACTAGCAAGCTCAATACAAACATAACAAAACCGAAAAGACATAAGTATATGACAGGCCAAATAAATTGCGACAGATCATAGCCTTGCAAAATTTTTAAATAAGCTGTCATGCCGGCTCCATTTGGCGTCATATCCCCCAATTTGTGCATAAATTCCGACATTTGCGAAACCGGGAAATAGCTGCCGCCAAGAAAAGCCAAAATAGAAACGACTCCGCTTGAGAAGAAAATGGAAACATTATCTGAATTTATTCGATAGCTCAATGATGTTAAAAAGGTTCCTATTCCTCCGACTGCCACACAAAGAGCAAGCGTAACAATGATAAACGAGATGAGATCCGGCCACTTGACACTGTAAAAAACGGCTGCTAAAGCATATAACAAGGAGAGCTGAAAAAAGGCAATGATCAAGGAAGTTATGAAAATAGCAGCCATGTATAAATTTTTCGGTACATTGGCAAGCAACAAACGATGGAATGCGTTCGACTGTTTTTCTTGCAAAGCATGAGACGAAATATACGAGGCCAGATACAACACAAACATAACGCTTATGCCGACTGTATAATAAGTAAAAGAATTAATTGGCTCCCGTTTTGTCACGGTTTCCATTTCTCCCTTTACTTTTGCGACAGGCAGTTCAAGTGATTCGTTTAAGCCAGCCTGATCCAGTTTAGAAATCAAAGAATATTGCTCTTGAAATTCAGTGATGAGCTCTTGAACAAATTGGGCTGTAATTTCTTTGCCTTCGTTGACATATATACTAAGCTTCGGCTTCGTTTTCTCGCCAAATATTAAATGGTTTAACAACGTGTATGAAAAATGCTCCGGCACTTCAACAATGACTGTATATTTGTCATTTTCACGAATTTCCTCCAATTCAGAAGGCTGAAACTCTGCCATTTGTATATACGGTTCCAGCTCTTTTGAGCCTAAAATTTCTTGTTTTAAAATGGAAATAGGCATCATTTTTTCCACTTGTTTTAATAGAAATTCCTTTTCCTCATCCGGCATTTGCACGTTTTTTACGTCGTTGGCGAATTTTTCGAAGTCCTTTTGTTCATTGCCATGTTCGACAATCGCTACTTTCGCTTGAATATCCATTTTTTTGCTGTCCATTACACTTGTGAGCGCAAAACCTAAAATAGATATAAGAGTGAACGGCATTACTAATAGAAGAAGCAATTCCTGCTTATTGCGGATCATTATTAAAAATTGTTTCTTAATAAATTGTCCAATCATGATCATCACCCTTTTAATTTCGTAATGCTCTTCCAGTTAAATGAAGAAACACATCTTCCAAAGTAGGTGTTTTAATCTCGATAGATGTCAACATTGTGTTTGTTTCCTCAGCAATTTTGAACAATATGGAAAAAGCATTCGCTTCCTTTGGCGTTAATACGGTAATTACCCGATCTTGCACAGTCACGCGATTGACAACCGGATGATCACGCAGCGCTTGAATAAATGAATCGTTCACGCGCTCGACAGTAATTTGGATTGTGTTTTCTGCCGATAAAATATTTTTTATCTCCTCTTTAGTACCGGCCGCCAAAATATTCCCTTTATCCATAATGTAAATGCGATTGCATAAAAATTCGACTTCCTCCATATAATGGCTCGTGTACAATACGGTCATTTTTTTCTCCTTATTTAACCTTTTGACCGTTTCCAAAATATAATTTCTTGATTGCGGATCAATGCCGACTGTCGGTTCATCCATAATGATCAATTCAGGTTCGTGCAGCAAGGCAGCCCCGATGTTCAATCTTCTCTTCATTCCGCCTGAAAAATTTTTGACAAGATCATGCTGGCGATCCGTTAAACCGATCATTTCCAAAACTTCCTCTACCTTCTGTTTTAATTGCGAACCTGACAGCCGATAAATTTTGCCGAAAAACAGCAAATTTTCCCGCGCTGATAAATCGGGATATAATGCAATTTCTTGCGGTACAACCCCTAAAATTTTTCTGAGCTTTTCCGGCCTTTTGATGACACTTTCGTTATTCAAACGAACATCACCGCTTGTCGGCGGAATCAGAGTAGAAATAATTGAAATGGTGGTCGATTTGCCGGCGCCGTTTGGCCCCAAAAGCCCGATGATTTCCCCTCTTTCCAAAAATAAATTCACACCGTTTACAGCATGCGTTTGTTTAAACCTTTTCGTTATTTCAACAGCTTCCAGCATTTTTTATCCTCCCTCTCAACGTTCTATTTTGTATATTACAGCGTCCGCACTTTCTCACATACTATCTGCAGTCACTCTTTTCACTGAAAAACTATGACTTAGGTCATACATTTACAAAGTCTCTAGGAATAGCGCTGAAAATCAGCAAACATTCCGAGTCGAAGCAAACATTTTTCAATTATGAACGCTTCATTAACATAGAGCTTTAAAATTTCACGGCATTATTTCAATACAAAAAAAGACCGGCCTAAATAGCCGATCCTAATCAAACAGCTAGCAAATATCATGTTTAATGGCATAAATAGCGAGCTGTGTTCTATCCCGCAGCCCAAGCTTATTTAAAATTTGCGTCATATGGTTTTTGACAGTTCCGACGGACAAATGAAGGTCAGACGCAATTTCTTTGTTCGTTTTTCCTTCGCCGACAAGCTTCACAATCGCCAGCTCACGCGGTGTTAAAGGCACGTTCACCATCTCTTTTTTTGGCTTTTCCAGCAGCTTCGGTACCATTTTTGCCGCTACATCTTCATGAATGGACATTCCGCCTTTCATGCAGCTATGTATCGCATCAATCAGCTTTGCCGGTTCAGATGTCTTCAGCAAAAAACCGCTTGCCCCATCCTTCAACGTCTGTACGGCATATTCCTCATCATTAAACGTTGTTAAAATAAGAATTTTCGCATCAGGCCACCGCTCTTTTATTTTTTTAGTCGCTTCTACTCCGTTCATAACTGGCATGCGAATATCCATTAAAATCAGGTCTACAATTGTCTTTTCCATTATTTCGATTGCTTTTAACCCATGCTCAGCTTCCGCGACTACTTTTAATTGCTCGTCCTGTTCGATCATCATTTTCAAGCCCTGGCGGACAATGGCTTGATCTTCAACAAGTAAAATACGGATGGTCATCATTCATACTCCTTTATTGGCAAAGTCCCATGAACAACAAACTCATCATTTGTTTGAAATATGTTCAAGCTTCCTCCAGCTTCTTTCACACGCTCTTTCATATTCGTTAAACCGAAGCCTTTTTGAAACGGTTTGGCATCCGATATCCGGTTTTTTATCGTAAATTCCAAGTCACCGATCGCATTTTTTCCTAGTATGATATACACTTCCCTTGATTGCGCATGCCGCATCGCATTCGTTAGCGCCTCTTGGATGACTCGGTACAAAACGACATTTTGCTGATTAGTAAGACGGGCCGATAAAACCCCTTGCTTCGTCGTAAAATGCACCATAATATGACTTTCCGATTCCAGCTTGCGAATGAGCTGAAGCACTGACGAAATCCCTTCACTTTCATCCATTTTTAGCGCCCTAACTGCATGTCTCGTTTCCTCTAAACTTTCGCGAACTAAAGATTTTAATTCTTCATATTCCTTCCTTTTCTCTTTGATCGAAAGCATCTCAAGCTGCATCAGCAATGCCGTTAATTTATGCCCGACAGAATCATGAATATCACGGGCAATTCTCGTTCGTTCTTCCAATCTGGCCGACCGCTCATTTTCATAGCTGATACGCTTTAATCCTCTATATTCTCCCAATAGTTGTTCATACAGCTCCCTTTGTTCCTTCCTTTCAAAGATATATTCATTTAAAACAACAGAAATGAAAGTAAATATAGCAAACGCCGTCAGCCATTCAAAAGGATTAGGAAGGAATAAGGCGATCAGGATCGAAACAGAAACATGAATGACGGCAAACAGACGAAAGGGCTGTTTTTTTAGCTGAAAAATTGCTTCGACATAAAGATATAAAATTAATAAAAGAGAGGCATGATTGCCTGCAGCAGACTGAAGCCATCCCGCTGACAAAATAAAAAGATCCACGATGATGTACAACAGAAGAGTATTTTTGACAACAGGCAGAAAAAAATAGCAGCCAATTGTACAAGCACTTAAAAATACCAATAAGGTGAGATGTGCTGAATGATCCAAAAAAGCTGAAAATAAAAAGTACGTCCATAAAACGGCAAAAACGAACACTCTGAATAAAAAAGCCTTCACTGACATCCCACCCTTTGTAATCTACTATCAACCTACTGAAACTATAAAAGAATGTCAACGGCTTTTCAAAAGAAATGTCGGACATTTCTCAAATCATGTACCAATTAATTAAAATACTGAACTCCTCCCTTTTTCTCTCCAAAATAATTACCCTGTGATTTTAGAATTCAACATTTCTAAATAACAACCTCTATAATTAAAGACACCGGTTTAATCTAACCGATGTCTTTAACTAAATCCTATAACTAACAATAACAATTCCTATATCTAATTAGTTAATGTAAAAACCGCATAAAAATCAATATTCCAGCGGTTTTTATAAATAAAATTTTTTCTTACTAGTATTCCATAGTATGTAAAAATATCCTCATACTCTCGAAATTGCATATCATAGATATAATAATAAAATCCAGGAAAACAAAAAGGAAACTCCTTCAAAAAAGGAATTCCCTTGAAAATTTACTTGCTGCCATACAACAGCACTTGCGCTATGCCGACAAAATATTCTGATTCACGAATAATATGGTTCAAAACAACTTTGGCGGTCGGATTTTTTCGAACAGCAGCGCTTTCCGTTTTAATTTGCCGGCATAATTTAATAAAATCGAGACTTTGCTTTAAGCAAAATGACACCAAATTCAATACTCGTTGATAAAGCTTTGCTGGAATATAGTAAGGGGAGCGTATGACAGACTCAATATAGCGCACAACCTTTTGATGCGTCTTCGACAATTCTTCTTCCCAATTTAACAAAGCATCTACATAGTTTTGCTCTAAATTTGCCACCAGCTCTCGGATCACAACAGTATGCTCTTCCTCTTGATGCTTCCAAAACTCCGCTTCATCCAATATGCGAAGCGGCATTTGCTGACCGTAATAAAATTGCATCATCCATCCTCCCATGATCGTCGTTCATTTCAATTGTATGGAAGGAATGGATAAGGTATGATAGCTCATGCTATTTGAGGATCTTTTTATTTTCAACACACTAGCTTCTATTAACTATGACACCGTAAAAAAAAAGCGCCTTGCCTAGGCATTTTTTTGTTTTAAAAAATTTGAGATGTGATGACATGTGAAGAGTTTAGTGAATATGATTGGATTTACGCGAGAAAATCGGCTTATGTTTGTTTTAGCTGATATTTTTTTAACTTCCGATAAAGAGTGGACCTGGCAATATTCATTTTTTTGGCGACAGCTGATAAATTCCAGCCTGTTTCCTCTAAAAGCCTGACAAGCACTTTTTGCTCTTCGATTTCAATTAAAGATAAATCTTTAAGCTGGTTATTGATGGAGAGGCTCATTCTGTTTTCAATAAAGTATGCCGGTAAGTCTTCTATCCTAATAACAGGAGAATCACTAAATATGACGGCATACTCAATGACATTTTGCATTTCTCTTATGTTGCCGGGCCACGAATATTCTAAAAAGTAATTTAAAGTTTCTTGCGCAATGGAAAGGGATTCTCTCGCATACTTTTTTGCAAATTTTTTTAAGAAATAATCAGCAATCAGAGGAATATCTTCCCTTCGCTCACGAAGAGGAGGAATATTAACCGTAACAACGTTAAGTCTAAAAAATAAGTCTTCGCGAAAAAGCCCTTGTTTACACAAGGCATATAAGTTCTTATTCGTTGCAGCAATAATTCTCACATTGATTGGAATCGTTTGAGATGAACCCAGCCTCATAATCTCCTTTTCTTGCAGCACCCTAAGCAAATGGACTTGCAGATCTAGCGGCATCTCGCCGATTTCATCTAAAAACAAGGTTCCTTCGTTTGCTTCCTCAAATTTTCCTTTCTTCCCTTCTTTCGAACCTCCGGTAAAAGTTCCACTTTCGTAACCGAACAGTTCACTTCCAATCAATTCTTTCGGAATTGCGCCACAGTTTATTGCTAAAAAAGGTTTGTCTCTTCTCTGACTAGATTGATGTATTGATTTTGCAATTTTTTCCTTTCCTGTACCGCTTTCTCCCAACAGAAGAATCGGAACATTTGAAGGAGCAGCTTTATAACATTTGTTTAGTGCTGTTAACAATGCATCCGATGTCCCAATAATATCGTTCCATGGTTCATCCTTGAGAATGTATCGCGCAGTGGTACGGAATACCTTTTTGTTATCCTTCAACACGACCATATATCCAGCAACTTCCCCTTTAAAATGAATCGGCTCGATTGCTAAAACCTTGAAATCTCGAACCATCAAATCGCTGGAAATATCGTTTTTCGCAGAGAATTTGGACATCCTTTTCATCTCATTTATTAAAGGATGAAAATCAGGATTTACCGCCAAATCTCCTGCATGTTTCAGGTTAAATAATTCCATTAGCTTTTCACTGCTCTTCACAACATAAAAGGCATGGTTCAGTACTAGAATATGATCGTTTTTCCATTTATTTGCGCATTGAAAAAAATAATCTATTAAATAGTTATTCACTTTCATATAGACGTATGCAAGCTGTTTTTCAATCACTTGTGCAGTGGATACAGCTAAACCAAGTGTATGAGGCTGAGCATCTTCCCAAAATCCTGTAAAATCGATGACACCGATGACCTCTTTTGTGAAGGGATGAATGATAGGAGCTGAAGAACATGTCCATGGATGACATCCTTGACAAAAGTGTTCTGCAGAAAAAATTTGAATGGGATTTTGGGTGACGATACACGTTCCAATCGCATTTGTACCTGCTGCATTTTCGCTCCAGTCCATGCCAACTGTGAAATTCATTTTTTCCGCTTCCCGCAAAACATACGGTTCACCTTTCAAATAAATTATGCAACCGTTTTCATCTGTCAGCGTGATAAGATACCGAGTACCTTTCAACTTATAAAATAAATTATCAATAATCGGTTTCGCAATTTGATATAGCTCAGATCCTTTTAACAGATGATTTAATTCGTATTCTGTTAAAGCTGCCTTCGTTTGCAATTGCATCGGGTCAACTCCAGTTTCCTGACAGCGGCTCCAAGAATCTAAAACATTTTTTCGTATTTTGCCCGATATTTTATCTTCCCACGATCTTTCCACAAACATTTCCCATAAAGTTTCCAAATCTCTTTTTTTATCTGGCAAGTTGTGCGTAGAGAAAATAGATATATATGGATTGCCCATGTACTCCCCCCTCCTCTTGAACATATTATCAAAATTTTTCGAAAATAGATTATAAAAATACTTTATTCGGGGCTTTAAAAGCAAAAAACTTACCACCCCCGTAGTTCTTAAGGAATTACACACCAGTGATGATAAGCAAGGAAGTGACAAGTGTTACCACAATTATTAACGTATTTACTCGAAGATATCAAGTGTCTAGATTCGCATTTTTAATCTTTTGAATCAAATTCATGCGTTCACCATCGCTTTATCAAAACGATGTCAAATGTTTAACGCATTTGCTCAAGTGTGCATGCGACAGATTAATTTTGAGCAATACGTTTTGAACTGCTTGTCGTGAAAAATTCTGTTTGTTTATGGTATTCTCTCTAAAAATGAAATAATGTGTCAACTTTCTATAGTTTTTTTAAAACTGCTTTAAATAAAAGTGGATAACCTTTGTGATGAAAACACTCGGTTATCCACTTGCTGTTCGATTGTGTCAGCCTTTAGTCAGAAACGAACTCCTGGTTGATGGTTTATTTCACTTGAGGTATCGGACGCTTCAGCCATTCATTGTAAAATGCATCAATATCTGGTTCAAAATCTTTTAAGATTGGATACCAAGGTGTTACAGCTTCTACCTCCAGTTGACTTGCACAATTTGGGCAATAGTATTCACGTATAACCTGCCACTCCGGATCTGGAGCAAGCAGCTTCGGATACAGCTCCACCATTTTTTCCTCTGTATCACGAACGTATATAAGCGCATGAAGTTTCCAGTTGTCACTTGCCTCACAAAATTCATGTCCGCAATCACACTTTACGACTCGTTTGCCATCTGGCTTCAAAACGATATAAAGGTGAAGTCCAGCCGGCAATAGAATTGGATCATCCCATGGAACTCTTTCCTGCAAAATGCTGATATATTTATCAAATCGGTCAGTATCCTTAAAATTTGAAAGCATTTCTTTTAATTTGTAAAAATCAATTGTTCCGTCGATCAGCTCTTCAATCGTCTTACGATCATATTGTGCCATGTTCTCACCCCGTTTTTTTCTGATGATTTATTTTTGCTCCGAAGGTTGGTACACCTAACTCATCTTCTGATAAATGCCATTCTGTCGGCAGATTCCAGAACTGTTTAAACTCATTCGCAAATTTTTCACTTAAGGCAAAGCTGCCGGCATACATATGACGAACCTGTACAGCCGCTTCTTTGTTTAGAATTTTTTGTCTCTCCTGCTCCATCCATTCTTTTACAGGAACCCCGCGCTTTAGACGCTCTTTTCTTATTTTTTTGCGGCGTTTTTCTGTCGCTTTTTCATCAACGATATACTTGCCTTTTTCATTTTTGCTGACAACTGCTCCGTAAACGCTTTCTGCATAACGCGGCAGCAGCAGTCCTTCATTTAAATCATCCTCAATCATTTTCGGCTTGCGCTCAAGCGGATCCCCAAAACCAGGGCCCCCACGAAGGTAATTTAAATACAGATCGTAATTTTCAAAAATTGTTTCTGTTGTAATGGATTGCTTATCACGGATAATTTCCTTTGCTTCCATTAAAGTATCGTATTCTGGATTATCCGGATCACTGTCTCCCCCTGTAGGAATAGGCAGTCTTTTTTCGATCCGTTCTTTCAAATTCGTTCCATGTGCTTCAAAACGGTATCCTGATGCTGCTGGATAGCCTCCCATTAAACCGCAGTCACTTGACATATAGCCATTTCCCATAAAGAACATTGTCCAGTCTTTTGCACCATATACCATCCGCAAAGTCTCGTAGCCGCTGCCTCCCCGGTATTTTCCATACCCTGCTGTATTTGGTTTTATGCTTCGTCCCAAATAAAGAAGCGGTTCTGCGAGCTCCCAAATTTCCATATCTCCCATATCACCTTCAGGGTTCCAGATGGCTGCCGCATGGTTAATACCGTCTCTTACCGCACTTGCTCCGACCCCTTCGGCTGCTGATTCGAAGCTGTTAACGGCATGATTTTCGTTAAATTGGTTATATCCTCCTCCTTGCAGCCAGTTAGAAGTGTTGGCATTTCCGGCGTTAACTTCTTCTAAATACCCGCGTGCAAAGTAGTTGCGGCTAAGTGCACGCCATAATGGACTCCATGCAGATACAAGGAAGTGCCATGCATAGCTGTGAGCGGTCCGAATATCGTCCGGATTTAGCCATGAACCGTAAGGCAAGTCGAACTGGCTCGCATAATAAGCGCCATCATTAACCCGATCGTTCGGGATGAGCGTTTGCGACATCATGACCCATATTCCGCTCGTAATCGAAACAGGTGTAGCATTGTAGCTGTGCCATCCCCATCTGTTAACGCCTTCAAAGTCGATTTGGAACTTGCCATCTTTGTGAACAGTCAGTTCTGTTGGGGCATGCATAATCGTGTTTACACGAGCGTAAGGAGGAACATCTAGGTTTTTATACGGTACGTCCACAAATGAAACTTGGCGGTATTTACCCGGAATCAGCAACGTTTTTACTTGATTGACAAAACCGCGCCGTCCATCCTCAATTACCTCGCGAATAAATTGTTTATAAGTGTCGACACCTTCCTCCTTGACAATATCAAGGACAAGGTCTCTGATCATATGGCAGCCGGCAACGCGAGTCCGTTCATCAAGAAGCCAGTACTTTGTTGTTCGGACAGAACGCTGGCTTTCAATAAGCCAATCTTTTAAGAGCGTATCGTTTTTACCGATTTTACGGCAGGCCACTTGATAACCGTCATCGTAACGGCTAACTGGTCCAACGGTCATACTTCCTGGTGCAGTCGCCCCAACATCAATTACGTGGGTAACTCCGCCAACCCAGCCTATCAGCTCGCCCTCGTAAAAGATTGGAACAATTGTATGAACGTCACATGGGTGCACATTTCCGATCTGGCAATCATTGTTACAGAAAATATCTCCGTCTTCAATTCCCGGATTCTCTTCATAATCGTTTTTAATCATGTATTTAATCGCTGCGCCCATCGTCCCGACGTGAATGATAATTCCAGTAGAAGTTACAATCGAATCTCCTTCAGGAGTGTATAAAGTAAAGCATAATTCCCCTTCTTGCTCAACAATCGGGGAGGCCGCCACTCTTTTGGCCGTTTCCCTTGCATGCACAACTCCTCCCCGCAATTTTGAAAAGATCTTTTCATAGCGGATTGGATATGACTCTTTTAATGGCAATGTTTTTAAACCTGCGTAATGTCCTGTCTCTCGGCTGATTTCATCAATTTCTTTGCGCATTTGCTTGAGTGTTTTTCCGTGCCAACCAATATTTTTCTGGCTTTGTATTGTTTTTTCAGTAATCGTCATGAAAAAATACCCTCCTTTTTCCTTAAAGTTCTTTTAAGTGGAAAATGCGATGCTCATCAAGATATGTTTCAAAACCAGGCGGAATCACAAACGTTGTGGCTGGAGATTCTAAAATTGAAAATGCACCGATTTTGTTCCCTGGCTTCAATTTTTCCATTTCCCAAATGTTTGCTTTGATCCACTCGCCCTTCCAATACACATCACGCTGGCCAAGAAACGCTTCTGACGGCGGAGTTTCTCCAGATAAAGGCTCCTCAGGAATTTTCGGCTTTGCCACTTCAACAATACCGCGTACGATTGCTCCTGTGATGCTGTAACCGAGTTCAGGCGATTTGGCCGCTTTTGCGTAAATTCTCGCATACGTTTCTTCGAATGCTTTGACAAGCTCTTCCCAGTCGTTAATATCCTTAAACTTTTGAATCGGCGATTCAATTTCAAGGTCGTTTAACTGACCTTGGTACTGCATGCGGAAATAAAGACGGAAACTCACATCTTGTCGTTTAAAGTTATTTTTCTCAAATTCAGCTGCCACTTTTTCGATTAGTTCATCCCAAGCATCCTGCAATTCTTTACCTGCCTTCAGCTTACTGCTGTCTTCATCCCCGTTGTTTACATTGATATCAAGTGTTTTATCATAGCGGTATTCAAAGTCTGCCGCACCGCAGCCAAAAGCAGAAAATCCAGCTGCCCACGCCGGTACTAGAACATCTTCAAAGCCAAGACCTTTTGTGTAGCCGGCAGTATGAAGCGGACCGCCGCCTCCATAAGAGAAGCATACATATTGAGATGGCGAATACCCTTTTCCAAGGATCATAGATTCAAGATAATTGCGCAGTTGCGACTCAAGCAGATCGATAACACCGTATGCTGCGTCTTCAACAGATAATCCGAGCGGATCGGCGACCTGCTTCTTCAATGCTTCATAAGCTCTTTCCGGATATAGCTTAACCTCGCCGCCAAGGAAATTATCCGGGTTGATTAGTCCAAGAACAACGTGGCAGTCGGTTACTGTTACCGTTTCTATGCCGCCCTCCGGATAACAAACGCCGACTCTCGAACCTGCGCTGTCCGGTCCAAGTGTTAATGATTTGAAGTTCGGATCCACTCGCACAAAGCTGCCGGCCCCAGCTCCAACAGTATCCATGGAAACAAGCGGTAATGATAGTACAAGCCTTGCCATATCTGGGCTTGTATTAATACTCAAATCCCCTTGAGTAATAAGAGCCATATCAAAACTTGTTCCGCCGATATCCGAGCATGCAATATTGCGAATACCGAGTTGTTCACCAAGATATTTCGCGCCAACTACTCCCCCAATCGGACCTGAAACGAGCGTTCTTGCCAGTTCATTTGCACGCGTACTTATCGTTCCACCGTGGCTGGCCATGACCCGAAGATCAAATTTTGCCCCGTGATTTCTTAACATGTTATCAATTTTCGACAATGTCTCCCGAGACGGGTCTGCTGCATATGCTTCAATAATGGTTGTATTTGTGCGGTGAGACTCTTTTCTAACAGGGTAATAATCAACCGATGCAAACACAGGCACTTCTTTTCCGACTTTCTTCATGACTTCCTTTGCAATATCCCTAATTTTTCGTTCATGCTGCGGATATTTGTAAGAATGAAGCAAACTGATCACAATTGCTTCGACATCCTGTTCCAGAAGGTCCAATACTGCTGGTTCCACTTCATGTTCATAAAGTGGAATGACAACGTTTCCAAATAAATCGACTCTTTCTGTTACGCCTCTTGTCAATTCTCTCGGTACAAGTGGAGGATCGTAACGATGAGTATTCAAGTGTAAACGGTCTGAATAAGAATATCCTAGGTAAGCCTGGATCGCCCGGCCCATTCGATGGAAATCCTCCATCCCTTTATTAACGATCAGACCGACGCGGCGTCCTTTCCTTGACACGAGACGATTCAGCATCGCTGTTCCGGAGTAGACACCCGCAAGCAATTTAGGAAATTCTTCTTCTACTGTTGTGTTCCAGTAAGTTAGTGCATCCCTTGCAGAGTTGAGAAGACCAATTGATTCATCTTCAGGTGTGGATTGTGCTTTTCCGACGACAAATTCACCATTGTCGTCAATAATGAAGGTATCTGTCATCGTTCCCCCTGCATCGATAGCAAGTATTTGTGCATTGCGAGTTGTTACTGCTTCCATCCATTTCTCTCCTTTCTTTTTTCAAAAATTGATTTTGTTTTCGCTTTTTACTTTGCAACATTCGTGCCAATATTAAAAATTATCAAAAAATTAAGGAGAGAAAAGGCTTTCGAAAATTAGAGAATGGTGAAAGAGAATGATGAATTGTAGCGAATCGCTACACTGTTTCGCTACAATTTTTTCGTACAACAATACAGCTAAAAAAGAATTTGTTGCAATTCGCCCATAGAATTTTGTTGCTTGCTCCATGCTATTCGACAGACAGCTTAAGCTCGATCAAGAGATTTTTTGTAAAAAAATAGACCATCTTTTAGTCTAGTAAACATAAAAATAACGACAAGGAATTTTCCAAGGGACAACAAAGACGACTTGAATGACAAAGCCACTATTGTACCGTCCTAATTTTATGATGGAAAATTTGATGAACAATAACTGCAGTTTCATTTTGTTTCAATGTAAAAAACAAGTTTGAATGTTCTCAAATTTTCACCGGAAACAGTTGATACTTTGATGAAAGTCGCCATTATCGAAACGATAAATACGTTTGAAAAATCATAATGGATTTTCTTTAAGCATTTCCAGCAATTTTTTTAAAGCAAATGAGTGATATCTGCCTTTTCTCGTAATGATGCCGAGTCTCCAAAGAAGAGGCGGATCTTTAAGCGGAACAATCGTGATGTTGGGGCTGTTCTGTTTATGAAAAATCATTTTCGGCATTAAAGTAATACCTAGTTTTGATGAAACAAGCTCAAGAATTAAATCCCATTGCGAGCTTTCATATGAAACAATTGGAGTAAAGCCTGCATTTTTACATGTGTTGATGATGTAATCGTGGAGTTTGAAGTTTTTCGAAAACAATATAAACGGTTCATCTTTTAATTCATGTACTGAAACTGTTTGTTTTTGTGCAATTGGGTGGTCACGATGAATAAACAAGACAAATTCTTCTGTAATAAACGGATGAATATGAAAAACGGATTCGTCTACAGGCAGTACAACTATGCCAATGTCAATCTCTCCTTCTTCCACTAATTGTTCGATGACCTTTGCCCCAAGCTCTATAAGTTCAAGTTTCACATTCGGATAGTTTTGATGAAACATTCTAGCAATAGAAGGAAAAAACAGAGTTCCAATGAGCGGCGGAACCCCCATCTTAATCTCTCCAGTCGCAAGATTAGAAAGTTCATCTAATAACATTTTCATTTCTTCCAACGTTTCAATCAATTTTTTTCCTTGCTGATATACAATTTGACCTGCATCTGTCAAACGGAGATGACGAGTTGACCTTTCGATCAGTTCAACATGCAGCTCAGCTTCAAGCTTTTTAACGGCTTTGCTCAATGAAGGCTGTGATAAGTAGGAATATTCAGCAGCCTTTGTAAAGCTGTTATGATTGGCAACATCAATGAAAGATTGAATATCACGAAATTCCACCATACTCCCCCCTTATTTATTCACTATTGGAATAAATTGTATTCTTTTTATCTATTTTACTTATAGATAATGGGAATGTAAACTCTTACATAAGACAAAGAAAGGAGGAGATGTTCATGAACAAAATCATGAATTCATTTTCGGAAGCGGTTTCAGACATTCAAGACGGTGCATCCATTGTTGTAGGCGGATTTGGGTTGTGCGGAATTCCAGAAAAGACTATTCAAGCTTTACGTGACAAGGGGACAAAGAATTTGACTATTTACAGCAACAATTGTGGTGTCGATGATTGGGGACTTGGTCTTCTACTCAAAAATAAACAAATCAAAAAAATGGTCGCTTCCTACGTCGGGGAAAATAAAATTTTTGAACAGCAATTTTTAAGCGGCGATTTAGAAGTAGAACTTATACCACAAGGTACTCTTGCAGAACGAATGAGAGCAGGCGGAGCAGGAATTCCGGCTTTTTATACCGCAACAGGTGTCGGAACGCCGATCGCAAAAGGAAAAGAAGAAAGAGAGTTCAACGGAAAAACATATTTGCTGGAGGAAGCCATCGTTGCAGATTTTGCTTTTGTAAAAGCGTGGAAGGCTGATACTTATGGGAATCTTGTGTATCGGAAAACAGCGCGAAATTTTAATCCGCTTGCCGCAATGGCAGGTAAAATCACCATAGCGGAAGTGGAACAAATTGTTGAACCTGGTGAACTTGATCCGGACGAAATTCACACACCATGTATTTATGTTCAACGCTTACTGGTAGGAACGAATTATGAAAAACGCATTGAGCGGAGAACAGTGGTTACTAAATAAGAGAAGGAGTGATCAGGATGTCTAACAATCGATTAAAGATTGTTAAGCGTGCGGTAAAGGAAATTGAAAACGGAATGATTGTCAATCTTGGTATCGGAATGCCAACACTTATTGCCAATGAGATTCCGTCCAATTTCAACATCTTATTACATTCAGAAAATGGGCTGCTTGGCATTGGACCTTATCCGGTTGAAGGGGAGGAAGATCCCGATTTGATTAACGCTGGTAAAGAAACGATTACTACAGTGCTCGGCGCTTCATTTTTTGACAGTGCCGAATCATTTGCAATGGTTCGTGGAGGACATATTGATCTTGCTATTTTAGGAGGTATGGAAGTTTCAGAGAACGGCGATTTAGCCAATTGGATGATTCCAGGGAAAATGGTCAAAGGTATGGGCGGAGCAATGGATCTTGTAAACGGTGCGAAACGTGTCATCGTCATTATGGAACATTTGAACAAGAGCGGGGAATCGAAAGTGAAGAAAGAATGTACACTTCCACTTACTGGAAAAGGTGTCGTCCATCGATTGATTACCGATTTAGCCGTGTTTGACTTTACAGATCAAGGGATGGTGCTGATTGAAACAATGGATGGTGTTTCAGTTGATGAAGTGATAGCAAAAACAGAGGCAAAATTCACAGTTTCCCCTGAACTTTCGGAGGTGAATTAAATGGTAAAGACAGTTATTTTAGAAGGAGCGCGTACCCCGATTGGAAAATTTAACGGATCGCTTGCTCAATTAACAGCATCACAGCTTGGCGGTATTTCGATGAAAGAGGCTTTAATGCGAGCAGAAGTAAAGCCTGAAGATGTGAATGAAGTCATTTTCGGAAATGTTCTTCAGGCTGGACAGGGACAGATCCCGTCGCGCCAGGCAGCTCGTGAAGCAGGTATTCCTTGGAGCATTAAAACAGAAACAGTGAATAAAGTTTGTGCATCCGGTCTTCGCAGTGTAACAATGGCTGATCAAATCATTCGGGCAGGCGACGAAGAAGTCATTTTGGCAGGCGGCATGGAGTCAATGTCAAACGCTCCATATGCATTGAAGAACGCAAGATGGGGGTTAAGAATGGGTAATGCACAGATGATTGATTTAATGATTCATGATGGCCTGTCATGCAGTTTTACTGGTGTTCATATGGGGACGTACGGAAACAAAATTGCGAAAGAGTATGAAATATCGCGTGAAGAACAGGACAATTGGGCTGTGAGAAGCCATAAAAGAGCAATTGCAGCAATCGAAGAAGGCAAGATGGCAGAAGAGATTGCAGCGGTTGAAATTCCACAGCGTAAAGGCAGCCCGCTTGTCATTTATAAAGATGAATCACCGCGAAAAGACACAACGAAAGAGATTCTGGCAACATTACCTCCTGTATTTGACAAAGATGGAACGATTACAGCCGGCAACGCACCTGGAATTAATGATGGAGCTGCAGCGCTTGTACTGATGAGCGATGAACGGGCAAAAAGAGAAGGTAAAAACGTTCTTGCAACCATCATTGGCCATGCAGAAGTTGCGGTTGAAGCAGAAAATTTTCCAATAACACCGGGCCTTGTCATTCTTGAGCTATTGAAAAAGACGGGGAAATCTGTCGATGATATCGACTTGTTCGAAATTAATGAAGCATTCGCAGTAGTTGCACTCGCTAGTATAAAAATTGCGGGAATCGATCCGGAAAAAGTGAATGTAAATGGCGGTGCTGTTGCCCTTGGTCACCCAATCGGCGCAAGCGGCGCGCGTATTCTTTTGACACTAGCGTACGAATTACGCCGTCGCGGAGGAGGGATTGGAATCGCAGCGATCTGTTCTGGAAGCGGTCAGGGAGATGCCGTGATGATTGAAGTAAAATAAAATGGATATAATTTGAAACCTATAAACAAAAAGAGTGAATTTGACCAAACTAATTATTATATTGATTTAATAGAAACATAATCGCCATTTTGCATCAAGCTTTGATTCTATTAAAACATTTAGCATCAGTAGTTTTGTGCGCCAGTGCAAAATAAAAAAAGAAGCCTCCATAAAATCAGGCCCCATTGAAAGCAAAAAATCATAAACATCGATATATCAACGTTTCAAAACATTAAAGGGGGCATCAATAAGCCGTAAAAGCGACTTATTAGACACCCCCGTATTTTGTATTAATTTTTTATTTTTTTCATCACATTGTTCGTTCCGCGGCCGAAATAGTTTACCAATTTTTTATACTCTTCATAATACAAATTATATTTTTCTACGTGATCCTGTTTCGGATAAAAAACTTTGTCTTTTAATTTGGCCATATTTGCTGCTGCTTCTTCGATCGTATCGTATCCACCTAGTTTTGATCCTGCAGCAACAGCTCCGAACATTGCAGCTCCGATGGCTGATGTGATTTTGTTAGATGCGATCTTGATTGGTCTTGCCGTTACATCTGCATATATTTGCATGAGCATTTCATTTTGATGAGGCAGTCCGCCGCATGCAACCAATTCATTAATTTCGATTCCTGCATTCTCAAAGCTTTCAATGATCAAGCGTGTCCCGAATGCTGTTGATTCAATTAATGCACGGTAAATTTCTTCAGGTTTTGTATTCAGCGTAAGACCGACTAATAAACCTGACAAATTGGCATCAACTAACGGAGTTCTGTTTCCATTATGCCAATCCAATGCCAGCAATCCTTTTGATCCTGGAGGCAATGTGCTGGCTTTTTGTTCCAAATATTGATGAATAGATAGATTTTTGGCCTCCGCTTCTCTTTCGACATAACCCGGCACAAGCTCTTTGACAAACCATGCAAAAATGTCGCCAACAGCAGCCTGGCCTGCCTCATATCCGTAGTAGCCAGGGATTATTCCATCTTCGACGACTCCGCTGATTCCTTCGACAAACTCTTCTTTTGTGCTTAACAGCATATGACAGGTGGAGGTTCCCATAACCATAACCATGCTTCCAGGTGCGGTAACTCCTGCACCTGGAACAGCAGCATGAGCATCTATAATTCCAATGGCAACCGGTGTTTTTGGTTTTAGTCCAATTTTTGCTGCAAACTCTTCCGTCAGCTCGCCAGCCTTGCTGCCGATCGGAACCACTTCACCCGACAGTTTTGTTTCATAAATATTTTCCATCAATGGATGAAGTCTTTTTAAAAATTCTTTTCTTACATAGCCTTCCTGTTTATGCCACATTCCTTTATAGCCGGCAGAACAGCTATTTCGTTTCACTTCACCGACCATCAGCGACGTCAGCCAATCAGCTGCTTCAAGGAACAATGCCGCTTCATGATAGAGCTCCTCACGATCATGTATAATTTCTAATATTTTCGGCAGCATCCATTCTGACGAAATTTTTCCACCATAACGCTTTAACCATTCTTCATTCGACTCGCTTGCTAATTGATTAATTGTATCTGCTTCTGGCTGCGCTGCATGATGTTTCCATAATTTTACCCATGCATGCGGCTCATCTTTCCATTTTTCCTGAAAACATAATGGTGTTAATTGTTCATCGACAGGCAGAATTGTACAGGATGTAAAATCAATTCCTATGCCGACGATTTCATCTTTGCTCACCCCGGAATCCTCTAACACTCTCGGGATGGACGTTTCCAGCACATCTAAATAATCTTGCGGGTGCTGAAGAGCTGTACTGTTTTTCAGCTTCTTCTGCTTATGAGGAAGAGTTTCCGTTATGACTCCATGTTTATATTGTGTGGAATGAGTACCAGCAACCTCACCAGTTGCAACATCTACTAAGACAACTCTTCCAGATTCAGTCCCAAAATCTACTCCGATTGCGTATTTTTTCATAAGCATCCCGTTCCTTTGTTACTTGTTATTTATAGATCGGCCCAAAGTTTTTACATGCTCTGTAATCAGCGCCTTCAAGATCTTTTGTTCCAAACATGCTCCAAGCATCTGGTCTGAATATTTTTTCCTCAGGTACATTGTGCATATTTACCGGAATGCGAAGAATGGATGCCAGCGTGATTAAATCGGCTCCAATATGACCATAGCTGATGGAACAATGGTTGGCTCCCCAGTTATTCATAACCGAGTAAACATCTTTAAATGCACCTTCTCCGGTTAGATTCGGAACAAACCAAGTGGTAGGCCAAGTTGGATCGGTCCGTTTGTCAAGCACGTCATGAACTTCTTCCGGCAAATCAACCGTATATCCTTCTGCAATTTGCAGAACAGGACCCAGCCCTTTAACAATATTTAAGCGCGAAATCGTTACAGGCATGCCGCCTTTTGTTAAAAAGTCAGTTGAATATCCGCCGCCTCTGAAGTATTCAGTTGAAGCAGGTCTAAATTGTGTTGCTTCCAAGCATTTTTTAATATCTTCATCTGTCAATTCGTAGTATGGTTTAATAACTGGTTTGCCGTCTTTTGTTTGTTCTCCTGTTCCATCCAATGCAGCCGCTCCAGAATTAATTAAATGGATGATTCCGTTTGCCGCTCTCCCTTCAAGAGTATAGCCAGTTACCCGCTTGACAGCCTCCGGACTCCAATAAGTTCTCACGTCGGCAAAAATTTGCGCCGTATTAGTTAAAAGGTAGCCGAACAACATGGAAATGCCGTTCAAGTTATCATTTTCCGTTGCAAAAATATATGGCGCTCTTTTTCCGTTCCAGTCAAAAGATGAATTTAAAATCGTTTCCATAAAATCTCCATTTGGGAAATAGTCGGTCCATTGACGCTGTCCTTGGAAACCAGCAACAATGGCGTTTCTTCCTAGAGCTTCTTCTCCATATCCCATTTCTTCTAATTTTTTATTGCCAACCATTAAGTCGCGTGCGATAAGAGCCATTTTTACGCTGATTTCCCAATCTTTTTCCTTCTGCTCTTCTGTTCTTTTAAAGCCGTCGCGATTGTTGTCCGGACCAACTTTACAGTTTTCCTTCACCCATTTTAAGGCTCTTTCATATTCCTCTTTATCGTAAATTTCCAGTTCAATTCTGCGCACGAATTCGCTCATATCAACATATTCATTTCTCATTCCAAGATAGTTTTGGAAAAAGTCTTCTTGCACAACACTTCCTGCAATTCCCATTGATACAGATCCAATGGAGAGATAAGATTTACCCTTCATCATAGCAACAGCCAGTCCTGCTTTTGCAAAACGAATGAGCTTCTCTTTTACATCTTCAGGTATATTCGTATCTCCTGCATCTTGAACATCCTTACCGTAAATTCCAAAGGCAGGAAGTCCTTTTTGGTTATAACCTGCTAGAACAGCAGCTAAATAGACTGCGCCAGGTCTTTCTGTTCCATTGAATCCCAAAACTGCTTTCGGAATGTGAGGATCCATATCCATTGTTTCAGTTCCATAGCACCAGCATGGAGTAACAGTAATCGAAACGCCAACGCCTTCTCTTGCAAACTTTTCAGCTGCTTCTGCCGCTTCTTTTACTCCTCCAATACATGTATCTGCAATCACACATTCCACTGGCTGTCCATTATAATAAAAAACATTTTCCTCCAGTAATTTAGCTACAGCTTTTGCCATGTTCATTGTTGTTTCTTCTAATGATTCACGAACTCCTTTTCTTCTGCCGTCGATCGTCGGGCGTATTCCTATCTTTGGTAGATTTCCTACATATCGTGGATCTTTTGCCATCTTTCATTCCTCCTGTATGTTATTTATTTAATGATTGCTAGAAATGATTTATAATGTTTTTCCCAATGATCACAGTTTTCGGGTTCATATGTTTTAAAGCTAAAGGAGTTGGTAACAATTTTTCTTGCTTCTTCTAAGTCTGCAATTTCTCCAAGGGCAATTAATTGAGAAAGCATATTGCCGATTGCGCTGGCTTCCACCGGCCCTGCATAAACGGTACGCTTTGCGGCGCCAGCAATAAATCGACAAAACCATTTGTTTTGTATTCCCCCGCCTCCCATATGAATCGACCGGATGTTATGATGGATTAAATTTTCCAGCCGTTCGATCACGAAACGGTATTGAAAAGCTAAGCTTTCCAATATACATCTCAAAAATTGCCCTTTCGTTTCCGGAATAGGCTGTAAAGTTTTTTGACAATAATCTTGAATAGCTTTCAGCATGCTTGGCGGGTTAAAAAACGATGGATCATTTGGATTTATAAAAGAACGGAACGGTTCTGCTTCTTCTATCAGCCGGCTTTCTTCTTCATAGGAGATGCCTTCGCCATTATCGTTCCATTCTTTTTTACACTGTTGAATAAACCATAAGCCGGTATTGTTTTTTTGCAAACGGAACTTCCCGTCAAATGTCCCTTCATTTGTGAAGCCCCATTCATAAGCTTCATCTGAAACAACCGGCTTTTCAACCGTCACACCGATCAGCACCCATGTTCCGCAGCTCATAAAACAGCTTGTTTGATCATTTTGGATCGGCATGGCACCTAAAGCACAAGCTGTATCGTGTCCTGGAACCGCGATGACATTGGCCGGATCGATCCCTAATTCCTTATTAATAGATGCTTTCGTTTTGGCCAAAATGCGATTCGTTTCTGCCAGAGGTGCAAAATTCACCTTATCTGCAAACAGCTTATTTAAAATCGTCTCATCCCAATCTTTTTTTTCCCAATTTAATAGTTGAGAAGTCGACGAGATTGTAAATTCATTTTTGATTTCACCTGTAAACAAATAGGCGAACAGACTCGGTGTCATTAATATATATTTTGCCTTTTCTATTAGCTCAGGCCTTGTTTTCAAAATCGCATACAGCTGATAAAGCGTATTGATGGCAGCTGGCTCTACGCCAGTCATTTGAAAAAGTTTTTTCTTATCTATCTTCTCATGGACTTCATCCATAAAGAGAACGGTATGTGTATCCCGATAAGAATACGGGTTTTCTAATAGATCTCCTTCCTCAGAAATGAGACCGAAATCTACTCCCCATGTATCAAAACCAATTCCATCGATCCTTTTTCCATAAACCTCGACAAATTTTTTTATTCCTTTTTTCATTTCAGTAAATAAGTAGTTTAAATCCCAATGCAAATGATCTCCGATCGTGATGGGGTTATTTTGAAAACGGTGAATTTCTGTTATGTTTAATTTTTTATTTTCATATTCTCCGAGTATTAATCGACCATTCGAAGCACCCAAATCAAAAGCTAGTACTCTTTTCATGTCATACGCACTCCCGTAAAATAAGCCTGTTTATGACTTCTTCTTTAACAGACTGGCCCGATACTTTTCGGATGATAAATTTCGTAAATCTTCGCACTCTTGTTCCGTTAAAATTCTCGGAGTACCGACAGTTGAAGCGATGGTAAATACTTTTGCTGATTCTTCGGTTAACTGCATATAAAAAAATGCTTCTTTCATCGTTTTGCCGACTGTGAGCACTCCATGGTTCCTCATCACAATGACATCGCTATCATGGATGACTTCTCCAACAGCATCTGCTAAAAGATTGGTTGTAGGAATAATATAATCTAAGTAGGAAACTTTCTTTACCATTGCAGGAAAATCGGGGAAAAGCATTGGGATATCTTTCCCTGCACTAGAGACTCCAACAGAGTAGCTAGGATGCGCATGCAACACTGCATTGATTTCTGGATTTCGCCGAAAGCATTCTAAATGCATGAGCAATTCGGAGGAAGGTTTTAAATCTCCAAAAACTTCTCCAGTGTCAATTTTTACTTTAACCCATTGATCATCTTCAATCTCCTTTAAATCAAAGCCGCTTGGTGAAATGTACATGTATTCACCATCACGCATGCTGAGATTTCCACCGGCTCCAACAACTAAACCAGCATCTACAATTTTATGTGCATATTTTTTTAGTTCTCCGATTACTGCTGACATTAAATTCCACCTCTAGTATATGTTTATCATCTTGAAAATAATTTTTAAGTTTCGTTTCACCCTGTTTTTATGAGCTGGTTAATCTTTTCCGCTTCAAATATTTGTATAACTGGGGCTGCAAAATGCATCCCCAGCTTTCAGGTTATTATTCGTAAAGGGCAGATTTAATTTCTTCATTATCAAGATTGGTTTTGTCATACCAATAGAATCCTGTGTCAATAACCTTTTCTACTTTCTCGCCATTGATTGCTTGAACAGCAGCTTTTACTGTTTCATAGCCGATACCGACCGGATTTTGTGTAATGGCTCCTGCCATTGTACCGTCTTTAATCGCTTCAATTTGCTGTTTACCAGAGTCAAAGCCGATGACAACAATTTTGCCTTGTTTATTCATTTCTTTTACTGCATTAATTACACCGATAGCTGAACCTTCGTTTGCACCATAGATCCCTTTTAAGTCAGGGTGCGCTTGGATGATTGCTTTCGCTAAGTCTGTAGATTTTAATTGGTCACCGCCGCCATATTGAATGTCGACAATTTCAATATCTGGATATTTTTCTTTTATTCTCTCAACAAATCCATCTCGGCGGTTAACACCAGTTATACTTGTTTGGTCATGAACAATTAGCGCAACTTTTCCTTTGCCTCCAATTTTTTCAGCCATTTTGTCTGCCGCTAACGCTGCAGCAGCTTTGTTATCTGTAGATGCAGTTGCCAAAGGAATATCGCTGTCAACCCCTGAGTCAAATGCAATAATCGGAATACCTTTTTCATCCGCTTCTTTTAATAAAGGAATTGATGCTTGGCTGTCTAGAGCAGCAAAACCAATTGCATCCGGCTTTTTATCAATAGCTGTTCTTAACATTTCAATTTGTTTGTCGACTTGAGATTCACTTTCTGGACCTTCAAACGTAATTTCTACGTCAAACTCTTTTGCTGCTTGTTCAGCACCTTTTTTAACAGCTTGCCAGAATTGATGCTGGAATCCTTTAGAAACAATAGCGATATAGGGTTTTCCACTGTCGCCTCCTGCGGATTCAGAGCTTCCTTCGCTCTCGTTTTTCGAGGAGCTTCCGCATGCTGACAAAACGAGCGACAACATTAAAATACCGCATAGAGTTAACAACCATTTCTTCACTGAATTTTCCCCCTTATAATTTTTTTATTTTTTAACTCTAGTTTGTAACTAGAGATAAAAAACGGAATTTAACTGCTTTTGCCTCGACGGATAATATCGATATAAACTGCAACCAAAATGACAAATCCAACAACAACTGTCTGCCATTCTTGAGGGATTGACATAATTCTCAAACCGTTTGTTAATACGCTCATAATAAGAGCCCCAATAACTGTTCCTAAAATAGTTCCTTTACCACCACTTAACGAAGTCCCTCCGATAACGACAGCTGCAATTGCTTCCAACTCATACCCGGCTCCCAAAGCAGGCTGTGCTGAATTAAGCCTTGAAGCCATTAAAACTCCTGCTATTCCTGTAAACACACCTGCAACCGTGTAAATGATGATTTTCCATTTATCCGTATTGATACCGGATAATCTTGTCGCTTCTTCATTGCTTCCAATAGAAGTTGTAAAGCGGCCAAAAATAGATTTCGTTAATAAAATTCCTGCAATAATTGCCATAATAATGAAAATTAGGACACCGTTAGGCAAATTAAATCCTGGTATAATTGAACCTAATGCAATTTCACTGAAGCTAGGTTTATCACTAAAATAAATTGGAGTTGCATCTGAAATAACAAGTGCTAATCCTTTCGCGATCATCATCATCGCCAATGTTGCAATAAATGGAGGAATTTTTAATTTTGAAACACTGAATCCGCTTATAAATCCCATTAAAGCACCAGTCAAAATTCCGCCTAAAATACCGACTATAATTGGCAAATCCCAAAAGACGATAAATACCCCTGTCATAACAGCACATAGCGTCATTCCTGTACCAATGGAAAGGTCAATTCCTCCAGTCATAATAACAAATGTAGTTCCTAACGCCATGATTCCGATAACTGTCGTTGATAATAATATCCCGGTAATATTAGTCCAATTTAAAAAGTTATCGGAGGAAATGGTAAAAAACAGAATAAGTACAATTAAACTAGCAAATGCCAATATTTGTTGCAGTGCATTGGATTTTAATAGATTTCCACTCTTTTTTGTTTCTGTGTTAGGTGCAGTTCCTGTACTCATATTGATCCTCCTCGTTTTGTATTCCAAATCCTTTTGACATAAATGATACTTAAATCGGACTCCAATTTATGATCTAGTTCGTGTTGCATAATCCATAATCTTTTCTTGAGATGCTTCCTCGTTCGTCAACTCTCCGGTGATTCTTCCTTCACACATGACGATGATTCGATGGCTCATTCTTAATATTTCCGGTAATTCGGAAGAAATCATAATAATGGATTTTCCTTGCTGAGCCAGTTCATTCAGCAGCTGATATATTTCAGTTTTCGCCCCAACATCAATTCCACGTGTAGGTTCATCAAAGATTAAAATGTCGCAGTTTTTAGCAAGCCATTTGGCAATGACAATTTTTTGCTGGTTTCCTCCCGATAAATTCTTCGCTAGCTGTTTGATGCTTGGCGTTTTAATTTTCAGCGACTTTACATACTCTTCTGATGTTACATATCCTTTTGAGTCATTGACAAAGGTCAGCCAATTCACATAATTGCTCAGTGAAGAAATTAAAATATTCGAATTCACGTCCATTTCAAGCATTAAGCCATATCGCTTTCTGTCCTCAGACAAATAGGCAATTCCGTGTTTTACTGCATCTTCAGGCTTATTGATTTTCACTTCTTTTCCATTGATAAAAATTTGCCCTTCATCGATTTTGTCAGCACCGAAAATGGCTCTTGCTACTTCTGTGCGTCCAGCTCCCATTAAACCGGCAAAGCCCAAAATTTCTCCTTTTTTCAAAGTAAAGCTGATATTTTCTAAAAAGTTTTTGGTCGATAAGTTTTTCACTTCCAGGACTGTTTCAGCCTCTTTTGAAACCGTCGTTGTAGGGCGAGATTCATCCTGGATGTGACGGCCTACCATTAACGAAATTACCTTTTTCATATCTGTATCTTTCGTATATAACGTGTCGATGTATTGACCGTCGCGCATGACTGTTATTCGGTCAGAAATGACTTTCAATTCTTCCATTCTGTGTGAAATATAAATGATGCCAACACCTTTGTTTTTCAAATTTTCAATTAAATCAAATAATGTTTTAATTTCAGATTCCGTCAAAGCGGCAGTTGGTTCGTCCATCACGATAATTTTCGCATTGTAAGATAACGCTTTCGCAATCTCCACCATCTGCTGCTTTGCCACTGTTAAATCTGATACTGTTTCTTTAGGATTTAAATTAATATTGAGTTTCTCAAGCAACTCGGCTGTTTTTTCATTCAATTCCTTTTCCTTCAAAAAGAAATTAAATCCGGTGCGAGGCTCCCTGCCAATAAAAATGTTTTGAGCAACCGTTAAATCAGGCATTAAATTTAGTTCTTGGTGTATAATGCTAATGCCCATTTCCTGTGCTGCTTTCGCATTAGGAATTTCAACTTTGTTGCCTTCTAAGTAGATTTCACCTTCATCTTTTTGATAGACTCCAGACAAAATTTTCATTAAAGTCGATTTCCCAGCACCATTTTCGCCAACTAATGCTAGAACTTCCCCATAATTTAAATCCAGTCGAACTTTTGATAATGCCTTTACTCCAGGAAAACTTTTGCTTATCCCTTCCATTCTTAATAATTGAGCTGACATCCTATCACCTACTTTACGTAACTGTCATTATCCGTCCTGAATTTTTGTTCCACTTTTACATTAATAAGATTTTTCAGATTTTTTCGCGGATTGGTACTGCTTCCAATCTTTTAAAAACCCTTTTAACCCGATATTTGTAAGATCTGACGCAAACATTTTCTTAAAAATATAAAATGGCATCGTTACAGCATCTGCGCCTGATTTTGCAAGATCAACGACAACCTGCGGATTTCGGATGCTTGCTCCAATAACTTTCGTTTCCGCATGCATTTGATGAATAATTTCTTTTGCCTCTTTAATAAATTGCAGCCCGTCAATCGCATGATCATCCATTCTTCCGATGTAAGGGCTTATAAAATCCACCCCTGCTTTGGCAGCTAATACAACTTGAGGCAGTGTATAAATAAGAGTCATATTCACCTTTATGCCTTCCTGTTTCAATTGATAAGCTGCGGATAATCCTTCTTCAGTCATCGGGAGTTTAATGACAATATCTTTTCCCCATGTGGACATTTCTCTCCCTTCAAGGATCATTTCTTCAGCTGTTTCCCCTGTTACCTGGCACCAGACTTCTCCATTAATTTTGGAGGAAATATCCACAATAATTTGCCGAAACTCTCTATTTTCTTTTGAAATAATGCTTGGATTTGTTGTAATCCCTGCTAAAAAGCCATATTTTGAAGCAAATTCTATTTCTTGTTTATTTGCGGTGTCTAAATAAATGTCCATGATTTTCCCCCTTTCTCGCACAATTGTTTGTACATTTATTCAACCCCGTTCCATTGATTAAAAATCGGCTCCACTTGTTTATAAACTTGTTCAAACGCTTTCAAAGCTGTTTGATAAGATTGATGGTTGCGTTGATCTGGTTCAAATGATTCAGCTTCAACACACCAAGCTTTCGCTGCTGTCAAATCTTTCAGAAGGCCTACTCCTACACCGCCTGCAACCGCAGCGCCCATTGAAGTCGTTTCATCCAAAATTTTCGGTATACGGATGGTAACACCGAAAAGATCAGCCAGCATTTGCCGCCATATTTTGCTTTTCGCTCCGCCTCCAAACAGCCATATGTCTTGAAATGGCCGATCATAATTTTCTTGCAGAGCATCGAAAATAAGTTTTAAATTCATTGAAATCCCTTCCAAAACAGCACGAATCAAATCAGATCGTTTATGATTGATCGTTAATCCTATGAAACTGCCTTTTGCGTTTGGATTCCACCAAGGAGACCGCTCCCCCATTAAATACGGAAGAAAAATCAATTGATTGGAGCCGATTGGTGAGCTTTCAGCCTCTTCATTCATCATTTCATAAATATTCTTCGCTGCATCCGTTTTCAAAACGTCTTGAAACAGTATGTCTCTTAACCATTGAAAGGAAGTCCCTGCTGCTTGCATCGTTCCGATGGGAATATATTTATTTTCATCCAAATGGATAAAATTGAATGTCCGCATTTCTTGATCAAAAACTGGACGAGATGACGAAAATGAGATCCAGGAAGAAGAGCCAATGTAATTAAAAATATCTCCCTCATCAATCGCACCTGCACCTAATGCAGCACAGCACCCATCTGCACCGCCCATTACAACAGGTGTACCAGGCATCAGACCTGTTTCTTCCGCCGCCTTTGAATGAACTTCACCAACAACCGCTGTTGAAGGCAAAATCTCAGGCAATTTTTCATCATCAATTTGCCATAATTTTATTAATTCTTCCGACCACTCTTTCTTTTTAATATTTAATAGATTCGTGCCGCTTGCATCAGAATAGTCGGTGGCAAATTTACCCGTTAGTTTAGCAATTATATAATCTTTTGCTTGTAAATATTTAAATGTTTCTTTATGAACAGCTGGTTCATTTTCTTGAATCCAATTAATTTTTGCTGCAGAATAGGATGGGGATAATCTGTTTCCAGTAATTTCATAGTGTTCTTTCATTCCTATCTTTTCTGCAATTGCTTCTGTTTTTTGCGCCGAACGCATATCAGCCCAAATAATTGCATTTCTTACAGCTTCTCCTTTATGATTGACTGGGACAGCCCCCATCATCTGGCCGCTGAACGTAATGCATGCAATTTGTTTCGGATCAATTTTTGCTTCTGCAATAAGTTGTTTTGATGCATTTGCCACGGCATCCCACCAATCATTCGGATTTTGTTCGACCCAATGCTGCTTCAAAAAAATGGTGGAATATTGATAGGTAGTATGAGCTATGATTTCACCGTCCGGCGATATTAATGTGGATTTATTTCCGCTTGTCCCCAGATCATGAGCAAGAATAAATTTTTGCACCATATTGTCTCCACCATCCTATCGCTTCCATCTTGAACGGAAAATGTACTAGTTTCCCAATGAAATCTATTATGAAATGACACCTTTTTTTAAAATGATATTGGCATAAAGCGCACTCTCGCTCGTTGCGATAATTGCATAAGCATTTTTGGCTCTTTCATAAAAGCTGAATCTCTCCATAAATTCTATATCCCATGGTTCGGAACATTTTTTCTCCAGAAGTTTTTTATATTCGTCCCAAATGGCCGGTTTGCTTTCATTTTGGTTTACTACTTGCATGAGAGCCACCGGTTTATCCACAAAAGTATCCAACGGAAACAAATCTAAGATAGAATCCAACAGCTCAGGAACACCATGTCCGTCAGCTCGAACCAATCTTTGAGCAAAATTTGCTGCCGGAAAATTCCCGTCTGCAATGACAATTTCGTCACCATGGCCCATTTCCATCAAAATTTTTAACAGCTCAGGAGAAAGATTCTTTGGAATACCTTTTAACAACGCTTACACAACCTTTGTTTATTTTTGTTTGTTTTTATATTATCAAATATACCAAAAAAAATAAAGAGTGCTATTATAAAAAATTTTTTGTTTTTTTTGTTTTATTTTGAAACAATTTGACCCCTTTTACGATAAAGGAACGATTGTGATTTTTGTGTTTTTTCCCTCAAACTCTTTTTTATATGCTGGATGGATATTGGAATCTGTAATAATTTCGTCCACTTTCTCAATATGATTGATTAAAGCGAACGTCCGAACGCCAAACTTGCTGGAGTCAACTAGTAAAATGGTTTTATCTGCTATCTCCATCATCTGCTTTTTTATTAATGCTTGCCATTCATTCGAATCGCTGAGTCCGCCTTCAAGATGCACACCTTTGCAGGATAGGAAAGCTTTATTGACATGGTATGTTTCCAAAGATCGTTCTGCGAGAGGACCAATATACGATAACGATTTTGAAGAGAGCATTCCGCCGGTTGACATTACTTTAATTTGATCTTTGACACTTAATTCAATTGCTACTCTAATGGAATTTGTTATAACTGTTAGTGGTACATTTGGCAGTTCCTTTGCCATATACCATGCCGTCGAACTTGCATCTAAAACAATCTGGTCTCCTGGCTGTATGAGCTTAACTGCTTCTGCAGCGATTGCTTTTTTTTCTTTGGCATTTGTGACTTCACGTTCTAAATAGGACAATTCGAGCTGCTGGTCTCTTTCAATGCTGACCGCTCCCCCGTGGCTGCGCAGAAGCCTCCCTTCCTTTTCCAGCTTTTCTAAATCTCTTCGTATCGTCTCCTCCGTGACTGAAAACATTTTGCTAAGCTCCGATACTCGTACACTTAATTTTTTGTTAACGATTTCAACTATTTTCCTATGTCTTTCGGCTACAAGCACCTTGCACGTCCCCCCAATATGTTCAAAAGTTTTTCAATAGTTATCAGAAAATAATATACCACATTACCACAATATGTCCTAAAGATTTCAAGCACTGCCAGAAAATAATATACCACATTATAAATAAAATGAATCATTAAATCATTGTCACCAATATTTTTAGCACATCAGGCTCAAAGCAGTTTTCTCACAGCGCATCTATTATTTTTTAAAGCGGAAAAGGTTTTTATGCCCTTTTCCGCTTTCCGAAAGCCTCCTGATGGTTAAGTCTCCGTACGTTGTTGAAGGGGGATGACCTGCTGCAATGATTAAATCTTTCTTATTCACGAATTCGTTATAATAACCGATAACTGTTATGTGGAGAATTTTCATGAAGAGCAATGGCCAATAGGCTATTGCTCTTTTGTATTGTTGAAAGATTATCTAGTAAATGCCGCTGGAACACCACCGTCAACTGTGATCATGCATCCGGTTGTTTTTTCAGCTTTAGAAGATGCAAAAAATGCAATCGCCTCTGCAATGTCTTCAGGATACACATTTACTAATAATGTTGTTCGTTTTTTATAATAATCTTCTAATTCATCCGGTGAAATTCCATAAGCTCTTGCACGCTCTTCACGCCACTTGGAATCCCATATTGCAGAGCCTTGAAGAACGGCATCCGGAAGAACGGAGTTTACACGTATTCCGTATTGGCCGCCTTCAGCAGCAATACATCTTGCCAAATGAGTTTCAAGCGCCTTTGCAGCACTGTAAGCAGCCGCATTCTTTCCAGCATAAATTGAATTTTTCGAGCCAACAAATACCATATTCCCGCCAATACCTTGCGCCTTCATTTGTTTAAACGCTTCGCGAGCTACTAAAAAGTATCCTGTACCAAGAACGTTCATATTTAAATTCCATTCTTGCAAAGTTGTTTCATCGAACGGACTGGATGTAGCAAGTCCAGCGTTGTTGACAATAATATCGACTCCGCCGAAGGCAAGGGCAGCTTCTTTAAAGGCAGCTTGCACTTCTTCCTCTTTTGTTACGTCCATTTTGACGGCAATTGCACGATTTTCGCCATATTTTTCGTTAATTTCTTTAGCTTTTTCCTCTGCTCCTTCGATGTTTAAATCAGCAATGACAACATGTGCGCCTTCGCTGGCTAGACGTCGGCACGTCGCACTGCCAATTCCTCCTGCACCGCCTGTGACAAAAGCCACTTTGCGCGAAAATTCTGCTTCTGGCGGAGCAAGCGTTAATTTGTAGAGCTCAAGCGGCCAATATTCTACATTATAAGACTCATTTTCGTTTAATGAGACGAACTTCCCGAGCGCATCTGTCCCTTTCATGACAGCGATGGCGCGATGATAAAGAGCTCCGCTGATCCTTGACATTTTTTCATTTTTCCCTGTATTCACCATTCCAATACCAGGAATTAAGATTACTCTAGGGGCAGCTTCAAACATTTTGTCCCCTTCGTTTTTGTTCCGCTCAAAATAAGCTTTGTAGTCTTTTTTATAATTGGAAACTCCTTCTTTTATTTTTTCCTTTAATTGTTCTTTATTTTCTGTTTGCGGATCCCATTCGATGTATAAAGGAACCCGCTTCGTGTGAACTAAATGATCAGGGCATGCTGCGCCTATTTGAGAAAGTTCCTTTGCGTTTCGGCTGTTAACAAACTGAAGAACATCCTCTCCGTCATCCCAAGTTAAAATCATTTTTCTTTCATCGCTTACAGCACCACGAATAACTGGCAATATTTCCGCTAGGATTTCTTTTCTTTCATCTTTGGAAAGGGCTTTATATTTTAATCCGCCAAATGCTTTTTCTTCATCGATTCGCTCTTTTATATAGTTTTCTGCTTCATTAATAATAGAAATCGTTTTTGCATAGCATTCCTCTGAAGTATCGCCCCATGTGACTAAGCCGTGTTTTTCCATCAACACTAACTCTGCATTCGGGTTGTTTTTCACGCCTTCAGCAATCATTTTGGAAAGCGTAAATCCAGGACGCACGTAAGGCACCCAAACAAATCGGTTGCCGTAAATCTCCTCAGCAATTTGCTTTCCGTTGTCCGCACAGCAAATGCTGATAATCGCATCAGGATGCGTGTGATCAACATGCTTGAACGGAAGAAATGCGTGCAGCAAAGTTTCAATCGAAGGGCGTGGATGCTTGTGATCAATCATGCAATGAGATAAATAGGCAACCATTTCTTCATCGGACATTTCATCTCGTTCTATAAGCGGGCGGATATCTTCCAATTTAAGTCCTGTAAAATTGTGTGCTTTCATTGTCGCTAAATCTGAACCGCTTCCTTTTACCCACATGACTTCAATTTCACGGCCGCGGAAATCGCTTTCAATTGTTTTCATTGAAGTGTTGCCTCCGCCCCAGTTGCATACAGCGCGATCTGCTCCGATTAAATTGGAACGGTAGACTAACTGTTCTAAACCTTCCGACAATTTTTTAGCTTTTTCTGAATCCCACAAACTTTTGACCATCTGTTGACCTCCATTTTTGTTTTTATTTATTTTAAATATAACATATGATTGTTTATTATTGAATATATTTTTTTATTTTTGTTTTTTGTTTTGAATATTTTATTTATAGCTAAGATTTGAAACGTATATTGTTTACTTGTTGATTTCACGCCTATTATTTTGGGATTTTTCAATCAAGGGGAAAATAAAAGGTAAATCAACATAAAAAAAAAGGATCAAAATATGAAGGGAATATAATCAAGCAGAATCATATAGTGGCTCTCTTTTACAAGACGAGGGGAATAATGTATAATGAAGTTGAAAAATTGCATCAACAACCAGACGACCAAAGGTGCTGCGACACCCTTGGCCCTGCAACAGACGGTTCCCTTCAAGGGGATCAGGCAGCAGGTAAAAAATAATCCACCACTGCTATCAGCTCAAGGGTGGATTATTTTTTTTGCGGATTTGACAGCATTGTAATTATAAGGCTTGAAAAACTGATTGCAAACATTAACGCTTCGAATACTGTCATCGGCACACCCCCTTTCTGTACGGGGTAAATGCCAACCACCCTTGAGTCTACCGTTCTATTGCATTTTCATTATATCAAATACTAAATTTTGAATCTATAAAAATAGAACATTTGTTCCTTTTTTACTAGAAATTAAATTTTTAGCAAATAATTATTGAAAATTCTGTAAATGGGGTATACATTTGTAGTAAGGGGAGGGAGAAGTATGAGCCGTTTAATAAAGAAAAAAGCTGCTCAACAAGCACTCAAAAAAGTCGTGAATGTAAGCGATATCATTAAGAAACAGCTAGATCCTCAGCTTCCGCTAACCGAACAGCTCAACAAAATTCGAAAAACGTTCGATGAAAGGCTGGGCCAAGACGAATATTTTTTGGTCGTAGATGAAACAGGATATTCTCCGCTACATACCAATCGCCTTCGTGAAGGAAGAGTATTTTCGGATGAGGTCGGCAAAAAAGCCGCTACAACAAAAGAACCGCTTTTGCAGCTGTATATCCGTGATACAGGAGAAATTCTTGTTGATGCGAGCTGTCCGCTCGTTACAGACAGTACTGGAAAACGTTATAATATCCGGTTAGGAAGACTCATTCATCGCCCGTACTTGCAAATGAATTTTGCCATGCTATCGTTTTTGCCAAGCTTTCTTTGCCTCATGACAGCTTTATTTATGCAATTATCTTTTCGTCAAGCAATTATTTTATTTTTCGTAACTATTTGCGCCAGTGCAGTAAACAGCTTCTTTGTTTACCGCTCGTTCACTTCTAATCTTAGACAATGGTATAACGTCACACGTACTGTATCATCAGGCAACCTTCATGTCGAAGTAGATATTGTCGGCAAACGCAATGAGTTTCATCAAATAGGTTATGAAATTAATAAAATTATTTTTGGAATCCGGTCGATTTTAGGCGAGTTTGCCAATGCCGTCAAAACTGTCAAGAAGGTCAGTCAAGATCAAAAAAAAGAAGCGAATCGCTTATCGGAAATTTTTGATGAAGTAGCTGCAACAATGGAAGTGTTCCGCGAAGGCTCCAAACAGCAGACCGATTCGTTTAAAAAAGTTAGCGAACTGGCAAATTCGATGATAGAAGGTGTATCAAATATGGGATCGGAAATTGAACGTGTTGTTGAATACGCTCAATCAACGATGCGTTCAGCAGATGAAGGACAACAAATGATTGAAAAAACGGAACAGCTTATGCTAAATATTGAAAATGACACGAAAAAGGCAACTTCCCTCATCCAAATGGTATCTAAAAAAGCGGATCAAGCGATGGAAATGGCTTCTGCGATCACAGCAATTGCCAAGCAAACGAATCTTTTAGCATTAAATGCTTCCATTGAAGCAGCGAGAGCAGGTGAATCTGGAAAAGGCTTTGCGATTGTAGCTGCAGAAGTGAGCAAACTGGCAGATGATACAAATTCTTTTGCGGCTAAAATTTTATCTTCGTTGGAAGAAACGAGAAATGATTTAGCTCATGCCGTTACTGCCGTCAAAAAAAATGAAGAAAGTGTTGATCAAGCTTCCTTGTCTATATCTGGAACAAAAGAAAGCATGCAGACATTTAAGCGAATGTTTTCAGACATTCATTCTCTGTTAAAGCATAATCGAGAAAACGTCATAAACATTCGTGAAAACGGCAACAATTTAAAAGGTTTAATAGAAAATGTAAACTTAATCGCACATGATTTCACCAACACAGTCAACGAAACAACGGCAGCATTGGAGGAACATATTGAAGGGATCCATGAGCTTGCAAAGGAATCAGTTATTCTTTCCGATGCTGTCATACATCTTCAAAAAATTTTAAACCGCTTTCAATTACAATAAATGTCTTGATTGACTGGGGGTTTTCTCTTTACTATTAAAAATCACATCGTCAAGAAGCGAATATTTGCAGGAATAATCGAAAATGAAAAAGGGAGATCCCCCAACTTCGGTAGTTGAGAAAAAATACTGCGCAGAAATTGACTCATTTTCATCATTATCAGAGCTTCCAAAAAATTAAGCAGCCAAACTCCTAGTATACAGGAATCGGGCTGCTTGCTACGTTTATTATTATCTGCTCAAAATCAAAAGAAAACCATTTTGCGTAATGTCTTCTTTATTTATTTTTCGATAGCTGCAAAGCTTTTTTAATATCTTTAAGCGCATTGGATTTTCCGTACATCAATACGCCGCCTTTGTAAACTCTTGCCCCGAAGACAGCTAATATAGCAATGGATGCTATTAATAAACCGATTCCTAAAAGCGGCTCCCAAATTGGAAGATCCAGCATTCCAACCCGCAAAAACATCAGCATCGGGGTAAACGGCGGAATGTATGATGTAATCGTAACATAGGAAGCTTCCGGATTGCTCAAACCAAATATCGCTAGCATAAAGCCCGCCACAACCGTTAAAATCATCGGAGTGATCAACTGCTGAACATCTTCTATACGACTGACCAGCGAGCCTAGAAAGGCAGCCATCGTCGCATATAATAAATAGCCTAAAATAAAGAAAATGACTGCATATAGAATGGTCGACAACGACGTGTTTTGGAATCCAAAGAAAGAGAAAAATCCTCCATCCATCGATTCTAAATTTTGTTTAATGGAAACGTAGCCGACAATAAGCCATAAGGCAAGCTGCGTTAAACTCAATAGAGCAACACCTAAAATTTTCGCAAACATTTGTGTAATAGGAGGAACACTGGAAATTAAAATTTCCATCACTCTAGAAGATTTTTCTACTGCTACCTCCATCGCAATCATATTTGCATACATGATCACTGCAAAATATATTACAAATAAAAGTACATATACGAGACCTCTCGCTTGATTCAATTCTTCCACCGTTTTTGCGTTGGCATTCAACGCTTCCATTTCAAAAGATACTGGCGCATTCAGCTTCATCAGTTCCTCTTGCGTCAATTTCAATTGACCTGCTGTCCATACCATGCTCACTTGTTGGAGGGCATATTGCAAATCGTTTGGAACGGTTGAGTCTGCAAGAGACGCTGCTTTATATACCGCCATCGGCCGGTTTTCATCATTTAAAGATAAAACGAGATACCCTTTGATCTCATCATTTAATACATTCTTTTTCAGCTCTTCTTCGGAAGCATTAGTTTTTTGCAATTGAATGTCCGGATTAACTTCTTTCAATTGCTTTTTAAACGGTTCAAATAAAGAATTTGATTGATCAATGACTGCAAGGCGTTCTTGATTTTCACCAGAATTAAAAAAATCAATAATTTTTGATATGTTTCCCAAAACTAGAATAATAAGCAATGTAATAACCGTGGAAATGATAAATTGCTTCGATCTTAGTTTGGTAAAATAAGTGTGGAACAAAACAGTCCAAAAGTTATGCATAGGCCGCACCCACTTTCTCTATAAAAATATCATGTAATGAAGGCTCTTCTATTTGGAATTTGCGAATAAATCCTTTATCGACAATCTCCTGTAACAATTGTTGTGCGGTCTCTTCTCTTTCAATTTGCAATTGAATCCCTTCAACTGTTGTCTTGGCTTTTACGACACCTGGGAAATTCTTTAAGAAATTGAGATCAAAATCCGCATGAATCACGAGATTTTTTTTGCCAAAGGAACGTTTAATTTCTTTGAGCGACCCATGAACTACAGGGCTTCCCCTATGTAATATGCATAAATGTTCACATAATTCCTCAACGTGCTCCATCCGATGGCTGGAAAACACAATGGATGTACCGGCATTTTTCAAATCAATGACAGCCTCTTTCAATTGCTCAACATTGACCGGATCCAATCCGCTAAACGGTTCATCCAAGATGAGCAGCTTCGGTTTATGTATGACAGCAGCAATAAATTGAATTTTTTGCTGGTTTCCTTTCGACAGCTCTTCGACTTTTTTTTCAGCGTACTCTGGCACTTTAAACCGTTCGAGCCAATTTGCCAGCTCCTTCAGCGCATCTTTTTTGTTCATCCCTCTTAATCTGGCTAAATAGACAATCTGATCCTTTACCTTTAATTTCGGGTACAATCCCCGCTCTTCGGGCAAATATCCGATATACGGGCTCGTGCTATAATCAATTTTTTCTCCATTCCATGTAATGGTTCCTTCAGTTGGTGCCAGCAGCCCTAAAATCATGCGAAATGTTGTCGTTTTACCGGCACCGTTTGCCCCTAAAAAACCAAACATTTCTTTTTCTGGAATGGATAAAGACAGCTTATCCACAGCGGTGAAATCGCCAAATTTTTTCGTCACTTGCTCTAGCTTCAACGTCATGTATTTTCCTCCTCTCATCTTTTAATACGGATCAAACAAGAAAAAAGTTCAGTAATCGTTTTAAAATTCTGTCTAAATCACAAGTGAAACATCGATGACAATGATGATATGAAAACTATGTAAAAAATATTTATACCACATAATTAAAACAGGAGGATGCTTCACAAAAGTTGTTCAAACTTTTGGAAGCACCTCTCCATTTAATAAATGTTGAGATGAACAAAAAGGCAGAAACCTTTTTTTATTACTTAAAGGTTCACTGATTTGATTTTAGAATCCGAACTGAGGATGGATTTTGAAGAAATGCCACTGTGAAGGACAAAAATAATCTAATAAAATTTATAAACGTCCTTCATGGAGGTGATGGAATCCAAAAAAAGGAAATTGCATATACTGAATGTCCGTCATAACTTTTGAAGGACAGAATGAAAATGGCGTGCATAGAAAAAGTCCTTCATAAGATTCCCGAAGGACATAAATCAAGATAGGGAAACATAGGAAAAGCAGTTGTCCAGAAAGCCAAAATCTTTTGGAAACGAAAAACATAAACATTGAATATCGAAAGGGCACCTATAAGCCGAAAAAATCGACTACTTTGACAGTGACTTTTGCCATTATGATTCGGCTTCTTTTCGGCAATAGGAACGCCATCCTCCAAAATCTGTAATATCCTCGAATCGATTGGCGATATACGCCTTCCAAAAGAAAGCCCGACACTTTGTTTCCGTTGATCAGTTTTACTGTTCCTATACTCTAAAAGATTTGTATTCCTAATTTTTTACAAAATACTAAAACCATTTCGTCTTGCCTCTCTTTTTATCGATGACAGCTAAAGCTCTAATGGGAAATTTATCAATAAACGGTTCTACTGAAATGTTATAATGTGCCTCGATATCTTTTTTTAATTGATCGCGTAATTCTGTCAATTGGTTCACTATATAATCCATCTTAAATACAGGATCAAACGGTTCCTTTCTCCAAATAGATGTGAGTCGAGCCTTATCGTTATTGTCAAAAGGGATGATTGAAATTAACGGTTCATCTTCGTCAATTTCAAGAGTATAATAATGAAATTCCGGGATATTATATTTACCACTTTCGATAATGGCGAGCCATCTCTCTAGGTATAAATAAAACTCCAACAATGCGATATCATCTCGGAAATAGGAGATTCCATCTACTTTTATGTCAAAATCTCCATCAACTCTAAGTACGATAGCAGAATCCTTTTTCCATTTTTCAGGAATGTAAGATTCATCAGTTGTAAATTGATAGACAAACTCTAATTGATTGGATATGCTGTCCATATTTCACCATCCCACCCTACTACAATTTTTATTTTTTTCTGACCTTTTGTACCTATTACTTTACCAAGGTTCGCTATAACTACAAATGACAAATCCGCATTCTTTTTTTCTGCCTCTGGATTTATAGAATTTAATCCTTTTCATTCGATTGCGTACTTGGCTTTTATCAGTAGTGTTGAATTAGCATAATTCGGACACTTTTTGAAAAAATAAATGGGGCTTCAAAAATAATAGGCAGCCCCAAGAAATGTTATCAACTACAAACATTGACATAGTCTTTAACAGGTAACGTTCAATGACTAAAGCCATTTCGTCTTACCCTTTTTTTTGTCTACAACTGCTAAAGCTTTTATCGGAAATTTATCAATAAACGGTTCTACTGAAATGTTATAATGTGCCTCGATATCTTTTTTTAATTGATCGCGTAATTCTGTCAATTGGTTCACTATATAATCCATCTTAAATACAGGATCAAACGGTTCCTTTCTCCAAATAGAAGTGAGTCGAGCCTTATCGTTATTGTCAAAAGGGATGATTGAAATCAACGGCTCATCTTCATGCCAATCAAGAGAGTAATGATGAAATTCAGGGATGTAATATTTTTTACTTTCGATAATGGCAAGCCATCTGTGTAAGTATAGATAAAATTCCAATATAGCAAGATACTCATCATGAAAATATAACTTTCCATCTACGAGTATTTTAAAAACTCCCTCAATTTTCAGTACGATAGCAGAATCTTTTTTCCACTTTTTAGGAATATAAGATTCATCGGTCGTAAATTGATAGACAAACTCTAATTGATTGGATATGCTGTCCATATTTTACCATTCCACCCTACTACTATTTTAATTTTTTTCTGACCTTTTGTACCTATTACTTTACCAAGGTTGGCTATAACTACAAATGACAAATCCGCATTCTTTGTTTCTACCTCTGGATTTAAAGAATAAGATGCGTTCTTAGAATTTAATCCTTCTTTAATCCAATTACGTACTTGGCTTTTATCAGTAGTGTTGAATTTAGCATAATTACCACCACCGCTTTTTAAATGCTTATTACTTACATCGAATTTGGAAACTTTACTTTTTGCTGCTTTAACGGCTGCCTTTGCAAATGTGTTAAGAACGGCTTTAGAGCTTTTTATCGACTTAACGATAAGTTTTTTTCCAAATTTTTTTATGGCATACTTGATTCCATGTTTTGCAACTACTCCGATTATAACCGCCGGCAGAACCGAAGCTTGAGCATCAATGGTATTGAGCTGGTAAGATTCTCCGGTATCTTGATCAATGAGTGTTGCAATAAAATCGGTGCCGTCAATTTCTTGCAACACTACATCAAAATGTTGAGTAATGATTTCTCCATTCTCTAACTCTATATGACCTGAAAGCGTTATTTCACCAGATTCACTATTCACAAACAATTCGGTATCAATGGATGTATCTTCATTTTCTACTTCTGTAGAAACAACCACTTCCTCGTCAGAGATTTCTGTTGCTGTCATTTCAATATCTTCTGCTAAATCTAATCCAAGTTCTTCCTCAACATCTACTTCATACTCAACACCAGTATTGTCTTCAACTAATACAGTATTTGTGTCACTTACAGGTATATTTTCATTAGATTCAGCACTAGCAAATCCCGGTAATATTGCCGATATCGATAAAGTTACTATAAGTAACTTTAATATCAGTTTTTTCATACTTTTCCTCCTTATTTTCGATGATTTAATGTTAATAATCCACATCCATATAAATCATCACAGCCACTTTCACCAAAATCTTTCGAATATTCCAATAAATCTTTATGGACTGTTTCCTTATGAATTTCTTTATTGTTTAAGAGGCTCGCAATAATGCCTGTGGCATATGCCGTTGCAAAAGAGGTACCACTTAATTCTTTTTGATGTAATAGCTTTCCAGTCTTTATAGCAACAATATCTACACCTGGAGCAACAAAATCAATTTTTCCTTTCGCCGCGTATTTATAAATTTTCATATTTTTATCGATTGCTGAAATAGACAAAACACTTTCATATTTTGCAGGGTATTCAGTATATAAACCAAGTGTATTCCCAGCTGCAGCAACTATGATAATATCATGGTTAATGGCCTTTTCTACTGCAGCACGTAATCTTGCATCATCTTTTTGAATCCCAAAACTCATATTGATAATGTCTACATTTTGGTTAACGCACCATTCAATGCCTTCCGTAATATCGTCAATATCTCCGTTCCCATTAGCATCCAGTACATTGACATCGTAAATTTCAATATTTTTAATAACTCCTTCTACATGATCTTTTTGATTAGACTGAGCCGCAATGATACTAGCAACCGCTGTACCATGTCCGTATGAATCTATTTGATTATTTTTCTCGTTGAACCTTTTTGATACTTTGACACGAGCCTTTTCTTCATCAATTCCACTATCAATAATGGCAATTTTTATAGGTGTGTCTGTTAAAGAGTTAGGATCAGCATATTCCTTCTGTATGGAGCATAGAGCCCAATTCTGATTACAATCAATTTTTTGATCATAGGATAATTGATGATTGCATGAAGCTAAGAAGATGAAGAATATTATAAAAAAAATAGTTTTCTTAATTTTTATAAATTCCCACACCTCCTAGTTATTTTTACTATATATAGTAATTTTACCAAAATTGGAATTTAAATACAATATTTTAAAATTTTATGTAATAAATCTAAATAAGAGGAAATACTATTTTTTCAAGCAATTTGGAAATGAATTGATACATTGGTATTTTCAATATTCAAGTAACCAGCAGAGGTAAAAGTCGTATTTTACAGTTTAAAAAATAAACAAAACAGAAGTATGCAGCTAACTTTCTGTCTCCTAATACACTGTACGTACACGTCGATTTTATCTAAATAGTTCAGTCACTCCATCCTGTCAATCTCTTAAAATTAGAATTTTGCGCTTGAACGTGAAAAAGCCGCCAACATGTTTGACGGCTTTTGTATTATGAATTGAGTTCTTTCAGGCAATAGGAACGCCATCCTCCAAAAGCTGTAATATCCTCCGCTTGATTGGCTATATACTTTTCACAAAGAAAGCCCGGCACTTTGTTTCCGTTGATCAGTTCTACTGTTCCTATACTTAAAGGTTCTGGAATAGATGCTGTAAAAGCACCAAATGAAGCTAATGGCATTTCCCATATCTCCAATTGAATGGAGGCGCCATTGTGGTTTGTTTTGATAAGCCCAGGTTTGGCAGGATCCGTAGGCAGCTTATACAGCCGGTAATTAGGAGCAGTTGTTGCTTCACATACGAATTTGCCTCCGAATTGATGCATTTCATTTTCGAGCGGAAACCCTCTCATATGCAAACCGCAGACGGCAACAAAAGTCGTATTTTTTTGCGGTTGAAAATTTTCTGTTAGAATCTCTCCTAAAAATTGAGAAGCAAGTCCGAATATCAATCCTTCCTGTTCTGCCAGCGAAAACATCGTCATGCCAAAAGGAACATTTGCTTCCGCATCCTCTGCCGGAATGGCGATTGCCGACAGATCCAAAAGATTACAGTGATTGGTGTATTTTCCCATTTCGTTATTTGTGCGAATCGGATCGAGCCTAACTTGTTCGCGCGTCCAAGTACCGCCACAAGTAGGCAAAACTAATACTGCATCTTTTAACAATTTTTTCACTTTATGCTTGATTGATTGGATCCTGTGCATCGCTTGAAAAGCTGATGCTGCCGTATGATCAGGAGAAGCTCCGGAAGAAAGGACTTTTTCCGTAACGGAAAACACATCTTCTGTATTTGCTTTCACAAAATCACCTAAATCCGCCCATCTTTCCGCCACCCAAGGACCTTCATAAAGAAGAGACGCCGCTTCGGAAAACAAATCATAATCGATATACTCAATCGGAAGACGCAAACGTTCCAATCTTTTCATCGTTTTCATCCATGCATTCCTATATCCTTCACGAAATGGGCCAAAAAACGAAAGCGGTTGTTTCGGCAAACAAATTTTGCTCGGACTTTTCGGCGATACGTTCGGGAAATAGCGTGACCAAGGATCTGTTTCATCCTCGCCGCGCACAATTCGATCAACTTCCAATGCATCCTGCAAATTGTGCGCAAAAACTGTCACACAATCAAGGCTTGCGCAAGCCGGAACTACTCCAGCGGTCGGCCAGGCTCCCCTGCTCGGCTTAAATCCGACTAAGCGATTTAAGGCTGCCGGCACTCGTCCGGACCCAGCAGTGTCCGTTCCGAGTGCAAACGCTGCATGGCCTCGTGCAACGGCCACCGCAGATCCAGAGCTTGATCCCCCGCTGATCAGTTCTTCTTTTAAGGCATTTTTCGTTTCTCCATAAGGACTTCTTGTACCGACAAGCCCAGTGGCAAACTGATCTAAATTTGTTTTTCCTAATGGGATCGCACCTGCTGCGATTAACCGCTCAACAACTGTTGCGCTTTTTTCTGGTATATAAGCATATTGGGGGCAAGCTGCAGTTGTCGGAACCCCGGCTAAATCAATGTTGTCTTTAATAGCAAATGGAATTCCCCATAATGGCAAGCTTTTCCGATCCAGTGAAGCAAGCCTGTCTAGATAAGGCTGAATTCTTTCCATTGCCGGAGGGGTAATCCATATATTCATATCCTCATCTTGTTTAACTCGATGAATGATTTCAACGACTACTTCTTCGGGAGTCAATTCATTGTTAAGGTACATCTCTCTCAACCGCGCAATCGTCAAAGGTTGAGGAAAATGTTTGACCGATTTCATTTGAGAACCTCCTCTCGTTCTTTCTGCTTTAAAATGCTGACAATCAATTGTCCTGATTGCACCTCGTCCCCTGGTTTCACGTAAACATTTACTATTTGTCCATCGCACGGGGCCAGCTGCGGAAACTCCATTTTCATGCTTTCTTCAATCATCAGAACATCGCCTTTCTTAACTTGCTGTCCAGGAGACACAAGAACTTTCCATACACTTCCAGGCATGGAAGAACGAACAACCTCAGCACCTGGAGGGATATTTTCCTCTTGCCCTTCTTTCATTGGTTCATGCTCTGATATATATTCCGCCAATCCTAGCTGCTTCCACCGTTCTCGCTCTGCTTGAAAAGCTTCCTGCTGCCGCATGCGGAAAGTTTCGGCACTATCTTTGATCGAATCCAAAAATTTTAAATATTCGCCAAGATCAAACGCTGTTTCTGTTATTTCCACTTCAAACCTTCCTCTAAGAAAATCTTCCCGCAATTGCAGCAACTGTTCCGCATCTACTGGGTAAAACTGAATTTGATCGAAAAACCGCAATAGCCAAGGTTTTCCTTGTTCAAAACTCTTCGTTGTCCGGAATTTATTCCACATTTGAATCGTCCGGCCGACAAATTGATAGCCTCCAGGACCTTCCATTCCATATATACATAAATACGAACCGCCAATTCCTACCGCATTTTCAGGCGTCCAAGTCCGGGCAGGGTTATATTTTGTTGTGACTAAACGGTGCCGAGGATCAATTGGGATGGCTACTGGAGCGCCAAGATAGACGTCGCCTAATCCTAAAACAAGATATTTTGCATCAAATACAATTTTCTTTACATCATCAATGCTTTTTAAGCCATTTATGCGCCTGATGAATTCCAAATTACTCGGACACCACGGAGCATCGGAACGGACGTTTTTCTGGTAGCGTTCAATGGCCAATTGAGTAGCCGGATCATCCCAGGAAAGAGGCAGCCGAACAATACGTGAAGGGACTTTTATCGATTCCAGCGGCGGAAGCTCGCGATCAATTTCTAAAATTTTTTGACAAGCCTCGCGAACGGACATTTTCGATGGGTCAATGTGCACTTGCAAAGACCGAATGCCCGGCGTTAAATCAAGGAAAGGGATGTTGCCTTTTTGTTGTATCGCTTGCATTAAAGCATGTACTTGAAACCGATACAGCAGGTCTAAATCCATTGAACCGTACTCAATCAGCAAATTTTCGTCGCCGCTTGAACGAATCGTAATTGGAATGTTTCGAGATGTTTGTTCTTGAGCCAAAATTGAATCGTCGGCTGTAATTTTTGGATTAATGGCAGGAAGTTGAGAAGGTTGAAATCCGTACAAACTGCCATTTTCAATTTTTTGCATAAACATTTCTTGTTTTTTTCGAAGTTCCTCCGCTTCTTCCAATGACAACAAATGAAACTTGACGATATCGCCCGGATGCAATTGCCCAATTTTCCAAAACTCAGCTGAAGCCGTCGTAACTGGGCAGACAAATCCTCCTAAACTAGGTCCATCAGGTCCCAGTAAAATCGGCATATCGCCTGTTAGATCAAGCGTTCCCACTGCATAAGCGTTATCATGAATATTTGATGGATGCAAACCTGCATCTCCGCCGTCTTCTCTTGCCCATTTCGGGGCTGGGCCCATTAACCGGACGCCTGTGCGCGAACTGTTAAAATGCACTTCCCATTCTGTTTCAGTTAATTGCTGCAAATAATCCGGCTGCAAAAATTCGCTTGTGCAATGAGGGCCCGGAATGACGCCTATCGTCCATTTATTCGTCATGATCGGTCTATATTCAGCTGGAAGCCCCTTCGTTTTTTTGACAACAGCCCCCCGGTTGACCAAAAGCACATCGCCAGTGCGCAAGGCGCGTCCGCCATGGCCGCCGAATCCGCCGAGCGTAAATGTGGAGGAGCTTCCTAAAACTTCAGGCATGTCAAAACCGCCTGCTACTAATAAATAAGTCCGCATTCCCCTTTTCGCTTCACCAAATGATAATACTTGGTTCTTTTTTGCCAAAACAGGTTCATACATCGGCACGGGCTGATCGTCAAGCTTAGCCTGCATATCGGCACCTGTAATACAAAACCATATATCATCTCGAAAACGATAAGATCCCCCGCGCAATGTCATTTCAAGACCAGGGGCGCCTTCTCTGTTCCCGAGAAGTTTATTTCCAATCCGGAACGAGAGCTGGTCCATCGGACCGGAAGGCGGCACACCTACGCTCCAATATTTAATGCGTCCGGGCCAATCCTGAACAGTTGTTTGAATTCCTCCGTCCAATACTTCCAGTGCATGTTCTCTAGGTTGAAAATGGTTTAATAAACGGGTGTATACATTTCCTTTTATAAAATCCTTTTCCTTCAATAAAGCTTTCAAGTAGTGGAGATTGGTTGTAATACCGTACAATTTCGTTTCGTTTAGCGCTTGTATGAGTTTTCCGATCGCCTCTTCCCTGTTTTTTCCACGAACAATCACTTTCGCCAGCATTGGATCATAAAGAGTCGTAACCGTGATTCCGTTTCTTACCCACGTTTCCGTTCGAGCTGTTTTAGGAAATTTTGCCTCATCAATCTGTCCGGCGCTCGGCCGAAACTCATGCAAACAATCTTCCGCATAAATACGCGCTTGAATGCTATGCCCTGTCGGCTCTTTAACCAAGGAATGCAATTCATGCAGATCATCTGCTGATTCACGTATCATCCATTCAACAAGATCGATGCCAAAGACCTCTTCTGTTACACCATGCTCCACTTGAAGTCTTGTATTCACTTCAAGAAAGTAAAAGGAGCTTGTTTCAGGATCATATAAAAACTCAACGGTGCCTGCACTCCGGTATCCAACTTCTTCCGCCAATCGGATGGCGGCTGCGAACATTTCTTTTCTGACTTCCTGGGACAAAAGAGGGGCCGGACTTTCTTCCACAACTTTTTGATTGCGGCGCTGAATAGAGCAGTCTCGTTCGCCTAAAGCTACCACTTCACCAAATCGATTTCCAAAAATTTGAACTTCTATATGGCGTGCTCTAGCGATATATTTCTCCAGGAAAACTCCTTTATTTTTAAAATTTGTTTCAGCAAGACGACGTACCGCCTCAAATGCCGAGCGCAAATGCTGTTCATTTTCGCAAACGCGCATTCCGATACCTCCGCCTCCTGCCGTGCTTTTTAAAATAATTGGATAACCAATATGTTCAGCTTGTTTTACCGCCTCATCCAAATCGGTGATGAGGTCCGTTCCCGGCAATAAAGGAACATTGGCTTTTTTTGCAATTTCTCTGGCAGAATGCTTTAATCCGAATATCTCCATCTGTTCAGGTGAAGGTCCGATAAACGTAATTCCATTTTGTTCGCACAAGCGGGCAAAATCTGCGTTTTCACTTAAAAATCCATATCCGGGATGAATGGCATCGGCTCCTGACTCAATGGCAGCTTTTATGATTAAATTTCCATTCAAATAGCTGTCTTTGACCGGGCCTTCTCCTATTAAAATAGCTTCATCTGCTTCGTCTACATGTAAACTGTCTTGATCCGCCTTTGTATATATAGCAACCGATAGAATTCCAAGCTTGCGAAGCGTCCGTTCAATCCGGACGGCTATTGCCCCGCGATTGGCAATCAGAATTTTTTTAAACATTTTGTACTCCCCCCTGACGCATCCGTATCCTAGTTGATTCTATTTATTTATCCCAAATCAGCACTTGTATTTTTGTTGGATTGTAAGCATTGCAAGGATTGTTTAATTGCGGGCAGTTGCTGATCAGCACCAATGTCCGCCGAAGGGATAATAATTCCACATAACTTCCGGCATAAGAGATTCCATCAGCAAATTCTAAATGACCATCTTCTGTAACCGGAACATTCATGAAGAAGTTAATATTTGGAGCCAGGTCCCTTTTTGTAAAACGCTCCCCATATTTCGACAACTGCAGCATAAACGTGTCGCGGCAATTGTGCATATGCAATTTATCATGTGCATATCGGACGGTATTGCTTTGTGCTGAGCAAGCACCGCCTAATGTATCGTGCCGCCCGCATGTATCCGCTACAATCTTCAGCAATTCATTTCCTGATTCAGAACGAAGCACCGAACCTGTTGTTAAGTAAATATTTTTCTGTCCTGTAATGGTGGCTGTTACACTGTAATGATCCTCCGGATTATCTGCATCGTAAAACAATGTATCTACTGCTTGGTTTCCTTCCAAGTCGACAATTCTTAGAATTTGCCCTGGATTTAGTTCATGCATCCAGCCTTCACCGGCAGGGATGATTTTGTTATAGATTGCATTTTCTTCTTTTCGAGGACTTTCTACTTTTTTAATATTTTCCATGTTCCTTTCCTCCTCATATCGTATTTTTAAATCGGTATTTTCTATAATGTTGATCTTTAAAGGCATCAGCCTGGGTACTCAAACAATTTCCTGCCCGATGCTACAAAAGCGCATAATATTCCCAAGTATTTTCAAATGCCCGGCGGTTTTCAGGACGATAATTTACACAATAATCGTTCAAATCGACAGGCTCTGCCGGAAGCACTTCCATTGCCACCGGAACGGACGGATAGTTGGTTCTTGGATCAAGCGGGTTTGGTGTATTAGATACAATCAGCAAAATATCCATTTCTGTTCTTAATGTTACTGTGTCATTTTTTTTGCAATGATCCAAACAATAGGTAAGGTTGCCTTTGTCGTCGGTTTTCACTTTTGAAAACAGATTGACGACAGGAGCCAAGTCGCGCAGGCTGAGCCCGTTTCTTACAAGCTCCATGGCAAAGTTCTCTTCTCCGCTTCTGAGCCAGTCATTTCTTAATATTTGATAGCTTGTTTTTCCATATTTCTCATCTGTTCCTTCCCTTGTGGTATAGCCTGAAACAGTGTCGTGCCAGCCAAGGCTGTCGCTAGTGATGCTGGCCAATACTCGGCCGTTATCGCTCATCAATACGTTTCCCTTTGTCAAGTGAAATGTGTGCTGGGCTTTTAATGTATCCGGCATGTTATAACGCTCTGAAAGATCATGTGCATGATACATCATAAGCGAAAGATTGGCTCCAGCCTCCAAGGCTGTAAAACGAATAAGCTTTCCTTTTCCGATTTTTCCTGACCATTTTCCTCCAGGTACGATCGTTTTGCTGAAAATTTTAGTCATCCAAAATACCTCCCTTGAGACTTTTCTTAATGATCGTTGTAAAAAAATAAAAGCCTAGGGAAATCTCCCAGGCTTTTATCCTTCCGTGTTTATAGAAAGACATCTTTTGATGCTTTCTATACGCTCTCTCTCGGACCAGACCTGCTGCAAACTTAAGCAGCAGCGGAACCCTAGACAGCTTTTTTGTTCCTATCGATCAGGAACCTTTATGAAATTTTTATTTAAGATTAATATAGAAAGGAGTGCAGCATTGTTCAATGATTTTGTTAGATAATATAACATGAAACTTACAATGAATGCTGGAAATAGATAAAAACAATGTTAAACATTAAATTCCCCGATCATGTTTCTCAGTTTTTTTGCTACATTTGAGAGATTTTCTGCCGTTGCTGTAAATTCTTCAATTGCAGCCAGTTGTTCTTCCGTTGAGGCTGCCACATTTTGTGAATGAGCTGATGATTTTTTGGCGATGTCAGCCAATTGTCCGATAGAAACAGCAACTTGATCAGCTCCTGTTGACATTTGCTGGACAGATGAGGAAACCTCTTGTATTTGACATGTTACTTTCTCAACTGATGTTAAAATTTTATGGAAAGCGCGCCCAGCATCATCAACAACCCTTTTACCCTCTTTTAGATCGCTCCTTCCTTTATCGATATTCTCCACGGCGGCAGCAGCAACGGAGAGGACATGCTGTATCATTTCATTTATTTGAATCGCAGATTGTTTTGACTCTTCCGCCAAGTTTCGAACTTCCGTTGCTACAACAGCAAAACCCTTGCCTTGTTCCCCTGCACGCGCCGCCTCAATTGCAGCATTTAGAGCCAATAAATTCGTCTGCTCCGCTATATTTGCCATGACATCTGATATTTTTTTTATCTCGTCGGTAAGCTTGCCAAGTTCCTCAATCTTAATAAACGCTTCATCAACGGATTTTTGTAAAAATTCCATCTGCTTGACTGCTTTGACAATTGATTTGTTTCCTTCTTCTGCGATTTTCGATGTGGTCAAGGCCGATTCTGCTGCGAAAGAAGATGACGATGCAATTTTTTGAACTTCATTGGCAATATTATTCACCGCATGTGAGCTTTCATCCACCATGTCCCCTTGATCACCGGCTCCGGAAGCAATGTCTTGAACTGCCATCGTGATCTGTTCTGTACTTTCCGCAAAGTTTTTAGTACCTTCAGAAAGCTCGAGTGCTGAAGCGGAAACTTCATCTGTCGTTTCCTTTATTTTTAGCATCATTTTTTGCAGGTTCTCCAGCATTCTATTAAATGCCGTCGCCAGCTTTCCAATTTCATCTTTATTCGTGATATGGATTCTAGCTGTTAAATCTCCTTTATTTCGCGCCAATTCCTCTAATTTATTTGCAATTTTCCACAATGGCCGGGTGGTTCTTTTAGAAATAAATATTGCAATTAAAATTCCTGCAAACAGTGCTGTGATAAATACCGCTGCACCCGCCATGATTTTTTTTCTTATTAATTTTTCATCTTCCGCAATTTTCTTGGTTATCCGTTCTGTCTCAATTTGTTTGAATTCTTCCAGTTTGGAACTAAAAATAGCGCGAATATCCGCATATTCACCATGAAAAATAGCAAGCGTTTTTTGGCGGTCTTCCCCGGCCAATTCCATCATCTGCGTTTCTAATTCAACTAATTTTTGATTATTTATATTTAGATCGTGGAAAATTTTTTTCGTCCTGGAATCATCCAGCATCGGAGTCACTTCTTTAATATGTTGATCAATTTGCTTTGCAAACTGATTGTACTTTTCCCTTTCGGCCGTATTATCCGGTTCGATAATCACCCCTCTGACCGCATCTGTTAACGCAAGGTCTTCAAATTGAATCTGGTGGGCAAGCTGCAATTTTTTCATATCGGTATTTGCTAAATTAAAATAGGATTTGGAAACGTCCTGCAAAGTAGAGTAAACAATAAGAAAGGCGAGCAGGACAATTAGCAAAACGGTTCCAAAGCTAAGGAGCAGTTTGTTTCGTATCTTCATCATCAACAGCCCTTCCGATCCTTCTGTATTTTTTTTACTAATGCTTTAATAAAGAAATGATATGTTTTTTTACATTCATAAATTTCTCTACATCCACAAGCTCCCCATCTTGAAATAATTGCAAATCCGCATCAATCTCTTCGAGAATTCTCCCCGGTCTTGCTTCCATGACATATATTCGCTGGGATAAGAATAAGGCTTCATCGATGTCGTGCGTTATAAACACAATGGTTGTTTTTTCCTTCTTCCAAATATCCAACAATAATTGCTGCATGGATTGCTTTGTTTGTGCATCAAGCGCTCCAAAAGGTTCATCCATTAATAACACTTCCGGATTATTGGCCAACGATCTTGCAATAGCCACACGTTGTTTCATGCCGCCGGACAATTCTTTGCCGTAGGAATCCGCAAATCTTTCCAGTCCTACCAGCTCTAAATATCGATCGGAAATTTCTTTACGCTCTTTTTGTTTCATTCCTTTTAGCTTGAGGCCAAACTCTATGTTTTCTCTTACTGTCAACCAAGGAAACAACGTATAAGACTGAAAGACCATACCTCGTTTCGCACTTGGTCCTTTCACTTCTTCACCGGATACTTGCACACTGCCTGATGTCGGCTCCTCCAAACCTGCCAAAATTCTCAAAATGGTCGACTTACCGCATCCCGACGGTCCAAGAATGGAAACAAATTCTTCATTTTTTACGTACAAAGAAACATTCTCTAGCGCTTGAAAGGAGCCATTATTCGTTTTATACACTTTCGACAAATTTTGAATGTTTATTTCAATCTTCTCTTGGCGAAGATTTTTTTCAGCTTTGATAGCATTCAACATTTAATTTCCTCCTTCCGCCCATGGAAATAATTTTTTATTAATGTAGGCAAAGCATCTGTCAATAATAAGTCCCAACAGCCCGATAACAATGATTCCGACAAAGATGGACTCGGTATCCATGAAACGCTGCGCTTTCATAATCGAATATCCAAGACCGTTGTTTGCCGCCACCAGCTCTGCTACAACTAAATACGTCCAAGCCCATCCCATAATCAGCCGCATAGTTGTCATTAATTTCGGAAGCATTGCAGGGATGATAACCTTTGAGATGACTTGCCAGCGGTTTGCTCCAAGAGTATAGGAGGCATAAAGCAGGTCTTTATGAATCCGGTTTGTGTCATCTGCCACCATTAAAACGAGCTGAAAAAAGCTTCCGATAAAAATCACTAAAATTTTTGCTGTCTCCCCAATTCCTGCCCAAACCATAATAAGTGGAATAAAAGCGGCTGCCGGCATATACCTGATAAACTCAGAGACGGGCAAAATAACCGATTCTGCAAGCTTAAAAGTGCCAGCCAATATTCCGAGCGGAATCCCTAACAGACATGCCAGTAAAAACCCCATAAAAACTCTGTAGACGCTAATCCCGATTTCTCCCCAATACTCCGGACTTGAAAGGGCAGCAAAGAAAGAGCCCACAACAGCTGCGGGAGTCGGAAGAAATACTTCATCCACAAGTTTTAAATTGCTCAGCAAAATCCAAATGAGCAATAACAAGATAAAAGCAGCTGATACCCCAGTAAAATACCATTTTTTCGGAATATCCTCGCGTATTTTGAATAATGTCCATTGATGCCTTTTTCCTTTTTGAAGCTCCATCCATTAATCCTCCTTACTTTGCCCGTTCAATTTCCGCTTTTATAAATGAGGTGTCAACGAAGCTGCTAAAATCAGGAATGTCTTTAATAAACCCTAACTCTTTTAAAAATTCAGCATTTTTTTCAGCTGTGTAATAAAAAGATTGATAGTTATCTCCCTCTTTAAAAGCGTTCAAGCTTTCTTCAGGAGAAAACAGCTTGAATCCTTTCATTCCTACATCCAGCTCTTCTTTTGAAATTCCCGCCTCGTCCGCTATTAGTTGAATCGATTGATCGTAATTTTGCGAAAGATAGTCAACCGCATCAAACCATGCTGCTACGATTTTTTGCACGTCCTCTTTCCTCTCTTTCGCAACATCTCCCCTTACAACGAATAAGTCGGAAATCAAGCCCGGAAAATCAGCGGATGTCACCAACTTATGTCCTTTTCCCTTATTCACTGCCATGCTTAAAAAAGGCTCCCACAAACCGGCTGCATCCAATTTTCCAGCTATAAATGAATTTCCCGCATCTTGAACAGATAAGTTTGTAAATTTCACATCGGACTCCTTTAATCCCGCTTCATGCAATGCCGTGAGCAGAAAAAAGTGTTCAATCGTACCTATTTCCGTACCAACTTTCTTCCCTTTTAAGTCTTTAACCGAGCGAATATCATTTGAAGCAACAAGCCCATCGCCGCCAAGTGAATTGTCTGTAATAAATACCGCTTTTAAATCAATTCCTTTTTCTAAAGGGGAGATCGAATCAAGCAAAGCTTGGCTGTTTCCATCAATTTCTCCCGTATTTAATGCAGAAAGGGAATCAGCATATACTGGAAACCAAACCAATTCGACATCCACTCCATGTTTTTCGAAAAAACCCTTTTTTTCTACGAGATGCCATAAATACCAGCTCGGCAAGGCGCTGAAACCAATCTTAATCGGTTCTTTCTTGCTTTTATTGCCGCCAGAAGTTTCATTTGCAGATTTACTTCCGCAAGCAGACAACAACAAGCAAAAAATGATAGAAAGAACAAGTAGTGGAAACTTCTTTTTCTTCATGTCTTTCACCTCGGCTTTATATTTTTCATCTCTTTTTGAAATTAGGTATTTCAAAATAGTGCTTAAAGAAATTCTGTTATATCCCCCTCTCCAGATTTTTAAATTTTCAGCTTTAAAAAAATAAAAGCCAGAGAGAATAGATCTCCCAGGCTTTTATCCTTCCGTGTATATAGAAGTTGCAATCAAACGCAGCTTCTATACGCTCTCTCTCGGACCAGACTTACCGGCGGTGATACAGCCTGCCAGCAACGGAACCCTAGACAGCTTTGATTTCCCACTTATTTCGGGGAACGATATTCACTTTTCATCATTCCAAGATACGCTGGCAAATGTCAGCTTTTCACCTTCTTTTTCCGGTTGACAGAGAATGAGAGATCACTACAAACTCTTTAGGGGGATTTTTTATTTATTAAGAATTATAGTTTATATGACTATATCTGCAATAAATATGTAATATTTTCTAACATAATTTCTCGAAATATTCGCATATTACGGAAACTATTATTACATAAAAGAATTGTATTTTTTCAAAAAAACAGCATGAAAAGCTGCAAAACGTTCAAAATCTTCTTAAAAAAAGCATCTGCCCTTAATCAGCAGATGCTTTTTTCTTGTGAAAATCATTCCGAGTCATTTATAAGCGTCAATAAAGGTTCGCCAATTTTGATTTGTTTTTCTTTCGTTTCATTTATTTCTTTGTAGTGACTAGTGTTGGTTATAACAACCGGTGTCGCCAAATCAAAGCCCGCCGACTGAATTCCATTTATGTCAAATTCAATGAGCAGCTGTCCTTTCTCTACACGGGCGCCTTGAGTTGTATGAGCAGTGAAAAATTTCCCTTCCAATTGAACGGTATTCATGCCAATATGAATCAAAATTTCCGCACCTTGATCAGATGTTATTCCAATTGCATGTTTCGTAGGAAAAAGAGTCGTTACTGTGCCGGATACAGGCGCTACTAATTTTCCTTCCGAAGGCTCAATGGCTACGCCCGCGCCGAGGGCCCCGGATGAAAATGCTGCATCCTTGATGTCTGATAACGGCTTTACTTCGCCGTTAAACGGGCTGAAAATAATTTCTTTTTTACCTAATAATTCTTCTTCCGCTTCAGCCTCAGCTGTTGCTTGTTGGGATTGCCGATCTGCTTCTGCTGCCGATTTTTGACTGAATCCAAAAAGGAAAGTGAGGATAAAACCAAGGATAAAGGCAACGGTAATGGCAATTAAAGTGCCCCACAAACCAAACGTAATGCCTTCAGTCGGACTGATAAAGGATGGAATACCAAAAATTCCGAGGCCTCCCAGCATATACATTTTTGAATCAAATACTCCTATGAGTCCTCCGCCAATTGCCGCAGCAATACAGCTGATAATAAACGGTTTTTTGAGCGGAAGCGTAACACCATAAATCGCCGGTTCTGTAACCCCGAAAACTCCGGAAATAAATGCAGGAACACTAAGCGTTCTCAATTTTTGCTGTTTCGTTTTCACCATTACGGCAAGTACAGCACCTATTTGTGCAAAAGAAGGAGCAAATGCCATCGCTAAAATAGGATCCGCTCCCATTGTGCTCATATTGTTGATGGCAATCGATACAAGCCCCCAATGAAGACCGAAAATCACAAATACTTGCCACAATCCACCAAGAAGCAGCCCTGCGATAATTGGCGATAAATCATTGATGGCAACGGTTCCTTGTCCAAGCAGCTTTCCTGCCCAAGTTGCAATTGGCCCAATCAATAAAAATGTTAAAGGAACTATGATAATCAGTGTAAAAAAAGGAACTAAAAATGTTTTCACGACATCAGGAATAACTTTCTTAAACCAATTTTCCACCTTTGCACTAAAATAAGCAGCCAAAATAATCGGAATAACGGAAGATGAATACGTCATTAAAATGACCGGAATGCCAAGAAATGTAATATAAATAGGCGACTCAAACATCGTGCCTGAAAACAAAGTGTAAAGCGCTTTTCCGCTAGTAAGATTAGATAGTGCCGGATAAACCAATGACGCCCCGATCGCCATACCGATGAATGTGTTGCCGCCGAATTTTTTGCTGGCCGTATAACCAAGAAAGATCGGGAAGAAGTAAAATAACGAATCGCCAATTGCATATAAAATTTGATAAGTTCCTGATTTATCTGTTATCCAGCCTAGTGATGCGAAAAGAGCGGCAAAACCTTTAATCATTCCTGTTGCAGCTAGAACGCCGAGAGTTGGTGCAAAAATTCCCGAAATAATGTCAATAAAGCGGTTGAATAAATTTTTATCCTTTTTTCCCGCTTCCGTATCGACAGGCTTTGCAGCTTCAAACCCGCCAATAGCAACGACCTCCTTATATACATCAGGCACATGATTGCCGATGACAACTTGATATTGTCCGCCGCTTTTCATAACGGTGACGACTCCGTCCATGTTTTTTAACACTTCTGTGTTCGCTTTTCCTTCGTCCTTTAATTGAAAGCGCAATCTTGTAATACAGTGAACAACACTGATAACGTTTTCTTTACCGCCGACATTTTCGATAATGTCTTTAGCCAATTGCTCATATTTCATGATTGACCCTCCCAAAAATATATTTGATATATAAAAAACCTGAACCAATTTGAACGCGCACGAATAAACGCACTGTGTTGTTCAAATCAGTTCAGGTTATGCCCGGATGGTAACATTCCTTCCTGATTTTTGACAGCTTCCCGAAAAAATTATGCAATTGTCGAATTTACTTTTTCTAATCTAAATTGGCTCCATTCGATGAGATGACTTGTTTATACCAATAAAAGCTTTGTTTTCGAATTCGGCGCAAATCTTTTAAATCAAACTCATCACGGTTAACGTAAATAAAACCGTAGCGTTTGCTTATACCTTGATGCGTGCTGACGAGATCAATAGCTGACCAAGGACAAAAACCGAACACTTCAACACCGTCACTAATCGCTAATTGCATTTGTTCGATATGGTTTCTTAAAAATTCAATTCGGTATGTGTCGTTTATGACATCGCCTTCTTCCAATTGATCGATGGCGCCTAATCCATTTTCAGTGACAATCAATGGCAAATGATAGCGGTCATATATTTCTCTTAATGTTGTCCGAAACCCGACTGGATCAATTTCCCAGCCAAATTCATTTCTCTTTAAATGCGGATTGGAGGCTCCTTTATAAACTCCCGGTTCCCCAACCGTAATATGCTGATCGCCTGTTTGCTTCACATCTTCTTCATTTCCTTCGCTTGCTGCTACTGTTTGCGAAGTATAATAGTTAAAAGCAATAAAATCCGGCTTGGCATTTTGTAAAATTTCCATATCACCTTCAAGAATTGTTGGAGTATAGCCCTTTTCCTCCAAGTAAGCCCAGGCAATATTGTTATAGCGCCCATATACAGCCATATCCAAATACAGCCAATTGCGGATGGCTGCGTAATTATTGGCAGCTAAAACATCTTTAGGTTTTGAGCTTGCCGGATAAATCGTCACAATATTCGGCGCCGGTCCGATTTTTGCATCAGGCAGCATTCGATGGCATAACGCCATTGCCTTCGCCTGAGCGACAAACATATGATGATTTTGTTGATACAATTCTTTTTTTGGATTTTTTAAGTTCGGATCAACGGTCCCGATCGCTTCGCCATGAAGGATCATCATATTTTGTTCATTAATCGTCAGCCAATATTTTACCCGATCGCCAAAATGCTCGAATAATGTTTTGCAATAATTTTCATATGCATCAATCGTTGCACGATTGGACCAGCCGCCTTTTTCCTGTAATGCATAAGGCAAATCAAAATGATAAATCGTCACAATCGGTTCAATTCCATGCTTTCTGATTTCATTGATAAGTTGATCGTAGAACTCTATCCCTTTTCGATTTACCTCTCCGTCGCCATTAGGATAAATGCGTGTCCAGGCAATGGAAAAACGATATACTTTAAAGCCCATTTCAGCAAACAGAGCAATATCTTCTTTGTAACGGTGGTAATGATCGCTGGCTACTTTAAAATCAGTCGTGCCTTCGGGGTATTTGGCCATATCGATAACGGAAGGTCCCTTTCCGTCTTCATTCCATGCGCCTTCCACTTGATAGGCTGATGTGGAACCTCCCCACAAAAAATCGTTTGGAAAAGGCTTGCGCCGCTCGTGTTTCATGCTTACTACCTCCCATTTCATTTTCAAACAGAGTGATTTCGACATCGCAATCGTTTTTACAATTCTTCTCCATTCGTTTCGATTACTTTTTTATACCAATAGAAGCTGTCCTTCCGAAGGCGTTTCAATGTTCCGTTGCCGAAGTCATCTTGATCGACATAAATAAAACCATACCGTTTGCTCATTTCTGAGGTAGATGCGCTTACTAAGTCAATAGGCCCCCAAGTTGTATACCCCATTAATTCAACACCGTCGCCAATCGCTTCTTTCATTTGCTCAATATGTTTGCGCAAATAGTCGATTCGGTAATCGTCATGGATGCTGCCGTCTTCCTCAACCTTGTCGTAGGCCCCTAATCCGTTTTCCACTATAAATAAAGGAACTTGATAGCGGTCATACAATTTATTTAACGTAATCCGCAAGCCGACCGGATCAATTTGCCAACCCCAATCAGATGATTCAAGATAAGGGTTTTTCACACCGCCGATTAAATTGCCTGAAACTTCTTCAGCATCATCCTTCGTGCTGGCTACAAGTGTCATATAGTAGCTGAACGAAAGGAAATCCACTGTATATTGTTTTAAAATGGCATCATCGCCTGGAAGTTTTTCAATGTGAATATTATTTTCTGCAAAATAGCGTTTCATATAACTTGGGTATGCGCCGCGAACTTGAACATCTGTGAAAAATAAGTTCAGCTGATCTTCTTTTAATGCTTTAAGTACATCGTCCGGGTTGCATGTTTCCGGATATACTTCCAATCTAGCCAGCATACAGCCGATTTTTGCATCCGGAATGATTTCGTGGCATGCTTTAACAGCTAGTGCACTTGCTACAAATTGGTGGTGTACCCCTTGGAAGGCAGCTTGTTTTACATTTTCAACCCGATCGGTTAAAATGCCGCCGCCGGTGTACGGACTGAAAGTAATCATATTGATTTCATTAAATGTCAGCCAATATTTCACCTTGTTTTTATACCGTTTAAATACGGTTTCAGCGTAGTGAACAAAGAAATCTATCACCTTGCGATTCGTCCAGCCGCCGTACTTTTGCACAAGCCCGAGCGGCATTTCGTAGTGGGAAAGTGTAACAAGCGGCTCAATATTATATTTCGCCAGTTCGTCAAACACTTTGTCATAAAAGGCTAATCCTGCTTCATTTGGTTCGGTCTCATCCCCATTCGGGAAGATACGCGGCCAAGATATGGATAAACGGAATACTTTAAACCCCATTTCTGCAAATAAGGCGATGTCTTCCTTATAGCGATGATAAAAATCGATTCCGAAACGTTTCGGGAAAATTTTATCTGATGCTGCTCCGCTTAAGATTTCCTCGATTTCTGCACTTGTCACATCTAATGAATGTCCGTTTTTACCACGTTTTTCTTTTGGTACATAAGCCACCATATCGGCAGTAGAAAGACCTTTTCCATCTGCATCAAAAGCACCTTCTAATTGGTTGGCAGCAGTTGCGCCGCCCCAGAGAAAGTTTTCCGGGAATTTCGCTTCGAAATGGCCCATTGTTCATTCACCCTCTCGTTATTATTAAAAAAATTTCCAACTTTATCCTGTCACAAAGCGCTTATACGATCAAGAAAATAAAAAAACCTAAATTGCCCGCCATAAAAATGACGAAACAATTTAGGTTTTGCCTGCATGACCAGTAACAATCCTAAATGAAATGGTTTCTATTCGGTTGTTATTTACAAATTAGCATACGCTTTCATTTCCTGTCAACAGTTCATTTAAAAATTTTTACGAGAAGCTGAGATTTTGTTTAATTACGATTCACGACTCGATCAATATGAATTGTCAAATATAGTTTTTCTTCCGAAGTTATTTCATGGCCATGCACCTTTTGAATATAATCTTTTATTTTTTTCGTGCAGGCATAAGCTTCCGGATGCTTATTTTTTACGATTTCATACAATTCATCATCGTCGCTCTTCAGCAGCATGTTGTTTATGAGCCGTTGCGCGAAAAATTTCAAGTGGGTAAGGAAACGGAAATAATTTAATGAATCCTCGTCAAGCTCAATTTTAAAATGGTATTTTACAATATTCAGTATATCTTGAATAATCTTTGTCATATTGGCGACATCCGTCATTTCTTCATTCAGCTCAGCATTGACGAAATGCATCGCAATGAAACCGGCTTCATCTTCAGGCAGTTCAATCGCCAATTTGTCTTTAATCATTTTCAGTGCTTCCAAAGCGATTTGAAATTCATCTTTATATATCCGCTTGATTTCCCAAAGTAATGGATTCACAATCTTTATCCCTTGTTTTTGCCGTTCTATGGCGAAATTAATATGGTCTGTCAGCGATATATAAATAATATCATTCAGTTTTTTGCCAAGTTTATTTTTCGCGTATTGTATCATTTCCTCCGTTACTTTTACATATTCCATCGGAACCTCGTACAATAGCGATTTAAATTTACTGGCCATATCCTGATTTTCCAATTTAAAAATCTTTTCAATTCTGTCTTCATCAACCTCATCGCCAGGTCTTTTCTTAAAGGCAATCCCTCGTCCCATGATGACCAGCTCTTGATCATCTTGTATAACGCTGATCACGTTATTATTAATCACTTTTGCGATTTTCACGCGTACCCCCTGCCTTTAGTTTGATGCTATTATACCTATATATTGCAAAATGCACTCGATATTATTTATGAAAGAAGTCCTTAATTAAGAGAATTTACGATTTATTAGGATTTGTCAATACAAAAATTCGATTGCTAAAGCAGATTTTCGTTTTTTTTCATAGTAAGAGAGTTTCAAAAAACTCCCGCCACCATGCGTTGGGTACAGCCCGACGATAAGGGGAGGTGAATTCACTTCTGTCCAGTACGCTTTCTATTGGTCAAAATGATAAAAAATAACGGCGAGAACACATGCCCCGCCGTTTTGTCATTTTATTTGAGCGAAATCTTTTTTCCATGTTTGATCGATTCATAGCAAGCTTCGATTACAGTCATATTTTGGATCATATTTTCGTTTGTGTAGGAAGGATTTTTTCCATGCAGCACCGCATCTGAAAAATGCTCAACTTGAAGAGCGTATTGATCCGCTACAATGCTTTCGATTCTCTGCTCATTTTCTTTTTCAACAATGATTAAGCCTTCTCCTCCTTGGCGGTCAGGTCGATAGGCTCTTGGAACGCGAATAGAACCTTTCGTTCCGACCACTTCATAAACATTTGAAAAACTCGCGTTAAAACTGCAGTCAAAAACGGCTTTGACTCCATTGTCAAGCTCCATATATCCGACAGCCGTCGTATCAACGCGATGAACAGGATCTATTTCAGCATCTACTCTCACTTCAGCCGGTTCGGCTTGAATAATATTTCGAATCGAATGAATACAATAGCAGCCAATATCATAAATACTGCCGCCGCCCATATCAGAATTTAAACGAATATTTTGCGAGGCAGGATCCAAATAAAACGAAAAGTTGGCTCTCATTAATTTCACATCGCCAATTTCACCTGATGCGATGATGTCTCGAACTCTTTGATGCTGTGGGTGAAATTGGTACATAAACGCTTCCATAAACTTCACATTGTTTTTTTCACAAACGGCTGCCGCTTCTTTCGCCTCCTCAGCTGTCAACGTTGCCGGCTTTTCACATAATACATGTTTTCCTGCTTCAGCTGCCTTCACAATCCATTCTTTGTGCAAATGGTTAGGCAGCGGTATGTATACAACATCGATATCTGGATCCTTTAGCAAGTCTTCATAACTTTTATAGGCTTTCGGAATATTTAGTTCATCAGCCACCCCGATCACTTTATCGGATCGGCTTGCTATCGCCGCTACAACAGCATTTTTAGATCTTTGAATCGCAGGAATCAACTGCTTTTTAGCGATTTGTGCTGTGCTTATTATTCCCCAACGAGTTTTTTTCAATTTCTAAATCCCCTCCAGATCAATTTTGAAAAAACATAATCTTGTCAATTATTTTTGAAATTCTTTTGATTTTACATTAATATTTTTTGATTTTGAAAACGCTTTTTTATATTTTACCACATTTTCACACATCGTCCATACAACTTTTCAGCAGATTCCTCCACAAGAATTCAAAACTCTGCTGCCACTGTCACGGAACATTGTCCGCCTGCTAACTTTTTATGTTTGAAGATGTTTGTTTGTACTTGCAATATTTTTGCCAATGACCAATTGGAACCATCGCATAAAATGTTTTCCCTTGATTGTGTGAACACATCAGGGAATCGGTGCTCAAATTCCTTCAGCAGCAAATACGGCAAATCACTCGGTTGCCGAGGGAATGTAGGCTTTGACATTTGCAAGTTTTTGAAAGAGGAATGTTGCTAGATTTAAATTTTTGTTTATGATTGAATTTTTGTGTTTTTTTCGACTAGTCGGCCCTTAAAAGTGATTTCGTACAGATTATCGTTCATTGTCATTCGCCTCTACTACATTCGTTGCATTAGACAGTTTAGCTTATTAGATGTATAGTATATTTGGAAATAATGGAAAGAGGCGAGTCCAATTGGTATACATAAAAATGAACAGTCCAGAATATGTAAAGGCCAGCATAGCTCTTTTTTTCGGCGGGTTTGTCACCTTTTCCATTTTGTATACAACACAGCCTTTACTGCCTGTTTTCTCAAAAGAATTTCATATCTCTGCCGCATCAGCCAGTTTAACCGTATCGGCTTCAACCGGAACACTGGCTTTTATGATGCTGGTAGCTGCTAGTTTGTCAGATGTTCTTGGAAAAAAGAAAATCATGATCATCTCGATGCTGCTTACTTCCATGCTCTCTATGTTTATTGCTATGAGCCCAAATTTTCCTTTGCTTGTTGTATTCCGAACACTGCTTGGAATTTCTTCAGCAGGCATCCCCTCTCTCGCTATGGCGTATGTAGCAGAAGAATTTCATCCAACTGCAATTGGCAAAGTGATGGGATTGTATATAAGCGGAACAAGCATCGGCGGAATGGCCGGCCGAATAATCACTGGCTTGTTGACAGATTTTTTTTCATGGAGGACCGCTTTATTTTCCATCGGAGCGCTAGCTCTTATTTTAAGCATCGTCTTTGCTTTTATTCTACCGACACCAAAGAATAGCGAAAAAAAGCCGTTTAATATAGAAGCTGTTATAAAGGCATATACTGTACACTTAAAAAATAAGCCGCTTTTATCTCTCATTTTTTTGGGCTTTTTATTTATGGGAAGCTTTGTGACATTATACAATTATATTGGCTATTTGCTGAGCGAGCCTCCTTATTCATTCAGCCAATCATTGCTTGGCTTCCTTTTCATCGTCTACATTTTCGGAAGCTTCAGCTCTGTATTTTTAGGCAAAAAAGCTGATGAACACGGCCATTCAGCCACGCTAATTTTTGCCGTCGCTTTGACTATTTCCGGAGCTATATTGACTCTTTTTCCGCCAGTATTGGTGAAAATTATCGGCATTTCACTATTTACATATGGTTTTTTCGGCTGTCATTCCATTGCCAGCGCTTGGATTGGAGAACGGGCGGATAAGAATAAAGCTCAAGCATCTTCTTTATATCTTTTATTCTATTATTTGGGATCAAGCTTAGTTGGTACATTTGGGGGCTATTTTTGGATTCATTTCCATTGGGCGGGAGTCATCTTGTTTATCGCGGCTTTATTGCTATCAAGCTTACCTTTTATTCGGTATGCTGAGAAACGTCTTTAACCGTCAGAAAGTATAATAGATTAGTGCAGAAAAAAACGCTTAGCCTGTCGGAAGAGCTGAGCGTTTTTAAGAAAAAATTTATGGTGTTCGGATAATCGTGCAAATTCCCATAAAAATTAGAGATGGATCAGCATGTCATAAGCAGAAAATTGCATGGAATTCCTGTAAACTGTCCACTGTTTTACACAGCCCATTTCACGTAAAATCCCTCAAAAAATGCCACTTTTCAAAATAAAAATATGGCAACTTTCATCTTTAAAAAAGCTCCAGAAAATAACATCTTTTTCTATTGACTTTTACGTTGCGTAACACCTTATAGTTGCTAACGCAGAGATGTAATAGGTGACAATGAAGGTAAAAGAAGCAGGGGCTTTTCAAATAATCAAAATTTGCAAGGTGGAAGCAATGAAAATAGTCATCGAAAATACAATCGAACAATATGAAATTGTTCGATTTCTTTCAAATCTTGCTTGATATATAAAACTTGTAGCAATTGATATGTGGAACCCTTATGAACTGTCAATTGTGATAGCTAAAATTCATATTGTTAAGTCAGCAAACAAAACCTGATAGAAAATCCGGAAGGCTGTCAGTTAAAATGGATTAGTCAATGAATGAGTTTATGAAAAAGTGTTAGATTACGATTTTTCTATTGTAGCTAAAAGCATGGAAGAGGGTGTTTTTCCCCTCTTTCCACACTTTTTTGGATTTCCAAAATTATATTAATTGAAGAGAAACGAACTTAATTTCTAGGAATTCGTCCAGCCCGTAGTGGCTTCCTTCTCTTCCAAGGCCGCTCTCTTTCATTCCGCCAAAAGGTGCTTGGGCGACAGACGGAAGGCCGTCATTGATTCCGACAATGCCGTATTCTAGATTTTCAGAAAACCAAACAGCCTTTTTGAGAGATTGGGTGTAAACATACGCAGCCAAACCAAATGGTGTACCGTTTGCACGTTGGATAACTTCTTCATCATCTGAATATGTGCTGACCGGTGCCAATGGACCAAATGTTTCTTCCTGCATGCACAACATATCATCTGTTACATCAGAGATTACAATCGGCTTCATAAAATATCCTTTGTCCATATTCACGGCAGGTCCTTCATGGAGTTTCGCGCCTTTTTCGACTGCATCTTCTAATTGATGTTGAACTTTTTTGACTGCATTTTCGTCAATAAGCGGTCCAATGTCTACCTTCTCGTCAAGGCCATTCCCTACTTGCAGCGTTAAAACAGCTTCATGAAATGCTTTTAAAAACGGCTCCTTAATTGACTCATGGACATAAATCCGGTTGGCGCATACGCACGTTTGACCGGCATTTCTGAATTTTGATTGCACAACGCCCTTTACAGCTTCTTGAATATTTGCATCTTCTGTTATGATAAAAGGTGCCAAGCCTCCAAGTTCAAGCGATACTTTTTTTACGGTATCCGCTGCTTTTCTCATTAACAGCTTTCCAACTGGAGTAGACCCTGTAAAAGTAACCTTCTTAACGCGTGAATCTTCCATCCAAACATCAACGACTTCAGCTGGTTTTTCAGTCGTTATAACATTGATGACACCTGCTGGAAAACCTGCTTCATGAGCACATTCTGCTAATAAAAGTGCTGTAAGCGGTGTTTGTTCAGCCGGTTTTATGACAACTGTGCATCCAGCTGCAAGGGCAGGGGCGACTTTCCGTGTGATCATCGCCGCCGGAAAGTTCCAAGGAGTTATGGCAGCAACGACTCCAACAGGTTGTTTTTGAACGATAATTCTCTTCGAATGAACAGATGCCGGAATCGTTTCGCCATAAATCCGTTTCGCTTCTTCTGCAAACCATTTCACAAAGCTGTTTGCATATTGTATTTCGCCTTTCGCCTCGGCGAGCGGTTTTCCCTGCTCGATTGTCATCGTGGATGCCAACACTTCCAGCCGATCATTTATGAGCTTATACCATTTTTCCAGCAATTCTGCTCGTTCATAGGCTGTCGTTTTTGACCAAGTTTTAAAAGCTTCGTGAGCTGCATCGACAGCCAGCTTTGCTTCCTTGGCGGTTCCGTTCGGCACATAACCAACTGTTTCAAAAGTGGCAGGGTTTTGAACGGCAAAATTGTCATCCAACTGAACAAATTCTCCGTTAAGATACAGCCCTTTTGTCAATGGTTGTTCTTTCATACTGCTTGAATCTCCTCTCTTTCTTTTTCTTCATTCGAGTGGTGCGTAAATATGCGGTCGTTTTCTCCGCGCAGAAAATCTTTCCCATACAGAAGGATGCATAAAAGGATGCCGGCAGCAAAAGCCATTGTTGCTCCTTTTATGACGAGGATTGCACCAACAATCCCCGCAATTCCAAGATCACGCTGGCTGCGGGACTGCATGACACCGATACGAACGCTTACATAACCTTGCACCAACAATGTCAATGCTAAAGCTACCCCAAGTATCGGTTGTACTAAACTTACTATAGGCAGCAAAAATAATCCAGTATTTGTACCCCAACGGAACGATCCTGCTCCGCCGAAAAACGAATGCATCGCTTCTTTACCTTTTTTAAACCGCTCAATCACGACCACTTGCATGGCAGCCCACATCGGACCGCACATCGTAATATCAGGGCCGATCATGCTCATTAGAATGTTTCGGCCACCAAATATTAAGTGGGCGCGGTTCGGATTGTAATCAACTTTTTCATCCGTACGTATGACATCAGATTCAGAAAGGAGAGCTTTCGTTTTCAGCACATCTCCAAACACAACTAAATACGTTGCAAAAACAGCAGGGACTGCCTTCACGAAAAACGATAACGCAGGGAAGCCCAGGCCAAATACCGTATATTCCGCCCAAAGTGTGGCGAAGTCTGGTTTACTGAAGCCCCATTGAATGTCCGGCCATTTCGCTTCTCCAACAAGAGGCGCTACGAAAACAGCTAACAAAATAGCAGGTAAAATCCCTAAATTCCCCAACAAAGCCCAGCCTTTGTTTTTTTGCTTTAATTTTTCGAAATGTTTAGAGAATATTAGATAAAACGCAAAGCCAATGCAAATTGTGATCGTAATCGGGAATAATTCAAACTTTCCTCCAGCTTCAAAAATCGATACGACAGCTCCAATTCCGGCCCCCAGTATAATACCTGATTTAATGGCGTCAGGCACTAAACGCACCACTTTGCTGGCAAGTCCTGTTACTCCTAAAATGATGGATAAAATTCCAAGAGTCAACTGAAATGCAATGAGTGCATATATTCGGTCCTCACCTTCAGGAAATTGTTTAACAAACAAAACAATCAATGGAATCGCGGGAGTGACCCAACCTGGAATGACCGGGTCACCAAGCAGATGATGCAGTAAATATAAAAGTCCATTCAATACAACAACAGCGAGAGCCACTTCAAACGGCATCCCTAAATGATCCGCTAAAAGAGTAATAGCCCCAAGGTCTACCGCACACATGAGCAAACCCTGCACATAATCGGGCCATTCAAACCGATAATGAATAAACGGCAGCCGTATTTTAAAGGGACCTGCAGGGATATATGGCGTTTCAGCGCCGTGCGGGCGATTTTTCCATTTCATGATCATGATTTTCCCTCCTATCAATAGGCAGCACGGTATATTTGTTCAATATCTTTTTTGCTTAATTTTCGAGGGTTATTGCGCAGAAGCCGCGTTTGCTTTAAAGCTTCCTCAGCCATTTCAGAAATCGCGGATTCCGGAATATTAAATTCACGCAAAGATTGTGGAATTTCCACATAGCGGCATATCCGGATCATCGCTTCAATCGCTGCATCAGCCGCTTGATCATCGTTTAGATGATCTACTTTTTCACCTAACGCTTCTGCGATATCACGGAATCTTTCTAAACAAGATATTTTGTTCCATTTCATGACGTATGGAAGCAGCAAGGAGTTGCTTACACCGTGTGCTATATGAAAACGTCCCCCCAGAGGATAAGCGAGAGCGTGCACTGCTCCAACGCCTGCATTACCAAAAGCCAATCCCGCCATGAGACTCGCTGTAATCATCGCCTCACGTGATTCGATGTTTTCCGGGTTTGAATACGCTTTCGGTAAATGGGTGGAAATAAGTTTCATAGCACCAATTGCCAGTGCATCCGTAATCGGAGAAGCAAACTTCGAAATATATGCTTCCACAGCATGAACCAATGCATCCACTCCGCTTGCTGCTGTCACGCTAGGAGGGCACGTAATGGTCATGATCGGCGAAACAATTGCGACATCAGGTAATAAGAACGGACTGACAATCCCTTTTTTCACCTGCTCTTTCGTATCCGACAAGATTGAAATATTCGTAACTTCGGAACCTGTTCCGGCAGTTGTCGGAATGGCTATTAAAGGCAGCCCTGGTGATTCCACTAAATTAATTCCAAAGTATTCTTCAATTTTCCCCTTATTCGTCGCCATGACAGAAGCCGCTTTGGCAATATCGATAGCGCTTCCACCGCCGACAGCGATCAGCCCGTCATGATTTCCTACTTTTATCGCTTGAAGACATTGTTCGACAATTTCAATTTCCGGTTCCGGATTTACATCCGAGAATACTCCCGGCTCCATCGGCAATAAATTTTGAACCTGTTTTACTACTCCCGCTTGGATAAGTATCTTATCTGTCACGATAAGTGGATTTTTTATCCCAAGCCGCTTCACTTCTTCAGGGAGTTGATTGAGAGAATCAGTTCCTGTAATTAATTTGTTCGCCATTGAAAATGTAGATATATTCATTTTTTCCTTCCTCTCCTTTCAAACTAGCGAGAAATGAATTGATTTTCCTGGTGTCACTCAAATATCTATGCAATTTTCGTGCCAACTCGAAAATGATTTGTGTATTTTTTATAAATTTTTTAATATCCGCGAATATTTGTAACAAAATCTTCAATGTTTTTTAGATCGTTTTTTATTCATTTGCTGATGTAAATCAGGAAAAATTGATTATAAAACGAATCATATCTAGGTTTTTTGATTAGTTTTCTAATCGTATGTGAAATTTTTTCATTTTTTGTACAATGGCACTTTGGCTAATTCCTAAAAATTTCGCTGCGGCTCTAGTCGTACCATGCTTTTTAAGTGCATCGATAATGAGGGAGCGTTCAAGCTCCGCCACAGCTTCCTTTAAAGTTTTAGGCTTTGAAGCCGGGAAAATCTGTTGTATGAAAGGAGGAAGGTCGCCTACATCAATTGTGTCGTGAAAGGTAGTCACAACCAGTCTCTCAACTAAATTCGCAAGCTCCCTTATGTTCCCAGGCCAAGAATAGTTTGTCAGCCACTCAATGCATTCCGGGGTCATTTTTTTATTTTCATTATATTTTTTATTAAATTCCTTCAAATACATTTCTAATAAAGGAACAATCTCTTCCTTCCGCTCCCGTAAAGGCGGGACATCAAAGGTGACAATATTCAGTCGATAATATAAATCCTCACGGAACGCCCCCTCCCTTACTAGAGATGCAAGATCTCTATGAGTTGCTGTTATGAGTCGTACATCGACTTCTCTCATTTCAGTAGATCCTACTCTCATAAACCGGTTTTCTTCTACAACCTTTAGCAGCTTAACCTGTAATTCTAACGGCAGGTCTCCAATTTCATCTAAAAATAACGTCCCGCCGTTAGCCTTTTCAAAAATGCCTATTTTCCCTTCTCTCAAAGCTCCTGTGAAAGAACCGGGTTCATAGCCAAAAAGTTCAGCTTCTACTAAATGTTCAGGAATGGCGCCGCAGTTTAATTCCATAAAAATTTTATTGCTTCGGGAGCTTCTCGAATGAATATATTTCGCAATTAAGCTTTTTCCTACGCCGGTTTCTCCCTGCAGCAAAATTTTTGCGTCAGTTTTGGCGACTTTGTTCGCAAGCTGGAAAATTGGAAAAGTAGAAGGACCGATGACAAGATTTTGAAAACCCGTTTGTTCAGGAAAAAGCGAGTTTTGCGAAATTTTTTGATACGAAAGCTTTTGACTGTCCAATTCATGCTTCAAACGAATCAGTTCTGTTATATCTCTCACACTGTTGACGACATACATCACTTCATTGGAAGAAGAAAAAACAGGTGTTGCAGATACAATAATTTTCCTCTCATTGCGAATGGTCTGTATAAGAGTGACCGGCTTTTTCGTTCGAATCGTTTCTAAAGATGCAGATTTGGAAATAATCCCTTGCTCAACCAAATGGCTCATATGCTTCCCTTTCACTTCTTCTTCTTTGATCCCCGTAATCCGTTCATAAGCTTTATTGATAAACAGCGTAATCCCTGAACCGTCTGTTATATAGACACCGTCATATAATGAGTTAAGAACGATCCGGCACAATTTGCTCTGAAAAAAAGATTGGAATTGAGAGTAAGAGATCGAATGCTGCTCAAGACTTTGTACAGGAGCATTCGTTAAAATAAAATGACGAATCGGTTTTGTTAATTCTCCTTGCTGAACGGCTCCAAATAGCGACTCAAGTGTTAAATAGCCTGCAAATTCACCGGATTCGTTAAATACTTCCACTTCATTAACGCCAATAGGAAAAATTGAAATCGCTTCCTCAACCGACATATCGGGACGAAAGCTAGTCATAAAATTCCCTCCTAATGCCACTTTGCAACTGTTTACATTGATTAGTTTTAGTATAAACGATTAGAAAAATGATTGGTTGTTTTCTGACTTAGCAAAAAGCGCAAGCACCTTCCAACTTCTAGCATAAAGGCGTTTTTTGCCGCTGCGGCAACGGTTTGGTTTCGAGGGCTAATCGCTGGGGCCAGCGTTTCGAAAAAGTTTCCGCAGCTTAAGTTTCTAGATAAAAAATTAAAAAACGTGCAGGTTTAATTGGTGCACGCTTTTATGCAATTCAACAGATCATGACAGGAAGGCTGAACAAAAGGCAAAAGCAGAAATCAGCCTTTTGTTCAATTACACAGATCAAAACAGTTTCTTAAAATATTAGAACCTTTCCTTGATTCGAAAAGCATCAGCAGAAACTTGCCGCTAAATCGTGTGAATGGCTCGATTCCATTTTCCAATATTGACATTTGCAAGCTCACAATGCTTTTCTTCGAGAAAGGTCGAGTCCAGTAGAATAGTTGATTTCTAACTTCCCGCTTCTAAAGGATGCAAAAAAATGAACATTGTTTAAACAAAATCGAATTTGCAAAGACTTGAATTAAAAAAATGAATCCTTGCATAAAGTTAATCGTAAATTATATCAAAAGCATAAAACATTAACCGTCATATCGAAGATCAAATTTGCGGGGGAAACTATGTATACACACGCTACGAATAGAAGTCAAATGCCCAGTGTTTTAAAGGCGTTTGCCGTTTCTTTGGCTATCGCCATGCTAGGAATGGCAGCGGGAATATATGTGCCGCCATCACTGTTTTTGCCTCTTGCCATAATTGAACTTGGCATGATTATTTTTGCATTCTTTTTGCGCAGAAAAAAAGCTATTTCTTATACATTTCTATATAGTTTTACGTTTATTTCAGGGATTACAGCCTATCCAATGATCTCGCATTATGTTTCAACAATCGGCGCGCACGCGGTCATTATGGCACTAGCCGCCACAACCGCTGTTTTTACTGGATTAGCTGTATATGCAACTGCAACAAAACGAGATTTCTCATTTCTTGGCGGAATGTTATTTTCTGCCCTGCTCGCTTTTCTGATCATTTATGTTCTTAATCTTTTTTGGCCGTTGAACTCAGGCGGCATGCTCGCATTTTCCTTCATAGGAGTATTAATTTTCAGCGGCTACGTATTATATGACTTTAATCGAATGAAGCATTACGGTGTTCATCCAGAAGAAGTGCCGTTAATAGCCCTAAATCTATATTTAGACTTCATCAACCTGTTCATTCAAATTTTACGAATCTTTGGCATTCTTTCTTCAAAAGATTGAAGGAGAGCTAAAAAAAGAAAGCTGCTTGCAAAAATTTCGGGTATTTAAAAATTTGTAGAACCGGCGCAATTTTTATGTCAGAGTCATCTAGTGCCGGTTCTTCTTTTCACTCGTTAGGAAAGCTTTTACGGTTCCTTTTTTTTATTTTACTTTTGCTTGCTGCTCTCCTTTTTTGTCCTTGCAACAAGCCTAATATTTCAGCAGATTTGTTCTTTTTGCCCGGCGTTTCACTGCAAGCTTCAAACGCGTTTGCCCTGTACGGCTGACGGTTACGTGCAACTGAAATTTGCTGTAATCAACTCTTTTTGACAAATACCCGATTTGAGTATTTTCCAGAATTATTCCAACTTACATTTTTACCTATAATCTTTTATAATAAAAAATATAGTGAAAAGAAAGGAGGCAGCCCTTTTAGTATGGAAGACGTTGCATTAAAAACAATTTTACAGGCGCTGAAAGAGCATTCTGAGCACATTGACTCAAGATTTGATCATCTTGAAAAAAGAATGGATGGCTTAGAGGCAAGAATGGACAAACTGGAATCTAGAATGGATAAGCTGGAATCTAGAATGGACAAGCTGGAATCAAGAATGGATAAACTGGAAAACGATTTGCAATCTTTTAGAAAAAACGTGGATGAACGCTTTACACGCTTAGAGAAAAAATTGGAAGGGATTCGCGCCGAATTAACAGACGCACAAGAAACCCTCGACTTCGTGTCCAGCAAAACATTGAAGCATGAAAAAAAGCTTAGACAATTATAGCTTAAGTTCTCATCTTCCAAAAATCGCTGCAATATTTTTTCCTTTCCTATTCACCTTCAGTTTCTGCATCTTTAGCCTTTTTGACAAAACGTAATAATCAAAAAATAAAAAGGGCGCCAAAAAGAAGCTTTCGGCACCCGTATTATCTAGTTATTTAATTGTTACTTTTACTTGTTTACGTCCGAATTGGATCGCATCTTGTTCAGTAGGCATATGGATATCAATTTTTTTGCCGCGGATTGCACTGCCCGTATCAGCAGCAGTATATGTCCCGTATCCTTCTATATATACTTTGCTTCCTAACGGTATAACACTTGGATCTACAGATACAACTTTTGAGTCTTTTGTTAATACAGTTCCATTTGCTGTTTTATTTCCTACTAAAGAATATGCGGTGGCTTCCATTGTAATCGTTTCGCCAGCATCTTTCGCTCCGTTATCTTCTTGAGCTTTCGTTGCAGTTTCTCTCGCTTGAACTTCTTGCTTGCTGACAGTTTGATTAGAGCTGTTTTCCTCTTTAGGTGAAGAAGACGTTGCTTCTTCTTTTTTTAAACTCTTTTCATTCGCAGCATATGTACTGGTTTTATTTGCAGATGCTGTGTTTTTATCATTCGTCGTTGTTTCTTGCTGTGCGACTGGTTTGTTCACTTTCTTTTCTACTGTACGTTCCTCTTTCACTGCTTGATCAATTATTAAAACATCACCAGCAAAAATTAAATCGGATGTTAAGTTATTCGCAGATTTTAGTGACGAAACGGTCACACCGAATTGATCAGCAATACTGCTTAACGTATCTCCAGATTTGATTGTATATTTTATTTTTTCACTTACAACTAATTCTTGATTTGGATAAATCGTTTCAGTCGTTAAGCCGTTCCATTCTTTTATATCCGCCACTGATACATTATATTCTTTAGAGATTTCCCAAAGAGAATCACCTTGTTTTACCTTATATGTTTCAGCAGAAGCTTGACCTACAAATGGAAGCGAAGTCGCTACTGCAGCTGTAAAAGCAATGATTGTTTTTTTCATGATGAAAAATCCCTCCTTTTCCCTACAACGACATCATAGCAATTTTATGTAACAATAGCTTTGCAAAAAGATATTAAATAGATAACAGTTGCTTTTCAAAGAAGAAAAAAATGTAAAATTTCATACTAATATTTAGGAATTTTTCACTTCAGTTACTGTTACGCCAGTGCATAATTCCTTCTCTTCTGATTGCTCAGGCAAAATATAAGCCTTGCCATATTTTCGCTTAAACCTCACTTCACTGCTATTTCATCCAGTCCTCAAATAAATTTGTCGTGTTATATATGGAGGGATTTTCAGACATGAATTGATAGCTTATCATTCTTGATCTACATTGCTTGGACAGTCGATCTTTATCCAAACCGATCTATATGTCGCACGAAATAGTATAAAATCTCGAATCCAATCGTTATACACCATTCTAGAAAAACAAAGAGACGGTGCTCAGACCAACCGACTCAGTGCCATCATCATGGATATCTCTGGTAAAATAACGAAAGACATGAACCTCTATTTTTGCTAGGAGATTCATGTCTATTTCAAAAGGCCGCTTTACTCTTCAGTTTAACTATATTTAACACAATATGCCGCCTGTCCTTTAAAAATTTAGTAAGTCCACCTGAACACCTATGCTTTTTTAATGAAACAATCTGTTAAATCTTGAGAAAAGTAACCATATTAAAAGAATATGATAAGCTGTACCCCCTAACCAAAAGCCCCAAAACTTGACAACACTGTCTGCTGACAAAGCTAAAATCCCTTCGGAAACCCAGTACGTTGGCACGATGAGACCAAATATGCGCCATTTGTCTGCCAAAAAATACAAGATTATTGGCGGTAGTAATATGAAATTCAGCATTTTTGCCACCGCTAAGCCTTCTAATCGATTCGCGGCAAAGGCAAGAATCGCAAGCGCCATCAGCGGTGTTTCTAAAGAGCTTGTGATAAGGTGCAAAAAAACTTCCCACCGCATTAGTGCTGCATCATGAAATACGATCACAAGCACAATAGACAAAACAAAATTTATCAATAATGGAAAGCCTATACGAAATGCTACATATCGACCTTTCCCAAGCGGTGTTATCGCAAAATACGTAACAAGTGACTCATCGCGCTCCTCTAACATCATTAAACCAACCATCATACCAACCGTAATCGGTGTTAATAATAGAAAAATGCTTAACAAATACGGAATGTGCGGTGTGATAGAAAATGGTGCTACTGATTCAAACCAAGGCAAGCCTTTTGCGATTAATAACATAAGCAATAATGGCAAGAGAATTGCCATAAAAAATATCGGGTCGCGAAGCAGCTGCTTCCGATCAAGTGAAAGCCAAGCTCGCCACATCATTTCTCCTCCCCTACTTGTATCCAGTATGTTCATATGCCTTGTACGCTAACTGAAATGCAATCACTAACCATAGACACAGGTTTGCTGCAGCCAAAATTCCTTCAAACAGCGAAAATGGTGCCGAACTGCTCGATAGCAAACGCAGCGCAGCGGCTGTCGGTAAAACGGAAAATATCGAATGGGAAACCAAATGAAAATAAGATAACAACGGCAGCAGCAGCATAATCATGGCGAGCGATGCTTTCATTAAAAATATATTGACTGTTTTCGCTCGTACAGCTAGCGCTAAGCCGAACAACGACATAATGACAGAAATCGCATACAATCCTATGCTTCCTAACCAATTCAATCTCCCAAGGGATCCAATCAACACCACCTCACCCGATACAAATCCTAGGAGGGCAAGTGTTATCGCTTTTGACCAAATATAATCTTGCAGACGAATCGGGGTGACAAATATCGGGTCCAGTACGCCCTGACTCCGTTCCAGCAACACTCCAGCACCAACAATAAAAAATCCAACAGCTGCAGGATCCATGAGAACAATAACTGGGGCCACATCATCTCGAACATCAACCGGCATCCAACGAAGGATGATGATATAAAATAGACTGACAAATGCGTAAACGATGTAAAAACCGTGCCGGGCTTGAAAACGGAAGTCTTGCTTCATGAGCTGCCAGATCATGCGATTTCTCTCCCTGTCACTCGAACGAAAATGTCTTCTAGCGTTGCTTCTTTTGTATGCATCGTCACAATTTCTTTTTCCTGAAGCAAGCGTAGAAATGCTTTATTTTTTCCTAATCCCGCTTGAACAAACTCTGTTGTTTTCATTTCGCCATTGTCCGAATATGTTACTTGCAGAACCGGCTCGCCCATTTTCACCTTCAACGCTTGCGGTGAATCAATCAGCGCAATATCGCCGTCCACCATAAATGCAACACGATCACAAAGATTTTCTGCAAAAGCCATATCATGCGTCGTAATAATAATTGTTTTTCCCTGTTCCTTTTGTTCCCGCAAAAAGGTTTTTATTTTCGTGACGTTGACTGGATCAAGACCGGATGTTGGTTCGTCTAAAAAAACAATGAACGGGCGATGTAAAAAAGCTCGGCAAAAATTCAAACGCATTTTCATTCCCTTAGAAAAATCACCGACCCTTTGGTGCATCGCCTCATTCAATCCCACCCGTTCCAGCAATTTTTCAATATCTTCTCCATCTGAACGATAAAGTGAACGGAAAAACGTTAAATTTTCATAAGCCGTCATTTTTATATAAAAATTAGGCATTTCAAACGCAACACCAATCATTTCCGCATATTCACGCCCATATGACGACAATTCTTTTCCATTCACTTTTACACTGCCTCTATATCCTTTTAAAAGTCCGATAAGAATTTTTTGCGTCGTGCTTTTCCCCGCGCCTGACGGCCCAAGCAGCCCGAAAATTTCCCCTTCCTTGACTTCAAAGTTAAATCCCTTTAATGCCGTTTTCGCTTGTTTTGGGTATGTGTAGGTTAATTGTTTGATCTCAATCATTCCTCCACCAATCCTTTCGCCAGCCATTTCGCTTGAAGCACTAACGCTTCGGCAAACTTCTCCCCTACCTCATCGCGGTACAAAAGCTGCAAAAAGAAGCTGCGTATGACCGCGACGATTGTACGTGGGTTTTCTTTTACCATAACTCCTTCGTCTTGCCATTTTTCAATAAGAGGCACAAGTGCATCTTCATCCTCTGTCGTATGATGGTCAGCATATTCCGGCGGTAACTTCCGCATTAAAAGTTCATATTCTTTTCGATCAATCATCAAGCGCAAAATCGGTTCTTGTTCGATCAACTTTACAGCTTGTACTAACAAATCTGCCAATCGTTCTTGCGTTAACGGCTTCTCTGTCCACTCAACTAGAAGTATTTCTCTTAATTTTCGTTCCTCCATTTGAAACACTTCATAAAACAACGCTTCTTTGGAGGGGAAAAATAAATAAAACGCTCCTTGTGAAATGCCAGCAGCTTCAGTCAAAGCCGCAACAGTTGTTTTTTGTATCCCGTATTGACGAAACATTGCTTTGGCTGTTTCTAATAATGTTTGACGTATCGTTTCCTTTTCTTCCTCACGAAATTTACGTGGGCATCGAATCACCTTCTTTATGTTTATATGAATATTTTTATTTTATATTCACAGAAAGTGTGAAAAAAATCAAGAAAAATATTTCTTCAAGAATGGGGCTGTCTAATAAGTCGTTTTTTCGGCTTATTGACGGCCCCCTTTTATGTTTTAGAAACGTTGATATATCATCTCGATGTTTATGATTTTTTGTTTTCAAAAGGGATTTGACTTTCTAAGACAGCTCCTTCTGTTTTTTTTACAATATTTACTAAATTCTATTTCATTTTTTCACCAAAGCATGAAGAAAATTCTCTAAGCTGAATTTGTCCAAAATCTGACTTCTTTTTTCAAGACTTATTGCACAGCTCTTCTTTTAACAGCTTCGGTAAATAATCGATATGAAATACATCATCTGGAAAGGTGATTCCTAAGTCTTCATCTTCATATAAAAACTCTTGAAGCACCTCATTTAATGCCGTCATATAAAATTCATGCAAAAATTCGTAGCTGAAGGTTTCCCGAGGCATTAAAGATTGCGCACACACATTCGGATGGCAATAATTTAAATACGTGCGGCACGGAGTCGGTCTGACCTCGTAAACTTTGCAAGTATTGGACGACCGATCTAAAAATGGACAGCTCACTTGTTCAGAAATGTACTTGAATTTAAATTGAGGATCTTCATGAAAATCGATGGTGCATACTTTTTCCAATTGCTCCTTGTTCGATTCGAAATAATTCAATAAATGTTCAAAAATATCTTGCTTTTGTTCTTCTGGCAGGCTTTGAATATATTGCAAAATTAATTTGGCTTCCAAGCGAGTAGTGATAATCGGAAAATAACAACAATAAGCACAGCCTTTAAAACAGGAAGGTTGTATATTCACTTTTGTTTCAATTTCTTTAATTTGGGAATCTATTAATTTTAAGAGTGCTGTAAATGTTTCTAAAATAATTTCGGAAGCACTTTCGTTTTCTGGGTTTTCTAAAATATGATCAATCGTGTCATAAAACAGCTGCTCATCCGGAATATAATGTATATTAATTGTTTCACAGATTTTCAACATGTCTTCGTAGGTTAATCGATTATCCAAAAGACTTCGACTCCTTGCAACAATGTCTTTTCAAGATCGTAAATCATCGCCTGCAAAAAATCCATCAGGTACATCTTTTAAAATTTCAGCAACCAAAATGCACCTTTAGCCGTCAAACCGCTTCCAATCAGCCGCTTTCTACAAATGATTCGATAATTTTAACATTCGTTACAGTCCCAGTCTGTCTCAAGTACATTCAGGTGCTGAGCGCTGGAATATGTCTAGTTTCAGGAGATCATACCCAAAAGACTTTCCTTATTTTAAATATTTTAAAATTAGCTCATAGCAAGTTTTCTTATAAAACTCATGAAGGTGATCTTCATCACGCATTAACCACTGAATGAGACATCCATCGATGATCGAGCGAATCATCTTGGAAGCTGTATCGACATCAATGTCAGCTGAAAACGTTCCTTCCTTTTGACCAAGAGCAACAATGTTGCGGCCGATTTTCCAGCAGTTTTCGTAAAACTTGAGATTTATTAGCCTATATTGTGGATTTCGGCTCGCTTGTGCCATAAAATCAAGGTACACTTTGTAAAATTTTTTATTCTTTTTTGGATCGATAAAAACAGAATGGATATAAGCCTCTAATTTATTTATCGCTGCTGTCTGCTTACTAACCGCTTTATACTCTTGTTGATAAATGCGATCCGTCACCCATTCCAGCAAGCTTAAAAAAACATCCTCTTTATTTTCAAAGTAATAATTCGTAACCCCTTTGCTTACACCTGCATAATCAGCAATATCCTGCAATGTTACCGTTTCGTACCCTTTATCTGAAACAGCTTGAAAAGCAGCCCTTAAAATTTGTTCTCGCCTTTCTTCTGCTTTTTTCTTCATAAAAACACCCCTCGAACTTCGGTCATAACGATATTATACATGAATTTTTGACGATAAAAATATTTTGACCGGTCAGAATAATTTTGTTATCGTAAAAGCAAGAATATGAAAAACAATAAGGGGGATGTCGAGTGAACCACTTCAAAGCGTTAGTAGTGAACAAAACGGAGACAGATTTTTCAGTGAAAGTACAAACCATTTCCATGAATGACCTTCCAGAAGGAGATGTCGTCATAAAAGTTGCTTATTCCAGTGTCAATTATAAAGATGGATTAGCTTCCATTCCGAATGGGAAAATTGTAAAATCGTATCCGTTCGTACCAGGTATCGATCTAGCCGGCACTGTTGTTTCTTCTAAAGATCCGCGCTTTAAAGAGGGAGACGAAGTTATTGCAACAAGCTATGAAATCGGCGTGTCGCATTACGGAGGCTACAGCGAATACGCCCGCATTCCTGCAGATTGGATTGTCCCTCTTCCAAAAGGATTGACGCTAAAAGAAGCTATGGCTTTAGGAACAGCTGGTTTTACGGCGGCATTGTCTGTCCATCGTTTAGAAGAAAATGGATTAACTCCTGAAAAAGGAAAAGTACTCGTTACAGGAGCAACCGGCGGAGTCGGAAGCATCGCAGTTTCCATGTTGGCAAAACGAAATTATCATGTTGTCGCAAGTACAGGCAAAGAAACAGAACATGAATATTTACACGAGCTTGGCGCAAAAGAAATCCTTTCTCGCGAAGAAGTTTGTCCAGAACAGATCCGTCCGTTAGATAAACAATATTGGGCAGCAGCCGTTGACCCTGTAGGCGGGAAAACCCTTGCCGCAATCCTTAGCAGAATTCAATACAACGGCTCTGTAGCAGTCAGTGGGCTAACTGGAGGCAGCGACGTTCCAACGACTGTCTTCCCATTTATTCTACGCGGAGTCAACCTGCTTGGCATCGATTCGGTCTATTGCCAAATGGAATTGCGAAAACAAATTTGGGAGCGAATGGGCGCTGATTTAAAACCTGATAAATTACTAGAATCTATTGCGCAAGAAATCACACTCGATCAGCTTCCTGACGCATTATCGAACATTCTAAAAGGCAAACTGCGCGGCAGAACGGTTGTAAAGCTCTCATAATACTCGCAGCATTTTCTGGGTTTTGATTGAAAATAGTTCCCTTTTTGAAACGGGAAATCGGTATTTTAAAAAATTTTTTAGTGAATTGATGACAAAAAGCTCAGCATATGCCGAGCTTTTTGTCTGTCAACAGTTCTTAAAAAAGTTTGCAGCTCATTACTAGCAACTAATCCGCAGCTTTTTTTAGATAAATTATTTCTTTTAGTTCGGTCTCAGTCTTTTTCGTACATGGTATGCAACAGAAGATTCGCCCCTAGCTTTACACCTTTGTTTACAAAGTCAACTTGTTTAAAACAGCGGAATAGGTTTAATCATTTGCTGTTTTTAACCTTAACTAGAGATTGCACAAGAGACTGAATATTCAGTCTCTTGTGTGAAAAATAGGACCATTTTTTTACCTTAGTTAAGTCCAGCTAATTGTGCAAATTTTGTATGAATGATTATTGCAATGTCAATTCTGCTTCTGATTGAATAACTGTTGGATCATCATGCTTTTTTCGAACGAGAAGCAGTGCCAAGGCTGCGCAAATGCCCGGAGCCGCAAAGGCAATAAAGCATATGCCAATCGGTGCTTTCAGAGATAAAAGCATCCCGCCCAATGTAGGGCCAACCATGCCGCCGAGACGTCCTACACCATTCGCCAATCCAACCCCTGTTGAACGCACATGTGCGGGATAATACTGGGAAACAAATGCGTTTAATAAGCTTTGGTTCCCCATCGTACAAACACCAGCAATGGCGATGAGCAAATAAAGGAAGAAAATATTGCTTTTGATCCCAAGAAGAGCAAGACACACTGCGCCGAGAATATACAAACCGGTAATTAATGCTTTCGAACCTCTGCGATCCGCCAAAATACCAATGATAATAGTTCCCAGCAATGCACCGCCGTTTAAGAAGATCGCAAATCCGAGACTGGAGATAAGCGGATAGCCTGCTGTCTCCATTAATTTAGGAAGCCAAGTATTTAGGCCATAGATCATTAACAACCCCATAAAGTAAACAATACAGAAAAGAATCGTAGGCAATGCCAGTTTGTTTTGAAAAAGCCCAATAAATGGAATTTTCTCTGTTTTCATCTCAGGTTCCTGTTCGGTTTCAATCAACTGCTTTTTATAGTCGGGGTCAATTTTTCTTAAAGTGCGCTCTAAATCATCCAGTTTGCCTTTGCGAATTAAAAATTGTGGAGACTCAGGCAAAGACTTAAGCATAAAAGGGATGATGAACAAAGGAATAACAGAAAACCATAGAACAGGTCTCCAGCCGAATGATGTAATAAATAAAACTCCGACAAGCGGTGCAAGTATACCGCCGACTTGGTTTCCGCACAATGCCAATGTAATCGCTTTATTTTTACTGGATTTAGGAATATATTCTGTAAGAAGTGAGATCACTGAAGGCAAGGCGCCGCCAAAGCCAATTCCTGCTAAAAATCTGCACCATGAAAACAATGTTGCATTATCAACAAATCCCGATATTGTTGTCGCAAGACTAAAAATGATAATAGAGATGATGATAAGCGGCTTGCGCCCGAATTTATCTGCCAAAAGGCTGAGAATGATCGAACCGAACATCATGCCAAACAATCCATAGCTGCCAATAATGCCCGCCTGGATCGGCGACAGCTCCCATTCTTTCGATAATACCGGAACTACAGTACCATAAACAACCAAATCATACCCCTCAAAGCTAATCGTGAAAAGCCCCCAAAGCAATAAAACAGTGTGAAAGCGGTTAAATTTACTTGCATCTAAAAAATTTTTTACGGAAAGGCTTGTCATGTTCTCACTTCCTCCTTTTTTCGGCAAGATATAATAATTTAGAAAGGAAAAACTTCTTAAATGAATTTCATAGTTTTGATTACTTGTTCTTTTCAATGAAATATCGCTGAATGATTTGGTTATGGCGGAGGGGAGCGCTCCGCCACCATGGATTGCAAAAATCAAATCATGCGGGTGGACTTTTTGTGATGCTCCTCGTTCATGATCTTAAAATCATCGAGGGCATCCTTCTTCCACTCTTTTGCCAAATTCCTTCCTGAAACCTAAGAAAAGCTTCAATCAAAATGCTGTGTGGAGCGGAAAGTAATGGCACTATATCCTGTTAATGTTCGCTAGAATCCAATAAATCAATTAATTGGCTATAATGACTAGGAGCTTGGTTGTTCAACTTTTCCCGAACTCCGCTGTCAACAAGTAATTGCAACTTCCTTTTCACAGCTTCAGACATCGTAGCATCCACATTTAACATACCGAGTGTGTCGATTACTTCATTCATCTCGGCCACCCGCCGTTCTGCATGGATGGCCGTTCTGGTCAACAACATATTAGCAGTTTCACCTAATGGTTTTCCTGTAACGGATTGATTCAATGATTCCATAACGATTTCTTCCACCCCGTATTTTCTGCTGGATTGAATGGTTTCCAACAGAAGTGCAGAAAACCCTTTCATAAAAATGCTGCGGAACATTTTGATGGCAGAAGAACTGCCGGCTTTTTCGCTAATAAATGTAAGATTCATTCCAAACTGTGTACCGATTTTTTGGAAATCTAGTGCACCTGAACCGCTTATATACATTGGCACTTTATGTTTTTTTAATGGTACGGAATCCATGACTGCCGCATCCACAAATTTTGCTCTTGTCTCAGCAACATAATCTGCAACCTTTTCCATTACCATTGGCGAAGCGGCATTTATATCAATATAGTAATGGTCCGGTGTTAAGTACGATTTGATATCTTTTGCGATAGGTTCGGCCGCTTTTGCACTCGTAGCGCAAAAAATGTACTCCGTTTTTTCACAAAGCTCTTCCAACGACGAAGCAAGTGGAATATGCAGCTTTTCCGTTCGCTCCCGGATAGCCGGTCCAAATGTCGGATGGTTAGCGTTAACATCATACGCATAAATGATTTTTATTCCTTCTTGAAGCAGCCCTTCTGAAATTAAATAAGCTGCTTCGCCAAACCCTATAAAACCTACTATTGGTGCAGCCATGTACAATCTCCCCATCTCTTAGTCTAATAAGCAATTAAAAATGTCCCATAACGGAATCCTGATATAGCTTCGCCTACGACAGCAAAGATTTTTTAAATGCCTCTTCATCCTCATAATAAATAACATTTTCCTTTTGTAACGTTTCTCTCAGATTGTAAAAATCAACGCTCAATTCGCCGTTTTCGATTTTTTCTTTTGTCCCTTTTTCTTTTTCCACTCTATTTTTGGCTGCTTCTAACGACGATTTAACATCTTCTTTCCGGATGACAACAATACCGTCGTCATCTGCCATAATTAAGTCACCAGGATTTACTTGCGTGCCGGCGCATACTGCCGGAGCGTTCACCCAGCCTCCTCTTGTTTTGGTTGTGCCTTCTGAATAAACTGCTTTCGACCATACTGGAAAACCAAGTTCACGAATTTGTTTCACATCTCGGATACCGGCATCAATGACGACCCCTTGTACACCGCGTTTCATAAGAGCTCGGACGATCAGCTCGCCAATCATTCCATGAACACCTTCACCGATTGTCGTAATCACTAATATATCACCCGGCTTGCAAACTTCGATGGCCGCATGAATCATCAAATTATCACCGGCATAGCAAATAGCTGTCACGGCAGGTCCGCAAATTAGTTTTCCTTCTTGAACAGGCTTCAGTTGATGTCCCAAGAGTCCTTGTTTACCTTGAGCCTCATAAACCGTCGACACGTCATAGTTTTTAAATTCCTCAATTAATTTCGGATCAGGCCGTTGAATATTTTGAACCACATATTTTTCCATTATATCAATTCACCGCCAACGAGCGGGAAGAATCTGCTGAAAGCTTCCGCATATTTGTATTGTTGGTTGCCAGAGCATCTTCTTGCATGATTTCCACGCAGAGCTGCTTTAGCGGCATAATATTCAATCAAGTGCTTTTGAGCTTTAAAGCAGTTCATAGCTTCATATTTTTGTTCGTACGTATCAGTAATATCAACAATCACTTCCGGTTTAAAATCGCTGATTTCCGACTGATGCGGTTCAAAGCCGAAGATTTTCGGCTGTTTAATTTTTGGAAGTTCAACGTCGCGTACACCAGCCGAAGTTGCTAATACTGAAGCTTCAAATACAAACCGAGAAACGGTTTCATGGTCAGGATTAAACGCATCCCTCGGCCCATGAGTCAAAATCACCTGCGGCTGTACTTTCCTGATTTTCTTAAGCAATTGCAGGGTGCGTTCCGGTGTGATAGTCATATGATAATCTTGATAGTCCCAGATTTCATAATCTTTAACACCTAAGCATTTGATGGCTGCCTCGATTTCGCTTCTGCGGACAGATTTTACGTTATCCAATGTTTGCCCTTCGATTTTCCATAAGTCATTGGACTCTCCTCTTGCCCCGTAGCTTAAAATAACGAGAGAAACTTTTGCTCCAGCTTTTACATATTTTGCAATGGTGCCGCCGCCTCTCCAAACAAAGTCCCCTGCATGAGCACTTACAACTAATAGATTCGTATTTTGATCAATCATATTTTTACCCCCTGTTCTTCTACCAATAATGAGGTATTAATGGTTGTCATACGCTTCACTTCTTCTTTCGTAAAACCGCCGTTATCAATTAGTTGACGAACGAATTCCAATATCCCTTCATCGGGATAAACATTTTTTTGCTGGCCTAAGTCTGTTGATAAAATGCAATGTTCAGGTCCAACATAACGGATTTCTTCAAAAACAGATTCCCAAGTCGCTTTATTTGAATATGGGGTCGTAAAACAATGCTCCATAACCGCTCCCATATCTGCTAATTCTTTTTGCTCTTCTTTTGATAGATTGATAGATGGAAAGTTAGGATGTGTAATGACAATTTTTTTCACACCCAATTTTCCTGCCTCTTTTACTAATTCATAAATTTCTTTTTTTCCTAAATGTCCGGTAGCCAAAATTAAATCGTGTTCCTTGATTACTTCCAGACAATCATACATTTCCTTTTTCAATTGATTTCCGTGAAGAATGCTTATTGTAGGCAAATGCTTCCCTTGTTCCTCCAGCTTTTGTCGCAGTTTAGCCCAGTGCGGCAGTTTTGCAGGGCTGCTCTTAGCAAAATGTTCCTGTTCGTTCGCAGAATCGAACGTAGGCATCCAAACAATTTTTGCCCCATCCCTTGCAGCCATTTCAACTGCAATCGGGTTTAATCCGCCGACAGTATTATTCAAGCAAATGGCCCCGATAGCATGAAAACCCGGGAAGTTTTTATTGACTAAAGATGCTCTTTCAGCTGTGCAAAAATAATGGGACTTGATGCCATAGCCTTTCATGCCGATCCGTTGGAGACGTTCTGCCATTTCAAAATCATCCAATTTACGAGGCAAAACATCCGGTCCGGTATGGACATGTAGGTCATAGGCATCTTTCAATAGCTCTTCGTACATAGAACAGCCTCTCTTTCAGAAATATTTTTAACAAAATTGTTTAACAATATTGTTGATGGTTAAAGTATATAGTATCTTTTTTCTTTCTGTCAACTCAAATTGTTTAAAAATTTAAAATTTCTATAAAACAGGCGCTCGGTTAATGAAGCAGCTTCCTACTCACAGCTACTCGCATGTGCATTATTGAATATAAAAAATGGGCTGACTTTTGCTGATATGCTCCCTTAAGGTAGACAGATTAAAATATAAAAAATCTGTTTTACCTTAGGGGGAGTTTTTCTATGTATAAGCAATATACTACAGAGTTCAAACTTGAAGTTTTACTTGCATATGAAAACCGAGAATGTACTATTCAAGAGCTTTGTAAAAGGTATCAAATTACTAAATATTCTTTAAGGCAATGGATAAATGAATTTGAGGAATTTGGAATAGAGGGTTTAGAACGTTCAAGTTCTTGGAAAGGTTTTAAGGAAGCAGCTGTAAAAGATTATTTATCTGGTGAGTTCTCACAGTACGAGATTGTCAGGACATATGGTATTTCAAGTAGATCGGTACTTCAACGATGGATGAAGAAGTATAATAGCCATAGAGATTTACAGGATACGTCGAAAGGAAAGACAAGCTCTATGACTAAAGGAAGAAAAACAACTTGCAATGAACGGATACAAATTGTGCTTAATTGTTTAGGGAACGGAAAAGATTATAAAAAAACAGCAGAGACTTATGAAGTTTCTTATCAACAAGTATATCAATGGGTGAAGAAGTATGAAAATGGTGGAGAAGAAGCGCTTAAAGACAAAAGAGTAAGAAAAAAAGATGTCGCAGTAAAATATGGTTCATTAAAGAAAGCCTATTTAAGTGCTATATGATGGATCAATTGTGAGCTATGTTTTAGGACATTCCAATCATCATCATCTTGTATTCAAAACGTTGGATCAAGCCACCGCACTTTTAAAAGGAGAGCATCCACTTATTCATAGTGACCGTGGGTTCCAATATACCTCTCATGGTTTTAAACGTAGGATAGACCAAGCAGGGATGACACAAAGTATGTCAAGAGTAGGCAGATGTATTGATAATGGGCCAATGGAATCTTTTTGGGGAACGCTCAAATGCGAGAAGTATTATTTACATAAGTATCAGACATTTAAAGAATTAGCTCTTGCGATGGATGAGTACATCCGCTTTTATCATTATGAAAGGTATCAAAAAAGATTAAACGGCTTTAGCCCATGGAATATAGAGCTAAAGCCGCTTAGGTATATTTTCATTATTTCTACTGTCTACTTGACAGAGGGCAGTTCAAAAAAGCCAGCCCATCAAAACTATATTTTTTATATAAGAAATGAGAAATTTTCCTCAATCGTTTTACGAATATTAGAAATATGTGTGCGGATCGCCTTCTCCGCTTCATCCGCATTACGGTTTTTTAATGCGAGATAAATACTTTTGTGTTCTTTTAAAGAATTTTCCTTCCTCCCTGGTATTAGAATTGTCCGGAGATGGTATCTTAACAATTGTACTTTGATCATGTTTACCATATCCACTGCCTGTTGGTTGTCGCTAGCTTCATAAATGATTTCGTGAAATCTTTTATTCATTTTCGAATAATCTTCAAAATTTCCAGAGTTTAAATATGACTCCATTTTATTTAAAATGTCTTCCAGCTCATTCAGTCTGTCATCTGTTATTTGTTTAACAGCGCTGCGTATAATCAAACTTTCTAGTAATTCCCGGATTTCAAAATAGTTCACGACTTCTTTCACAGTAAAGGATTTTACCGTTGCTCCTTTATTTTCTTCCATATCAACTAAGCATTCCTGCTCCAGCTTAAATAAAGCTTTCTTTACCGTATTTCTGCTTACACCGATTTGATTAGAGAGTTCACTTTCATTCAATTTTTGTGAAGGCAAAAACGCGCCGTTCATTATTCGTTCTTTAATGTATTCGTATGCAATATCCATTGGTCTTTTCATATTCAATCGCCTCGTAAATTATAATCAATCGCAAATATATTGTTTAACAATATTATTACACATTAAATTTGATAAATTAGTCAATACTTTACAGAAACTTTTTGAGTTGTGATCCATTGCAAGTTGTTTAAAGAAAATGGTTCAACAAGCTTACTTGATTCTCCTTCCACATGATCTATATTTCTTCCTTCATTTTACCGTCTGCAAAATAATTTATGAAAGCGCTTATTGACAAACAATTCTTAAATTTGTAGAATAAAATTGTTCAACAATTATGTTTAAAAATAAGGAGAGGGGAACAAATGAATCGACCAAAGGAACTGGATTTTGACATTGCCCACCTCGGCCATGTGGAACTGTTAACTCCAAAATTCGAGGAAAGCGCCCTTTTTTTTAAGAACATACTCGGTTTACAGGAAGTATATAGTAATAATGAATCGGTTTATTTGCGCTGTTGGGGGGATTATGAAGAGTATTCGATCAAATTGACGAAATCTGATCAGGCTGGAGTCGGCCATACAGCGCTGCGGACAATAAGTCCGGAAGCATTGGAACGAAAAGCGAAGGCGATTGAAGCCGCAGGACGAGGAATTGGCTGGATTGATGGAGATAAAGGCCACGGGAGAGCTTACCGCTTTTACGGCCCGGATGGGCATATCATGGAACTGTATTATGAATCCAGCTTTTATCAAGCTCCTGATCATTTACGGCCTACACTGAAAAATCAACCACAAAAGTTCACTGGACATGGAGCTGCGGTAAAAACATTAGATCACATCAACTATTTATCCTCAAATCCGGAAGCAGATGGAGAATTTGCAGAAAATGTCTTAGGTCTCCGTTTAACCGAGCAAATCGTCATGAATGACGGCCACAAAGCAGCTGTCTGGTATCGAGCAACTAATAAATCGTACGATCTTGTATATACCGAAGATGCAACTGGATCAAAAGGACGCCTGCACCATATCGCTTTTGCCGTCGAGAGCATGTCGGATATTGTGAGAGCAGCAAACTTTTTTATTGACCATGACGTTTATATTGAATTTGCCCCAAGCAAACACGCCATCAACCAAACATACTTTGTTTACGTTTATGAACCAGGCGGAAACCGTATTGAAGTCTGTTCCGGCGGATATCTGATTCTTGCACCAGATTGGAAGCCAATTACTTGGACTGAAGAAGAACGCAAACGCGGCCAAGCCTGGGGAAATAAAACGGTTGAAACCTTCCATACTTACGGAACTCCAATTATTGCCGAACTGGATAAAGCGGGGAAATAATAAAATGAAAGCCCTCTGCTCCTCTTTGAAGTATTGATCTTTTTCAAGGAGGAGCAAGTTTTATTTTTTAGGTACGTGCTTGTAGCAAATTAAAAATGTAATGTTAGGCAATTAATTTTTGCAGGTCCTGAAGTTCGAAAAAAACATTTTGCCAACATTCCCTAAATAACACTACCGTCCTAGCAGGGCAACTTGTTCAACGGGATATACATAGGAGATGTTAGCAGCTGCTGAAATAAATTATATCAGACATAAAGCAAATCAAAAAAGCTGTTCCATCATTATAAGATAAACGTTACTAAAAAGACCCGACCTCGATTAATCAATAACGGAATTGGACAAGTGCGCTTTTTTAATTGCCTTTTCATGCATTTATTATTGCGAAAAACAACTATTTTAACCATTCAATTGGAAATAATTACGAAGATCACTTATGAAAATATGCTAGAAACGTAATTCTTAACTGTTATATCTAGTTGTAAAATATTTAGAAAAATAACCGATAAAAAAATATGAATAACATTTTGATGATGTAAAAAATTTTGTGTAGCAAATCACTAGATAAAAAAGAAAAGAGGCAGTGTGTTCGCAGAATTGCGCCAACAATTCTAAGGAAGGACCTACCATTAATAAAAAGTATGCCGAAATTCGACTTTGTCAATAACTAGAAAACCTGATTCTTGATTTTCTTATGGAAAAAACTAATAAGTGTTCTAATATAGAAATTAATGCAGATGTAATTTTATCAGTATAAAAATGGTTATATGATTGAATTAAAAACACTCTAGAGAAAGGATTTTTATATGAACAAAATCAAAATAGCAGTTATCGGGGCAGGAAATATTGGAAGTAGACATCTACAAGCTTTAGCTAATTTGAAATATGAAGCTGAAATTTATGTGGTAGATCCAGATAAAAAAGCTCTTTCAACAGCTAAAGAGAGATACGAAAATATTATTAACAATAGTAGTTCTCCTCATACTATTAACTATCTTTCTTCTTTTAATGATTTGCCTAATTCCCTTGACTTCGCTATTGTTGCTACCAATTCAAAAGTTCGACAAAAAGTAATAGAAGAGTTGGTTTCTAAAAGCAGCATAAAATATATGTTGTTGGAGAAATTTTTATTTCCTAGTCTGAATCAATATTCGAACGTTGAAAAATTAATAAAACGAAATCAAATAACTTGTTGGGTGAATTGTAGCCGTCGTGCATATCCAATGTATAAAGCAATTAAGCCTTTAATAAGAGAAGCAAATAAAATTCGTTTTCAAGTGAGCGGTTCTAAATGGGGGCTTGGATGTAATGCAATACATTTTTTAGATTTTCTTGCTTATTTAACAGATGAATATGAATATATTTTAGACAATCGTTATTTAGATCAAGAAATATTAAAAAGTAAACGCCCTGGATTTATAGAATTCTCGGGCTCAATTTTAGGGAGTTCCGTAAATAATCGTATACAATTTGAAATTACTTCTTATAATTATGGTGCTATACCAATTAACATTCTGATAGACAGTGATACATGTAGAATTTGGGTTGATGAAAGAGAAGGAAAAATATTAATTTCATCAGCCAAAGATGATTGGAAAAGTAAGGTGGGTTATTTTCAAATAACAAAACAAAGTGAACTCACAAATATCCTTATAGAACAGATACTTTCTTCAAATTCTTGTGATCTTCCAACTTATGAAGAATCATGTAAACTTCATAAATTGCTTTTGAGTGCATTTCTCAATCATTTAAATAATAATAGCGCAAAAGAGGTAGAAGAATGCTTAATAACATAAAAAACTTAAAAGAAAATATTTTACTAGTTGGAACAGGAAATATGGCAATTGCATATGCAAAAGTGCTTCAGAGTATGAATCTTAATTTTACAATGGTTGGGAGAAGCAAACAAAGAGCAGAAATTGTTTCTTCACAACTTAAGATACCAGTATATTCTGGAGGAATTAAAAATTATTTGGAGTTATTACCTAATAGACACAGATATGCTATTGTTGCAGTAAATATAGAAGAATTAGCAAACGTTACTGAACTTCTTTTAGATTCTGGAATAAATTACATATTAGTTGAAAAGCCTGGCGCACTGTATCTGAAAGAATTAGAAAATTTAATAGAAAAAACTAATAAAATAGACGCCAAGGTTTTTATAGCATATAATAGGAGATTTTATTCTTCTGTACTTAAGGCTAAAGAAATAATTGATCGCGACGGTGGAATAAAATCAATTGTTTTTGAGTTTACAGAATGGAGTCATGTTGTTTCTAATTTAAATAAATCTAAAGAAGCTTTAGAACAATGGTTCTTCGGAAACTCTACTCATGTAATTGATTTAGCTTTTTATTTATCGGGCAAACCAAAAGAATTGATATGTTTTAAAAAAGGCTCCCTCAGTTGGCATCCTAGTGGATCGACTTTTGTTGGTTCAGGTATAACTGAAAACAATGTTTTGTTCTCATACCATGCAAATTGGGAGGCCCCTGGGAGATGGGGAATAGAAATTATGACAAATTTACATCGTCTATATTTAAGACCTTTAGAAGAACTTAGTATTCAAAATATAGGTGATTTGGAAATAAAAAAAGTTGATTTGTTAGATAATTTGGATAAAGAATTTAAGCCTGGTTTATATAGACAGGTACATGCTTTTTTAAATTTCGAAAAATCTAGTGAATTGTTACCTATTAATGAACATTATTTTAATTATGTTAATATTTACAATAAAATTGTTGAAGGGAGAAACTAATGAGAATTTTAATTGCTGGTGACTCTTTAACATTACCAAGACCGTATCGCATTAATGAATTTAACCCGGAGAAAGATAAAGAATTAGCAGTTCATTATCATGAAACATATGGAAGTTTACTTCAAAAAGAATTAAATCGATTATATCCAAATAAATATTTTGAAGTTATAAACAGAGGACAAAGAGCTTTTACAATAAAACATGTTGTAAACCAGATTTTTGATCACGTTTATTATTTTCAACCAAATATTTTTATATTACACGTTGGTATTGTTGATTTATGGTTTCGAGAAGAATTAAATGGTGGACAATATGTTAATTTATCGTCTTTTGAAGAAAATGTTCAAAAAGTAATAAAAATAATTAATAGTGTTCAAAACATGAAATTAATTATTATCGGGATAGCTCCAACATCATTAAAAATGAATAAAAGATATAAAAATATATTATTGGAAATCTCAAAATATAACAATGTTTATAAAAAATATGTAGATTTCAATCAAATTTTTTATATCGACTTAGAGAAGCATATAAGGCCCGAAGACCCTCATAAATATCTATTATATGATGATCACCATCTAAATAGAGAGGGGAATAAACTTATTTTTAACAAGTTAAAAAACTTAATTTGTGCATTCTTAGAAAGTGATTTAGGTGTAGAAATTTTTGAACACCAAAGGAATATGGATATTGCTATAGAGCATTTTAAAAAATCATATATGCATTATCCTTATTATTTAGACAACTTGTATAATTTATTAACATTGTTATATGAAAACAAAAAATATGCTGAAATAAACTCAATAATAAAAAACATAGGTAATTTAAAAACTAAAAATCATCCAATTAATACTTTACTATCTTTTTTTAAAGATCATGCTGTTGTTAGAGATTAGGGTGCCCCATAATAAAATATAGGGCGCCTCTTATGAAAACATTGAATAACTTTTTAAGAATTCACGAATTTTTTATTTATAAACATTTTTATTTCTTAAAAAAAATTCACACCATTCAAAATCATTTATATCATCAATATCAATAGAACGATCTTTTGGCATCAAATAGGCAATTGTTTCTGAACTTAAAAAAGAGCGATTTTTTAATAACGCTTCCCTTTGCCCAACATATACTGCACCGTTTAGTAAAAATGTTTTTTTGGCTTTTTGCCTTTGGTAAGGGAAATTGTTATTAATTATTGGTTTTAATATACCTTGTTCATTTATATGAAACATCCATTCTGGAATAGCTTTGCTTTCAGCAACAGATACGCAAAATTTATGATTATTCTTTACACATAAATCAATTGCTCCATCAATATCTTCTGCCAGTCTTAAAGGAGATGTTGGCTGCAAAACAACTATGTATTCATATTCAGGAAAGTATTCCAATGCATGAAGAATTGGATCGATACCTGGTGTGTCATCTTGGGCTAATTCAGCAGGTCTTAAAAACGGGACTTCCGCCCCCCATTCTTTAGAAATCTTAGCAATTTCTGTATCATCTGTTGAAACAATTAGTTTATCAATAAATTTGGATTTCTTTGCTTCTTCGATTGTCCAGGCAATTAATGGCTTATCTATTAACATTTTAATATTTTTTCTTGGAATTCCTTTTGATCCACCTCGTGCGGGAACAATCGCTAAAACTTTGTAATTATTAATCATCCAAATACCTCCGAAAACTCCAAATTTGCTTTTTCAAAATCGGGCATTTTCCCAATATCTAACCAGTATTCTCTTATAGGAAAAACACTTGTTTTTTTCTTTTCTTTTATTAGTAAATTAAAAAGTGAGGGCATATCATAAAATTCATTTTTAGGAATATAATCAAGCACCTCAGGATTCAAAACGTAAATCCCCGCGTTTACAAAGTAACGCTCAATCGGTTTTTCTTCTATTGAGCAAAGCTTTGTACCGTCTGTTCTGACCACACCATATGGTACTTGATGTTGGTATTCTCTTACACACATAGTTGCGACGGAATTGGTTTCTTCGTGGTATTGCAATAACCGCTGAAAATTCACTTTTGTTAAAATGTCCCCATTCATGACGATAATCGGTTTTGATGGTTTTTCAGGAAAAAGAGACAGTGCACCTGCCGTCCCGAGCTGTTCATCTTCATCAAGATATTGGATGTTCACCCCCCATTTTAAACCATTTCCAAAATAATCCTTGATAATTTCACGTTTGTAATTGACAGAAAAATAATATCGATGGAATCCGTATTCAATAAAACTTTCTAATATTGTTTGCAAAATCGGCTTCGTACCGACAGTTAACATTGGTTTTGGAATATTTTCTGTTAACGGACGAAGACGAGTACCTAATCCCCCTGCCATTAAGACGACCCAATTATCGAATGAAACGGTATCCAATAATATATCTGAAAAAATGACATCAACAACTTCGCCTCGTTCATTTAAAAGTGGAAGTTGCCGCAGCTTTTTTTGTTGAAATAATTTTTTTATTTCTTGTTTTGATGCTCCAACTCTCATTGAAATAGGGTGATGATTCATAACTTTGGTTACTTCTTGATCGAGAGAGATTCCTTTTAATATTCCCCTTCTTATATCCCCATCTGTCACTGTACCTAAAAGTCGGAAATCATCATCCACTACTAAAGCGATTTGTGCAGCGGTTTGGTCAATATTTTTCATCGTTTCGATAATAGATGTAAAAGGAGATACTAACAATTGTTTCCAGTCTCTCATTTACTCACTTCCTTAGCAGGATTACCATAAACTTTCTTATTATCGCCAATATCTCTTAAAACCAATGAACCTGCTCCGACTAGCACATTCTTTCCAATTGAGATGTTTTGAATAATTTTTGCACCCGTTCCGATATGAGTACCTTCTCCAATTTTTATACCGCCAGATAAGACGCAACCAGGAGCAATATGGCAATGTTTGTCTATAAAGCAGTCATGGTCTATACAAGTTGAGGTGTTTACAATAGTATTATCGGCAATGTTTACAAATGGTTGAATAACCGCACCTGCCATAATTTGCACGCCTTCACCTAATGTAGCTGTTTCAGAAATCACAGCAGAAGGATGAATTGTGGTAGAAAAACGATAACCTTTTAGTTTAAAAAAGTTAAAAATGTTTGCTCTAGGTTTTGTATCAGATATAGAACCGAGAGCATTAACCAATTCAATTTCTTGCGGATCATATTTTAATATTTCTTCGTCTCCACCTAAATAAGTAATACTGTAAGGATTATTTTCCTCGTTAGGTGCTGTATAACCTATTATCTCTCTTTTCTGCAGTAATAGAATGTCAACCAATACTCTCGCATGCCCACCATTTCCAATAATAATCACCGGTTTTAAGCCCATTACTTTATAACCTCATCTTCTTCATAATCTTGCCCTGCTTTTTGTCCTATGTAATCCCAATAATAGTATGGTTCAATTCCAGTTCCAGGCCGCTTCACCGTTAGATTATCAAAGGTAAATAGTTCTCCTTTTTTAATTGATTTAGCCGCAACTAAACTTTTTCTAGCCACTTCTTTATTTTTCAGCTCTGTCTGTGTCGGTTTTTTTTGCTTTTCACCAAGAGCTTTTTCAATGATTCGGATCGATTGAATCATTTCTTTTAATTCATGTGGATCTAATGATGCTTTATGATCAGGGCCTGGCAATGTCTTATCCAACGTGAAGTGTTTTTCGATGATTTTCGCCCCTTTGGCAACAGCGGCAATCGGAACGACAATTCCTTCTGTATGATCCGATAATCCAATCGAAAGATGAAATTCTTCTTTCATATCATGCATTGCATTCAAATGTACATCTTCGTATGGTGTCGGATATTCAGTTGTACAATGTAAAATGCTTACTTTTTCTTGCAGTATCATTTTGGCTTCATTTGTTTGATAAAAATGTTTTACTTTATCAAATGAAACATCCGTTTTTTTCGCAAAGCCGTAAGCTAAAAACGCTAGTGCATGATGAATTTCTTCCTTTGTAGACATTCCTGTCGATAAAATAACATCGACACCATGCAATGCAATTTTATGTAAATATGGAGCATTTGTAATTTCACCAGATGGTATTTTTATAACATTCAATTTCAATTCTTGAATTAAAAAATCTACACTTTCTAAATCGAAAGGTGTAGATAAAAACATAATACCTTTTTCATCACAATATTGCTTTAGCTTTTTAAAGTCCTCATAGCTTAACTCCAGTTTTTTCAGCATTTCATATTGTGATAAGGATTTTCCAATATTCTTTTTTTGATATTCTGCCTGCTGCGCTGATTTTGTGACTAAATGTTCAGTTTTAAAAGTTTGAAACTTAATCGCATTCGCACCGGCTTTTTCTGCGGCATCAACGAGTTGAAATGCCAAGGTTAAGGAACCGTTGTGATTAACTCCCGCTTCAGCAATTATAAGTGTTTTCGACATACCTATAACCTCTCTTTTAAAAGCATAAAAGCCTCTGCTGCCTCGTAGCCAGCTGCCGCTCCTCGTAAATATGCTAACGATTTTATTGCTTTTACACTACGAGGAAATGGATGTTCACTAAGTTCTGATTCATATACTTTCATAATTTCGATTTTCTTTTCTAAATATGGTGCAATGTCTACAAAAACATTAGGACGGAAATGGTTAGAATCTGGATTGATAGTAAAATCCGATTCTGATAATGTTTCATAAACTAAAACTTTATTGACAAATGGGTAGCGAAACCATTTTGTACAAGCTACTGTAGCATCAAAAACGATTTTATGGTCGCTATGAATATCACTTCTATAAGGCAAATACACTATATTGGGTTGGAATCTGTTAAAACATTGACTAATTTCATTAATGATATTTCCTAATGGAATAAAGTCTAAAGTACCAGCATCAAAATTCAATTGAAAAACTTCATCAAAACCATACATTTCTTTTACTTGTTCAATTTCTTCATTTCTTTTCGTGCGTCTACTAAGTTCAAATTCATCGCCCATTTTCGTCACAATTAACCAGCAAACTTGGTCTCCCTCTTTTTTATGACGAAGTATGGCACCTCCGCACCCAAGAGTTTCATCATCAGGATGAGGAGTTACTATAATGACTTTTTTCATCAATACGTTATCTCCTTTATGAGTAACTTTTTATCAAGTGGAATCGTTGCAAGAATATCAACAATTTTCTTAGCTGCATTTCCATCACCATATGGGTTGATACAATTAGCAACTTGTTTTTTATAATCCATATCAAACAAAGCTTTTTTAATTGCATTAACAATTTCTTGTTTATCATGATTAACAAACTGGACATTGTCGGCATGAAGACGTCCCTTTTGTCGATTTCCAATATTTACAACAGGTAGTTTTAAAAATGGTGCTTCTAATATTCCGGCACTAGAATTACCAACTAAACATGATGCTTCACGCAAAATATTAATAAATTCCAATCTAGGTATATTTTTTTGGATATGTATAAAAGGTTTATGAGTGAATTCATTAATAGCTTTAATCATTTGTTGGCCGCCTGCATCAGAATTTGGGTAGCTAATAATGGTTTTATAACCTAATTCATTAATTGCTTCCATTGTGGTCTTCATTTGATTATAAGCATATTCAATTTCAGTTGAAATTACGTGCTGAATAACTACCAGTAATGGTTCATTATCATTAATTTCAAAATTCAATCTATGTGATAGTTCTTTACGCGACAATACTGGAACATCTTTAATTCTATCTAAACCAGGGTTTCCTACGTTAAAAATTCGAAAATGTTCTTCGCCTAGCTTCTTTAATCTTTCTGCACTTTCTTTATTGGTAGTAAAATGAATATGTGCAAGCTTACTGACCGCATGTCTAACTTGATCATCTACATTACCTATGACTTTATCTCCTCCAGCTACATGTGCTACCGGAATGTTCATATAACTCCCAATTAAAGCTGTTGTAATAGACTCTTCCCTATCGCCAAGTACTAATAATATATCAGGTCGAATGCGATCTATAGTTTGGACCATTCCTTGCAGCTGGATTGCAAGACCTTTTACTCTTGAAGATGCTAAATCTCCATTTATTAAGCTCTCAATTCTTTCAGCAATTTTAAATCCATCCTTCTCAATCTCTTTTACCGTATAACCATATGCATCAGATAAATGAGCACCAGTCACTATTAATTCTAAATCTAAAAGGGGATGCTTATCTATTTCACGATATACTGGAGTCATTAAGTCATAATCGGAACGAATTCCAGTTACAGCAACAATTTTTCTTTTTTTCATTTAGTTCACATCCCAAAAGTAATTAAAGTTTTCAACTTTAACAAAATCAAATTGCGCATTAAGAGCAAATTGCTCATCAATATTTCTATCACCAAAATATAAAACTGGTTTAGTCATATTTTTTAAACATTCAATGTATTCTGTTGCTCGAATACTAGGTTTATAAAACTCTTTGCCCAATTTTCCGGTAAACACCACATTTTCTTCCTTAAACCATTTTTCCAGCTTCAATGAATTAAATTTTTCTTTTTGCAACTTAAAATTACCATCAGTGATTAAAAATAATTGATGCTCTTTCGAAATTTCATTTAAAAATATTTCTGCATTTGTATGTAACCTTAAAATCGGTTTAAAATTTCTATATATATTTAAGCAGTCATTAATCAATTCTTCCGATGCCTTTAGTCCAACTTGTCCAATAACCTCAGAAAAAATAAATGAATAACTACTTCCTTTCTCTTTCCATCTTTCTATCATCCAAGAGTATATGAATTCATAACTAGCAGAAAGAGTATCACTCAAATAATTTGCTATACTTGCATATACTTGTCTAATAAAGATTTCTTCATCATAAAGTGTCCCATCCATATCAAATCCAATGACAGAATATTGATCCAATTGAATTTTATTAAAAGGTAAATATTTCATTATAGTACCTCATCATTTTTAACCCATACTTTACTGGAACTGGTTTTATTTCTTTTCCATAAGCAAAATGATCAACTATTAGTTTAATCCAGTTTTCCGTTGCCGCAAATCCTAAAGCCATTCCTCCAGCAATCCTAGGATTTACCTCAATAAATTTTAAGTCTCTGCTTTCCGTTTCTATACATTGAATATTAATCGGGCCAATAAATGAAATACATTCACATATTTTCTTAACCCAATGAATGATTCCTTCATGGTATACGACAATTCCAGAAGTAGATTTACCTTCTTTAACGTTCATTCTTTTTCTTGGAACAATGTAGATAGGATTAGAAAATTTATCACAAAATACATCAATCGTATATTCAGTTCCTTTGATGAATTCCTGAGATATCATTCCTGTCATATCAACAGGCTGCGTTGCTATTTGTACTCCTATAGCTCCACGGCCATTTCTAGGCTTTACAAGTGGATATATTTGTTCTAGGCTTGTATCAGGGGTTGGAATTCCATTTTTCAAAAAAAATTCATATGTCAACCACTTATCTTGAAATATTTCAATAACTTTTGGTTCAGATACAACAACTTGTATCCCTTTTTCCAACAACAAATCCTTTCTCAAGCTCCATCCTAACAACATCTCATCAAATGACGGAATGACGATATCCACTTTTTGCTCTATCAAAGTAGCTATGGCCTTATCCCATAATTTAGGATCAGTTTTTAACGGCATTTGAATAAATTCATCAGCTAAATATCTTCCATAACAATCTGGATCAACATCTGAAGCAACAGCTATACAATTTGCCTCTTTTACAGCTTTTATTAAATATCCTGATACTAAGCTTCCAGATGCTTCTGTCAAAATTCTCAAGGCCATCGGATCTTATACATTCCTTTCATTTATAAAACAATATGTTTGGATCAAAGTTAAAACGTTCAATATTATATTTCTTCAAACCAAACACTTCTAATACTCATCTGACCACTAAGGATTATTAATTTCATCAAAAGATAATGTTCAAATTTTGTATCAATCGATAATTTAACTTTGTGGTTTTTGAGTTATCCTTCAAAATAAATTCTAATATTTTCTTTTTAGAACAATGTGATATCGCGAATGATAACTTGGTTCTGGTGCAAGGCAATTTTCATATTTGATATGTTTACACTCTACAATCTCAAAAAAATCCGAAAATAATTTCTCAATCTTTGAAAGGTTAAAATAAGACTGAACAGTACCTTTTTCATGTTCAGTTGCTACAATTTCTTCACCACAATATTCTTTGCTCTTAGAGGAATGGTCTCCAGAAATCAAATCGCAATAAAAAAGGCCATCTTTTACTAATACTCTTGCAATTTCTTGAACCGCAATTTTTGCATTTTCAAATCTCATACTATCTAATACTCCATGGCTGACTACATAATTAAAAAAGTGATCCTTCCAAGGCAGAATACAAATATCTCCCTGTACAATTTTTTCGTTCACATTTACCATACCGTTCTTTTTTGCCCATTTTCTTGCAAAATTGATTGCTATTTCTGACAAATCAATTCCGTACATATCCAACTTCATCTCTAAACCATATATTATGTGTCGACCAATCCCGCACCCCAAATCTAATACTTTTGGATTATCAGTATAATTATGTACATCAACAAATTCATCCCAGCCGATTCTTTTTCGTATATATTTTGAGGTAAAACGGATAACTTCTTCGTTTGGATAAAAAACAAAGTTATCTTTATTTTCATAGGATTTTTCCCATTGTTCTTTAAAAGAATTATTCATTAGCACCCCTCCACAAACTCATGCTGCTGGGAATATTTATAATTTGTTGAGACAATTTCTCGGTCATACTTAAATCCATCTTTGGATTATATTTATACATTTTTAATAGATGGAGAGGATGCCAAATAGGTCTAGACATAATACCAGACTCATTTAATGCTTTGAGTAACTCATCTCTCGTAAATTCAAAAGATTCTTCTAATATCAATGTATTTAGCCAATAATTGCTTTTTGAAAAATTCGCTTCCTCAAAAAAGCTTACTCCCGCAATATCCCGAAATGCTTCTTTATACTTTTTGGCGAGCTCTCTTTTTTTCTTGATAAATTTAGGTAATTGTTCTAATTGAGCACACCCCAAAGCTGCGTTAATATTTGGCATTCGGTAATTATAGCCAATCATATTATGAACATATTCCCAACGATGAGGAATCTTCGCCGTAGTAGTTAAATGCTTCGCTAAATCAGCGAGTTTTTCATCGTTTGTGACAATAGCTCCCCCTCCACCGGTTGTAATGATCTTGTTACCATTAAAACTAAATGCCGAAGCTATACCAAAATTTCCTGTGTGTTTTCCTTTATAATAAGACCCTAACGACTCAGCAGCGTCTTCCACTAACTTTAAGTGATATTTTTTGCAAACCTCAATCAATGGATCAATGTCAACCGGATGTCCAAATGTATGCATTGGAACAACTGCCTTAATTCTTCGTCCAGTAATTTTGTTATAACACTCTCCATTTTTTACATCGGCTATTTCATCCAAATATTCATTTAGTTTATTTGGATCTAAACCCAAAGTTCTTTCCTCTACATCGACAAAGTGCGGAGTTGCTCCACAATAAACGACTGCATTGCCTGTTGCAACAAACGTTAAAGAAGGAATAAGCACTTCGTCATTCGGCATTACACCAACTATTTTTAAAGCAATATGTAAGGCAGCTGTACCATTGACTACTGCTACCGCACGTTTTACTCCAATAAAGTCCGCTAATTTTTGCTCAAACAACTCCACATATTTTCCTGCTGATGATACCCATCCCGTATCAACACAGTCTTTTAAATACTTCCATTCATTACCCATAAAACTAGGTTCATGTAATGGGATAAACTCTTTTTCGGGAAGTACATCTTTTAATTTTTCCACGATTAGGGTTAACTTTTCTTCACTCATCATATGTTATACACATCTGCCTTATATTGAGATAGGTTTCTTTCGTCTGTAAACCATTCAATTGTTTCTTTTAATCCTCTTTTAAATCCTTCTTTCCCACCATATTTAGGCTCCCAGCCCAGTAAAGCTTTGGCCTTCGAATTGTCCGCCCACAATCTTTCTACTTCACTTTTTTCCGGACGAATCCGAGCATCATCTGTTTCAATTTCAATATCGACACCCATGATTTCAGCAATAAGCCTTACTGTTTCACCAATCGATATTTCAAAGTTGCTGCCGATATTGATCACTTCACCGACTGACTGATCATGCTTCATAACAGAAATAAAACCATTTACTGTATCCTTTATATAATTAAAATCACGTGTCGGGTGAAGTGAACCAAGTTTGATTTTTCGCTTACCAGATGCAAGTTGTGTAATAATCGTCGGGATAACCGCTCTTGCCGATTGTCTTGGACCATATGTATTAAAAGGACGAATAATCGCAACAGGCGTTTCAAACGAACGGTAAAAAGCGATTGCCATTTGGTCTGCCCCAATTTTAGAAGCAGAATACGGAGACTGGCCTTGAAGCGGATGATTTTCATCAATTGGCACATATTGTGCCGTCCCATACACTTCACTTGTGGATGTATGAACAACTTTTTGAATATTTAATTCACGTGCTGCTTGTAGGACGTTTAATGTCCCCTTAATATTCGTATCGACATATGTATCAGGTGAATGATAAGAATAAGGAATTGCGATTAAAGATGCTAAATGTAAGACGACATCGCATCCTTTCATCGCCTCTTTTACACCATGCGGATCACGTATATCTCCCGCAAACACTTCAAACTCGTTTTTTAATGGCGAATGATCTAACCATCCCCATGAATTGAAAGAGTTGTAATAAACAAAAGCTTTTACATTATAGCCTTGCCGAACCAATTCTTCCGTTAAATGAGAACCGATAAAACCATCAGCACCAGTAACTAAAATCCTCTTTTCCACTTTACCCCTCCTCTCCATTTCCTTTTATCCCCAATATTTGTTCATATATTTTAGAAATATCCACCGCCACCAACCGATACGATACAACCCACTCAGCGATTAGGCGTCTATATTGCCTCACAATCACGTTTGATTTGTGAATGAGATCAGAGCTGTCTCGGACAGCGGTTATTTCCTTTGATGCCAATTCATATTCAAATTGTGTCATTGGCCGGAGAAATGCTTTGTAAAATAATGTTTTTAATACTTCATTTGTTTTTTCATCCACTACTGTAAATAAACGGTGCAGCTTATTCAATTTTCTTGCATTAACCGTTTCTTCTATTTTATTTATATAACTATTAATTTCTTTAATTTTTTCTTCCATTTGTTTTAAATCAACAATCAACTGCTGCCATTGTTCTTTTATATATTTGAGATTGTAATTAGGTTTTTGATCTGACAGCCAATGATTCATTACAATATTTTGGGGCAGTTCTTGGATAATGGATGTTAATTCTTTATAAATCGTATGCTTGATTTTTGCTCCATTTTTGGTCGTATTATAAACTGTCTTATCTTTCATCCCCGATAAAATAAGTTCCATACTTGTTTTCATCCGGACAAATCCGTCATTTGTGAGGACTTTGCCTCCATCCACAGATTCTATTTCAAATACTTTCTCCATTTCTTTTTCGTTCAATTCATTTTTTACAAAATCATACTGAATTCCTGATGCATAACGTTTATTTTGCTGATAGGAAAAATTTTGACCCACTAAAATAATAGGATTAAAATTCAAATGATTTAGCAATTGTAAAGTAATAATTGCGATGGATGGAGAGTCAACTGCAATATCGATATGATCATATTCGTTATGTTTGATGATATGTGCTGAAATATTATCTTGACTTGTAATAAAATGCACCATTTTCCCTGGGTAATTTTCCAATGTTTCAAATCCAACACTGGAACCGAAAACGATCGGAATGGCCGTTATTCCTTTTTCTTTTATTTTTTGAAAAACGAACTGATTCTTTTCAGTAGGGTCGTATGTAAATGCTGCATCCGGATATATGTCATGTTCAATTAATGCATTGATCGCAGAGCCAACAGAGAAAATATAAGCAGAACGATCTTTTTTAATTTTTTTTAGGTTGTTAATTTCTTCATTTAAAGACGGTCCTGCAGAAACTAAAATAGCAGGTTTGTTTTCAAACAAAGATGTATCAAAATCGGTTAATATGTTTGGCGTTTTTAATAAATACGGGAAATTTTTCAAACTATTATACGTCCAGCGTTTTTGGAAGCTGATCGTCGTGATAAAACGATTTTTTTTCTCTTTTAAATATTGTTGAAATGCAGTGAAATATCGATTGACTTCTTCTTTAAAAATTCTTTCATAGCTAGGTAACACAATGATTTGCGGGGGGGTGTTTACATCGTTGACATCTTGTAATATCGCTGGTAAAATGTGTTCTTCTTTTTCAATTAAATGTAAATGTTTGATATTTGAATAGACTTTTTTCTTTTTTAAATTTATGACATTAAGTGATTTATTTAATATGGAAGGGTTAAATTCAATAATAGAAAACCAAGAAGGCGAAAACGCTTCTGCTATAGCTTCAATATGATATCCAAGCCCAAAACCGATAAAAATGATCGGCTCCCTCTCTTCTAATTTTGTTTTTATTTTTTCAACGAAAACAGCTGTTTCTTTTTCAGGATTATAAGCACTGTGAATAAATTGCTTTTGGTTGTTTGTTTCGATTTGCAGCGTTTTTTGTCCGTTTTTCGCCTCAATTAATTTTACATTCCCTGATTCGTTTAATTCATCTAACCGTTCTAAAACATTTTTCGCTTTTTCCCGCAAAATGATTCGATTATCAATTAGCATTTGAATCGTCCTCTGCTTTTAATATCTCTTTCATTTGTGCAAATAACGGCAAAAGTTCATATTGAATAAAATCCGCTATAAGGGTAAAATCTAGATTTTCCATTGCTTGAAGGAGCTGCTCAGATACGGATCTTATTCCGGCGACAATGTTTTCATGATTTTCTCCTAATTTGGATTGGGAAAAAATTTGGTACAAATAATTAAGTCCTTCGGAAAGATGGACAAATTGCTGCCATATGTCCCCCGTGTTTTCCCCAGCATACAATTTTTCCGACAGTTGTATTAAAACCTGTTCTGCCCTTTCAATATATTGATAGCCTTCATGTTTCAATTCTAACATCCATTCACGTTCAGTGATTCCAACTATTTCAACAGGAACTTCCTGATTGCTGTATTCATTTATTAAACCTTGTATATCAGAATAAAATGGCGTACCGTTAACAAGAAAATGGCTAAAAACAAGCCCGTTTTCATTTAATCTTGCATTTACGTGTTTCATAAACTTTTCGAGCTCATCAAGATTATTTTCGTTAATTTTTAACACTTTATCTTGAAAAATAATATTCATCGCGCTACTCCTCAACTGATGGTTTCTTATATATTATATCGACAAAATCCAACAATTTTAAATATAGAATATGTAACACAAATATCAACATATGTTGCCCGTAGTGTTAGGTAATGTGCAATCAAAAAAGTAAGCTATTAAAAATTTCTCCTAGAAAATAAAACTCGAGCTCCTTTTATTGTTGGATTGATTATTTTCAATAAAAGAAACCTGTATCTATAGGAGCCCTAGGAAAAAGGTATAACAAGTTGTAAATTTTAACATAGAAAATGATAGAGATAGTAAACATCCCAAAAAATTCAAAAAGAGACCTCAGTAAGTATACTAAGGTCTCCTTCAAAGAAATGGTTAAAATTAACGTAATAATTGAAGAACTCCTTGCGGAAGTTGATTTGCTTGAGCCAGCATCGCTTGCGCTGCTTGAGAAAGGATGTTGTTCTTCGTGAATTCCATCATTTCTTTCGCCATCGTGCGAACATTTGCTTTCACAAATGACTAGACTATCTCTTCACCCTCAGCTTTACCTGTTAGGGGCCGGGCACTTCGGATTGAAGCAGGACGATGGAAGAATCCTGATCATCCTACGGACTTCATCGCCATAGCATTCGCCTTAGGCGGTATGTCCTAGTCGTTGAACCTTCTCCACTCTTTCGAGACAGGAGCTTGGCTGCTCGGTTGCCCAATCCTTTGGCTTTTCAAGCCATCACGCATGCCGTTTCCAGCTACGTTGTGGCGCCAAAGGCTCTAAGGGGTTTCCAGCAATTCACCCGGTGATACTCCTAACCGTTACCAGTTAGGACGACTGTGCTTGTCGCCGATTAAGCGGCTAAAGCATAATCTACGTCGCGGATACGAGATTCAGCAGCAGTTAAGTTTTCAGCAGAAGCACCTAAGTTGTTGATTGTATGCTCTAAGCGGTTTTGATAAGCACCTAGTTTAGCTCGTTCGGCAGACACTCGGTCTAACGCATTTTGAATTGTTGTAATAGCAGAATCAGCATCATCTTGATCCATAACACTAATTCCTTGACCTTTTTCTAACACATTGATGGAAATTGTACCTTCAGGGGTTGCTGTACCAGAACTACCACTACCAGTAATTGTATCTGAAACTCCAATTGTTATAGTATTATTAGTTGAGTCTACCAAATATCCTGACAAAACTGTGATACTTACACCTGAGCCATTATCAGCTAAAGTGCCAGAACCAATTACTGTTCCATCGGCAGCTTTAAGCTTTACTCCACCACCTGAAGAAACCTCTACTGAATAACTTCCTCCTTTTAGATTATCTAAACCTGAATTTTTACTGCTATCCATATTTGTAGTACCACCGTCTGCAACTACAACTGCATTTTCAGCTACAACTTTTAATGCCTCTGCAGTCATATCATTTATTGACAGTGAAATTGATTGATTGGAGTTTGCACCAATATGAAATGTACCTGAAAAAGAACCATCAAGCAGTTTCTTTGTATTAAATTCAGTGTTTTTACCTATACGGGTTAACTCTTCTGCCAGTTGGTTGATTTCTTTTTGAAGTTCAAATCGGTCAGTATCAGTATTTGTATCGTTCGCTGCTTGGACAGCAAGCTCACGCATACGTTGAAGGATGGAATGTGTTTCTGCTAAAGCTCCTTCAGCTGTTTGGATTAAAGAAATGCCGTCCTGCGCATTTTTAGTAGCCATTTCCAATCCGCGAATTTGGCCGCGCATTTTTTCAGAGATCGCAAGACCTGCTGCATCGTCGCCAGCGCGGTTGATGCGGTAGCCGGAAGAAAGTTTTTCAAGGTTTTTCGCAGTTTGTGTGTTGTTAAAAGAAAGTTGGCGGTAAGTGTTTAACGCCGAAATGTTATGGTTGATTCTCATGTTCTTTTTCCTCCTTGAATTGTCGTTTTTCCACGTCCATGTGGTTTTGTGCGAGCAGCGTCGGCCGCCGCTGCTCTTTACATGTTTTATATCGGATTGTTTTTTTGATGTTTAATAGGGTTTAAAGAAAAAATAGGACTTTTTTAATAGAAAAATAAAATTGTTAAAAATTCTTGTTTGGTTACGGTTTTCCAGCTCAAACCTCAGGTTTATTTTTTGTTGAGCTTTTCTTGAAAATGTTTTAACAGGTCAAGGTCGGTGCGGGAAGCCGCGCTGTTTTCTGTTTGAATGGCGTCATATATTTCCTTTCGGTGGACATCGATTTGTTTCGGAGCTTTAATGCCGAGTTTGACTTGATCGCCTTCGATGGCGGTGATGGTAATTTCGATGTTGTCGCCGATAATGATGGATTCGTTCAGCTTTCTTGTTAAAATGAGCACGGCTTCACACCTCCTTCTGTTCCATAAGTGGATGCTTCGTTTTATAAGTAGTGCCTGTTAAAATCACTTGCTTGGCCCTTTTGTTTTTTTGATTGATGATGACCGGAGCAAGCAGATTGGCGGTTGTGTTTTCGAACGGGTCTCCTACCGTCAAAATCACATAGACAGCGACATCTTGTTCCGACTCGATTTCCAGCTGCTCAATCGTCGCATCGTCTAAGTCGATAGCATAGTCTTTGAAAAATAAAAAAGGAATAGTCATGACAAAAGCAAGTTCCTTTGTGTTGACCGATTGCAAAATAAAAAATGGCGATTCGGCGCCAAATGGCAAAAGCACAAATCGCTTTTCATCTAAAAATCCCGGAATGCCCGATGGAAATTGGATGATGCTGTCGCTTGCGGCTTCTATTTCGCCATGATATTTTGTCTTAAGTCTCATGTTCTCACAACCTTCATATGTTTATTTCAAAATTTGGTCCTTTAAAGGTGAGATTGGCAAAGTCGATTTTTAATTTTTGGTATTGGGCGATTTTTATATCGACTCTGCCACGGTCATAATGAATGGTTGGCTTATTGGGAATGGCACGAAATTCAGCTTTTTTTAAATGCCAATTAATGTCAAGTTTTCCTGGTTCGTAATCAAATTTCACACTGAACAGCGATGGAATCCAGCCGACATTCACTTCATACATCGGGGATTCGCTGTTTTCTTTCGCTTGATCAGCCAGCGGGCTGCCGCCGTTTTCAATTTTCATCAGTTCATCTCCTTGCTCGGCGAGGCGGGCAATACCTTCAAGCCAAGCTTGATAGCCTTCCTCAGCTATTTTTTCAATGAAACGGAACGTGTCAGCTAAATTTCGATCTTCCCACGCTTTCGTTTGATCGATTGTCAATTTTCCAGGAGTGCGGTTGATTTCCATCGCTACTTTCGCCGGCTGCAAATCGATATCCGCTTTCGGCTGTTTGATTGACTGCTTTCCAGGAGTGGTGCTAATCGCAATTTTCGCCATTTGGCTTTCCATTCTAATTTGCGGCAGGAGCATTTCTCTCACCTCGACTGACAACAAAAGTTTTAAAGCAGAAAAGAAATTCTCTTCGAAGAAACAAAAATTCAACAGACAATAATAAGCAAGTGCTTCAACTATCCTATGCAATTGAAGTTCCTTCAAGGGGCTCTTGTCAAAAATATGAATGACTAACAAGACTATACCGTTCTAATCAACGAAAAGTGAAATTTCTTCAGTAAACTATGTACCTCTTTTAGCAGTCGGAAAACATGGGACAAAAGCAAGGCATAACGATGAACAAAAAGGACCTTTATGCAGGTCCTTTCGCTCTCACATTATCGCAAAAAATCAACTAAGTTTGGCTGAATGATGCGGGCGCTGACAGCAAGCGCTGCTCTGTGCGCGCTTTCTTGCTCTTTCAAGTCGATGATGACCCGTTCAATGTCGGCATCTTCATTGTCTGACAAAATTTTTGTAGAGATTACTTCCTGTTGACCGATGCGGTTTTCCATCTGCTCGATCCGGTTGTAACGGGCTCCAAGCTCAGCCCGTTCTGCACTGAGAGCATCAATATGGTCATCAAGCTGACCGAGCAGGTTGTCCAAGTTCGTTGTGTCGTTGTTTTCCAAAGCATTTTGAATGTCTTGAATTGTATCAAACAATGCTTGGTTAAAGACATTGTCAGGCGTTATATTCACTTGGATTTGAATGTTTTTTGAAAGCTCGATTTTAAACGGTTCATTGTTGTTATTAACGACAGGCGGGTCACCGCTGACAGGCGCTGAGTCTGTTTTCGTTCCATTAAAAATATAGCGGCCGGCCACTTGTGTGTTGGCAACAGCAACAAGGTCGTCTTTAATTTGTTTCAATTCGCGGGCAACCGCATCACGTTCGTCTTCTGAATTTGTACCGTTTTTTGCCCGAATCAAAAGCTCGCGTATTCGTTGCAGCCCTTGGTTGGCCTGTTCTAATCCCGCTTCAGAATTTTCGATCCAAAGGTAAGCCTCTGATAAATTTCGTTTATATTGTTCAACTTCCTTTAAGTTTGTCCGATAGTACAATCCTTTCATTGCTACAACGGGATCTTGGGACGGGCGGGTGATTTTTTTTCCTGTCAACATCTGATCTTGATATTTTCCCAGCAGCTCATAGCTTTTACTTAAATGGCGGAGTGAGTTTTGCGCAAGCATCGATTGAGTGACACGCATATGCTGCACCTCTCTTTCATTAAATAAATTTTTTGTATGAATTCATAACGTGCAAATAGTACATTTCTTATATGATTTGCACTTCATCGCCTTATTTCATTTCATACATTCTGAACCCGACAATTTTTGCTTTCATTTTCCAATATGGTTATTCAACAGTCAATTTTACTTTATCTCCCGACCAGTCCCATGCCGTTTATAATTCGGTCTAAAATTTCATCCTGCAAAGTGATCATTCTTGCTGCGGCGTTGTACATATGCTGAAATTGGATCATGTTTGTCATTTCTTCGTCTAATGAAACGGAGCTGACGGATTTGCGGCGTTGTTCAACAGATGAAACTAAGGTTTCTGAATTTTCCTTCATCCGCTCCGCCTCTTGTGTCATAACAGCCATTTCGCCGATAACAGCTTCAAAATAACTTTGAAACGAAGTATTTTTTACTTCAGCAAGCTTCAGCGCATTTTGACCGTCGCCGATTTCTCCTGTCGACGAAATAGTGGATGTAGCAGAAGCTGCAATTCGTTCGCGATTCATATCATCCGATACTTTAATGGCAGCCGCAGCGCCTTTAGGAGAGCTTAAACCTCCGAGATCAAAGAAATCACGCTGTGTTTGAACGCCATTTTTTATGTCCTCAAGGCTCCATCCGTTTCTGTGGACAGTGTTAAATGCGGTCGCAAAATCATATGCCATCTTATCTAAATCTGACATCATGCCAGGATAGATGCCGCGTTCAATCGTGCTGCCTATGTTCGTATAGCCGTGCGCCTCAATTAAGCCTTTTAAACTTCCATTGATGTTTAAATTTTCAACAAAATCGTCTGCCCCTATCGTTCTTCCACCAACAGAAATAGATTCGATAAGACCGTTCGTCTTGGATTCATTGAGGCTAAATTGTCTTACTTTGTATCTATTTCCGTCGACAAGGGTGATTGGCGGTTCGAAGCCAGCGAGCTCGACAGTTACTTTTCCTTCGGCTACTTTCAAAGCGTTGCCTCCGCTTTCAACCGGCGTCACTTTGATATCAATATAAGAAGAAAGCTCATCCAATAATCGATCGCGCTCATCATACAAATCGTTTGGCAAATAACCATTCGGTTCTACTTCGCCGATTTGTTTGTTAATTTGGTTGATTTGCTCAAGCAAAGAGTTGATTTTCGTTGTTGCGACATCGAGTTCGTTGCGTAAATCTTTCTGATTATGCTTTAATGATTCCGCCAAATAATTGAACGTTTCTGTAACAGCTCTTCCGCGCTCAAGGACAACAGAGCGGGCACCCAGGTTGGAAGGGTTGGCCGCCAAATCTTGCAGCGATTGCCAAAAGCTATCCATCGTTTCGTTCAAGCCTGTCTCGTTCAGCTCGTTCATCACATCTTCCATTCTCGATAATGCGTTGAATCTAGAGCTCCAGTAGCCAAGCTTAGAATTTTCGCCGCGATATTGTACATCAAGATAGCGGTCGCGGATCCGCTGCACTGTTTGTGTATCCACCCCTGTTCCAAACTGCCCAGGGATATCAGCTCGAAAACGGCCTGGTGTCGGATACGCTTGCTTTTGCACAAGGTTTACTCTCTGCCGCGAATATCCAGGTGTCTCGGCATTTGCCACATTATGTCCAATTGTATATAAAGCGCTTTGTGCGGCATACAATCCACTTCTAGCCGCTTCCAGTCCAAAAAATGTTGATACCATTGCGAATTCCCCCGTTAAATTTTTGAATCAAACCATGAACGCCGTTTCGATTGCTTCGATTCTTGATTCGGATTCGTGTAATTCGGCGATGCTTCCTCCGGCATGAAAAGATCAAGCGTTAAATTCACAACCTGCAATGCTTGCAATGCCAGTTGTTGATTGACAAAATTCGCGTTTTTCAAATTAGCCAATACGTTTGTCAATTTTTCTTTTAGATTTTTCAACCGTTCTTTATCCTCATTTTCCGCTTTTTCAATACAGGCGGAAATCGTTAAATCGTCTTCTCTTTCTAAAAAGCAAGCCGCTGCTTTGATCCGTTCCTTTTCAGCATTTTCAAGCTGCATTACATATTTCTGCTCTTCCTTTAAAAGCTGCATTAATTGATTAACATCATCTTTTTTCAGCAAATCCGTTTTTTTTACTGCCAAGTTATACAATTGTTCATGAATGATTAACTGCTTTTCTAAAACGTTAATTAAATTGGCAAGAGACACGAAAACGTCCTCCCCGCAAAATTCAATAAAATCATATTTACCGGTGCTTCGTTCCGAACATTGACAAGGTGATCCAAAGCCGGAAATAAAAATAATTTTTTGTTGTAAAGATGAAGATGCTAAAAATGCAGAAATGTACAATATAGTTGTCCAGCACATTTTCATTCTGTTCCAAATCAAAAATCGAAACAGGCTGCTTCGTACGCAACCAAATCAAAAACCGAAACGGATTGACGCAATTTATTCTTCATTTTTTTTCTTATAAAATTGGATCATGCTTTTCGCGATCAGGTCTGGGGCGATTTTGTAAGTCCCGCTTTCAATTTCTTTTTTTATCGCCTGCACTTTTTCTTGACGCTGAAGATCAAAACCGCTCGTCTGCTGAAGCTGTTTTGCCTGCTTGGATATTTCCACTCTATCTTTTTGGACTTCCACTTTCATCTGCTTGCTGGCATCCATTTGCTTTTGATAAGGATTAACGTTTGATGACCGATAACTGTGAATCTTCATGGACACCGCCTCCTTTCCTGCTCTAATGGAACAATTGTTTCAGCTGGAAATCTATCTCTATATTCATTATCGGATCGATAGAGGGATTTGTTAACGTTTTTCATTATTTTTCGGTTGGATAGCGTAGTATGTTTGCATCTTCTCTTTCTCCTCCTGAAACTGCTCTTCTCTTTCCATTTGCTCAATTTGAGACTGTATTTCCTTTTTGCAAGAAACACAAAGTTTTCCCTCGCGAATAAGTGTGCCGCACCGTGAACAAGGATAACCAAGGTTCGGGAAGTTCGCCAGTTGAATGCGTCCTTGATGAATAAACTTCAGTATTAAGTCCTCTTCCACTCCTGTTTTTTCCACAACTTCAGTAATGGTCGATCTGCGGTTTTCCTTTTTTCTCAAAAAGTTATATACCGTTTCAAATGCCTTTTCTTCCTCTTGGTAGCAAGCATCACATATTGAACGAAGCCGCGTTTTGACAAACAAGGAACCACATTTTGGGCAGTTTGCTAATTCCCCCATAAAAATCCACCTTTCAAAAATCTTCCTATTATTATTATTTTATATCGGAAAAACGGATTTGTCATTTAGCTGCGGACAAGGGTAAATGATTCGACACTTTTCGCACCAGCGTTCATCAGCTGCTTTGCAGCTTGGCGTACCGTTGCGCCTGTTGTGTAAATGTCATCGATGATAACAATATGTTGACCATGTACTTGTTTTGGATCTGTTACAGTAAACATATTTTTCGTTTTCATTCGGTCGATCCGTGATTTTTTTGATTGTTTTGCTGCATCTGTTTTGCGCAAAGGCTCAATAATCGGAAGCTGAAGGAGCTGGGCCAATAATTTTGCTTGATTAAACCCGCGTTCCAAAAGCCTTTCTTCACCTAATGGGATGGGAACGAGAATCATCGATTTGTCGAAGTGATGGTGAAATGCTTTCACAAAAGGTTCGGAAAACATCTGCGCCAATATCGCATCCCCGCGGAATTTAAACCTAGCAAGCACTTCTTTCATAAATTCATTATATTGAAAAACAGAGCGGTTTTTCTTTATCACTCCATGATAGTCAGGATGTTTTTCCCAAGCCGCGCAATCAGTACAATACTCGGCTTTTTCGCTTTGCCTCCCGCACATTGGACAAATGGGGCCTGATATAACGTTTAGCTTGCTGGAGCATTCTTCGCATAAAACAGGGGCTTTTTCGAGGAAAAAAAGCCGTCTCCAAGTCAAGCGGACATCTATACTTTTAAAACAATAAAGACATCTTCCCATATTTCGCATCAAGCCTTCCTATTATCACATCGTGGGTTTTCTGAAACAATTCTTGCGCATTCTGCCAGGCTGACAAGAAGAGATGTCATTTGCTGCCGATCAAAAAATTCCGCTCTTACATATGTAATTTTATCTTCACTCGTTACATAACGGGGCTGAACTCTATTTAACACTAGAGCTAAAACATCATTGCGGCAAGTTGGGCACGTGCATTCCATATGAAATTGGTCAATATATTCATCTAGCAATTCTTCCATAATTTTTTCCAGAGCGTTTACTATCATGTCCTCACCCCAAATATATGATCTCTAATCTGTATTATATTGGATCATACTGGAAAAAGGAATTTCTTTTTTCAGCCAAAATTGAAAATATTTTTCCAACTTTACACATTCTGTATCGTTTCCTTCATTTTCTAAATACTAACGCTTTAACAAATCTTCCTTTGCCGCTTCCCGATTCATAGCAAGAATATGGTGTTTCGCTGCAATCATTTCATTTGTTTTGCCATAATGGAAAAAGATAACGGAGCCTGTTGGATTGTTCATGCTCCGCCCAACACGGCCGGATATTTGAACAAGGGCACTTTCTGTAAAAATGGTTTCTTCTGCTCCTAAAACAGCTGCATCAGTTCCAGGAACTGTTACACCCCTTTCCAAAATGGTAGTTGTGACAATGATCGGAATCCGGCCATTTCGAAATGCCCGAACCTTTTCTTTCCTTTGGGGATCTTCGGCATGTACTCCTTCAACCGCTGAATTCAATTTTTTTAGTAACGGAACGACATCATGAAGCACTTTGATTTCCGGTACAAATAGAAAAGCTTGTCTTTCCTTTTGCAAATGTTCGGCTGCCCATGTGATGATATTTTTCGGCAGCTTTCCTTTCTCCAATCTTTTTTTCCAATTGCCGCACCATTTGAATTCAGGAACAGGTAGGGGATAACCATGGTATCGAGCAGGGATTTTCGCAATTTCGGAAGGCTTAAAATGCCGCTTAATTGATGAGGAGGGAGTCGCAGTTAAATAAATAAGGGAGCTGTTTCGTTTGCGTGCTTTTTCAACCGCAAATTGCAAAGCAGAATCTACAGAATATGGAAAAGCATCCACTTCGTCAAGAATCACCACGTCAAAGGCTTCTTTATACCGAAGAAGCTGATGAGTCGTTGAAATGGTAATTGGGCTCAGCTTCAAACGATCTTCGCTTCCTCCGTAAAGCACTGCCACATCGATGCTCGGAAAAACGTTTTTCAAACGCGGTCCAAGCTCCAAAACAACATCCGTACGCGGTGCAGCAATGCAAACAAATAGCCCTTTCTGCAAAGCTGTGTTTATGCCGGCAAACAGCACCTCTGTTTTTCCTGCTCCGCAAACTGCCCAAATGAGACAGTCTGTACGCTGCAAAACGGACTCCGTGACCCGGTCAGATGCTCTTTTTTGCGCCGGAGACAGCTCGCCATCCCATTGTAAAAAGTTTGTTTGATCCGATTGGATCGAATGTTTTTCCTCCTTCTCTCGTCTTGGAAAACTAACAAGCTTTGAGCATTCACTTACTCGCCCCATCATGATGCAGTTCCGGCAATAATGACAAAACTTTCCGCACTTTGCACAGTCAAAGCCTGCAAATAAAAAGGGCTGATCATTTCCACATCGATTGCAATAAAAAAAACCGGATTTTTTCACAACACCTTGTTCTATTTCAACGAAGGGGGCATTTTGAACGGCATCCATTGAAAACGGGAGCTCATTTGAAAGGAGATGTCTTCCGAGAAGATGTTTTTGGAGATCATGATCATGCATATAAAACCTCCGCTTGTACATACCATATTGTTTCTTACTATTATTTTTACCTTATAATTTCTGGAAAATCAATATATTTAATCAATTGATCTTATTGCTTTTCGTCCGAATGAAAGATGCTAGATGAATCATTTATATCCTTCATTTCTGTAAAAAATAAAAGGTGCTTTTTGCACCTTCAGATGGTCAGACACCGTTCCATTTTTTGGTGAATCGCACCTTTTCTCGTTTTGAAGGGGAAGTTCTTTTAAGAGGATGGATACAGCCATTTTTCACAATGGGTTTAACGTTTTCTTGCAATTACTTTTTATACCAGCAGAGACCCATAGCTCCCTCTCCTAGATGAGTTCCAATGACAGCGCCAAAATAGCTGATAATAAATTCAGAATTTGGATATTTACTTTCGAGCTCCTCTTTCATTTTTTTGGCATCCTCCGGCCTGTTGGCATGAATGACAGCCGCCCGCACCGGATGTTTGCTTGCAGCTTCGTCAAATAATTGATAGATACGTTGGATTGCTTTTTTGCGCGTACGAATTTTTTCATACGGCACGATCACTTTATCAACAAAATGAAGAAGAGGCTTCAGTTGCAGCAGGTTCCCTATTAAAGCTTGAGCTCCGGTTAATCGTCCGCCGCGCTGAAGATGAGAAAGATCGTCCACCATAAAATAAGCATCCATTGATTTTTTAATTTCATCAAGGCGAGCGATGATCTCTTCCGGTTTTTTCCCTTCCTTTGCCATTTTCGCTGCTTCAATTGCATAGAATCCCTGAGCCATACAGCTTATTTCCGAATCGTAAGGATATACCTTAATGCTGTCTACCATTTGACCTGCTGTGACAGCACCATTGTAAGTGCCGCTGATACCGCTTGAAAGATGAATGCTGATGACTGCATCATATTCTTTCGATAAGCTTTCAAACAACTCGACAAATTCACCAACTGGCGGCTGAGAAGTTGTAGGCAGCTCTTTCTGGCGCTTTATTTCTTCCCAAAAACTCTTTGCTGTCATATCTATCTCTTCACGATAAGACTCGTCTCCAAAAATAACGCTAAGAGGAATCATATGTATGCCATGCCTCTTTCGAACTTCTTCAGGAATGTAAGCAGTACTATCTGTTACAATCGCAATTTGCATCATGTTTTTCCTTTCCTTTTAATAATTTCATTCTCTCCTTTATAAGACTATTTTATAAAAAATGCAAGTTTTTATCATTAACTTTGCCGGATTTCCATGAAACTGCAAGAGGATGAAAAATATTTTTTAGCTGTTTCAAAGTCTTTATACTGCCATTTATGCGGATTTCGTTTTGTCGATCGGCTCATTACGATTTTCGTTGAGGTTATTCTTATGAGGTCTACACCTTTTTAAAGGATTTTTGAGCAGCTTAAAAGGAGCTTTTATGTGGATTCCAATTGCGGTTACCAATTTTGCTGCATTTTTTCTTGTTTCTGAGCAAACCGGCCTCTTCCCAGCGCCTGTAGTTATTTGAAGAGGCCGTTATGCTTCCTGTTGATACATTTTCACCTAAGTTGATTCTGCAAAACCGGAACGTTGAATGTAATGCTTCCTATGATTCATTCTCGTAGCTTCTGATCAAAACATTTCTCTGGTCAGGATCCGAATAGATTGACAAGTTGCCAAATGATATTATGTTTCCAGCCGTAATGAAGAAATGCAATTGAATTCATTTATCATCGCTGGACAATCAGCCAAGTCGGAAAAAACAATATAGATACACCGAGCAAAATTGGTATTTAGAAATCAATCTCACTTTCACGGTTTGACGATTCAAATCGTTCAAAATTAATCGCCATGGAAAATATGTAACTTTACTTAACTTCCACCCAGCCGTTTTTAATGGCAAGAACTACAGCTTGTGTTCGATCGTTGCAATTTAATTTTTGCAAAATGTTGCTGACATGGTTTTTCACCGTTTTTTCGCTAATGAACAGCGTTTCACCGATTCTTCTATTGCTTTTTCCATCAGCAAGCATTTGCAAAACTTCACACTCACGTCGTGTTAAAATATGAAGAGGGCGCCGGACTGTAGCTGGAATTTGTCCATTATTGGCTGATGACAGACGGCGGAACTCATTGACTAGATTGTGAGTTACTTTTGGATGTAAATAGCTTCCTCCCTCTGCCACGATTTTAACTGCTTCTACTAAAGTGTCAGCATCCATTTCCTTCAATAAATATCCTCTCGCTCCGGTCTTCAAAGCATGTATCACATAATTTTCATCATCGTGGATCGATAATATAATAACCTTCGTATCCGGATATGAATTAACCAGCTGCTTAGTAGCTTCAACGCCATTTACACCAGGCATATTAATATCCATAATGACAACATCCGGCATATAGCTTTCAACAACTGTTAAAGCTTCACTGCCGTCATAAGCTTCCGCAACCACTTCAAAATTAGGCTCAAAATCAAGAATACGTTTTATACCTTCCCGAAACAGCGCATGGTCATCTATTATGACAATTTTAACTTGATTATTCATTTACAATCCTCCCCATTATTATTTTTTCAGTGATGTATGCATGAAGTCAATCAGACCATTTCTCTATTTCATAGATTAGTAGGCAATTGAATAATAATGAACGTTCCTTTTCCGGGTGCAGAATGGACTGCCATTTTCCCATTCAACAGCTCCACTCGTTCTTTCATTCCCATTAAACCGAATGACTCCTTTTTTTCTTTAAACACTTTCTTTACATCAAAGCCTTTGCCGTCGTCTTTTATTGCAACATTTACTTGGTTTGGACGGACTTCAAATTTAACGTCAATTTGCTTTGCTTCCGCATGCTTCAAAGCGTTCGTTACAGATTCTTGAACTAACCGGAACAAGGCCACTTCAAATTTCGCCGGAAGCCGTTTTTCTTCCACATCACTGATGTTTTGAAAATTGATTTTTATGTCTTTTTCATATTCTTGAATAGTAGAAAGGTACTTTCTAAGTGTTGGAATGAGACCTAAATCATCCAAAGCCATAGGTCTTAAGTCGTATATAATACGCCGAACCTCAGATAACGCATTTCTCACCATTATTTTCAAATTTTGAACTTCCTGAAACCCTTCTGCAGTCCCTTTTTCCCGAAAAACTCGTTCAATCAGATCAGAGCGCATCAAAACATTTGCAAGCATTTGAGCTGGTCCGTCATGTATTTCACGTGACACCCGTTTCCGTTCTTCTTCCTGCGCTTCTATAATTCTTAAGCCAAAGGCTTGTTTTTTCTTTGCATCTTCCAGCAAATCGCCAACCTGCCGCAAATCTTGGTTTAAATATTGCAGCACAACAGTAATTTGACCTACTATGACCTCTGCTCGTTCAATCATTTCTTTTAATGATAAAAGCCGGCGGTCCAATTCATCCCGCCGTTTTCTTAATTGTTTTTCTTTTTCTTGGAGCATGGCCAGTTCAATTTGAATATTTTGCGCTTTTTCATAGGCATTCAAAATATCTTGTTCTGAAAACTTGTTGAAGTTGCGGCTGACTTCCACGAGGCGCTGCCGTGCGATTTTCGATTGAATCGTCAGCTTATCGGTTTGCTCTATCACCTCACTTACTTGCTCTTTCACTTCTTCCAATTCTTCTACTATTTTCTCATACTCTGTGCGGGATTTTTCACCGATTTCAAAAATTTGATCTTTGCTTGATTGGACGGTTTCGATCATTTTATTTAAAATATCGTCTATTACAGCAGAATCTATTTTTTTGGAGTTCACAGCCTTTTCCTCCATTTTAAAAAAGTTGTTACAAAAACTTTATCAGTTCATAATTGAAGTAAAAATTTTGTCGTTTTATAATATTCTAATGTGAGTGTTTTTTTATAAAAAAAGTCGATTTTTGTCAAAAAAAGTTATGCCGTTTTGTTTCTTCTGCGGAGGTGATACACAATGCTTTCCTCCTATTATACCGTAGCTGGCTTTGGAGAGCATGAAATCGTGATTCAAAAATCACGATTTATCTGCTATATTAATCGTGCCAAAACTGAGAAAGAAGCTCAAGAGTTTATTGATACAATCAAAAAAAAACATTGGGATGCCACACATAACTGCTCCGCATATTTAATTGGAGAGCATGACCAAATTCAAAAAGCGAACGACGACGGAGAGCCAAGCGGAACAGCAGGAGTGCCGATGCTTGAAGTGTTGAAAAAGAAACAACTAAAAGACACTGTCGTTGTTGTCACCCGTTACTTCGGCGGGATTAAACTCGGCGCCGGCGGGCTGATCCGTGCATACGGAAAAGCTGTTTCAGAAGCCATTGACCACGTTGGCATCATCGAACGCAAGCTAATGAAAATTATTCGCACTACGTTTGATTACAGCTTTCTCGGCAAAATCGAAAACGAATTGCGCTCGTCTGTCTATAAGCTGAAAGACATCTACTATACCGATCATGTGGAAGTTGAAACATATGTAGAGGAAGGCCAGGTTCAAAGCTTCAAAGACTGGATGACCGATCTTACCAATGGGAAATGTGTGATCCAGGAGGGGGATTTCGTTTATTTGGAGGAGAAAATCTAATTTTTTTATGGAGGAAATTATATGAAACGTCAACAATTGAAAAAAACACGAAAGAAAAAAAAGAGAAAATTATTTAAACGAATTGTGCAGCTTTTTATTTTAATTTTGTTAGTTTTTGCCGGCTACACAGGATATACGTTTTGGAAAGTTTATAATTCCGCTTATGACGATTTGGATCGGATGAAATCAAAACTGCGCGATGAGGCGGTTACGATATCGAATGACCCTGTTTCCATTTTGATTATGGGTGTTGAAGACTACTCCAGCGGCGGCAAAGGCGGGCGGTCGGACACTTTAATGGTTGCCACGTTTAATCCAAAAGATGAAACGATGAAACTGTTAAGTATTCCAAGGGATACAAGAGTTTATATAAAAGAAAAGGATAAGAAAACAAAAATTAACCATGCATATTCCTACGGTGGAAAAGAGTTGACAATCGAAACAGTCGAAGACTTTTTAAACATTCCTATTGACTATTATGTGACAGTCAATTTTGAAGGATTTAAAAATATTATAGATATTCTCGGCGGAATTGAAGTCGATGTCCCATTTGACTTTAAACAAAACAGTGACGACAGAGTCGCAGAGAAGCTTGAATTTAAAGAAGGACCGATGACTTTGGACGGTCGTCATGCTCTTGCCTACGCAAGAATGCGGCTTGAAGATCCGCGCGGAGACCTCGGAAGAAATGAAAGACAGCAGCAGGTCGTAATGGCAGTAATTGATAAACTTTCCTCTATCGGAACTATTACGAAAATTGATAAATTAACAGATGAAATCGGCGATAACGTGGAAACAAATATGAAAGTAACCGAGTTGCTAGCTTTTTACAAAAAATATTCAGATTTTAATTCTTCCAAAATCGAGCAAGTAAAACTAGAAGGCACACCAGAATATATAAATGGCGTTTCCTATTATATCGTAGACGATGAATCCCTTGCGGAAGTACAACATGATCTGCAGGATCACCTAAATTTTCAATTGAATAATAGGGCTTCCCTCGAATAAATGAAAAAAGGAACGTCCGAGAAGTCTTAAATAAAGCCAGTGGAAAAAATGAGCTGTTTTTTTCCACTGGCTTTTATAATTTTTCGATTTTTGGCTGAAAGAAGCTGACGAATGCCGGTTCCTTTCTGGATATTATGTATGAGCCACAATCCGAAACTCAACATGGATTTTGTCGAGCCGTGCAAAGAAAATTTGCGTTAAGACCGATTCCCCTAAAGGAAAAAGCTGTCAATCTTTTGACAGCTTTTTATATTTGGCAAAGGTTATGAATTATCTTTTTGCGGTTTATTTAAAGAAAATATTTTTTTCAGCATATTGAGAAAAGGTTTTTGATTTTCTCCGATTAACCCAACTATCTCAGCACCGATTTGAATTATAATAATCAGCACAATCATAATGATCAACGATGCCCATAATGTCGCATGAGTAAAGAGAATCGCTGAAACGCCGAAGCATGCGCTTATTAAATAAATGATTAGCACCGATGTCCGATGACTAAATCCTAAATCAACTAAGCAATAATGCAGATGATGTTTATCAGCCATTGTAATGCTTTGCTTGTTCAAAATTCTTCTAATGATCGCAAAAATAGTATCAAATAATGGGATGGCCAGCACAATAATCGGAATGACAAAACTGAACAGCGCAACATTTTTAAACAATCCTAACATCGAAATGATCGCGACCGAATAGCCTAAAAACATTGCGCCCGTATCGCCCATAAATATTTTGGCAGGATAAAAATTATGGACAAGAAATCCTAACGTGCTGCCGATGAGAATGACAGACAGAGCAACAACAACTAAACGGCCATCCATAAATCCCATAATCATAATGCTTGTCAAGGCAATCGCTGTGACTCCTGCCGCAAGACCATCTAATCCATCTATCAAGTTAATGGCATTCGTAACGCCGACAATCCACAAAATTGTCAAAGGATAGCTAAGATATTCTTCTATGTAAACCGTTCCAACAAACGGCAATGTTACTTTATCAATCAAAAGCCCTGATGTCACGACAACGAATGCAGCCAACAATTGCCCGCATAATTTCTGTTTCGGTGTCAAAGTAAAAATATCGTCTAAAATGCCAGTAATTAAAACTATAGTAGCCCCTAAAATAATTTTTAACATGTGAGGATCATCCGGCTGCAAGTACAGAAAACCGATCACCACTGCAAAAAAAATGGCGAGCCCGCCTAAACGGGGCATAACTTTTGTGTGAACTTTTCTTCCTTCTGGATAATCCACTGCATTTATTTTTAAAGCCAATTTTTTTACAAAAGGTGTAAGCAATGCCGCCATAACGAATGTTAAAATAAAAGCTATTATATATTGGGAATAATTCATATAATCCCCCACTCATTGCAAGAAGTATTCACTTCTTTCATCATAGCAGAAATGGCGAAACTTTCAACAATATTATATTTAAATTTTTATAACTATTTTATGACTCATTTATTTTTGAAACGATTGGTAAAAATCAAGCAGTTTATTCCCTTCACTTTTCCAATTAAAGCTTTTTAAAAATTCGTTTCTCCCTCTTTCCCTCATTTGATTTAACTGGTCCTGACCGCATTGCAAAAAGAACAGAATGGCATCCGCTATCTCTTTCGGATTTTCAGGGTCGACCGCTCTGCCGCTTCCTGCTTTTTTCAGCACCCGATCATAATGCGGAAAATTCGATGCAATCGGAATAACACCGCCTGCTAAATATTCGAAAATTTTATTAGGCAAACAAACAAGATGATTCGGAACAGGCAAATAAGGAATAATCCCTATCGATGCCTTTTCTAAATATGTTTGGATTTGCTCATAAGAAACTTTCCCAGCAAATTGAATTTGGCTCTCAAGTCCATATTGACGGATTTTATCTTTTATTTCTTTCTCAAAAGATTCTGCTTCAAACCCGCCGACAAACAGCAGCTTTGCATCCATTTTTTCAGAAACGATCTTGAATGCCTCAATTAATTCCCGAATGCCTCTTATAGGTGTAATCCCGCCTAAATATAAAATAAGTTTTGGATCCTTTTGATTGATGCTGAGTTGTTCAAACATTTCAAGCAAAGGGTAGTTTTCAATTTTGCAGCTTTTATATTTTTTATATCTTTCCCCTACTTCATCTGTTGTATAAATAACCCCGGAAATAAACTGCAAAGAAATTTTCTCAATAATCTCATATGCGATTCGAACAGGAATTTTGACCCAATTTTTTAAATATTTTTTGCTCATAATCGCATTCGGATAATGCTCATGAACATCAAAAATTACAATTTTACGTGTTATAAGCCTTAACAAAACCCCTACAGGGAGCAATTCCGGATCATGAAAATGATAAACATCTGCGTTCGTTTTTATTGCTTTTTTTATAATAGAAAATGTATGTAAAAAACGTTTCCATTCTTTCTTCGGTTTATCAATCGGAATCAGTTGTATATTATCATGTTCAATTATTTTTTCCGGTTTTGGAGCAATCAGCGTAACCTCGTAGCCGGCTTTTTGCAGCGTTTTGCACTGTTTATGATAAATTCTTCCATCGTAAGCATGATGGACTGTTGTTAACACGCACACTTTTGTCATATTCTCCAACCTCTTTATGCATTGTCATTTTCATAATTTTACTTTACACTATTAGATTAGCGAATTCTATTTTCATATAGAGGGAATTAACATGAAAATCATTTACATTACACAGCATTTTCCGCCTGAAATAGGCGCTGCGCCTGCTAGGGCATACGATTTAAGTTATTATTTAGGAAAATTAGGACATAACGTTACTATTATAACAGCCTTCCCAAATCATGAAACGAATTTTGGTATTTTTAAAAAAGAAACAATGGATCATGTAAATGTTTACCGTATGTTTCGGATGAAAGATACGAAACAAAGCGCATTGCGGCGTTTAATGAATTATTTTTCTTTTACTTTTTCAAGCTTTATTGGAGGGATTTTTGTTCAAAAGCCTGACATCGTTTACGCTACTACGCCGCAGCTTTTTCAAACTTTTTCCGGATGGCTTTTAAGCAAATGGCACAGAGCCAAATTTGTTTTGGAGGTCCGCGATTTATGGGTGGATTTTGCTGAGATTCTTGGCCAATTCAAAAATAAAAAGCTTTTAAACCTTGCACGGAAGTTGGAAAAATTTTTATATAAAAAGGCTGATCTCATTGTCGTTGTGACCAATGGATATAAAGACAGATTAGTATCCGAAGGAATTCCGGAAGAAAAAATTATTGTCATTCCTAACGGCGTCAATCCTGCTTTGCTTAATGACACTTATGCTAATTATAAAGATATAAAAACAGAGTACAATCTTCAAAACAAACGAGTGATATTATATTCAGGGAATATCGGCTCAGCCCAAGGACTGGAAACCGTTATTCAGGCGGCAATCAAGCTAAAAGACAATTCTGATTATATATTTTTATTCATCGGTGAAGGGGTCGAAAAAAAACGGTTAAAAGAGTTAGCTGAACAAAATCAGTTATCAAACGTTCGATTTATCGATCAAATTCCGAAAGATGAGCTTATTTCCTATTACAAAGCAGCAGATATCGGTATTGTTAGTTTAAAAAAGCATCCTCTTTTCTCTATTACGATCCCATCGAAAATGTTCGATTACCTTTCCATGTCCATTCCTGTTTTAATCGGCGTTGATGGAGAGGCGAGACAAATTATTGAAAAATTAAATGGCGGTTTCTTCTTTGAACCTGAAAATGCAGACGACTTTATCCGCGCTCTATTCAACGCCTTTGAAAATGAGGCGGAATTAAAACGAATGCGGAAAAATTTGAAGGAACGGCTGCTAGCACACTACAATCGAGAAATGTTCGCAAAAAAACTATCAGATCATATTGAATTACTTCATAAAAAGAAAGAAAGAGGGAATGCTTAAAATTCCCTCTTTCTTAATATGGTTGGAAAGATTGTGGTCTTTCTTCTCTTTTGCCAAAATGATATAAAATGGCCTCTACTATGCGCTTAGAAGCATTTCCATCTCCATATGGGTTCGACGCTTTCGCCATTCGTTCAAACTCTTCTTTATTTGTAAGCAGCTCTTTGGCCATTTTGTAGATGGTCTCTTCGTCCGTTCCTGCTAATTTCAATGTACCCGCTTCAATACCTTCAGGTCTTTCTGTCGTATCCCTTAACACAAGAACAGGTTTCCCTAATGAAGGCGCCTCTTCTTGTACTCCGCCGGAATCGGTTAAAATAATGTGCGAACGGGCAGCGAAATTATGGAAATCAAATACATCAAGCGGTTCAATAAGATGAATCCGATCGTCGTCTCCTAAAATTTCATTCGCTACCTCACGAACAGCAGGATTTAAATGAACCGGATACACAACTTGTACATCATTATGCTCTTGAACAATTCTTTTAATAGCTCTAAACATGTTGCGCATTGGTTCACCCAGATTTTCCCTCCGGTGGGCAGTTAACAAAATCATCCGATCCGAACCGATTTTATCGAGAATATCGTTTTGATAAGAATCTTTAATAGTTGTTTTTAAAGCATCGATCGCTGTATTTCCAGTAACAAAAATGGAATCTTCGTTTTTATTTTCTTGAAGAAGGTTTTGTTTTGACTTTGTCGTCGGCGCAAAATGCAAATCCGCAATGATACCTGTTATTTGTCGGTTTATTTCCTCTGGGAATGGAGAATATTTATTCCATGTTCTCAGCCCAGCCTCTACATGTCCGACAGCAATTTGATTATAAAAAGCCGCAAGACTGGCAACAAATGTTGTTGTCGTATCTCCATGTACCAACACAATATCAGGCTTGACATCTTTCATAATTTGATCAAGCCCCTCAAGTGCTCTCACCGTAACGCCTGTCAATGTTTGTCGATCCTTCATAATATTGAGGTCATGATCAGGCTTAATTTCAAACAGTTCAAGAACTTGGTCCAGCATTTGCCGATGCTGAGCTGTTACCGTCACAATCGATTCTATTTCGTCCGAATATTTTTTTAGCTCCAACACTAACGGAGCCATTTTAATCGCCTCAGGTCTTGTACCAAATATGGTCATTACCCTAATCTTTCGATCCATTCTGACGTCTCCTTTTTCGTTAATATGCACCAATTACTAAATTATCATAACCACAATCATTGTACAAACGAATTTCATATTTTTCACCAAATTGCTAGAAACTGTCCAATAAGTTCCTAAAATGAAACAAATGGAGAAAACTTGCTGCTTTTCTCCACTTGTTTTGTATGCTTTCGATTTTTGTTTAAAGCAGCTTGGCGGATGACTGTTACTTCACTATGTTGTGAACCAATACCGCAATCCTAAACTCGATGTGTACCTTGGTGAGTTCCCGCAAAAGTTCTTCGGAACGACCGATTGTCCTTAATGCAACCGCATTACGAACTCATGATATTTGGACCCTGTCACGATCTATTCTCCCCTTCTCCTTCTGCTATAAAAAAATTGTAGCACATACCTTGACCGTGGTCTGTGCTACTAATCTTAATAAGTTTTTTGCTTAATATTTTTTCATAGTTAAGATAAAAACGTAATTGCAATGGCTGTCGATAAGGTGATTATGCCGCGGTTTCAATTCCTCATAGTTAAGATAAAAACAAAATTTTGAGGTCATTATGATTGGAATTGAAATGGATGTTTCAATTCCTCATAGTTAAGATAAAAACCCCAAAAAATGTTGTTAGATCAGTATTCCGATTTAAATGGTTGATTGGTTAATTTCATTTTAGCCAATGAGTAAAAATTTATCAATCCTTTGATTTGCGCGGGCTCAATGGAGATTTAAAAGAGTCGTCGATCCCCTGGGATTTTTGCACGATTGAAGGTCGACGACAAATTTCATTATTTTTAAAACAGACGTTTTACGTTTGCGGCTCTATAACTCCATCCTTTATAAATACATGTTTTTCTAGAATGCTTTTACTGCTGCTTCTGTTTTTGTGCTGAATATCCATCGGCTTTTTCCATCCCTTTTTGAACCATTTTCACATTGATCCTTTTAAGACCCAAATATCCAGGATATTTGAAAAGATTGTTTAATTTTGCGATTGTCTTCGAACCAGCTAAAAAATACACCGTCAATCTCATTTTTTTACATTTTTCCCAATATAACTATATCCAAGAAGTGGAAAACCTTGGAGTGTTTTTTAAAAAAGGATGTCCCTAATTACTTTTAGGACACCCTCATTGTTTGTTATCGAGTATTTCTATTTTTATATGCTTCGTCAGCTAGCATAATGCCAATGGCCTGATTTTTCTTCCAAATGGATGGGAAGTAAGATATCGGAACAGGACGATTGCCAACATATGGCGCGACTTCAGGAGTAAAGGCCGGTTTTTTCTGTGTTGATATAAACCAGTCCGTAAAACCTCCCCCGCTAGGATTATTCCTCGGCGGAACGAGACGATAACCTGTTTTTGATGCTATCATACTCGCTATTTTTCTATCTCTTACTTCATGCTGTTTTGGTGTATTAAAGTGCCAATATATTATCTCGCCAGAAGAATGATAAGAAACCGCCGTTTTAAAATTTCTGCTTAGCGTAAAGTTAACCATTGCCTTTGCTTCCGGTTCATTTAATGGTCTAGGCCCTTTGTAATTTTGAGGGGATGGTCTTCCTGTATTCCCAGCAATTCTATACCAATCTGCTGGGTATTGCCGGTTTAAATCCACTCCCCGAATGTTTGCTTTCCATGCTGCAAAATTCGTGCTGCCGCCGTTTAGTTTTAATACATAGGCAGGATTTTTAGCGCTTCTGTGCCCTTTTTGTACTAATGTCACCCCATCCGGATTTACCATCGGTACAAACCAAATGGAGGCATTATTTAAAATGCTTCTTACAGGATAGCCGTCAACACGTAAATTTTTTGAATATGCGTAAGCATATACATCGATCATTTCCATCAGCAAGTTTGTCGTGATATATTCTCGCGCATGATGGGAACCGTTTATCATAATTTCCGTTTTGCCTTTTCCTAGCTTCACTGCATATATGTTTCGTCCATCAACCGATTGACCGATAATTCTCTTACTAATGAGATTAGGATAAGCTTTCTCTAATTCGCTAATATCCCGGACCATCTCTTCATATGTGTAAACTTGATTCGGGTTTACAAGATTCCCAGGTTTCGCCTGTTTTTTTAACGAAACTTTTACATCACTCTTATGGACGTAGCCAATCCGATTAGCAATATGGATTTTTACCCAGTTGCCATAAGGTGCTTCTATTGGGTATTCAATATTTTTTGAGATGGTCGCAAACGGTACAAGCTTCTTTCCTGAATTGTCATAAATGACGGCATTTTTTAATGCAACAAAGGTGCCTATATTTGTTTTTGATTGTCCCACTTTCTTTTGGCCAAATTTTATTGCCGGAACAGTTGAAAGTTTATGAATGTATCCTTTTTTTGAGCCAAATTGAATCTCATGCCAATTACCGTAGTCCCTTATCCTCGGATACGTTTGCCCTTTTTCCAGCATTCCGACTTTGACCAATTTGTCTTTTCCTTTAATATAAATTGGTGTATTATCTCGGGTTACTTGGAAGTATTTTGTATTGGCAGTGAATAGCAGCTCTCCTTGGCTTTTTTGAATGTATCCGATTCTTCCTAAATAGTCTATTCTCCACCATTTTCCATAATCAGCCACAACCGGATATTCATTTCCTTTATATATCTCCCCAAACTTTACTAGTTTCCTAGAACTATTGTCATAAACCTGGGCGTTTTTGGTGATCTTCAGCAAATAAGAGCTATTTTTATAGCTTTTATTAATATTTTTTATAGACGGGGAAAGAACTGCCGCCGTTCCATTTTTGTGAACATATCCTTTATATTTTCCAAAGCGGATTTCATGCCAATTGCCGTAATCCCTTATTCTCGGATACGCTTGTCCTTTTACTAGCGCCCCGACTTTGATCAATTTGTCTTTTCCTTTAATATATACAGGTGTTTGATCTTGGATTACTTGGAAGTATTTTATATTGGCAGTGAAAAGCAGTTCTCCCTGGCTTTTTTGAATGTATCCGATTCTTCCTAAATAATCTATTCTCCACCATTTTCCGTAATCGCCTATAACCGGATATTCATTTCCTTTATATATCTCTCCAAACTTTACTAGTTTCCCAGAACTATTGTCATAGACCTGGGCATTTTTGGTGATTTTCAGCAAATAAGAGCTAATTTTATAGCTTTTATTAATATTTTTTATAGATGGGGAAAGAACTGCCGCCGTTCCATTTTTGTGAACATATCCTTTATATTTTCCGAATTGGATTTCATGCCAATTGCCATAGTCCCTTATTCTTGGATACGTTTGCCCTTTTTCCAGCGTCCCGACTTTGACTAATTTTCCTTTTCGTTTGACATAAACAGCCAAGTCTTCAAGAGCTTTAAAATATTTAATATTTTTTGTGAAACTTAATATTTCATTATTAAGCTGTTTTTCTTTTATGTTTTGGGTTAAAGATGTTTGTTGATGCTCACGATTGTTTGTTCCTTCTGTTTGCTTATTTATTTCCTCGCTGTTTTTAAAATCATTTTCAGTGTTTACATCATTAGAATCTGGAACACTTTCCTTATTGTTTACATCCTTTTCTTGTACTGGCAATTCAGTATTAGCATCTGTTGCTTGGTCAGTCTTTTTAAGAGTTATAATTCCTTCACGATTGCCAATAATTATTTTTAACTGGTTTTCATTCTCTTCTATGAATGGAATGTTCTGATTAGGTTCTATGTATGCAATTGTTTTGTTCGATGTTGGATCAGAAACTTCCACACGTTCTTTAAAACTTTTAAAATCTACTATACTGCTATTTTCGCCATTCACATTATAGTAATTTAATTGGCTTTCACTCAGTTCAAATTGATCTTGCGGCAGTTCCATTTCTTTTCCGAGCCAATCAAATACATAATTTCCGTTTTCAGTTTTTTTCACAAAAATTTCAGCATCTTTGGAAATAGTGCCTAAAATTTGATTTGTATCATCTGTGATCACAAAATCTTTTTTTAACGAAACGAGAGAAACAGCATCAGTTTTATTAGCATAAACATCGTTTAAAACTGGCTGAAAAAATAAAGAAAATATCATGATAAAGGCTAAAAATATAGAAAAATACCTTTTTGTCACAACATCTCCTCCTGAATAAAAAATTCTACCACTTAAAAGATCATACCATTATGTTGTATCGGTATAAATAAAAAATTTTTTATCACTCAAAAAAATAATGCCCAAAACAATTGGGCAATTCATTCAGCTATATATGTTTACATACTGCTTGCTCAACTCTTTCCAATGGCGCTCCCGTTCTACCCATTTTCTGCTTTTTATGCCAATGTGCAGATCTGCCTGAGCTTTTTTCATACATTCGTATAATGATTCAACATTCTCCGCTTCAAAGACTAATCCAGTTTCTCCTTCAATCACCATTTCCTTCAAAGCTGGAATGTCGCTGACAAGCACAAGTTTCCCCATCGCCATTACTTCGTAAGGTTTTAAAGGAGTAACAAGCCGGCATACTTTCGCATTAATACGCGGAAACGGAAACACATCAATAACAGAATAATATTTTTTTACTTCATCGTGCGGGACTCTACCTACAAACGTAACGTGTTCGGCTATATCGAGTTGTTGAGCAAGTTCTTTCAATTCAGCGACAGCAGGTCCATCACCTACTAAAAGGAAATGAAAATCTTCACCATCCTGTTTCAATCGTTTAAGAGCTTTTAAAGCAAAGTCCAGTCCTTCGTATTTTGTCACAGTGCCGATGAACCCGTAAACAATTTTTCCATGCAAATCATACAAGTTCATGAGCTCCTCATCTCGTTCTTCAGGAGTAAAAACATCTGCGTCAACACCATTTGGAACGATGAAAATTTTATTTTTCTCAACTCCTAAAGAGATCAATTGTTGAGCTAAGCTTTCACTTATTGTTACAACTTTATCTGCTAATTGGCAGCAATAGATTTCATATTCTTCATGCATCCGGTAACGTTCGGAATGTTCAAATCCTTTTACTTTGCTCGCTGTCGTATCGTGCCAAAAGCCCCTTACTTCATAAACAGTAGGAATGCCGAGCTTTTTAGCTGCTTGAATAGCCGGCAAAGCATTTTGAAAATTTGACGCTGCATGTACAATTCTCGGTTTTATTTCCATCAATAAATTTGCAAACTGCTCAGCATAATGCTCGAAATACATTGTCAGCGGAACAACGTTTAAACGAATATCTTGCTGCGTGTACAGCCGATAATGTTCAATTCCATCAATGTTCTCTATTTTCGTTTTCTTCCGATTTAGGGGCCAGCCGAGTTTTGTCACGACGACCGGTTTGAGCCCAAGCTTCTTTTGATGAACGACAATTTCTTTGCTTCGAATGGTATATCCATTAACCTCAGGCATAGATTTATTTAATACGTGGACAATTTTTTCGCCTAATGCGATCTGCGGCAAATCTTTTTTCCACGTCCACTTTTCCTTCATCCGTTCTTTTTCATCTTTTGCGATCTCATAATCGTTCTTGAGTATTCGTCGAATGAAAAAAGGAAGCTCTTCAAAATATTTCACACGCTCAGAAATGTTTCCCAATCGATGATGAACCCCAATTAATGTTCTTAATACAAACAGACTTCTCGGCCGCAATTGATACGCTTTATTTAGAAGAAGCGATGCTTCAGCATAATACTCATGTTCATAAGCATATTTCGCCAAATAAAAAAGCATCTTCGTTTTATGATGGCTGCTATAGCCGTCGATTTCTTTAAGCAGTTCTTCTTGTTGGCGATGTTCAAGAAGCCACCTTTTTTTCACACATTCAAATTCGAAATCGCCTGCAATAAAATGATTCATTGTTTCTAAATGCTCTTTTGCAATTGGCAATTTTCTGTTTGAATGAAACAGCTTGCGGACGAAAGTCTTTAACATTTTAATCGATAAATCGTGATCTATAGTCCTGCACCAATTCATGAAAACAGAAAAATCATCAAGTGTAACAGAATCGGTCATCATTTGTTCATATAAAGAAATAAGCTGATTGTTTTCTTTTAATGCGTTTAACAGCTCCCTGCTCAATAAATGGATATATTTTGATTCCACCGCATTTCTTAAAGAATAAAGCTCTTGTTCTGAAAGGACAGCATTTTGCAAACTTTCGATGAGCATATTTCTTAACAGTTTGGAGCGTTCACCTCTGTTGTATGCTGTCATGCACTGATGAAAAACTGTTTGGTACTTTTTTTGATCCTTCGCTTTTATCGCTTCTTTTAGAGGCAGTAAAATTTCTTCTGAATAAGGGATCGATACCCCTTTTCCCCATAACCATCGCAATACAGTTTCATACTCGTCTCCGTCTTTTTGTTGAAGCAATGCGATGACTGCCTGTGTTTGTTCCAATTCCGGAAGGTTTTCAATGGTTTGAATGGCCGTATGAATATCATAGGAGACACGTTGGAATTCGTCTTCCCATTTCTTTCTTATATCATAAATTTCAACTATGTGCTGATAAACTTCCTCTACATTTTTATTCTGACCCCATTGTAAAAACAGTTCACATAGCTGTTTGGCTATTTCAATTTTTTCCTTGCTGTAAGCGTATTTTACAAACGATAATTGCATCTCAGTCGGCAAAAAATGGCGGTGTTCTGTATTTTCCAAAAGCAGCAGAAGTGGTTTAGTCCTTCTTTCCAAATAGAGCAATTTCCCTTTTAATTTCACTATTTCTTCATTTTGATCAGAAAGCTGGAAAATTTCTTTTAAAGCTTTGGCAAAAAGAGAAAGAGATTCCCAAATAAGAGCTTTTATATAGCGTTTTTCTGTATCTTTCAATTGGTTTGTCCGTTGAATCATGTTCATGTATACAAGATGTTTATTAAATTTTTTTGCCAGTGGAATCAAATCAATTGCCGTTTGCAGAGAGTCCCCTTTTTCTAAATACAGGCGGAAAAGGCGATTTTGCACTGGCTGAGATTTTATAAATAAAGAAAAGAAAACGCCCATTTTTAAGATCCCTTGTTTCATTGGTTTCATAACCTCCAGCATATAGAAGAAGAGGCTGCTCAAAGACATTTTTTCAGGAAGATTGCACTCCCCGACATGAGCCAGCCTCTTCATATATTAAAGTTTTGAACCAATTTTTAAATAGTGAAGCCCAGCTTGTTCTACTTTTTCTTGATCAAGCAGGTTCCGTGTGTCATAAACAATCGGAGATTTCATCACTTTCTTGATTGCCGCAAAATCCAAATCTTTATAAGCAGAATGATCTGTTAAAATTACCAATAAATCAGCATCTTTTGCCGCTTCCTCGACCGTATCCACTTTTCCTTCTACATCTGCTTTCACGTGCGGATCATGAATGCTGAGCTTGAATCCTGCTTTTTTCAGTTCCTCAATAATCTCTAAAGAAGGACTTTCCCGCATATCATCAATATTGCCTTTAAATGCCAACCCTAATACAGCAATCTTCGGCTCTTCGATTTCCTTTACAATATTTTGAATGGTTTTCACGACAGTTTTTGGTGTATTGGAATTAATGCTGCGTGCCAGTGTAATAAGCTTAGACTGCTCAGGTGCTTTTTCAATAATGAAATACGGATCAACTGCAATACAATGTCCGCCAACACCAGGTCCTGGTTTATGAATGTTTACGCGCGGATGATAGTTTGCAAGCTCAATTGCTTCCCATACATCAAAATTCAATTTTTCAGCAATTCTAGCAAGTTCATTAGCAAAGGCAATGTTTATATCGCGATAAGTATTTTCCATTAATTTAACCATTTCCGCAGTAGTAGCATCTGTCTTATGAATTGTTCCTTTGACAAAGCGTTTATAAAGCTGTACAGTCAATTCACTTGATTTTTCATTAATACCGCCGACAATGCGATCATTTGATACAAGCTCTTCAAACAATTTGCCTGGAAGAACTCTTTCAGGTGAATGTGAAATATATAATTCTTCTCCAATAACCAATCCTGATTTTTCTAAAATTGGAATCATTACGTTTTCAACTGTTTTTGGCGGTACAGTAGATTCAAGAATGACAAGATTCCCTTTTTCAATATACGGAAGAATCATCTCGGTTGCACTGCGGACATAATCAACATTAGCAGAACCGTCCGGATTAACCGGCGTAGGAACTGCGATTATGAATGCGTCAGCTTTTTCCGGTTTCGTGCTGACTGTAAATTGTCCAGCATCAATAACTTCAGCAAGCATTTCAGGCAATCCGGGTTCTTCAATATGAAGTTCTTTATTATTCAACATATTAACAACTTTTTCATTCACATCAACGCCGTGCACCTGCACACCATGTTTTGCAAACATTACTGCAGTTGGCAGACCGATATAACCTAGACCCATTACACACAATCTCATGAAATGTACACTCCTTTTGCACTAATAAACACCATTATATTATACCAAAAATAAAACCGCACAGCTATTTTTCAAAGTCTTCGATACATTTCGACAAGTTTCATTTTTTCCTTTTGCCATGAATACTTTTCTCGTTTTTGTAAACAGTTGTTTTTATAGAAATCGTAGTTTTCATAAATTTGTAACACGGCTTTAGCAATTTGTTCAGGAGTTTCTTCCGTACAAATGCCTGTTTGTTCATTTTTGACTATATAGCTTTTTCCAGGATGATCGGAAGCTATAGCAGGAATGCCGGCTAACAAGTATTCAAATATTTTGTTAGGTGTAGAAAAATAATTGTTTCGGCTTATGTTTTTATACATAACAAGCCCTGCATCAGCCTGTTTTGTATAACATAAAATATCGCTAGCAGGTACTTGTTCATGAAAAAACACCCTGTTTGCCAAACCGTTTTCCAAAACAGCCTTTTCTAGATCACTCTTGATCCGGCCATTTCCAACAAGCACTAATTTAAAATGCTCAGGCAGCAGCTCCATTGCCTTTAAAATCTCTTCCAATCCTCTGTGAGGATCAATGCCGCCTTGAAAAATTAGCAGGAAATCATTTTCTTTTAATCGGTATTTTTTTCGAAAATAGTCATCTTCTATAGCGCACGTATCTTCTTCCTTATAAATCGGTACGTTTTGAATAACCGTTACTTCCGGCAATTGACCGTATTGTTTCTTAAATTCTTCGGCAACATACGGATTAACAACAATTAATTGATCTACATCCCGCAGCAATTTTCTTTCAAGCCGATAACCGTACCAACGGTCAAGCTTGTTCCTGCCTGACATTTCATTAAACAGTTCATGAGAATCATAGACAACGTGCGCTTGAAATTCTTTTGCCAGTTTTATTCCAGTTTTTAATGTATTCAAGTCATGGCAATGCATAACATCCCATTGTTGCTGCTGTTCTTTCAACCAGCTTCTGCATTTTAGGTAAAATTCATGATAAGAATATAAATCTTTTATCAATTTAATGACCGGACTCCGAATGATGCGGCTTAACGCCTTCTGTTTAACACTTAATTTTTTGTTTTCTTTCGGTTCATTGAGCAATTGCTGTCTATACTTTTTGGAAAATATGCTCATTCTCTCAATTTTAATGTTTTTATGAAGAAACGGGGGCTCTGTGTTAAATTCTTTCAAACAAAGAATGAAAACTTCTTCACCTTGTTCTGCCAAACCGATGGCTTCCCGTTGAACTCTCGCATCAAAAAGGATATCTTTGTAAAGAAGCATCACAATCCGCTTCATTTTTTCGCTCTTCCATTCATAAATGCATTGTATTTTGGAACAACTTCAGCAGTTAATCCGACGGCTTTTTGCTCCCCTAGGTGAATCCAGACAACTCTGTCGCAAATTTTGTTGACCAAACTGGCCGAGTGGGTAACAATAATCACTGTTTTGTCTTGTTTAATTTTTTCAAGGATGGCTTTTTCACTTTTTTCTCTAAATGCTTGGTCGCCGACACCGAGAACTTCGTCAATTAATAAAATGTCCGGGTCCAGCGAGATCGCAATGGAGAATGCCAGCCTTGACCGCATACCCGACGAATATGTTCTGACAGGCTCGTATACAAAATCACCTAGTTCCGAGAACTCAATAATATCATTTAGCTTGGCATCTACTTCTTCTTTTTTATGACCAAGAAGGAGACTATTTAAATAAATATTTTCGATACCTGATAATTCACCGTCAAATCCTGCTCCGAGCGACAATAAAACAGGACGTTTTCCACGAACAATATACTCGCCTTTATCAGGGAGAATGAGGCCGCTCAAAATTTTTAGAAGAGTGCTTTTCCCTGACCCATTTCGTCCGATAACCCCTAATACCTCTCCTTTTTTCACATCAAAATTTAAGTTTTTTAAAGCCCAAAATTCCTTTTTTTCTTTTCGTTTTTTAAACAAGTCGGAAATTCTGCTTTTTTTTCCTAACGGGTAGGAAACCCATAAATTTTTTAATTCAATAATCGATGTACTCAAATCAAATCACCTTTGCATACTCATTTTCATATTTAAATAAAATCTTTAGAGCAAAATATAACAAAATAAAGCTTATCACGATTAAGCCACCTAATAAAAGCCATAATGGCTGAGAATGGTGAAGCAAAATATTCCGGTAAGATTCAATCACAGTTGTAAATGGATTTAAATAAAAAAGAGCAATCAGTCGTTTAGGAACATCCGAAATTGTAAATAATACAGGCGATACATAAAGAAGTACCCTTGCAATATACTGCATTAAATTTTTGATATCCCGCAAATAAACTCCTACATGCGCGAAAAGAATCATTAAAGGCAATAAAATGATCGCATGAATAACGGCGATTAAAGGATATAAAAGATACGTCCATTCAAAATCAATGCCGTAAACTACCAAAAACAACATTAACACAATGCTGCTTAACAGAAATTTTATACTATTTACACATAGGCGAACTAGAATAAAAACAATTTTCGGCACATATATTTGCTTGATAATGCTAGCTTTCCCGACAATAGATGAAGTGGAATCAACTAAGCAGGCGGTTGTGAATTTAAGCGGAATTAATCCGGTAAATAAAATCACTAGATAATGCGGGCCTCCCCGCCCTAAAATAACGACAACAAGCAAATAATAAATCATCATATAAAGAATTGGATCGATAATCCACCACAAAAATCCCATATAGGTTCTTGCAACGTTCGATTTTAAATCAAAAAAAGTCAAATAACGAATCAAATCTTTATGTTCTTTAATAGAACGAATGAACTTCGCAAATACTGTCATGCAAATATCTCCTATTTCTAGAGTATTCTACACATGTAATCCAAAAAACAAACATTATTTTATCATATTTTTCAACATCTTACATTGCTTTTCCATAACAATTTTATAACAAAGGTCATAAAAGATATTATACTTAAATTTATTTCTGTTTCCAGTCAGATTTAGACCTAGTTTTTCAAATAAATTAAAAAGCATTTGCGGATTTCGCAAATGCTTTTTGATTTACTTGTATTGTGGAATATCTAAAATAAAGGTATAGTGATCCATTTTTTGATATAAATTATATATATCATATACTTGATTGTATGCCCAACGGACATCAGTTGCATATTGGTGAGTACCAGGGTTAGCTGGATTCCATCTCATTTTATATAAAGTATTTTGACCATTATGGATATAGCCCTGCCCAATAAATCTTGCTCCTCCAACTATAGCAGCTTCAGGAGTAAACCAGCCCTCTTTATACGCCCTTTCTGCACCGCATGTTTTTGCACAACCATCATAGGCTCCAATACCATACATGTTATAAACAGTTTTCCCAGGTACAGATTTTCCATCTACTTTATCAACATATATTCCATTAGCCAATTCTGAACGACCGTGACCTGTTTCTAATATCGCATGAGCGATTAAATAGATTTCATTGATAGAATATTTATTTGCTGCATCTTTGAAATATTTTCCCTTACCTTCTAAAATCCCTTCTCCTACTAAAACCTTATTTAATTCTGTAACGGAAATGTTCGCTGGTGATGATAAATCTAAAAATTGAAACTTCTGTACAGCATGATTTTTGAAGTTATTTGGATTTAGATAATATTCAACTTGTTTAGGCGGTGCCATAACCCAATAAGTTACTGGACTACGTTTATGTGCGACATATTCACCATTACTATTTAATCTCCATGTGTTGCGATAATCTATTTCATACCATGTTTCCATGTTTTTAGTAGTAGAGTTGTACACTACTTCACTGCTTAAAATTTTGACTTTTTCATTATTAATTAAATAGCCGTTAGAAGTTGCTGCGTTTAATTGAGTGAATTTTGTTCCAGGACCACTTCTTATAATCCAATTGTTTCCTGAAACAATACCATACCCATTTTGAATTGATTTAAAAGCAGTACTTAAAACATATCCATTAATTTCCGTTGATGCTATTTGAGGCGATGCAGCCATTTGTTTCTGTAGAACTTCAGTAAAACTTCTAGAATAGGATGTATATTTCACATTTGTATCATCTTTTTTTACATATCCTACTCGGCCAGCATATATAATGCCCCACCAATTACCGTAATCAAAAGCAATTTGATAATGAGCGCCTTCAGTAATTTCACCAAAAGGTACTAATTTCCCCTGAATTTGTTTATTGTCATAAACGGTAATTGTTTTCGTTGCTGTAAAACCGCTTTTCGAATGTGTATATTGTGTATTTTCACTTGGCAGCACGACTTTTTGGGTTGGATAATTGGTCGAGCTTTTTTGCACGTAACCGTAATAATCACTAAATTGGATTCTGTGCCAGTTCCCATAGTCGCTCACTCTTGGATAGATCTGGCCTT